>Ga0257106_1000279_pt1 | contig 31795 bp, 17 predicted proteins | sample LP_taG_3_FD_190177 | JGI IMG/M metagenome (GOLD analysis project Ga0257106, IMG submission 190177) | Marine microbial communities from Northeast Subartic Pacific Ocean, Canada - LP_J_2011_P26_10m | ecosystem: Environmental > Aquatic > Marine > Oceanic | place: Canada: Northeast Subartic Pacific...
TGCGATTCGGAGGAAGTGAAGTAAGCGCTTTTGTTTTGTTTCTTTTCTCTGTTTCTTTTCTCTCTCTCTCTCTCTCTCTCTCTCTCTCTCTCTCTCTGCGTCGTCGCGTGCTTTGTAGACGCGCGTTTCGGAAATGGGTGTCGTCGTTTTGTGTGTTTACATCATCCGCCGCCGCCCCTTTTGAGCGCGACGAGATGATGATGATGATGTTAAAAAATCTCCTCCTTTTTCATCGCTCTTTATTTACACTTTTCTCTCTCTCTTTCTCTGATGATGATGATGAAACCATGACAGGAAACGAGTGGAGCACGCGTTCGAGTCCTTACCGACGGAAACGTTCGAGCGCGCGATATATCCGGGAGGAGGATTCGCTCGAGCCTCGAACACGGATAAAGTTCAACACGCGGAATATCACGACGCCGCGTTTCTTTTACACTCGGATTCGTTAAAAGTGGACGTGTTGGCGGATAAGTTTTTCCACGTGAGAGATAAACACAGCGACTTGAGACAACGCGCGGTATCTTTGAAGGAGACGTGTAAAGAGCTCGGGACGCAGCATAAGTTTTCGTTTATCGTTTTAGATTGCGTGGCGAGGAGGGTGTTTTGCGCGGCGACGGAACACTCGGCGCCTTTAAGTTTTGGCCACGGGACGGATGGAACGTTGGTCGCTTTTTGCTCGAGGATCGGGAATAAGAGTCCGTCGAGGTGGCCGTTGAACGGAGATCAGAGTAGCACGTCGATTAGGGTAAACGCGACGCACAGGCATTCTCAAGATGTCCGAGGGATGGGAGCAATTCAAGCGAGCTCGCAGAGAAGGGCGAGCACGGATCCGAGAGCGCAAGATCAAAAATTTACGCACAAACCGAGCGATCCGATGACGTCTCGGCAATCGATGGACGAGAGCAGACCGTATAATTGGGGTAAAGAAAGTAGCGGCGCTGCGAGTGGTGGTGAGAGTGGTGGAGATGCGATAAAAGTTGCCGCACCGCCAATGTCATCGGACGCTATACCGATCACGCATTTACCTTCCGGAAGATTCGTGTACGGACACAAATATTTACAACCGTTTGAGTTCACGTCGTTTTGGTCGTCGAGCTCGAATAACCGATCGGGCGTCCCAGAGCGTCGGTTTGATGCGCACGAGTTTCAAGAGAATCAGAGATTGATGAATGAAGATACTTTTGTGGTTTCTAAATCCGGCGAGCGCAAATCTATCGACGAGTTACGATGTCCCAACGAGATTCCCAGACGGTCTTTGGAGGAACATCGATCTCGCAAGTGGGCGACCGGGGATCACGTGAGCGATAAAGTGGACAATTGGAGAAGGAAATCGGACGCGACCGAAACCGGTAACATCGCAACTAAGAAAAATGTGGATGGTTCGGTGTTCGCGGAAAGTTCTTTCGGCAAATCTCGCGCGAGCACGGAAAGTAGCAACAATAGCAGGAAAAACAGCATGAGCGCCGACGGGAAGAAGAAGACGTCTGTCGAGGCCACGTCGAAGAAACCGCCAAATACAGCTGCAAAGACAACAGCAACATCGACAGCGACGAAACTCGAATCATCCGCTCCGCCGTTCGTACCGCCGAAGCTTTCTCCCAAATCCGCCCCGTTTGTGCCGCAAACGATGATGATGCGAAAAACGGACAGCGCGAAGGAAGAAGAGGAAGAGAAAACCGCCGCCGACATGAAACGTTCGAGCAGTCAAACGCATTTGAACGGCAAACCAGACCCAAAAGGCCCGAGCGGCTTGAAAAAAATGTTCGCCAAACTCTTTCGATCGGGAAAAGATGCCGCCGACGACAAGGAAAAAGGCGCTTCTTCAAAAGCCTCCTCTTCCTCCTCCTCGGTGTACGACACCATGTGAAAGAACGCGCTTACGCATCGCAGCGCGCACATAGCATAAAAGAAACAGTGATGGATTATTATTATTCTTCTTAAGATGTATACTTTTTCTATATAAAATTATATGTGTGTGTAAGTGTGTGAAAGCAAAACTCTCTCTCTCTTTCCGCCGTGCTTAGTATTAGGTTGCGTTCTCTCGTCGCTTTGACCACCCGAACGCACACCCCAACAACCCCAACAACGGAATATAATTTCTCAGTTCTCTCTTCTTCTTCGTGTATTACGCGCCCATGTTAATGCTCATCAACTCCGCCAAGGTTTTCGTCTCCGCCTTTCTTTTCACTTCCGCTTTAAAGTTATTCTCGGTTTTTCGGATGGAAAACAGTCCCCAAAAGCACGCGACGATGAGAACCATCAACATCAACCCGCCTCCGTATTCCCAGTCGGATTCCCCCGGTGGTGCATCTGTGGCGTAGACGATCCCGTCGAGGACGAAGACGAGTAACGCCCAGGTCCAGAGGAACCAGACTTTGCTGTTGCGACCGACGAAGGAGGTTTTTTCTTCTTCTCCTGACATTATTATATAAACTTACTCTTAATAGGCTAGCGGTACTCGCTCGTCAAAGGCGGTGTAGGTGTTTTGCGGAGAAGTCCCCAGGAGTTCCGCCTTCCTTATCTGGGCCAAAGGACACTTAGGTTTGGACACCCTAAATTTTGCTTTAAAAAATTTCAGCTTTTTCGTTTCCCTCATAAGAATACTTTAAGAGACAATGTTCGCATGTGATGATGCGCTTACTAAGAGGAGAGGTTTAATTAAAAGAAGAAGAAGAAGAAGTAGAGGAGTAGTCGTGTAAGATGAACGAGAACGAGGGGAGTTTGAGGAGGAAAAACGCGAATTCGTCGACTTTAATGACGATGAATTTTTCAGGAAAAACGAAGAATTCCATCAGTGGTAACGAGGAGGAAGAAACAGCGGTGACTAATACTACGACGAAGGAAAGAGACGTTGACGACGAAAAGAAAAGGTTTGAAGAGAATAAAGACGAACAATTGAGCCGGTCCAACAAGAACTCGTCGTCCAACTCGTCGTCTACGTTCAAATCGTTCATCGTAGACGCACAAAACTCATTCAAAAATTTAACATCCTTCCAAGAGATGAAGAACAACTGGTCCGAGTACGTCCAAAAAACGCACGACGCGCAGATGAAACTTCTGGAAGAGAACGCGTTAAAATTCTCGAAAGATTTGAACAAGATGGGATTAAAAGTACACTTCATGCCGGAAGTGATGAAAACGAGAGCGGAGATGGAGTTTCGCAGGTTACGAAAAACGGAGCGAGAGGCGATGAAACGGTTTTGTTTTCACACGGCGAAGTTGGTCAGGCGCGAGATTCAACTGAAAGAAGCAGAGAAGGAGCGGAGGAAAGCGATGGAGGAAGAGTGTTTGACGGATGAGATTGTCGGGAGAGTGAACGCGTTGAAAAGGAAAGTGGAAAAGGAGGGAAAGTTAAGAGCGGAGGCGGACGAGGCGTTCGCGAGCGCGTACGCGAAGTTACGGGAGAGAGAACAGTTCATCGAGAATAATACGTTCGTGAGCAACGCATTGGCGGAGAAGCTTTTAGGACCAGGGAATTTAGCATCTGGGAATGGAAGTGATCATCTGCGGGATAAAAATGGAACCAGTCCACCGAAAAAGAACGCGATGATGAGTGGTCGAAACAGTCCAACCGACCAGGCGGCAGTCGCCGAAAATAGTAAGAAAGAGCTGCATCGTCGTAAAGAAGAAGCGAGCGAAGCGTCGACTTCGGACGTGTTGAGCGACGCGCACACGAACGATGACGACGACGACGACGACGAAACTGTGAAAGAGAGTGGGTACATTCGTAAAGGCAACGCATGCGACGAGGACGACGAAGACGAGGATGGCACGTCATCCGTCGTGACTCGCTCGATATTAACCGCTTTATTGCAAAAGAGACTTCTCACGGAGGACAAAAATCCACAAGAGATTATCAAATTAGAAAGAGAATTGCACCAAATTCGATGCGTCGTCGCTTTGCAGCGCATATACAGACGCGAAAAGCACTTGAAGATGATTCGAATGAAACAAAAACGCGAGCGCGATGCGAAAGTGCGCAAAGGTTTGATTACGCTTTTCGTATTTGTATGCGCGTACTTTGGCGTGAAATTCGTGGGACTCGTCCTAGCTATCATTCGTAACGTACACAGACGAGTGTTCGTGATGGAGCCGTACGATAGGTCGATCGTATACGCAGGCAAAGATGCATCGTACCAACCGCCTTGGTATGTGACCGCTGGGATAGTCGACCTCGCGCCTTTAACGCACGCTCGGTATTCCATCGCCATGGACGAACTCGATCAGCTCGCCGCCTCGGAGAAAAAGAAGAAGAAGAAGAAGAAGAGCGATGATGATGATAATGATGATACTAATGATGACCAAGACGATGATATTACCAGTGGCAGCAGTAGTAGCGCTCTCACCGGTAGCGTAGAGCTCGCGCGATTACGCGCAAAGTACGAGAGGAACCTCGAAGTCCAAAAATTGAGCTTCCAATCCGAAATCGAACAAAGACAGTGCAAAAGAGGAAAAGCGTCAAAGTCGGCGGGAGAAGACGTTCGGGAGACGACAACGAAGCGCATCGAAATTTCGCAAAGAGCGCTCGAACGTTCGCTCTCCCGCTCTCGCCAACGCGAACTCGCCGCCATCGCGCGACTCGACCAAAAAACCAAACAGTTTGAAAAAGAAAAAGAGACGCTCTTATCGGGACAAGGAGGCTTCGCCGCGAAACTCGCTCGCCGGTTTTGGACGACGAGCGTCTTTGTCCTGTTGTTTCTTTCCGCGTGGTCGCTGCAACAACGAGAGACGAATACTACTAGAAATAGGGTATATCGTAGCATCAAAAGCAAGAGTAAAGCGGTTTTGTCCGCCGTGTTCGCGTCGAAGCTTTTCACATCGTCGTCTGAATCGTAGACGAACTAGATAGATAGAGCGCATGTTGTCGTACGTGTAGTATATAATAAAATGAAGCCATCACACATCACAAAAATCGCTTAAAAATTCTCCATTGTATTCACGCGTATTCACGAAAGATATAACACACTCGTCGATATCATCACCCTCGGCTTCTTTTCAACAAAATGCCGTCTAAGCAAAGAACGTCCTCGAAACCGTCCGGGAAGCAAAAGCGAGAGTTGAAAAAGAATCGCGTCGTTATTCGGGAGAAGGGTGATGATGATGATGCCGGCGGCGGGGAAAAAGAGTACGCGGATAAAAAGGTTTCCTCATCCTCGAGGCTTGGTTCATCTGCGTCGGAGAAAAAGATGAAGCCGACGGGCGATTTCGTCGCTTTGACAACGAAGAAGAAGTCTAAGAAACAGTCGTCGAAACCTCGAGTTTTATACGTCGGTTCTTTACCGCACGGTTTTTACGAGACGCAAATGCGCTCGTACTTTGGGCAGTTTGGAGACGTTTTACGAGTGAAAGTTTCGCGGAACAAGAAAACTGGGAAATCGAAGCACTACGCGTTCGTGGAGTTTAAACACGCGGAAGTGGCGGCGATTGTGGCGGAGAGCATGGATAACTATTTACTCGGAACGCACGTTTTGAAAGTGAAACTGATGCGACCGGAGGACGTGCATCCGGAGACGTTTAAAGGCGTGAAGGGCGGCGCGGGGGAGAAAGTAGCCGAGAGGAGCGGGTTTAAGATTGTGCCGTGGAATAAACGGGCGGCAGAGCAGCACAACAAGAAGAGAGACGACGCTGGGGAGAGGAATCGGTTGAAGAAGTTGGCGAAGAAGGAAAAGGAGAGGATGAAAAAGATTAGAGAGAGCGGGATTGAGTACGAGTTTGAAGGCGGATACGAGAAAAAGCTCGCGGAGAAGATGAAGGATTTGAACGTTAAGAAGACGACGGAAACGAAGAAGAAAAAGAAGAACATTAAAGCAACGACGACGACAAAAGTTGAGACGAAGAAGAAAACAGCAGCGCAAGTTACAACGAAAGCGAAGACGCCGGCACAGAAGACGCCGGCAAAGAAGAAAGTGGAAAAGATCGACGCCGCGGAGGAGAAAGAAGACGCCAAGCCGACGCCTAGAACGGCACGACGAAACCGAGTTGAAGCGCGGGGGAAGAAACGGGAAGCTGAACCTGAAGAGCCAGCCGCTACGTCGAGAAAATCTGCATCAAAGCGTACGAAGAAGTAGGTCTTGAATCTTATATATAAGTTTTTATTTGCTTGCGTTCTCTGCCGTCATTTTATTATTGTACATTTTTGTTGATTACACAACAAACACATCTCTAAATCAAATCGACGTTCGTCGTCGTTTGGCTTGACAATACGTTCGCAATGTCGTCGATGAAATTCGCGTTACCCTCTTCTTCATCCATGAGTATCTCGTTATTATCGTTGTCGTAATCGCTCTCGCTGCCGCTGTTCGCGCTATCGTCTTCCTCTCTTTCCAACGCTCTCTCGTAAAAGCACTGCATGACTTGATGACTCGAAGCTGTGCTCGCGAGCCAGGCGTCGAGAAGCGGAAGTTCCTCGTCGCCTGCGACCATGGTCGAGGACACGAGTTGTTGTTCTTCTTCTCCCCCTCCTCCTCCTCCTCTTCCTCTTCGCAGAGACGATCTCCCGTTAAACTTATTATTGCTACTAGAAGGAGTGACAACAATATCGTCGATACCGTCGACGAACGATTTACCGCCGCGTTTCTTCCTCTTCGCGTCATCGTCGTTGCGTTCGCGAAATATTGAGCTGCCTCGCATGACACTATTCGCGTGATGGTGATGATGATGGAAACTCCCTGGAGGCGTCGTCACACCTCCCATCGTTTGCGGCGACATCGATCTCGGAGGGAAAGCGCCACCGAAATGCAAAGATTTGGACATGACGACACTTTCGTGCTTCGTCGCAAACCTTCGCAAGTTGTCCAAAACTTCAATCCCGGGTCCACTTGGGCTCCAACCTGGATAGGCCTCTGTGAAACTCAGGAAGGATTTTTCCATTTTGCCTTGTCGCGAACGCATGTGTTTCCTCGCGTTGGTTTTCGCGCCGTAGCGTTTATTTCCGTGTTTCGAGAAATCAAACACAGATAGCGAACACACGTCGCCAATACCGGAGACTCGGGCGGTTGAGTTTCTCACAAACTCGACGATATCGCCCGCGGAATCGCTCAAAGGAAACCACAAGACGAATGGACAGAGAAAAATACCAATCAACTCCTCGAAAAATGTCGTCGCTTTCAGAGGGAACAGCTCGTTCGTGAATTCATTTTTCACCTCCAACTTGTGTGCTGACTTTCTCCAGTATTTCGGGAAATGGTGCGTGTGCGCGACGACTCTCGCCATCGCCAAGTTTGGTTCAAACGCGACGTTTTCTTCAACTATAAACGCTCTCGAGGTAGCCAAAACCGCGCCCAACGAAGCCGTCAACCAGAACACGTCTCGATTACCGATGTACGCGTTCAATAACCTGTCATCCACCAACGCTAACAATAAAGCGCACGCGGCAAAAGCGCCCACAATGTACGCCACGAACTTCGCGCATATATCTGTTATAGGATTTGGAAACTGTTGCACGTACCTCGTCGCGTATTTATGCGCTGCATTTAAACGCCATCTCGCGAAATGAGGCAGCTCGTTGAACTCTCTCATTTTCCAAAAAGCAATCGAGCTCCACTCTCTCGTTCCAACCGCGCTCGGTTGGTGATAAAACCGTTCCGCGTTGTGCAAGACGAAATAAAACGTCATGAATATCGCCAGAAATGGACTCAAAAAGAAATTCACGACAGCTAACGTCTTAAATCGTCTCCTCAACGCCTCGACGTCGTAGAAATCTTTCCTCACGTGGAACTTTTCGTCAAACATCCAATTAAACACGGCCAAGTCAAAGTTACTCTGAACGGACTTTGTCATCCACGCGTCTTTCTTGCATAAGATAGACACCGGTTCTAACCTCGTGTTGACCACGTCTCTGTTGACCATGCCAATCAAATAATTTTCTTTCCGCATGATCCTCGCCACGATGTCTCTCTCGTCCAACACCGCGCCTCTTTTCCTTCTGAACGTCAACGCCCCGGTCTCTTGCACGTGAACCAACCTCTCCACGATTTCCACCCACGTGACGGTCCAGAAATCTCTATCGCTCAACGCGAGTTTCTTTTTACTAAATTCCCGCATCTCTATCAACTCTGGCAAATCGTGCACCAATCGCGCCACGTTCCAACACAAATACGCCGTCGCCAACGCTAAATACGAGCACACGATAGAGTCTTTAACGAATCGCTTCGACCCTCTCAGCGGGTGACGCATCACCACGCAGTCTCTCATAATGTCGCACTGTTCCGCGTTTTCCGCGCACGTCGTTCTTAAACACTGCCAATCCACGGAGAGGAGTAAAAACCCCGACATCCAAATCGTGAATAACAGGATGAGCGCGTTCGCCACGCGCGAGGAAACTTGCCCGAGGAATCCTTTCCCGAGAAAGTGCTCGTAATACAAGCGGGAGAAAAATCGGTCCAGATTTTCTTCCTCTTCTCCTTCCTCGTCTGTATCGTAACTGTCGTCGTCTGAATCATCGTTTACGTCGTCTCGCAAACCACGACGGGGCCGCGCGTGCGATAAACCAGGCGGCGCGCGAAAATCATCATCATCGTCGTCGTCGTCGCCGTACTCTTCTTCTTTTCCCTCTCCTCCTTTGTCGTCGTCTGCATCGTCGTCTTTCATCGCGTCCCTTCGGGAAAGCTTTGAATCATCATCGTCCAAAACGAGTAACTTCTCGCGCGCTTGATCGTCCTCGTACTCGTCGCCGTGACGGCGATTCCGCTGGTACTCCTCGAGAACCGAGGGAAGTAACGCTTTCGAGCGTTTCTGGTTCGGGAGCGAAGAGTACATGAGGGCAGAGAGGGTGCTTTTTAGCGCATGTTTTTAGGGAACTTTATCTGATGTCAAGTGTCCACTTTTGAATAGTTGTGAAGAGATTTTACAGCAGCGGTACATCTTCGGTACATCTGTACGTGTGCAATAGTAATAATATCAATAAATAACAACAAACGCGTGATCTCTCTCTGTCAATCTCTCTCAATCTCTCTCAATCTCTTCCATTAATTCTATTCGCCGACTACCAACGCGTGCACGCCAAACGCGAGGAACAAAATCCCCCCGCACAAACCAACCATTCGTTCGCTGATGGCACCAGCCATTCTTTTACCACCCAAAACTGCCGCGGATGTGCACAACCCGTGGCCACAAATCCCTCCGAGCGTGACGCCGATCGGGTCGTAATCGGCGGCGAGCGCGATGGTGGCGATTTGCGACCGGTCGCCCCACTCGGCGAGGAAGGTCATGAGAAACGCTTGGAGGAAGATCGGAGAGAAGAAGACGGAGAGGATGTCGTTGATCTTATTCCCCGAGCTTTGTTTCTTCGCTTTCGTTCTCGTTCTCGTCGCGGGACCGGTCTTTCCTCCTCTTCCTCCTCCTCCTCTCGTCCTCGACGACGACGACGACGTGTGCTCCTTCAGCTCCTTCTCCACCTCCTCTAACTCGGACTCCGCGTTCGCGTCGTACCCGACCGTTTGGTCGTACACCGACCGCAAACCGAACAAGAAAAACAACCCAGTCGCGACGTAGTGCGTGGTCGTTTTGTTCAAAAGGTTCGGCGCGATGGCGCCCATCATGGCGCTTAAACCCGTCATCAAAGCTAAGGCGAATACGGAACCGGACCAAACCTGTTTTTGTGTTGTGGGGGGAAAGAGTGAAAATCAGTCAGTCAGTCACATCATTATCATCGCATATCTTATGAGAGAGAGAGAGAGAGAGAGAGAAGAGAAAGAATACACGGCATAAGGTGATGATGCTGACGATGAAAAAAGTCAACAGCTTTTGAGTGAAGAATACCACGCAACAAAAGCCGTTCCCGCGTTTGCATCATCACGAAAGAGAGAATTCATTTCAAATTGGAATCAACAAACAAATCAATCGCGTCTTATCTCTTACCGTCAAACGACTGTGATTCATGGCCAAAATAGCCGCGATAAAGAACGTCTTATCGCCAATTTCCGAGGCTAAAATCATCGACGCCGAGCGGAGGAACCCTTCGTCTTGTAAAGAGATCATTTTTATTCAGTTAAAGTAAGTGTTCTTTTGTCTCTCGAATTTTTCCAATTTGGTGTCACAAAAGTGGCGCATTTGGCAGTCATTTGCACATCACATAGCATCACGCGTAAAAGTCGTTCTCTCGTCGAAAAGCAGGCTCTCTCTCTCTCATTAAACGCAAATTCTTCTTTAGCAGTCGCAGCAGTCACAGCAGTTTTAACAGCAGCTCGCTGAAAGAAGAGAAAGAAGAGGAGGAGGAGAAGTTGTTGTTTATTGTTTTTCCCGCGGGAAGGAAAAGGCACATTTTTAAACGACGATATGACGACGATGAGAGACGCGCAAGACGGTGACGACGAGACGAACGGAGTGGGAGGCGAAGGAGGAACAAGAGGAGGCGCGCCTGGGGTGGTTTCTCCCTTACTCGAAGACTTGCTCAAGGAAACGGAAATCACAAAACTGGACGTGAAAGAGGTCGAGGCGGACTTCGTCTCCTGTTACGAAGGCGAGGACAACTATCGAAAATACGTTTTATTCCTCCTGTTCATGATCGCGGTGATGCAAAATTTCGACCGGAACGTACCTTCCATATTATTTCCGACGCTCGCGGTGGAGTTGGACATGACGGACGTGGATACCGGGTTAGTGAACGGCGCGTTTTTCTTGCTCGTAAACTGCGCGTTGGCGATACCGTTGGCGAGATTGGCGGATACGAGAGGGAGGAAAGGCATTTTGATTTTTTGTTTACTGGTATGGTCGCTGGCGACGTGTTTGTCAGCCACGGCGCAAAGTAAGGAGTGGTTGGCGTTTTTGAGAGTTGGGGTTGGTATTGGCGAGGCTGGGTGCGCGCCGGCGGCGTTGTCGTTGATCGCGTGCATGTATAAGCCGTCCGAAAGGGCGAGCGCGATGGCGATACAGGCGTTGGGTTTAGCCGTTGGGATTGCGTTGGCGAACGTTTTAGGCGGGATAATGGTAGATAGGATCGGGTGGAGATCGGTGTTTGTGATGGCTGGAATCCCAGGGTTTGTGTTAGCTGGATTGGTGTATTTTACGTTGAGAGACGCGCCGATTGTTTTGAAGAAGTCGAATTCGAAAGCGAACAACGAAATGACGAACGAGGAGAAGAATGACAACGACAACAACAACAACACTAAATCTACCGCAGTTAAAGAGTTTAGTCGAGCGTGTTCCGATGCGTGGGGGAGCGTTTGGGAGTGTGCGAAAGAGATGTTTCAGAGGAAAACGTTCGTCTATCTCGCCATCGCGTGTTCGTTACAAGTCGCCGTCGGTTTGTCCATCTTGACGTTCTTGCCGACATTTTTCATTCGCTCGCACGGGATGTCGAACCAAGAAGCCGGGGTGGACATTGCGGTCGTTTCTGGCGCGTGTGGTGCTCTTGGTATATTAATGGGCGGCTTCGCGTGCGATTATTTAGTCAAGAAATACCACGACGCGCGTTGGTATTTGTGGTTCATGATCGTGTGTAACTTTATCTCCACGCCGTTGCTCGTGACGGCGTTTTTAGTGAGCAATAAGATTGCGTCGTTGGTGTTTGCGGCGTTCGCGGTGGCGTTTTTTATGGTCATGGTTGGCCCTCCAGGCGCGGTGGTACAAATACTATCGCCGGATTCCATGAGAGCGACGTCGGCGGCGTTGTTCCAAGTCGTCACGAACGTCTTTGGAGGTTCAGTCGGACCAGCCGTGGTTGGCGCCGTGAGCGATCGACTTTCGGATAAGTACGGGGAAGAGAAAGGGTTGCGTTACGCTTTAGCCGGAAGCGCTGTTTTGTGCGTCTTGGGTCAAATCGCGTGGTTCGTGGCGTCTTTAACCATGCGCCAAGACGCGAAAAATGCGAAGGAAGACGCCGAACAGCTACTGATTTTGAAGGAGGACTATTTCGCCCACATGAATACTCCTTCTCGAGAGGAATCGATGGCGTTACTCGGCGGTAAAAACGTATGATATAGAAGTCAATTAACTATATATAGCGTGTAAGTACGTAACAGTACCTAGTAGCGATTAGGAGTTGTGTAGTAATAGTTGTGTAGTAAAGATGATGTTATCTTTTGAACGCTCAATAATAATAAATAATAATAATGGTACACTATAGTATTAACTCTGTATTTCGGAGGCCGCTGCGGCGGCGGCAGCGGCAGCCGCGGCGGACGAAACCGAAGACGAAAACAATTGTTTCATCCTCGTTTCAAACAGCTTCGTCTGATGCGTCAAGGTAGAATTCATCGACGTCGGTTCGATAGGACAAAAATTTTGCAACGGCGACGCGACGGCCGCGACGGTATCTGTCGTCGGATCGCACCGCGTTATGATTTCTCTAATTTTCGCCGCTTCGTTCAGTTTCTGCTCAGCCGCCCACTTATTTCCCATGTTTTCGTACGCTTTGGCGCACATCTCCAACGCGCTTTCAATCATCGTCAATTCTTGCGGCGTCTTTAATTCTCGAGCGGGAGGCGCTGGAGACACTTTAAAGTTCATGTTTTCCTCCTGGGTGGCGGTGAGTTCTGAGGACGCCTGTTGCGCGTTACTTTGCGTGACCCGATTGATATCGACGAAACTGTCCGTCGACGCGCTCGGACTACTTCTGGTACTCCCGTCCATCATTACAGACGCGTTGTTGATAGACTTTTGCCCCTTGGGCGATGGCAGCAATTCGTCGTCACTCTTAATATCGCGCATACTACCACTGCTATTATTCGTATTATTGATCCCCAATTGCATTTGCAACGTACTCGCTTCACTCGCCGAGCTCTCGCCGCTTCGTCTTCTCAAAGCCTTTTCGGTGGTGGCTTGGTGGTTGGTTATTCCTCCGTAACTTTTCTTTCCAGAAACAGAATCATCCTCTCCGATCTCCATGCTAATATCCATTGTTGTAGTTGTCATCGTCGTCTTCGTCGTCGTCGTCATCATCGTCGTTGTCTCTGCATCGAGAAATTCTTGATGATGGTTTTCCGACCTCCCCCCAACCCCGAGACCCATCGGCTTCCTCTTCAACTTCCCTCCGCCGACTCTCGTCTGCTCCTCCAATATCGCCAACCGCCTGTGCCTCTGAAACCGTAACTTCTCCAAGTTCATCTGAAACTGCCTCGCGTTTATCCTCTCCGCCAGTTCTCGAACGACCACGTTCTCCAATATCGACGCGCACTCGCGAAACTCTCCTTCCGCCATGCTTCGCTTCGCGTTATCGAACTGCTCCTCCACGTGCGACAACTTCTCCTTCATCTTCGCTCGCTGATGTTTCAACTCGTTGCTCGTTTCCAAACGGATTTTCGACGGCGCATCCATCAGTTTTTCCTCTTGGTACGTGAATTTCAACACCACCGGAGGACCACCGCTCTCAAAGTTGGAATCATTATTATTCGTCGTCGTGGTATTCTTTTTCTCTTCTTGGTCTTCTTCTTCTGCAAAGACAACCACCGTGGATTTGTTACAGAACGACACGTGCTTGTTGGTCTTTTTTTCCGGGGAGGAAAAGTCATTCGATGATCGCCTCTTATTATCGTCATCATTACTTCTTCTGTCTGGCTTTGAGGAAGAGTAGGGTGACTTGGATGATGTCGAGGAGAGTTGACGGCGCCGACGCATAATTCTTTTAAATCCTTTCGTACAGTTTGGGTCTTTTAATTTCCAACAAACGAGAGGTCAACACGATTTAAAAACTAATTCTGTCTCGCTTAAAAAACGCTCTTCTCCCTTTCGCAAGTAGGCGCTCCTTACTGTGTGCGCGCGCGTATATATGTAGCGGGCGTGAAAGAGAGAGAGAGAGAGGGAGATCAAACGTGACAAAGCAGTCCGTCTTTTCCCGATGAAAGGAAAATTCTGAAGATAAAGAAAAAGTGACAAAAAGCGTCAAAAAATCTAATGAAAAAAAGCAAAAAGCGTCCTTGAAGAGTCAGAAGACAAGAGAAGAACAACAACAACAACAACGAGAAAAATGTTACGTACGACGAATAAAGAGATCCTCCGCGCTCTCATTATTATTAAACGGTTTTTGGTCTCTCTTTTCTAAAGTTCGCCTTCTTCCGAGCTTTCTTTTTTGGCCGGAGGTGGCGAGGGCGAGCGGCGGTGGCCTCGTCGTCCTCCGCGAGCCGCCGCCGGGGGTGGTGGTTCGTCGACAAAGTCTCGGTAGTTCGGCGAGGGCGAGCGGGAGCGACCGTAGCCGCCGCCACCGCGGCGGTCTCCCCGGCCTCTGTCTCGGCCGCCGCGATGATTGTCGTCGTCGCCTCGGTGATCGGATCGGCGGCGGTCTGGGCCTATTTCGCGGTCGTAATCGTCGTCGTATCTGCTTCTTCTTCGCGCGGGCGGGCTGCGAGATCGAGATCTAGAGCGGGAGCGGGACCTTCCGCGTTTGCGGTCTCTGCCGCCGCCTCTGCGGTCTCGGTCGAAGTCGTCGCCGTAACGCGGTGGACATCTGTCGTCCCGGCCGTCTCGACCACCACCGCCGCCGAATCTATCTCCTCCTCTGTCGCGATCGTCGTCCATAATCATGCCGGTGCCAAACCTCGGCGCCGGCGCCGCTCCGGGACTTCGTTCGCGAGTATCGTCCCGGCCGCCGGAAAACCCAATACCGCCTCTCTCTCCTCTCGACGGAGAAGGAGGAAGGTCTCCTCTGTCTCTCATATCGTCGCCACCACGACCACCACCACCACCACCACCGAATCTTCCTCTGCCTCGGTTCATCTCTCTTCTGTCCGGGCACTCTCGCGCGAAATGACCGGTTTGGCCGCACACGTGACAGGTACGATCGTCACCAAACCCAGCTCTACCGCCTCTACCGCCACCACCGCCACCACCTCCTCCGGGGCCACCAGGCCCGCCTCGGAAACCGCCACCTCCACCTCCACCTCCTCCACCTCCTCTTCGGGATTGGTTCCCCATCGCTTTCATTCGAATTTCTTTCTTGCTCAACTGTTTGGTGTACCCTCCTAAACCGCCGCCTAAGCGCATCGGTCGCCAATTCGGCGTCGTTCGTCCTCTCTCCGCGTCTACGATGACCCGTTTACCTTCAATTCTCGTCCCATCTGCGCGCGCGAACGCTCGTTTCATGTCATCTTCCGTTTCAAACTCGATAAACGCGTACCCCGTTGGTTTCCCGGTATCCGTATCTCTGACTATTCGTATCGCTTTAATATCGCCGTACCGTTCAAATTCTCGTCGTAACACGTCCTCGTCTTCGCACGCTGCGTACGGTAATCTCGCGACAAACAACGTCGCGTACGGGTCTCCAGTCGCTTTCTCGTCTTTATGCGGATCCCACGCTTTCAAAGCCTCTTTCAACATCTTCTTCCCTTTTTCTAATTTCTTTTTCGTCTTTGCCGGCAACAGCGCGAACTTTTCCTTCTCCTCTTGTCTCTTCCGTTTCGTCTCCTCGTCGATCTCGATGATCTCTCCGTCGTCGTTCACGTCCACGTCGGAGGCATCGTCCTCGTCCTCAAAGTCCTTCTCTTCTCCCATCATCGACTCTCTCTTCTCTTCTCCTTCCTCGTTCTCCTTCTCCCCGAATAAATACAAATACTTCCCGATTCCCGTTAAACGTTTACACGTCTTCCTCGCCTTCGCCGGCGGAAACCACTTCACCGGCGGCCTCGCTTTGAACATGACCAACAAATTCGGCGGTAAACCCGTCGGGTGTTGATTCAAATTAATCGGTCGCATCAGCAAATTCGACGATGGATTATTTCCGGACATGAGCGGCATCATCATCGGGGCTCCTGCTCCTGCTCCTCCTCCTGGAGGCATCACGAGCATCGGATTCGGCGGGAACATCATCCCCGATGGTCCTCCTCCTCCTTGTGCGGGCATCATCATTCCACCGGGTGGGGGCATCATCATTCCGAGAGGCGGTCCTCCCGGTTGTTTCATCAGTAAAGGATTGTGTGGTTGCGCATTCACAAACGGCGGTAAAGAAGATGATCCCCCAACGCCGTCTCGTCCATGAGAACTCATGAGTAATTATATGGCCACAAACAGCTTTTCTCTCTCTCTCTCTTTCTCTTTTTACTCTAAAGACGGCTTTAAAAACGAGCTTCTGTTGCTTTTTTCGAGCGTTTTGCTTGGGGGGGACGCAACACAAACACAGCGTAACGCGTTCTTACTTCTACTTTAAATGAGGTTGAAATGAAATGATGATGAAAGTGAGCTCGGAAATAGGGTTTAGAGTTTCAAGGTCGTCCTTTCAAAATTCAAAAAAAACTCTCAAATTCCATCACATCATTATATCGGAGCAAACTCTTCAGGAGCAAACTCTTCTTCGCGCCTTCATTATCCGAGCGAGAGAACGAGAGCGAAAGAAAGAGTTTGAACGCGTTTTTTTGCTGAAAAGGAAACCAAGACGACGGTCAAGACGACGCCCATACGAGGAGGATTCAGCTTTTTGCTCCACAAATTTGGAACGAAATTCCGAATCAACTTTAAACAAAAGACGAGAACTACTACTCCGACCATTAATAAGAAAGCGGCGATGATGATGGACGCGACGACCCCTTCTTCGGAAGATGGTGGTGCGAGGATTATGAAAAAGTTTCAAGTCGTCGTCGCCTCGGATGAACTCGGGGGGATTGGAAAGAACCAAACTTTACCGTGGAAACTTTCAAAAGAGATGAAGCATTTCAAATCTTTAACCGCGGACGTCTCGAAACCGATGACGCAAAACGCAGTCATCATGGGAAGGAAAACCTGGGAATCGATTCCGGAGAAGTTTCGCCCGTTACCGGGGAGGTTGAACGTGGTTTTAAGCGCCAGTGGGCGAGTGTACGAGAAATCGAATAAAGAAAACGGTGGCCCCGGCGAGGACAACGCGGAGGACGGCGCGAAGTGTTTGCCGGAAGGCGTGCTCGCGAGAGCGTCGATCGAGGAAGCGCTGGAAACGTTATCGACTGGGGAGTACAAGGATATCATCGAGAAAGTGTTCGTGATCGGCGGCGCAAAAGTATACGAGGAAGCTTTGAAGTCTGAACAGTGCGAGGCGGTGCATTTGACCGAAGTGAAACCGCCCGCCGGGAAGGATCCGAAGGAACACTTTGCCTGCGACGCGTTCATCCCGTTACCGTTGGATAGCGAAACGTTTCGATTGTATTCGAGCTCAAAGCTGGTGAAAGATGGCGAGTGTTCGTACACGACGTTGACGTACGTCGCGCAAAATGGACCGGCTGGGAAGTTTCGAGTGGAGGCTGAAAAAATCTTGCCGCCAAAGATTTTGAAGGAGCAAAAACACGAAGAGATGCAGTATTTGGAGTTGATTAGGGAAATAATCGATGAAGGGAACGTCAAAGGCGACAGAACTGGAACCGGGACTATTTCTAAATTTGGTTGCTCCATGCGATACGACTTGAGACGATCATTTCCGTTGTTGACGAGTAAACGTGTTTTTTGGAGAGGCGTGGCGGAAGAGTTGTTGTGGTTCGTGAAGGGTTCAACGAACGCGAACGAGTTGAAAGAAAAAGGCGTCGGCATTTGGGACGGAAACGGAAGTCGCGAGTATTTGGACTCCATCGGATTAAACCACCGCGAAGTGAACGATTTAGGCCCAGTCTACGGCTTCCAATGGAGACACTTCAACGCCGAGTACACCGACATGCACGCCGACTACGCCGGTAAAGGCGTCGACCAACTCGCCGAAGTGATTCACAAAATCAAAAACAATCCAAACGATCGACGCATTCTTTTAACCGCGTGGAACCCAGCCGCGTTGAAAGAAATGGCGTTGCCGCCGTGTCACATGTTCTGTCAATTCTACGTCGCGAACGGAGAGTTGAGTTGCCAAATGTACCAACGCTCGTGCGACATGGGATTGGGCGTCCCGTTCAACATTGCCAGTTACTCGTTGTTAACATGCATGATCGCGCAAGTCTGCGACCTGAAACCGGGAGATTTTGTCCACGTACTCGGCGACGCGCACGTGTACGCCAACCACGTCGAACCGTTGGAAACGCAATTGAAAAACGAACCGAGACCGTTCCCGCAGTTGAAAATCAACCCAGACGTGAAGGATATCGACGGGTTCAAGTTTGAAGATTTTGAGATCATCGGGTACGACCCGTGCCCGAAAATTGAAATGAAGATGGCCGTTTAATCATCATCAAGGAAACGACGCGTTCGTCGTCCTTGTCATCGGCATCATCGTCGTCGTCTTTGAAAATGTTATACATATAAATAAACCATTCAAAATACAAAATCCTGAACTTTTCGCTTTATTATTTTTCTCCCTCCTCCTCTCTGCTTCTCTCTTCTTCACTGCGCTCCGAGGCGGAATAAAAAGATACCGCAATGACGCTCCCGCCCGCATCGAAGAATGCCTTCATCCCGACGTGGATGTCCGTCCTTTCCGACGTTCTCTTCCAGAAACTTCGATGCAAACACCTGCCGAAAACGTCTTTGGAAATGGTCACATTTCCCCACGGGAAAGAAGAAAAATCATCCAAGAAGACGTTTAAGAAGCAAACCATCATCGTGACCGGCCCAACGTCTGGTATCGGCGAGACGACCGCGTTGACGTTAGCTCTGAGAGGTCACAGAGTGATTTTAGCCTGTCGGGCGGTCTCTAAAGGCGAGACGATGGTCAAGAAATGGCAACAAAAATACTCCACCAAAAACACAAGATTGAAGCTCGACTGCGTCGTCATGAAGCTCGATTTGAACAGTTTACGATCGATTCGAGAGTTCGCGAAAACATTTACAGATGTCGAAGATCGATTGGACGTGTTAATAAACAACGCCGGCGTGTTTGATATGTCGAATAAATACGTGCTCACGGAGGATGCGTACGAACAGCACCACGGGACGAACTTTTTAGCGCCGAGTTTACTCTCGCTTCTGTTGATAGGTAAAATGTTGGAAACGAAGACGACGGAAGGGTGCGAAACCGCCGCGAGGCAATCGAACAGTCGGATTGTGTTTGTGAGTTCAAAGTTGCACGAATTTGCGAAGAATTATGACATGCAAAAGAAATCGTTTGGGTTCTCCGCGAAGAAGGCGTACGCAAATAGCAAAATGGCAGAGATTGCATTCGCAAAGGTGTTAGAGAGGAAAGTGTGTAAAGCGTTTTATACGAACGCGAAGGATGGAAGGGACCCGTCGAACGCGCCGATTAAAATGATGAGTTTACATCCTGGAAATATTATAACGAACGTTGTGAAAACGTTACCGAAATTGATTCAGTTTTTGTACCGAACGACGATGCGACAGATTTTGTTTACGTGCGACGAAGGCGCGAGGGCGACGGTGTATTGCGCGCAAAGCGAAAATGCGTTCGAGGAGGCCAAAGGAACGTTTGGGAGTTACTTTGATTCTGCGTGCGAGTTGCGCGAGCCGAACAGCTTGAGCGAAATAGAGGAAGAGGGATTGTGGCGAGAAGTCCTGAAAGAGTTTGGGATGTCTGAAGCGCAGTTGATAAAGGAGTGGCAGACGGCGCTCGCGTGAACAAGAGGACAAAATTTTCAAATGACTCTTTGTATTACAATTTTTAGAACCGCATAGTACCGGTGCCGTTGTACGTTTTAAATTACTCCAATTCGTCAAAATCCATGTCCGGTAGGTGGAAGTTCAAACCTTCGTCTTCGTCCTTGACGCCTTCACTTTGTGTTCGCTCGAGTTGTTGGTTTCTGTTTGACCCGGTGGTGGCATCGGACTGATCCGAGAAGATGCTCGTCATCGCCCCGAAGCCTAAGCCGCCCCACAAATCAAACGCCGATCGATCTTCCTGAGTGGCCATGGATAAATGCGAGGGCGTGAGCAAAGGCGCTTGGGATATCTGCTGCCGCTGCTGCTGCTGCTGCTGCATCGCTTGTTGCTGTTGTTGTTGCTGCTGCTGCTGCTGCATGGGCGATCCACCGAACGAGGGAACGTGTTGGAACATACCTTGCGCGTTCTCGAAACCAGGAGGCGCGAAGCCCCTCGGAGATCCCGAAGCAGAAGATAACGCATTACGTTGTTGATGATGTTGCTGTTGTTGCATTTGCTCCACGCGATGCGTAGACGCGGCAGGTGGCACTTGTTGTTGTTGTCGTTGTTGTTGGTTGAAAGCTGTGTCGTTTGCAAGACTGCTGCTACTTTCGGGAACGTGCTTCCTCCCCCACGGCGGAAGTAGGGATTTGCGTGGTGGATCAGCGGACGCATTCCTATCGTCTCTTTTGGAAGTTTCTCTTGTCGTAGATATCGCTCTAGGGGCGACGTAATTATTCAAATCAACCAATTTATTCGCATTTCCAATTCTTACCGGTCTCGAGAGAGCGGCGGCGGCGTTGCGCTTTGCCTCCTCCAAGCTAGCGTCCAAGCTCGGCTTACTCACGTTTGTTTGCTTTTTACCGGCAGCTTCCGTGTTTGTCGCCGCCGCCACCACCGTCGCCGCATGAGTAGATGTATCCTTTTTCGATGCATAGGCGACGTCTGTGGCCGAAGCCGACGACGAACCGGATAATTCGCGTTCAATCGTAACATCATCATTTTTACTCGCCCGCGGAGAGGACCCTTTGATGCGCGCTTTAGGGGTTATCGGCAGAGTAGGTTTCGATACCTCCTTTTTTGGTGGCAACGGTTTGCCTCCCACGGGATCAACAGATGCAACTGTTGGAGACGGTTTCGGAACCTCTTTGATTGATGTCTTCAAATTCGAAAGTCTCGGACTTGGAAGTTTCGTGGTGGTGGCATCTTTACTCTTTTGCAACTCATGAGAATCTGCCGTCATGTTCGTAGTAGTATGAACCTCTGACGAGGATTCTGTTTTAGTTTCAGCGACGATTACTGGCTTTAAAACGGCAACGCTCTTCTTCTGGTTAATTACCGATATCGCGAAAAGGCACGCCGTCACGACAAAACATACCGCAAAAAATACCGCTAAAAAGTTTGGCGACGTAATCGTCTCGAGCGTTCCAGAAACGTTCAACGATATATTCGCCGAGATCCTCGCGACAAACGCGTAAGTTTTCGTCGTGAAACTGTTTTCGCGTCTTTTCTGAGCTTGCGATGCCTTCGCGGCTTCTTTTTCTGCCCTTTCGGCTGCAAATGAATACGCCTCAGAAACTTCGCCTTCCACGTCTACGCACTCTAACAAAGTGAAAGAGTTTCTCACGCAGACGGAAGATTTTAAAATATGTCCTTTCCCTGCTGCTTTCGGTGGCGCAAAGTATATGCCTCCCAACGATTTTGTCTGACTTGGTTCAATGCAAATAAGACTGTCGCCCTCGTTGCCGTTGATGTTCGTGCTTTCAAAGATGAAGGCATTCTCGCCCTCGCGAGCGCTACCAAATTTCGGAGCAGATTTAGAAATCGCCCCAAACGTCACGCTCGCGAGTAAGTTTGAAAACATCCCACCGCCGCGCTTGAGCAACTTTCCGACGGCTAAATCAGGTGTGTCGGCGTGCGAAGCGCCAGGAAACATGTACGGTACCGCATCGAAGCATAATTTTTTAGACGTGGGATTTCGAACTCGAAGCATCTTTGATTTCGACGAGCGCTGACCGGCCGCAACGAAATCGATGAAGGTGGATGACGTTGAATTCGCAACAAGTCCTCCTCGCTCTTCTTCCTCCTCTTTATCATCCGCATAGTCTGTGAACGATGATGGGGAATAGTATTGCACATCATCAGTATCATCGCTCCTCGAAGCAAGCGATTCTATGATACTCGGACTTTGTAAGTTGACTAAAACTGCCACGGTGTCGACGTCGCCGAGACTGGTAGCTTCGTTCGATACAACTACGGTTGCCTTCATGTGAAATGCATTTTTCTTCTCGAGCGAAGCAATTTTATCGAGTCTGGATCTAAGTTTTTTTGCTTCCGCTTTACTGGGTGGAGAAGATACGAAAACTTTCTTCTTCTGCAACAATTCCGCAGCGGATGCTCCTATCGAATCAACATTTTCACCGTCCAAGTAATCTTCTCCTCCCTCACCGTCTTCAAAATCCTCGCTGATCGCGGTATCGAACATCAGATCGTCATCACCGAAGATTTCTTGATGCATTTCCGACAAGTCGAGTTTAACCCAGGCGCTGATTTGCGGCTCTTCGACGTTCGGCTGGATTAAACCGTCATTCTCGTTGTGGCGAACGATGACGCCTTTCTGGCTTCCACGCTTGCCATCCATAGAATGCTGCAACACACTCACCCTGGTCATGACCGGAATGTTGTGCGTAGATATAACTTCGATTGGGACGCTCGCGTGGCGCTTACCCATCGATACAGAAGCGCGCACCACGTCGTTTACCGGAAGCAGTGTACCGGTACTAAAAGAGGCCGTGATTGGTACTTGCATCCAACGATCATCCGTGAGAACGGCAAAAGTGTAGTTTGCTCGCATCGAATCAGACATTCTCTCGATGAACTCGTTATCTTCGCCGATATTAGCTGCTAAATGGAATATCGCGCGACCACGCGCTGGCACCACGAAATCACCCGCAATGATTTCGGCCCATTTTTCAGATTCATCGTTCGCGTATTTTTGGCGCCCATATCGCTCGTGCTCGACGCTTTTCTCACTCTTCCACGCTTCATTCGCGAGAGGGGACCATTCGTCGAGGATGGAATCGTCGTCTGCGAAGCTATTTCTATCTTCCACAGTCTTTCCACTTTTGTCATCTTCTGATTTGTTTTTATCTGCCTTCTTCTCCGTATTAGCATCGACCTGTGTCTTGCTCGCGTAATCCTGGCGGCATCCGCCTGGCATGTCCGAGAATCGTTTCTTGTTCGGGCGACACGGCGCATCGTGCGTGGAGTCTTCGTCTTCCTTATAGTACTCTTCTATCGCGTGCGACCTGTCAAACACGTACAAGACTTGGCCGTTCCATCCAGATATGCGCGCAGATTCTGGGTCGAACGTTGTTAATCGAGCAACTTTCGCGCCGGGCATATCCGTCCACGTCGAAACAATCTTTAAAGGTTTCGAATGCGGATTTGTGAGCGTAATCACGCGCATGCGATTGAAACCGGGTCCAACTATACCAAAAGATATTGGCTGACACGTTGATTCTACAGCAACAACTGTAATTTTGCTGGCATCGTCCGTATCTTCGACGGACTTCTCGTACTCTTCGCGCATGTCTTCTAGCGGCGCTTTCGGATTGTACGACGTTTTAGAATCCGCGTTGACGCAGCGTAAACGCGCATCGTAGCGTTCAATGCGCATTGGAAACTTCAGTAAATTTGTTATTATTGTAATTTCATCGTCCTTTTTATTCAGTTTCCACGATGGAACCGGCATTCTGTCCATGAACGTGAACGTTATTACCTCGCCTGAACTTATTTTTCGGCCTTTCGGATATCTAACAACCGCTGTTCTCGAAGCGTTGATATGAGCAAGTTCAACATTCAAAAGTCGCAGCGGTTGCTTTCCGATGTGTTCAAACGTGACGTTTCTTTCCTTCAAACGGTGATTCAATCCACTGAATGGCATTTCTTTTTCCTCCTCCTTATTCTTCTTCTTCTTCTTTTTCTTGCTTTCTTTTCCGTTTTCGGTGGTAGGATTGCTCTCCTTCGAAAGGAGTTCTCTTTCTTCGATCGTGTTCGGGATTTCAATACTTGGAAACGTCAGCGCGTACTTATCGATCGGGCGGAACGGAGCAGACTCGTAAACTAAAGCTCGAACAAGAATTTCGAGGTTGTAACTCCTCCCAATACTATTTTCAACGGACAACGTCACACGTTCGGCCACAAAAGTCTCCGAGGCGGTGCGGCGACTTTTCACGTCGTACCAAACTCTCGCCGCCTCGACTGTTTCGCCCGGTTTCACCGTGACTCCTCGACCGGAGACGAGCTGCGGACGTATATCAGACGTCGGTGAAGAGACGCTCGTTATACGAATCGGCCATAAGTCGCCGTTCGTGACGTAAATAGATCGCCGCTCTTTCAGCTTTTTCGAACCATGTTTTCGATTATCCTCGCTCACGATAATCGTGCCGAAATCGATTTCGTTTGGATGCGTGAATACGGTGTTATCAACCCCTTCTAAGCTAACTGGAAACTCAAAAGCTTGTGAAGATGCCGTAGTTTTGACATACACGATGCCTTGATGTGTGTTTGTGCTGCGAACGCTGTGCACGGACCCGCTGGAAGGTGCGTTTACTTCTCCGTTTCGATTAACCGGCGCGGTGAGCGTCACTCTCGCGAGGCGAGAAAATGTACCCGGCTGTATGGACCAGCCAAAAGAGGCAGAATCTTCTTTGTTGTTGCCGTCAGATGATGGTGATAATGATGATGATGAAAGTGAAAGTGATGGTTGTGAATTTGATGATGATGATGATGATGATGATGATGATGATGATGATGGCGATGATGATTTTGACGACGAAGAAGAGTCTTCCTCCTCTTCTCTTTTACTACTCACCCACGGTACGTCAATCTTGATGAATTCAGACCGCGTCCACACGTCCGTAACGTTCAGCACTCTTAACAACGGGTTGAACAACCCTAAATCGTAATCATGTGGCACGCCGTACACTTGCTTCGTGCTCAGTTTTTGCACGCGAAAATCGTTCGGTTTCGTCAAAAACGTAAACGGCATCAAGATGTCCCCTCTGTCCGTTTGTACGCTTAACGTTCCTCTCCCTCTCCCAGTTTGCAAGGGCGCGTGTCTGATAGTCACTTCGATGCTTCCTGACGGCGGGATCACGAAAATAGGATCCTTTCCTTGTAAAGGCGAGCGCGATTCCTCCATCATCTCGCCGTCAACCTGCATGATTTCCTCCAACCGATCCACGCTCTTTTGGACGTCAGCTTCGGTATCTCGAATCATCTTTTGCATTTTAGCCACGCTCAGTTTCAGACTCTCGTGTTCTTTTCGATTTTCGTCCAGCATGTCCTCGCTCTCTTTTCTATCCAACTTCTCGTTCGCGGCTATCAACCTATCGTTCAACTCGTCGATGCGTTGCCTCACGTACCTAATCTTCTCTTCGTGTTTCTCCATGTCCCCTCTCCTGTTCTCCAACATCTCTCTCGCCACGAGCAAGTTCTGCTGCATCACCCTCTCCTCGTGCTTCGTTCTCCCGTACGAAATCCCTTCCGTGTACACTTGCACGCTATCGCTGGTGATCAAATACACCCTCAACGGCTTTTCCGCGTCCAAGTTACTCACGGTTAAATTTTTCGTCGTCGGCCATCCCACCTGCGCCTTCTCGAAACGTAACACCGACGGGTGTAAGTTCAAATTAAACTCTTTAAACTTCTTCCTCGATATCGGTTTGAAATTCCGAGGTTTCCACACGTCTTGGGTGGTTTTCGCCCCGTCTGGTAGCACGAACGGAAGTTCGTTGTTGTTATTGTTATTATTCTCAGGAGACGAAGAGGACAAAGAAGAAGCACCACTAACTGCTCCAATTTCATCATCATCCACACCGTCGACGGACGCGAAACTCTCTTTCACTCCTCCCGTAGTCTCAATCGCGTCGCTTCCAATCGGTCCCCACGACAGTAAAAACACCGACGAAACACAGAATACCACCGCCAAGAAGAACAAGGTCATCGCGAAAAACACCGACGAGGCGTTCGAATTGATATTGCGCTTCATCCTTTTTCCGTACTCTTTAGAGGAGATCTACCCGCATACCTGGATTGAGATGAGAGCGCTCAAACTTTAATAAACGAGACGCTCTTTTCTCACGAGGAGGACGAAGAAGAGGGCATCATGATTTTAAAACGAATAATAACAACACCGGGTACGACGGGTGATTTTGCGTTTCGTTTTAGCGCGTGTGTGTGTGTGTGTGTGTGAATGTGCGTTTTTTTTCTTAGGACTTCTTTTTTATAATTTACGAAGAGTTACGAATGCTGCTGCTGCTGCTATAAAGTGCTTTAATAATATTTCGCTTGGTTCCCGTCGACGCATTTTACCCTTGCATCGGGCGTCGGCAAAGACATGCACCGCGTGATGCCTCCCAAATCATCGCGCGAAGAAGAATTAGAAGAAGAGTTACCACGAACGTTCTCGTCGCTTTGAAATCTTGGTTTCGCTTTCTTCGCTTTCGCTTTCGCTTCCTCGGCGGCTTTTTGCTTCAACGCTGCGATTTTGATCGGTTTCTCCCGAGCTTCTTTCTCCTCTCGCTTTTCTCTCTCTTCTCTTTCCAGACGATTCTTACGCGCGCGCTCTTTTTGCGCTTGGACTTCGTTTTTGAAAGTCTTGAGTTCGCCGATAGAACGCTCGACAGGCGCGAGCGCTTCCCGGGCTATTTGCGCGTCTTTTTTCACCTCTCTAATGTTCTCCTTCACGTCTTTCGGTAAAAGAGGGTTGATTTCGTCCGGAACGATGTTACTGATGTTAAAAATTAACGCCAGTAACAATGCAATGATTATATACGGACTCAACTGTAACGCTAACAACCCGACCGCGACGAATGCAATCGCCGAAGGGTGTTCGTACGCCCATCCCGCGGCGCCGGCGACGAAGGTCCCCGCGCTCTCCGGATGCGATACGACGCCGTATGCAATCAAAATCGCGCCAAGCGGTAAGACTATCTTCTTTCCTATTTGCTCGATCGCCTTCGGTATGATTATCAAAGACGCTAACGCGATCACCGCCGTCAATTCCGGATTCTCCGACGCCAATCGAAACGCGTCCACTTCCGAGACGTCCGATATCAAGGACGGACCAATCGATTCTATTTTCTCTTCTCCTCTGGCTTCTTCTCTGGCGCTCGCGAACTCTGGGAACCCGAAACAATACAGCGCGCCGCCACTACTACCACCAACACTCGTTTTAAAGCGCGAAATCCTCCTCTGCGCGTTCGTTTTCTTCTCGTTTACGTCGTTTCTCATCACACCTGTCTCCTCCTCCTCTTTCCCCGTATCTTTTCTCCCATCAGCCTCGTATCTCATCTGCGTCGTCTTTCGGTGATGACTCCTCTTCCTTTTCGTCTCAGGATTTTGTCGCTTGGCGCGTACAAAGACGGAGCAATGGCATCGAGAGAGAGACGACGACACGTTTGACATGCTTTGCCCGCAGTTTCCTACTCTCGACGAAGCGCAATATCTCTGAAGATATTCTCGGGAAATTCTTCATTCTGTGAACAAAAGATGGTGTGCGCAAAGTGCGAGGTGAAACTGAAACGGGTGATCACCCCGGACCCGTGGATGCAAAAAGTCAACGCCGCCTCTAATGCGAAGAGCAGCGGTGCGAGAACTCAACTCAACGAAAACAAAGCGTTATCCTCCTCCAAAAACTACATCCTCGGCTCTCAAGCGTGTCAAGTGTGTAAAAAATCGCTCCACCAACCCGGTATGTTTTGCCAACCGTGCGCGTTTCAGCAAGGGAAATGCGCGATGTGCGGCGTCGAAGTCCAAGACGTGTCCATGCATAACGTCGGTGGTGATTTGGAAAGGAAGTTGAGAGAGAAGACGACAAGAGAGAAGTCGGAGAAGTTGATGAAATTGGAAAAGTTGGAGGAAGAGAGAGACAAGGTGGAGGAAGAGAAGAGGGAAAGGAAAAAGAGGAAAAGAGAAGAGAAGGAAAAGGAGAAGGAAGAGAGTAAAGAAGAAGGCGAGGAAGAGAAGACGGTTGCTAAAATCGAACCAACTGGGGCGACAAACTTGGTCGGTTCGCTATTGCAACAATCCGCCGGTTCGACGACGCCGACGACTTCGTGGCAATACGACGGCAAAAGCGGGTATTACTTCGACGCGTCGAAGATGCAGTATTACGATCCGAAGACCAAGTTGTACTTTTGTTGCAGAACGAATAAATGGTTGAAGCCGGAAAACGAAAAACCGAAAAATGGGACGTTCAAGAGCGGCGCGAGAAAGCCGGACAAGTTCGGTTTGTGAGTTTAGTCGCGTCGCATTCGTTTCGTAAGTTTAGTTTATAGTCAGTATATTTAGTTGTTAGTTTTTTAAAACGCTGGATCGATCTCCCCTCGTGTCTCATGAATTAAGTAGTCTACATCAAATTATAATAGTATATTATGCTTACTACGTGTTCGCGAACAACCACTCGGTGGCGGCGGAAATATCACCTCCCGTCTCTTTGATCGCGTCCTTGGCCATTTTCTTCGTGAATCCCATGTTCACGAGCATCTCTACCGGCCCTTCGGCGCTTGGGCTGTTATCGTCCTCGTTATCGTCGTCGTCGTCGTTTTTACTCTTTTTCGATTTCTTCGTCTTCTTCGCGGCTGGTTTCTTCGCCACCGCGGCTCTTTTCCTCGCGGCGACCCCTGCTGTTTTCTTCGCCTCGTTCGCGACGACGTTGGTCACGTCCTTCACCGTAGCGTTTGCGTTCTTTGTTGTTGTTGTTGTTGTTGTCGTCGATGTCTTCATTGCTGTCGTCGTCTCGCCGGGTTTGCTGTTCTCACTCGCGGCAGTATTCGCCATTCTCACCGCCAACAACCTTTTCCTCAACTGCTTCAACACCTCCACCTTTTCATTGCTGGACAACTCCTCTATTTTCACTTCGTCCACGTTCACGACGCGCTTCGTCGGTCCCAACCCGCCATTCACGCCGCCTTTGTTATGATTCTTCCCCATGTACGCCGCCGCGCCTAAACCGGCGTCTCTCACTGGTTTTGGAATTTCAATCGCTTCGATTTGTTCCGGAGTTAAACCGAACAAACGCACGTTTTCCTCTCGCTTCGCCTTTAACTCCTCTTTTGACATCTTCCCGCCTTGGTTGGTAATCAATCCATTTTTCCTCACCACGGTTTCCCCAACCAACTGATCGTTCGCTTGCTTCACCGCTAACACGTCTAACTGTAACCCGGTGTATTCCGCTAACGATTGTTTCCCGAGTAATCGTTGCGTTTGCCCGTTTAACTGTTGGATTTGTTTCCCCGGTAAGGCGCCGGAGTCGACGATTTGGACCCATTTGCCGACGCCGAATTTTTTCAAAACGATGACTAAATTTTCAACCTCCGGTTTCGTCCATCCTGTTTTGATGTGATTGATGTGTGTGTTAAAGATGAAAAAGAACAACAGAGCGTCAGAGAGAGAGTAAGAGAGAGAGGAACAAAAACGGAAACGCGAGTAGTTCTCGAGAGAGAGACGGCGAGAAGGAGGACGAGAAATCGTATCATTTTCACATCATCATTTCAAAAATTCAAACGCGAGACAAGTCCCCCAAAACCAACATCATCATCACAACAAACGCGCGCTGTATGTAAAGAGAGAGAAAGAAAGAACACATATATAATAATACATACCTGGAGACGGGGTAAAATTCCACAAACTTCTCGCGTCGCCTACTTTTGGTCCTTGTTCCGCCATTATATATAATGCGTTCTTTAAGTTGTTGTTTATGAAGAAAATGAGCAAAACTCGAGAGAGGAGAAAAGAGAGATGTTGGGAGTGGAATTTAATTGGCTGCCATCACACTTTTTAAGAAGAAAGATGAGAAAAAAATTCGAATAAACGTCATTACTTTACACAGAAAGAGTAGTTTATTAAAGAGAGAAGAAGAGAGAGAGGGTTTAGGGAGCGCAGAGGGTGTTGGAGAGAAGAAGGGAGGGAAAATGCCTGGAATGGCTGGCAACAACGTTTCTGCTGGGACGACGATTCAGACGACGCAAAAATCATCATCGGTGGGGGTGGTGACAACAAGAAAGCAATCGCTCGTGTACATCCTCTCGTTCGTCGCTCTGTTCATGCTCGTCGCGTTGTGCGACTGGGAGAATTATACCTCCTCCACCACCAACAGTAGGAATAATAACAACGGCAGAAGCAGCTTCAGAGAAGATTCGAACATCGGTATCATCAACGATTTGGAAGGCGTGAAATCGGAAAAGTTATCCGAGCGATTGGAAGAGTTGAGAGAGGAGAAGAAAAAGATTGAAGAAGAGATTAAGAAGACGACGAACGACAGCGAAGAGGAAACAGAAGAAGAAGAAGAAGAAGAAGACGGAATGACATCGACGAAACGAAAGAAAGAATACGACGAGAACAACTTCCCAGAGGCTATCATCGAGAACATCGAACGCGATTTAGGGCACGGGGCGAGAGCGTACCGAGGACCGGAAGAACCGGCGAGGACGATGGAGTTGGCGAGGTTGAGATGCTTAAACGCGCCGGAACCGTGGTCGCCGTTTGACGCCGGGAGGAAGAAGGATAACGACGGGAACGTGAGAGGGAAAGGAGATGGGAGGAGGAGGAGGAGGAGGAGGAACGTGCTTTCTTCTTTTGAGCGAGTGGGAAAAGAAGAAGAAGAAGAAGAAGAAATAGATAGTATTGGCGGGAGAAGGAAGCTTCTGGCGTATAGACTTCCGGCGGGGAAATATAAACCTTTACAACCAAAGTGCGCGGCGAGCGAACGCGTGAAGAAAAATATAAGACCCGGCGAAGACGCCATCGTCGGGTGCTTGAAAACCAACAGGTGCTCGCACGCCATAGAAGACGTGTTTACAGCCATACAAAATTTGGATGGAATCAAATCTTTAAAAAATTACGTCAGTTGTATCACCGTCAACGGCCAAACGAAAGGGTGCGGCTCGATTACGGGCAACCCGGAAACGTTCCCGTATATCGGCACGAAACCGCCGCCGAAAGCGAAGAAAGAAACGACGCGAACGTATAAAACATGCGCTTTAGTCGGCAACGGTCCTGGTTTACAACGCGAAGGTATGGGAGAAATCATCGACAAACACGATGCGGTGATTCGATTCAACACGTTCGTCTCCAGCGGCGTCTGGCAAAACTATACGGGAGTCAAATCCACCTTGCGCGTCTTCAACAAAAAACGCGCGGAAACCATGAAGAGCACGAAAAACGTCTACATCTCCTCGACGAAAACGAAAGACAAGAAAGACGTCGAAAACGAGTTGTGGATCTTTTGGAACTACATGTCCTTTCCGTTCCTCCCTCCGGTTTTACGAGCGAACAAAAACACCGCCATCATGGCGCCAGACGTCATCAAATACATGGTCAACGGCTACTTCAAATCTCGATCGGATTTACACCGTTTAGGATATAAAGGTTTCCAGTGTCCAACCAACGTCAATTCAGGCATCCACGCCATGTACATGGCCATGCAAATGTGCGAACGCGTCAATTTATTCGGTTTCAGTTACAGCATGGACATGTTGAACAAACGCAACGACGCTCGATCGCCGCGCATGTCTCGATTCCACGATTGGGCGTTCGATACCATGTTGGTCAGAGTGTTGCATCTCAGCGGGTACGTCAACGTGTGCACTTCGTAGTTTTAGCTCGTAGTAGTAGCAGCAGCAGTAATAATAATAGTAATAGTAATAATAATAATGCGATACTAGCATACAGTAGAGATCAGAGATCGTGTTGTTATCTAGCGCTCGTAATTGAGTTTCTTTCACTTTTTTTGTTCCCTCTGATGCAAGCAGATGTCTTGTCAAAACACTGAAGAAAAAAAGAAGAAGGAGATTCATCATAAAATTCAACGCCTCTTTCTGTTGCGACGATTTTTATAAAAGCACACAAAACGAGAGCAGAGTAAGAGGTGTTTTCTCTGTTATTAGTAGTAGTAGTCGTAGAAGATCTGTGCACAGCAACAGCAGTTGTCCCCGATTGAAAGAGAGAGAGTTGAATTCTTCCATTCTCGATCGACTTTCCCCGCTGCATTTTCCACGAGCTGAAAGTTTTACGAAAGCGTAAAGAAGAAGAAGAAGAAGAGAATAAATGGCCGCCTCAAAAGGAGGACTCGTCGATGTGTCCGTTTCGGGATGCATACGCGCGATTTTGATCGCCTACGCCGCGTATTCCGCCTACGCTATTCGTTTATTCGCGGTGCAAGAATACGGGAGGATCATTCACGAATTCGACCCTTGGTTCAACTTTCGAGCGACGCAATATTTAGCGGAAAACGGATGGAAAAAATTTTCCACCTGGTTCGATTACATGAGTTGGTACCCGCTGGGAAGACCAGTCGGGTCGACGATTTACCCCGGGATGC
>Ga0257106_1000281_pt1 | contig 31661 bp, 18 predicted proteins | sample LP_taG_3_FD_190177 | JGI IMG/M metagenome (GOLD analysis project Ga0257106, IMG submission 190177) | Marine microbial communities from Northeast Subartic Pacific Ocean, Canada - LP_J_2011_P26_10m | ecosystem: Environmental > Aquatic > Marine > Oceanic | place: Canada: Northeast Subartic Pacific...
GTTGATGGCTAAACCGTGGTAGGTGACCCATCGTCTCGCGCGGACGCCGACTTGAGCAAACTTTGAGCCGTTCGCCCACGCTCCGGTGAAACCGTCTTCGCGATGTCCTTTTTCAACGCCGAAGGATTTGGCGACGAGAAGAGCGACTTCTTCTAAATTCCGCATGTACTCGTGTAAATCGGGCTTAAAACTCGAGCCTTTGCGTTCGTCTAGTTTTAATATCGGATATAAAACCAACTGTCCGGGTAAATGCACGGTGACTTCTCCGCCGCGTTCGCATCGGCGCACTTCAAACCCGAGGTCCTTCGGCGGTTCGTCCGCGTCAAACTTCAAGTTATCCGTCGTGCTCCCGGTACCTAACGTGATGACTTTTTCGTGCTGCAACAAAATCAGCGCGTCGTGTTCGAATAAAATCTTATCGATGTGATCCTCCTCGCTGTCGCCGTAATTCGACGTCGTAAACGCGGTTTCGATGTCAAACTGTTTTTGGAGCAAGTCTTTTTGCATTCGCCACCCGGTGTCGTACGGGACGAGTTCGTCGCTCAAATCGATCAGTTTCACCCGCCGATTGGTCGGTTGCAACTCGGAAGGGTGTCGAATCCCCGCTCGCGCGACGATAACTCGTCGGTCTCTTCCTCTATTTTTCTCTTTCTTTCTCGTCCTCTGAGTCGTCGTCGTCGCGTTGTTGCTACTACAAAAGCGAAAAAACTCCCCCGAATTGATGATGATGTTGGCTCCCATGTAGAGTGTGTGTTGCGCTAAAGAAGGAGCACGACGCAAAAACACTCGCTGCGTTTAAATGCCAAAACCCACACAAACTGCCACTGTGTCAATTTTTAGCCACCACCACTCGCGCAGCGGGGCATTTCTGCGCTCATCAGTAGAGTATATATATCACTCGTGATGAATTCATTCTCGAGTGAAGTCGTTACCCCCCAAGCTTGGAAAAAAGTTTCAATCGAAAATATAAAAAGCGTCCTTCTAAAAATACGGACCCAGATTTTACGACCAAAACCATGACGTGATGTATGCGATTCGATTATATTTCGAATTTAATTGATTTTGATTTGCAAGAAAGTCGCGTGTGCCGTCAAAGAAAGACGCCTTTACAAATAAATATAATTAACAAAAACAGACAAGAGAGAGAAGAAGGTTTAACTCCCCTTGGAATCTCTCGAGGAAGAAAGACCATGAAAGTCTCCTCCTCGTCGCCGTCGGGAGGAGGAGGAGGAGGAGGAGGAGGAGGAGGGGCGTCGTCGTCGTTGAAAAGGCGAAGGAAACAACAACAACGCGAAGATTTGGAGGAGGATTTGGAAGAAAAAGCGGCGAAAGAGGAAGAAGGCTTCGCGGAGGAAACGACCACCACCAACAATGCGTTCACGCAGACGACGTCACCACATTCGGAAGAGAATCAACCTGTGGATGTTCTTTTGCACCCGCACCAGTCGATTGCTATCGAGGGGTCGTGCGGGGTGAAAGTGACTTCCGCGGTGGTGTGCATCAACGGATATTTAGCGAGGTGCGACCACCCGGAGCAGTATTGCAGAGCGTCGAGATTGGTCGGGAACGCGGTGACCGTGCGGTCGGGAGCGTTAGGAGCGGAAGTTAGGCTGACGCCGTTACCGTTGGACGACGAGTTGTGCGTTACGGTGAAAGGCGGCGAGGACGTGGAATTGCCGAAAGAGGAGTTGAAAGCGGTGATATTAGCGAGAGGGAAAGGGTTCTTCGCCGAGCGGTTTCAAAGGATTAAGCAAGTGTCATTTCGGCACCAGAAGGTGGCGCATTTGCAAAGAGAGGACGAGAGGGAGAAAGCAGAGAGAAGCGGCGGGAAAGTGGTGAAGAGAAACATATCTTCGTTCGAGTTGGTGTCCTTGAATGCGAATGCTAATACGAATAATAGCAGTTATAGTCATAAGGGCGGCAAACTGGAGGTCCCGGAGGAGATTTTGAACTCGATGAGCGGCCAAGTCGGAGGGAGTTCGATGAAGACGACGTCGTCGACTCAAGAGGAAGACTCAGACAACGCGAACGGCACTTTGCCTAGAAATAAGATTCCAGAGGATTGGGCGAGAGCTGGTACGGCGGCGGGGGATACGGTGAGGCAACTTTCGAGGGATCCGAAAGGACCGCCCGCGGTGATCGCGTTCGTCGGGCCAAAAGGTGTTGGGAAGTCCACGTTTGCTAGATACGTGGCAAATTTGTTGTTGATTGATTACCAAAAAGTTGGGTTCTTGGACATCGATCCCGGGCAACCAGAACGGACGGCGCCCGGTTTGATTTCCGTGACGACGCTGCAAACGCCTCTGCTTGGACCTCCGGCGCTGAGGTTATCTGGCGGAGAGTTTTTGGGTTCGGGAGAGAAGCCTTTTTATCAAAAGTTTATCGGAGACTACTCTCCAGAGAGCGATATCGATGCATACGTGGACGCCTGCGTGGAGTGCTTGGATAAATGGTTGGAAAAAATGAAGGAGGAAAGATCGACGAATAGAACGGAAGCGCTTTTGATCAATTGCAACGGCTGGGTAAAAGGCGCCGGCTTGGAGGCTTTAGCGAAGTTTCTAGACAGAGTGCCACATTTAACGCACGTATTAAACGTTCAATCGCACGCCGAGAAAAGGAATTGCCCTGGAGGGGCGTTTTGGAATGTGAACAATAGTAATAGCACTGAAGGAGGAGGAGAGAAGAGGGACGTCGCTTCGTTTGATGGATCCATGTCGTTTCCAGATAAAGAAGGCACGAAAATAACCTACGTTTCCGCCGGCGCGCAAGGTAGAAACGATAAGGACGAAACGGAAGGCGAAAAACAAGCTTGGAAGCGTTCGCCTCAAGATAGTCGCGCGTTACTTTGGCTCGCTTGGGCGAAACAAGTAGTGGCGAGACACGCGGGTCGACCCGAATGCGGCGGTTTGCGCTTGACGAATGAAGCCAGCTCGTTCGCAGCCATTGCTAGAGGTTTAGAACACGCGACACCGTGGCGCGTTTCGTTAGACGACGTAAAAATTAAGGTGTTGTTTTCGGATATTCCAAACAAAAACGACGCTTTGAAAGCTTTGAATGCCTCGGTCGTTGGATTGTTGCTCGAGGACGATTCGTGTGTAGGTTTAGCCGTCGTTCGTTCTGTCAACGAGGCCGAGAATTGCCTCTTTTTGCTTTCGAACGTCGAAGAAGACGTCATTCGTACCGTGAAAACGTTGTGTTTGGGCAAAGTTACGCTTCCCATGAAACTGAAAGGTGTGTTGAATGGGAGCTCGCCTTACGCCGCAGTTGGCGTAGTAGCAAACGAAGGCACCGGCGGCGCCGAACAAAAGAGCAGAAACAACATAGCACGGGGAGGCGCGACGGAGAAATTGTGATACATCTGCCTGTTAGTGTTTTCAATATATTTGTATGTCTAAAATAATGCGAACTAAAGTTAATACTGATCAATTCCTACTTCTTCGAGGATGGCTTTGTTCTCGCGAATGTTTTCCACGCGCTTTTGTACAAAGTCTTTGACTTCCGTTATCGTCGGATGATTAAACAGACTCAACGTTACCGTAACGTCGCCACAATCACCGAGCGTCTTGATCAAGCAATCGCCGCTTCTTTTCTCGGTGCCAAAACCAACAGAGCTCTTTAAAACATTCACCGCGTCTTCCGTGAGCCTTTTCGTTTCAGAAGAAAAAGGGCCAGAAGGGCCAAAAATTGCAGTAAGTCTGGATACGAACTTGCCCGTTTTCTCGATGCCTTCGCAAACCTTCGAAGATCCGAAGACGTTGGGACACGACGTTACCATGTTCGAAATCGCTTTTATCGCTTCTGGTAAGGTTCGAAAAGCGAGCGTGTACTCTTTTCCGTTGGCGTTGAAATCCTCTAAATTTGTACTTTTCAATCCTCCGTCGTCGCCGAAAGTGTGCGAAACAAAATCACATAGCGCCAAAGCCAGGCGACTGGCTTCGAGTGAGCGCATTACACAAAATGTATCACACAACGCGCCTTTCGTGATTTCATTTGCTATCTGCATAGCTTTTGCTTGTTCGTAGTTGTGTTGTTCACCTTTCGATGAGTTAAGAAAATACGAAGCCGTCGCGTCGAGAAAGTTCTTCTCGTGACATACATTTCTTATAATGTCGTTTCTCCACATCTGCCTCGCGGGGTCGAGATGTGCCATATTGACGACGCACTCCCACACGAGCGCAAAAGCTGCGTCTCTCAACGCGCGCGAAGTATCTGGCGAAGAGAAAATACTCGCGACCATATTTTTAATGGAAGGTGCGGTAGCAGCTTCTTCGAGCAAGACCGGCATCGGCGCCGCTTTCTTTATTGGCAAAGCTTCCATGCCGTTGGCAAAAGTAATGCATGTCTCTAACCGAAGATACATGTCGCGCGTAATACTTATGATTTTCGTCATCGCGTTGAAAAGTTCAACGCGGGCAACTTGCGGCCGCCCCGCTTGACTGGTGAGTTTCGCGATTAACTTTGCAATATTCGTCGGCATTTGTCTAACAACGGCACCGGTGACGTCCATCTGATCCGCATCAAACCATAGCGCGTACTTTCCCAAAGGATTTGAATTAGTTGCCGCGTTCGTTTCGAGCAATTTATTTCTAAACGATTCCCAAATTTCAGAATCTGTGCTTTCGGGAACCGCCGGCATCTCCACAATCTCGGTCTCCTCCAACGCGAGTTTATCATCTTTGGGTTTGACCCACGCATCTAACATCTGCTTAGTACCAGCGTTGCTTATCTTGAACAGCTTGTCTAATCCTTCTTGCGTCACGAAAGTTGTTTTACCGAATTCCGTGTTGTTGCTAATAATTTCATTTTTAGCGGCATCGTTTTGTTCTTTTGTTTCTTCCTTTGCCGCTTTCTTTTCTTTTGCTTTCATTTTCTTTTGTTCGAGCTTCGCGCGTTCGGCTTCGTCCTCGATTTTTTTCTTTGCTTCTTCGTAATCGACGCCGCATATGATGACACCCTTCATCGTGCGCGAAATAATCTCAAAGCCTTTCAATACAACACCATCAGCATCTTGCGTGATACCGTCTTCAGAGGAACCCGCGAGCGATGTGACTACAAGCGTTTTCCTTTGCTTCTTCGCTTCTCCGACCCACTGTTGAACCGTCCGTCGCGCTTTTGATTTCGACACGTACGTGGGAGTAACTGGATCAATAGAAGTCACGCCACCTGAATCTTCTCTTCGGATGGCGTCGAGATTCTCTTCTTCGTCGTCTTGGCCAAACTCGCCCCGGATGATTCGCGTATCGGGGATGAAAAACTCTTGTCCATCCTCCTCCTCGTCTTCTTCGTTGGCTAAATCTTCGTCCTCCTCGTCTAAATCGTCCCCGTCGTCGTCCATGATATCTTCGCCCTCAGATTCGTACTCGTAATCCTCTCCGCCTGAATCACAGCCGTAATCGACCTCGTCGCACTTTCTGCGATAGTTTCGCGCCATTTTTTTAACGAAAGGTTGAGACAACGTCGGTCGTCCCGGAGGCAAGCTATAACCGTACCACGGTAATCGCTCGTGATAATTCATCTCGTACGACGCAAAACTGTAATACTTCTTGTATCGCTTTAGTCCTCTGTCCTTTGCCGTTGTTATTTCCGGCGCATCGACGATTTGCACGTCGACACCATCGTCCTTAATGATTTGAACCTCGTCATCTTCGCCGTCCTCGGGAGAACTCGATTTGGCGCGAAACGGGTCGAAATCTTTTGGCGAAACATGCACGCGGGCATTCCAGTGTCGCATCGTCGTCTTCATATTTTCTTTCTTCATTCTTCTTTCCGATTTAAACTTTTTCAACGTCATCAGCCAACTTTGAACGACGTCCATCTCAAAAGCCTTCGACTTATTGAACAACTCTTCGTCCAACTTCTCCACGACGTGCTTCTTACTCGGCGACGCCACCACATCCAACGCCGAGGACGTTTTCTGCATCTTCTTTGGCGACTTTTGCTTGAAAAACCCGAGCAACTTTTCGCTCTGCTTCCGCTTCAGAGCCTCCAACCGTTCTTTCTCCTTTCGCTTCTCCTCTTCAATCCTGTCCTTGTCCTCCTGCTCTCGCCTCTTCTTCTCCTCTCTCGCTCGCTTCTCTTCCTCTCGTTTCAAACGCTTCTCCTCCATCTCCTTCTCGCGCTCTTTCCTCTTCATCTCTCTCTCATTCGTCTCCTTCTCTCGTTTCAAACGTTTTTCCTCCATCTCCTTCTCTCGTTCTTGCCTCTTCGTCTCTTTCTCCTCCGCTCGTTTTTCCTTCTCCTTTTCCTTCTTTTGCTTTTCCAAAGTTTTCAATCGCTCTGACTCTGTTTTCTTCTCCTCTTTTATGCGTCTTTTCTCCTCCTCCTCCGCGTTCTTCTCTTTTTGCTTCTTATCATTCAACGACGACGACGCGTCCGCCTTAAAAGCGTCGTCGCGATTCGCGATAATTTCAAACCCGTCCGAATCCACCGACACCTGAGCCTCTTCTTTATAATGAACCATTTGTTTTTGTTCTTGTGGATGATGATGATTTTCCTTTTCCTTTTCCTTTCCCTCGTCCATAAACGACGCCACTAAATCGCCCACGCCTATCATCTCTTCTCAAAACAAGAGGCAAAATAGGGGTTAATATTCCGTGATGAAAGAAAGAGAAACAACAACCAACGCTGCTTCTCTGATATGATGAACGAGAGCAGCGATACGACTCGTACTATATATATAAATGGAGAGAAAAGAGAAGAATTTTGAATTTAAAAGAAGAAATTTCTCTTGGAATCAACAATAAAATTTGTGCTTTTTGGGGTGCTCAGATTTTAATTAAAAACGGCTTCTCGTTTTTCTTCTATTTTTAGCTCAGAGATCCTCTCTGCACTCTTTGCGTGTATATAGTGTCGCGATCTTTTTCGTCGGAGCACGAATCGACATCCAAGACGTGCGTGCCTTTACGCATTCCTTGATTTTGAACAACGGTCCTTCTCGTTTCTTCTATTTTTAGCTCATAAGAGAGGATATAATACTTTGCGTGTAGAGTGTTCTCTTTTCTTTCCTCTTCTTTCTGATTAGAAACAACGCATGACGATGCAGACGATTCAGACGACGAGGAGGAGAGATGACGACTCTGTAATGTACGAAGAAGACAAAGACTCGGTCATCTTACGTCTTCGGGTGGAACTCGCGCAGGAACGCGCGAAAAGGAAAGAACTTGCACTGGTGGAAAGAGATTGGAGTCGAGAACGCGCGAGGACGGAACACACGTTGGAAAGGGCCTTGGTGGACGAGAGAGTGCACGGGTTAGAGTTGGAGGCGTCGAGAGTAAAGTTGGAGAGAGAGTTGGTACGTTTGAGAGAGGAGAAGGAAAGTTGGGAACGGGAGAAGGTGAAGGAGAGACTCGCGATGGAGCAGTTGGCGGAGAAATGCGAACGCGTGAAAAGGAGAGAGGAGAAGGTCGTGCGGAGTTTGAGGGAGGAGATTGAGGAGATGAAAGAGTTTTTGGAGAAGGAAAGGGACGAGAAGAGATCGATAGAATCGAGAACGCGTAAAATTGAAGAGATTATGAGGAAGTTAGAGTCTGCGCGAAGTGAAAACGACCGGTTGACGAAGCGATGCGTTTCGAGCGAAAGACGTTTGGAACAGGCGCTCGTGGAGAACGTCGAGAGGAGAAAAGAGGCGAAGAAAAACGAACGAACGCTGAAACGAGCCGTTCATTTATCCGCAGAGTTGCTCAACCGACAGGACCATCGAACGTGGAAGGATAAGAGAGATTCAGAAGATAACGATGCAGAAGAAACTGGTATCAAAGTTGAGAAGGAGGAGGAGGAAGAGGACGACGACGCGTTGTACACGTAAACAAGTATCCGTACGATTTGAAAATATAAGAAGAGCGCAAATAATAACAACAACAACAAGAACAATAATACACAAACTAGGCCAGAGCTTTCAACGTCGCGACGACACCGCCAATCGCAATCACCCCCAACGCGACCGGCACGACCACGTTCATCATCCCTCCTTTCGTCGTCGCGTCCTCCTCCTCCGTGTACCCGTCGTTGTTCATAAATTTCGTCGACAGTGGGTTCCCTTCGCTATCTTCCAAGTTGTTCGCTTCCAATTCCATCACCACCGCGCGCGAGGCGTTCTCTTTGTCGAAGTTAATCTCCGTGATATCTCCCGAGATGGCGCCGAGGCCCATTTTCACGAGTTGTGACATGCCTTTTCCGGTCATTCCCTTTGGATTTCCTTTCTCGTCCAATTCGTTCGAGAGTTGCTCCTCCTCTTTCTTCCAATTTTTAAGGAACGCTCGAGGACTCTGAATCATCGTCCTTCCTCTCCTCCTCTCGCAAAAAGATCGGGAAAATGCCGAACGACAAGAGTCATTCTTCGAAGTGAGAAGAGAGCGCGTTTGGTGCGTCGTCTGCATCGTCGTCGTCATCATCATCAGCGCTTAGTTAGGGGGCAATTTGTGATCCAAAAAAGATACGGAAATTTGTGGAGCTCTCATTTTGCTCTTTTCTGCTTCTTCAAAAACTCCTAAAAATTAACTACTGGTAATATGGCTGCTACTACTTATATACGCTTTTGGGCTAGAAGACGTTGCTCACTAATATGCTAAACCCGAACGCGACGAACGCGCCGTGGAAGAATAATGTTTGGTAGGAGTGCGCGGACAAGAAGGAGGAGGAGGAGGATGTTTTCGCGGCCCCAAGGCCTTTGCCACGTCTGCCGCGTCGAGCGAAGCGAGTTCTTCGTCGCTCCAAAGGCGGCGCGCTTTCTTCGTTGTCGGCATCCTCTTCTCCTTCTTCTTCTTCTTCTTCTTGTATGACCGCGTGTCGACTTCGGAGCGGGTATCGGTGGTGCGGCGGTTGAACAGCCTCTCTCCCGATCGCTTCGTCTTTCGTGGCTTCTAAACGAATCATGGACGGGAGTAAAAAAACGTAGACGAAGCCGAAGACGGCACCACAAACGCTCACGACGCCACCGACGTCTATGTTTTTATCCGCGGCACACAGCGTGCCGATGAAAAGACACACCGCGTTAATGACGGCGATACCACCCAGAGTCGTTTTCGATTCCGCGCGGCAACCGAAGAATAATCCGTACACGCTCGTTCGCAAAATGAAGAGTAAGAGAGGACAAATGGTGAACATTTGCAACGCCGCTGCAACGTGGGCCGTAAACGCGAACAGCGCCTTATTCGGTTCCGTCGGAAATGCGTTCAAAAAGTTCTCCGACGGGCCTTGTAACCCTATTTTTTCTCTTTTTGCTTCCGAAGCAACGTACGTGGAACTGAAATTGCCTACTATTCCTACGCACATGTACGTTCCCGCGGCGAGGATGTACGCAAAGACTAAGTTTCGCATGTTGTTCTTGCTTTTCTTATTCGTTTTAAGCACCGGGACGACCGCGTGGTGCACGAAAAAAGCCGAACTGCACGCGCCCAAAAGTGTGGCGACGCCACGAAACGCCGCCTTGCCTCCACGACTCGGGAAGAAGTGTCTCGGTGCGACAACATTTTCTACGACGAGGCTTTGTAGAAGAACAAACGCGACGAGGTACGTCGTAAACGCCGGCCCAAACGCAGATAGTTTTACGAAAACGTCCGCGGATGTTCTCGTGGACATGGCGAAGAGCATTAAAGCGACAATTACCGAGGCCGTTTTGGGCGTAAAACAGTCGCCGTTCAACGACGATCGCCACGTGATTATCTTTTGACAATTAATGTGGAGATCGTTGTTTTCGTGATGGTCGTCATCGGCGTCGTCTTTACTACTACTGGAAGGAGCGAAAGAGGAAGGCGGTGCTGCGGCTGGCAACGGAGGAGTCGCGTATATTGTCCCATTACCGCCGCTATTATTTGCATCGTCGTACATTAGGAAAAGAGCATCCTCCAGTGCTGTTGCCGTGCCGTTCACGCCGCCGCCCCCCGCGTCGCTACTATTCCTACTACTACTATTCGCATCACCACCACCTCGTACGTTTTTCTTCTTCCTCTCCCATTCCTTATCGTACTGTTCTCGCCAATCCGAGTTCCCTCCACTCACCAACCCAAACATCACATCCGACAAAATCATATCGTACACGACGACGGATTGCACCATCAGCAAGACGATACCTACGCGCGCCGCCCGCTTCCATTTTTTCCCAAACCATTCTCCAACCACGTCGGAATAGTCCGTCGGCGCGTGCTGAACACTCCTTCTCCTCGTACTATTACTATTATAACTGTTTTTCTTCGTATTGACGGAATGTTCCACCAATCGACTCGCGCTAAACACGCAACAGAGAAACCCAAAGGTTGGACTTATTATCGCCCCTAAAAAAACGCCGGATTGACTCATCGCCCACGGGAACACGAGCACGCTACCGGCGCCAACCATCGCGTTCCAAAGCGCGAAAACTATTTTGATGTCGTGCGTGGAGTACGTGTCGTCCACGTCCGTTTCGAGATTGTACCCGGGACTGTTTCCCGAAGGAGTGAGAAAGGAATCTTCCCCCGAGAGATCCAATTCTGTGGTAGGTGTTCCGTCGTTCGGAAGCAGCAAGACTTCTTCATCAGAAGAAGAATACTCCGACGAGGACACAGAATGATCTAAGAGCAACCCCAGCGCGTGTTCTTCTTCTCTCTCGTCGTCTGGGTCGTCGTTCATCCTCTTATAAAAGTGAAGAATTTGCTCCACTTTTTTAACGGTCTTGGGAAAAACAAGAGTGAATTTAAGAAGGATGTGGCGGAGACTGTTGTCATCCTCCAGAATCTCTCGGAGCTGCTGCCGTCGCTGCAATTATACTTCGTCTTGTTCTTCTTATTATTATTCAATGAACATGTCGAGTAAAGGAGGAGAAGAAGATGGAATCGAAGCTTCTTTTGAGAAATGCGTTACGGGGAAAAATGTCGAGAGATTGTATCGCCAAGGGTACGCGGTTTTCGAGGGCGGATTCGACTCGAACGTCGGGAAAGAACTTCGGAGTGAGATAGACGCGTTATTTCTCTCCTCCCCGGAACGGTTCGTTCCAAATTCCACAAGGTTCGTGAAAGACGGCGCGCAAACAGAGTTGGTAAAGAAAAATATTCTTGAGCTTTCGGCACCTTTCGTTGAAGAGATCGATGGAAGATATTTGCGCGCGGTGCAGAGAGATCGCACGCTGTTGACTCTGTTGAACGTTTTAAAACCGAGCGAGACGCCGAGCGAGATGTTATTCAACGTCTCTTTGAAGGTGCAAATAAATTTTGGCGAAAAGGCGAGGTTTCCAATTCATTTCGATAGCGATAGCAGCACGGACAACAGGCGTTGGACGTGTCTCGTATATCTTAACGACGATTGGGAAGAGAAGGATGGCGGGGAGGTGGTCTTGTATTTACCTTTTCAAAAGGAGAAGATAGTTGTCGTGCCACCCAAGTTGGGTACGATTGTTATGTTTAATTCGAGGTACGTCGCGCATTCGACGTTACCTTACACGGGCAAACGTCGCGTTATGTTTACCCTTTGGCTGCACGCGAAAGGTGGGAAAGATGATAGTAATGCGGAGAAGATGAAAGAGTCGAGTATTGTTAGCAATGAAAGAATAGAAACGGACGCGCAAGAGCAGTTGGAAAAGCTTCTCGCGCCGGAGCAACGGAAACATCTCATGAAGTTGATCCTCGCGGAAGAGTGGGCGACGTCGATTGCGGAAGCTCACGACCGTTCCTCTGAATCCACGGCCAAAGCATTAAAGACTCACTGGGAAGAAATCGATATCATAGCCAGAGTCCTCGGGCAAGCTTTTCCTCTCGCGTTTGAGAGATTAGAAAAGTTAATGAAAACTGGGAAGATATCCGATTTTCCTTTGAAGTTTTAGAAAAGGAAAGGGAACGCGCGCTTGGAACAAAGAGAGAAAACTTCAACAAACTATAAACGGGTATGTTTATTACAATACACATAGTATATAGATTCTTAGTAGGTACCATGGTAGTATATAGGCTAATATAGTATAGTATAGCAGTAGCATTTGCTAATTACAGCGCATCACCAGTGCCGTACGACGCTCCTTTAATCCCGGTGATTTTCCCCCTGCTGCCCGGAGAATCCGACGATAACGGCGAGTATCCTCTCTTCCCTCGTGGTTTTCTCGGAGTAGAAAAGAACGAATTCCATTTCGTGTTGTTCTTTTTGTGAAATAAACCACTATCGGTGGTTGGAGTGTTCTTTACTAGTTTCAAATCAGCATCTTCCATGACGTGCCTCGCCGGCCATCCTTGCCAGATGGCTTCCGCAGCGACGTCGTCGCCAACCATCGCCAACGTGTGGTCGAGCAAAATTGCGTCTGGACCAATGACAGATCCGCCCATAACTCGAGACTCCGAGCATAACGTTGCGCGTTCGCGAATGATAACCGTGTTCAACGAAAAAGTGCCCAATGTATTCGTATGTGCGATAACGTGTGCAAAATTCACGCAAGCACCGTCGCCGATGGAAATCAAATCAGGTTCTGGCATCGGAGGATCCGCGCCTGTTGGATACAAGCACACGTTGTTTCCAATCTGGCACCCTTTAAAGCGATAGTACGCACACAAGTGCGCAGAGCCTCGAAGTAGCTTCGGATAGTCGTTCCAACTCAGCTGATCGGCAAGTTTCCATCTGAAGCAATAGCTAGACTTATCCCAGGCGTACATCCCAGGTTGACGTTTCCCGATGAGCAACCATTTGTTCATCAAACCTAACCCAATCGAAAGCGTCGTGTGTACCGCTTTGATCGCGAGAAATAGCACGTACAACAACGAAAAGTATTGCCAAGCTGGTATATCCTTCCACTCGACGTCCATCACGGACGCTGTGAAAAACGCGGTGACGTACCAAGAAAAGTACACCGGCAAAATGTTAAATGCAGTTTTCAATACTCTCGCGGAGATCCCGATGACCGGCATGACTTGCCACGGAATCACAGCGTACGTCGCTAAGCCTAGATATGTTGCGCGACCAAAAGGCTTCGCCTCGACCACGCGCAATGATACCTCGTCGTCCAAGTGACTCGATTTACCCGGGTTGAGCATGACTGCGCGTCCGTCTCTGGACCCGACGTGGATACTGCCCGCGTTCAACGTCGTTCGTCTCGGAGCGACGCCACCAGATCCTAACAAAGCTTCCGGGTGTAACGTCACGCCACCGTAAATGATGCACCGATCCGCAACGTTTGCACCTCTGGCAATGTGGATGGGTAAAGAACCTAAAGCATCGCTCGGGTACAAACGAGACCGCGATCCGAACACGACGTCGTCACCGATTTCGATTAAATCGTACATCCCGTCCGCCACGTGAACGCCGCTTCCCGGCCAGAAGATACGTTCGCCAATCTTCGAACCTAACGCGCGCCAAATGAAAGTCGTGTACTTGTAATGTTTGCCGAGAATTTCCCCGGCGCCACAAAATTTACCGTCCGGTAGCAAGCGCGACATTAAGAAACGACGTGTGTATTCCCACTCTCGAGCGAAATACCCGGTTGGATTCGCTCCGGGCTTAAATTTACCAACGTACACGCGTTTGACTAAAATGACAGCGGTGATTTGAAGCAAAGGACCAATGGTCTCGTGTAACAAACGCGCCATGACAATACACGTCAAACGGAATGGATCCATAAACCACACGATGCAGTCTTGCCACGAGAGTCGAGCTAAGAGCATTACGAACACTTCCATGGCGTCCGTATCGTCGCCGATGCGTTCAAGCTGTTTTTGCCAGTTGACCATGCCGGCGTTTGCTAGAATGTTATCGTCTTTGGCCGCAGAGGAGTACAAAAGCTTCAATAGAAGCGCCCATGGTGCCCAACGTACGGTATGTACAAACATGATTGCCGGATAGCCTAGAAAAAGCTTGAAAATCATCGACGGTCCCGGGAGACGTTCTCTGGCGCAAACTTTGTGCGTGTGCACGTTCACATTCGGATCGCGCTCTCTCCAACTTGTGTATGGTGGTAAAGTAGCATTTGCGGGAACAATACCACCTGGGCCAATAATGGCGTGAACGCACACGGTTGCATTTTCGCCGATGTACACTGGCGACAAGCGCATGCCCCCGCGTCGCGCTTCAAACGCGCGCACTTTGGCAATCTCATCAATTGTCGCACCGTTATTGATGGTGATCAAATCAAACTCTGCAATATCTGTTGACGGTGAAACAGAAACGTTCCTACCAATATTCGCTCCCATTAAACGCATGTACAATGTAAACGTTTGCGAGTTTGTTTTGAAGACGCCCAAGCCGCACATTTCGCGAACAAGATCGGCGAGCCACCACCTCAAGTAATACGAACCCCATAATCTATACGTCCCTGGTCGTAACCTTCCGACGCAAAGCCACTTGAAAATAATGGCAAACATCGGAAACGCAATCGAGCAAATCAGTTCGACGCAAATTAACGCCAAGAAAAAGGAGAAGAGCTGCACGGAACCATAGTGTCGTAATTTCAAAACGCTCGCCGTGCCTTCGTAGGAAGTACTCGTCACCATCAAGTGCAACGTGTGACGCAACCAGTGAACGCTCGGTGCTAACGTGTGAAAAATTGTACTCCAAGTCGTCAAAAACACCGTCCATCGAAACAAAGTCAAACTTGGTCGGATAATGAACAACGGAATTAACTGGATGAGCAAAGTCGACTGCGCGATGGAGGAATGCGGCTCCACCCAATTCACGGGACCGACCGGAACTTTCTTACTCTTATCGTCGGCAGCAGAGCCGCCTTTGGAGTTTCCACCGGATTTTTTCGCATCAATCTTCTTTGCAATCGCTTCGATGGTTCGTAGCTCAAACATATCCGCTCCAGTCATCGCTTTCATCCCAAACGCTTTTCGAAGCTTGAACGCCAGCTGACCGGCGGAAATAGACGTGCCTCCGACCGCGAAGTAATCGTCCTTTACGTTGACCATTTCTGGATCGACGCCGTGTAAGGTCGCCGCCCAGTACGGAATAATCAACGCCTCTGTGTCGGATTTCTTTCTCCCGGCTCGCGCTTTCGTTGTCAAACCTAAGATATAATCGTAATCGACTTCACCCGTATCGGCGTTCCTCGGAATCACGTTCGTCGGAACGATAACTTTCGGGTGGAAGCATCCGGCTAGTTTCGGTTTAATGAGCTTTAAAAGCTCCGTGTCTTCGTTTTTATCTTCGCCAACAGTTCGGTTGGACACTTTCACTACGCCAACGACAACACCGGAAGAATCTACCATGGTTTCCGCCTCTTCAACGTTGGCCAACGCTAACATCGCCGTTGTCACGCGATCTTTTGCAATATCGCTCGCACGGATAACTTCAACGTCTTTCGGAGATCCAGGGGTATCATCCGTTCCATGGTTCATATCTACGGCAAAATACGTTCGATCTAACTCGTTATCGTTTTCTTTCACTTCTGGAATGGATAATGCCTTGGCAATTTTTGCGCGAGAGACTTTCCCGGTGAATCCTTTCGGGATGGAATCGGCAATGACCAAAATACTCGGCCATTTTGACGGTGGTAATCTATCTTGGACGTGCTCACACAAATATTTCAATCCAGCCGCAAAAGATGCCTGCGCAGGAGCGTCTTGCGTTGGCACCACAACAATCCCGACGCACTCTTGCAACGTCTCGTGCGCCACAGAAATACAGGCGCATTCAGAAACGCCCGCGTGCGATTGAATAGCGTCTTCAATTTCAATCGGCGAAATAATTTCACCGCCGCGATTAATTACTTCTTTCGAACGACCAGTGATGAACAAAAATCCATCGCTATCTAAACGACCGATATCGCCGGTATCGAACCAATTACCGTCAAAGAACTTTGCAAGCGTCGGTTGCGCGCCGCTCAACGCCGGTGACGATTTTCCCGACACAGATCCTTCTCTGGCTAAAGACGATGCATCGGCTTTATCTACTTCATATTCGCTCATGACAATCTCGCCTCGGACGCATACCGCGCCAATTTCGTCCACTTTACACTCCTCGCCGGTGTTTGGATCGTAAATGGCGATATCCGGACACATCGCTCGACCGGAACATCCTGGTTTCTCCAAAGCATAATTCGCCGGAGGGCACGAAATAGGCATACATTCTGTCATACCGTACGACGGCAACACCACGGCTCCGTTGAACGTCTTTCTTAACTGTGTGGAAAGCGTGTGCGGCAACGGCCCCGCCGCCGCGGCGACCAGGCGAATCTTCGAGTACTCCAAAAACTTGGGGTTCTCTTCGCCGGACTTTTGAATCAACGCGTGCATAGTCGGTGCGCTGTAATACCACGTCGATTCTCTCGCTTTCAGCGTCATCCAGAAATCTCTGGCGTCGAAAAACGCCATCGCCGCTAACGAGCCACCAGAAAAGATTGGCGCCAACACGTTCCGACAAATCCCTCCGACGTGAAACAAAGGCATAAAGTTACAACACTGATCCGTATCGTTCAGCTCGCACGAAGATGCAATCGCAATTGCCCCGACTGCTAGCTGGGATATCGTGATCGGTACTACCTTTTTCTTCCCACTCGACCCGCTCGTATGCAACACCAATCCGACGCGCGCTCGGGGATCTTCCATAAACGTCGACTTCAACTGCCTTCGACTGAACACTTTCCGTTTAATTCGTGTCGCGTCCACCCGAAACGGATCGCCTTCAATCTCGAACATGCCAGATTTCTTCTCATCTGGAACGATTAAAATCGGAATCAACCCTAACTGGTCCACCACGCTTTTAATCTTCTTCTCGCTATCTCCCGTATCTCTTTGGTACAAAATCACGCTCACGTTAGTGGACAAACACTCCGCCACGGTCTCCTCCACCGTCGTTTGCGGGTTAATAGGTACGCAACAGTGCTTGTGCATAGTCGCCAACAAGCTCGTTACCAGTGTTGGTCCGTTTGGAACGCACACCGCAATACGCAACGAATGTGCCGTCGCGCCGCACCTCTCGAAATCCTTCTGACAGCGCGCGATAAATTTCTTCAACTCCTCGTGCGTCAAAGCCTGTCTCTGGTCCATGTGCCCGCCACTCAGCGCGACTTTATTCGTTTGCGGTAAAAGTTCGGTCAAGCTCATGTACGGCGGCAAATTGTCGATGATCGCCTTATCTCTCAACCTTCCTTCTCTGTGTAACTTTTCGCACTGATCCAACAAAGGCCGAAGCGGCACCGAAGACTCCCTCGCCGTGTGCAACGTCTGTTCCGTTCCCGGCGTCGACGACGCCGCGCCGCTTCGAGGACTCCCTCCTCCACCACCACCCGCAAACGGCCCGAGCTTATTCCTCAAAAACGCTTGCGCGCGACCTCTCGGCGACGACGCCGTGGACAAAAACGTCTCCGCCGATCTAAACGGAGGCGCAAGAGGTTGTTGATTCGGCAATTCTTTTTCCCCACCATCAAGAGAGGAGGAGGTGCCCGCGGTATTCTTCTTCGCATCATCCTCCCCCGCGTTCGTAGTATCAGCAGTAGTCGTTAGTGTCGTCCTCTCCAAGCTCATCGACTGCCGCCTCTCCATCTGTAAATCCTCGATGAGGTGTTGCGTCGTCTCCTCCATCGACTCTCTGTGTTGTCGTTCTTGTTGTTGTCCTTCTTCTAAAAGAGGCTGTTGATTTTGTTCCCATTTCTGTTCCGAGGAGGACATTTTCTTATTAAAAGCAAATCCCTCTCTCTCTCTCTCTCTCTCTCTCTCTCTCTGTTCTAAGAAGTTCTCTGCTCTCTCGCGCGCGGAAACGAAGAAGTGTCCTCTCTCTCTCTTTCCCTCTCTCTCTCTCTCTCTCTCTCGAAAAAGAAACGCTCGAAAAGAAAGTAAGAAAGAAAGAAAGAAGACAAAGAAGAAGAGATGAGAGCAAAATCAATGTGCCGCAAAAAGTCTGGTTGTTTCGCTCTGGACAGATTTGATACAGTGATAAGGAAGAAAATAGTACGCAAAAAGCACAAAAACAGACATCATTGCATTCGTACTAAAAGTACTCACACGTCACAACACACACGAACAACTCTTTGTGGGAAATACTCTTTCTCTCTCTATATATATACAGATATATATATATAAAGAATGGAGGAGGAAAAAAACGAGTTTGACGAGACGAATAAGAACGCGAACTGCGTCGGCCCATCCGCGGTGACCGCGGGGAAAGCGTCGGCGTGCGACGGATGCCCGAACAAAAAAGAGTGCGCGAGTGGGAAATTTCAAAACACGAACGGGGAAAAGACGGAAGAGGAGCTCGCGATTGCGAGTAGACTTTCGACGTGTAAACGCGTCATCTTGGTGCTCTCCGGGAAAGGAGGGGTTGGGAAGTCGACCATGGCGCAAGCGATGGCGAGAGAGTTATCGGAAACGAGCAAAGTTGGGCTTTTGGATATCGATATATGCGGACCGTCGGTGCCGACGATGACGAAAAAAGAAGGTGCCGACGTCCACAGAAGCAACGGCGGGTGGCAACCGGTGTACGTGACGGAGAATTTGAGCGTGATGTCGATTGGATTCTTGCTGCCGAATAAAGACGATTCGGTCGTGTGGAGAGGTCCGAGAAAGAATGGTTTGATTAAGCAGTTTTTGTGCGACACGGAGTGGGGGGAGTTGGATTATTTAATCGTCGACGCGCCGCCGGGGACGAGCGACGAACACTTGAGCATCGTGCAGTATTTAAAAGGAGGGGCAAAGATTGATGGTGCTCTGATAGTCACGACGCCGCAAGAGGTGGCCATGGCAGACGTGAGAAAAGAGGTGAATTTTTGCGAAAAGACTGGGGTGAAGGTTTTAGGGGTGGTTGAGAATATGAGTGGGTCAGATTTGAGGTTAGGGGAGGTGACGTTTAGTTTAGACGACGGGACGGAGGATGTGACTGCGTTGGTGAGAGAAGCGTTAGACGCGAAAGGGATAGATTCGAGTCGTTTAACGATTGATTGTCCGGTATTTGCGGCGACAAGAGGTGGAGCGGAGCACATGTGTAAAGAGAAAGGAATTCCTTTTCTAGGGAAGGTTCCGATAGATACCGGAATCGGGAGAGCGGGTGAAGACGGGGATTCGGTGTTTGGAGACGCGTCGATGGCAACCGGGAAGTCGAAAGCGGCGTTGAGAGCAGTCATTAGAAAACTAGTCGCTAATTTACAATGATACATTCTACACCTACTGATAGCTATTGAAACCTATTTCTACTAATACTACTTTCATAATAACAGACGAGAAAGGACGAGTCGTCGGAAGAAGCCGCTTCTATTTTTAGCCGCCTCGATTGCTTCTCTTTCGATGGAGGAAAGGAAAAGACACGACGACGACGAGTTGCGTTTCTTGCGTTCGACGTGCTCAACACACAGCTCCTCCCATCTTTCGTTCTGAGCGCTCAAACGAGCCGCGCGCTCCTCGTTCCACTTTTCTCGCTCCGCGTTTGATGCTTTCATTTGCAACGAAGGCGACAATTTTTCGTCGAGAGTTCTTTGCGCTTTGTTCCTTCTCTCGTACACGGTCAAACGATCAAACGCGTTTGGCCAATTCGGAATGGATACCGCATCTTTCATTTCAAACTGCTCGCGTAATTTCTCGCGAAATTTCTCTCCATCTGTTTCTCCATTCGCGCCTTCCCCTATGTGCAACACGCAGTCGCCTTTGTAATGCGTCAACGCCTTTAGCGCGAGGTACCGAGCGATATCTGGCGCGTTGCCGCTCGCGGCTTCCAGCGGTGGCCAACAAAGAAACAGGGATTGGTGCTCGTGTAATGTCGCTTTCTCTACGCCTCCTTGCTCTACTGTACAAAATGGCGGCGGCGCTCCTTCCTCTTTTGACGCGTTAAATCCTCCAGCCACGTATCCGTTTCCTTCTCCTTCATTCGCGAATACGTCGTAGGCCCAAACGTCGACGCCTTCGTCTCGCAACATCTTCGCCCACAATCCTAATCCCGCACCGATTTCGCAGACACCATGAGGTGAATACTTCCGCATGGTCTCCAGAGCTTCTTTGTTCGGTACTGCCCACGAAAACATCCTCCGCAACGGCACTATATTTGCTCGCAAATAGAGCAAAAACAACACCTCGTCCCCAGTGGTTTCCGAAATCTCTCGAAGCCGTTCCATCCGCTCGTCGTACAAACGCTCGTAATCCATCCTTTTCTTCATTTCTTTTTCTTTTTTGAATTCATCGTGTCCACGTCCGTGGTCGGATCGTACCCGACGTCTTTGCTCCCGCTGTTCATGAACACGCCTCTTCTTATCGCCGCCGAGGACAAGGCTTTTTCGCTCGTGGAAAGGGGATTGGACGGGTTGTGCGACAGGTATAAAGGGAAGGCGAAGGTGAGAGAGGCGAAAAAAGTTAACGCGAATGCTAGTGGTACGTTTGATGACGACGTCTTCGGTTTTTGGAGGTTCATATATGTCTCACGTCGTGTGTATATATGTGCGCGTGTGTATATATAAATTATGACCTCTGTCTACTCTTCCATTTGCAAAGAACTACCGATATCTGTCTCATTCAAATTCGGAAGCACATGCGAGACAAAAATATCCCCGTCTGTGGTGGTGCGTCACCAATCATCCGGTCCACAACTTTGTTTTCGGTCCTCGCTTCAAAAAACGCTCCATTTCCTCGACCGTTGTTGCCCTTTCATTCAATCGCCTTTTCTTTTTCCTTCGTCTTTGTCTTCTTCTTCCCCATCATTAGGTGCTCAAATTGTTTTCTCCGAGAAAAACAAACGAACCGTTTCTTCTTCAAAAGATGAAGCGAAGACCAAGACACGAAGTGATACGACGAGAAGAAAAGACAATGAAGCGCACGTTCGACGAATTCTCCGAGGAGGAGAATTCGTCGTCCTCGTCGTCGCTCTCCGCTTTGCCCATCGACGTGTGGCGAAAGCACGTCTGGCCAAAGCTAAACCTCGTCGATAAAAAATTCCTTCACAAAGCGAATCGATTTTCGAGATCGTTAGTCGTCTCGTGCTTCAAGAGAGACTTTGCGAAAGGCGAAAACGACGAGGAGAGCGAAGAATGGGAGGCGATGCGAAAACTGAGAGAAAGACCGGTCAGTTTGGGCGATTTTTCTTCGATCGAGACTTTGTGCTTCGCCTGGAATAAGTTTCCGTTTGGCAAATCGCCATTCCGGCAAAAAGTGCACTTCTCTCGGTCTGTCGAGTATTCGAGACTGGCGGAGGGCACGCGGGCGGATTTTCTCGAAGGCGTGGCGAAAACGGGGAGCGTGGAACTCGTCAGATGGGCGAACGAGGTGGCAAAGTGCAAGAAGAACAAGAGGGTTATTGGCGTTGCCTGTCGTTTGGGGCACGCGGAGTTGCTCAAGTTTGTGATTGAGAAGAAATGGCCGCAATCATCTCGGGGAGGGTACGCAATCGTCGACTTCATCTTTTCGCCGGAGGATGCAAGAAAAAAGTGTGAGAAAATGCTACATTGGCGCAATGGAAGCCTGTTTGAAGTCGCGGCTGCAAACGGACATGTCGAATGCCTCGAGGTAATACGAGAACATGGAGCGCTTCTTAAGGATAAAGTAGAGTTTGACGACAAGAGTATTGAGCTCGCGGCTGCAATGAACCATGTTCACGTTGTGCAGTATTGCATGGAGCAAAAGTTCCCTGTGCGTGCCGATGCGTGCGCGCTCGCTGCTTACAATGGCAACTTGGACGTTCTCAAGTGTCTTCATGAGCACAATGCGCCTTGGAATGAGTCTACGTGTCAGTTTGCGCGCAATGCCAAGCACTTCAACTGTCTCGAGTACGCGAAAGAAAACGGTTGCCCCGACCGTCAAGCGTGAGGTATGCGAGAGATGTGACAAAGATTAAAAAGCGATACGAGTACTCCCAACGTGATATGAATATACACGCATATATCTACATACACTGTATAATGATACGCTCTTAACATGTATTCATTACAAATACTTCTTCTACTGCACGTTGAACGGAACCGGCTGTAACACGCGAAGCTGCATGGAATGCCTTGCCTCTCTCGAGCTGAAAAAATGCCGAAAAAATCCGAAATGATTTCATTTTCTTACCCCATTTTTACTAAAATATATCTACCGTTTTGAAACACGATGATGCGATGACTTTGCGATCGTCAAAGAAGAAGGCGGCGGTTCAAAGCATACCGTTTTTGTTTCTGCTCTTTTTCTTTCTTCTTCTCGCAGTCAGAGCTGAATCCGAGCACAAGGAAGAAGACAAAGACAAAGAAGACGAATGCAAATGCGTTCGGAAAAGCACGTGCGTCCCGCAAATCTACCCGCACGTGTTCCCATCGCAAGCGAAAGAGCTTCGAGAGATTGCGATTTCCAAGAACATTTGGACGTCGGACAGACACGACTTTTACCCGACCAAAGACGTTCCGATACAGATGCTCGGATCGAGGGCGAAGATATTGGCTTTTGAAGAGATTTGGGAAACCATGGTAGGGAAGATTGAAAGGCAGTGTGGCGGGTTAAAGGGGGAGTCGTCTAGGTCGTCGTCGTATTGGAACGTATCGATCGAAGATGCGTTCTTGATAAGGTACGATGGGAAGTCGGAAAAGGACTCGCATTTCCGCATGCACCAAGACGAAGGGCCGATTTCTTTCCAGGTGAGCTTATCAGACGTGGACGAATACAAAAGCGGAGGGACGAACTTTTACGAAGCGAAGCGAAGGAGGACGCAGTTTGAGGAGAAGAGCGCGAAAGAAAGGGCGAAAACAAACGTCAAGTTAGAAAAGATTGGTGACGTGCTCGTGCACGGAGGACAGATCGATCACGAAGGCGCAAAAGTCACGAGCGGGTTAAGATATACGCTCGTTTATTTTCTACAGATAAACAAAGGGTGCTGTTGGCAAGACACGATAGACGAGACGATGAATAAAATCACGCGAAGAATCACCGGTGTTTTCGTGTTTCTGTTTCTGTTGTTTCTGTTTATGAAACCCGAATCGAATAATACGCATTTCACTTCGAAAGAACTTTAATAAGATACATTGAAGTACATATATATATATATCGCGCTGAAAGAGTGACGCAAGCACGAATTGGAAGTATTTTCGTCTATACAAAACTATACGTTTTCTTTTCTCTCCCCGTCTCTCTCTCTCTGCTATACTTATTTGGAGTAATCTCGGGCACCGAAGATAGTGGATCCGACTCGGACGTTCGTGCTCCCCATCGCGATTGCGTTTTCAAAATCCCCACTCATGCCCATGGACAACTCTAACGCGCGCTCGTAATCCTTGCCGAGACCGAGCGCGTCGCACACGCGTTTCCTCTCTTCTTTCAAGCGGTCGAAATTTTCCGGTTTGGACGTGTAGTCCGGCATACCAATCGTCATCAACCCGATTAATTTCAGCTCTTTACAGTTATCGCGAATGTGTTTGGCTAAATCGACGACGTTTTCCCCAGGGGCGACGCCGTACTTGCTCTCCTCGCCGCTCGTGTTCACTTGCACCATCACGTCCAACAGCCGTTCCTCGCGAAGCGCTTTGCACTGCTCCACCGCGACGTTTAATTTATCCGCCAATTTTTTCGAATCCACGGTTTCCACCACTTTCAAATTCGGCACGCCTTGCACCAGAGCTTTCGCTTTGTTCGATTGAATGTGCCCGACGAAATGCCAGCTGATATCTTTCGGGAGTTTCGGCGCTTTTTCCAGAATCTCTTGGACGTAATTTTCGCCGAATATTTTGTGTCCCGCGTCGTACACTTCCCGGAGTTGCTCCACGGGTTTCGTTTTCGAAACCGCGACTAATCGAGCATTGGTCGTCGCTCTCTGCGAAGACGCGACCGTGATTCGCGAGAGAACGTCCGCTAAGTTTTTCGCCGTGGACGGTGTCGCCATTGTTGTTATTAATGCTCTTACTCTCGTTGTTGCGTTGCGCGTACTCTTACTCAGAAAGGTCGGCCACGTAATCAAATCCCCTAACAGCCGGTGAGCTTTCGCAGATGTTTCCTGAACTTTTGATAAAAGGATACAGTACTCACGCGCAAAGAAGAATACGCCTCAGAAACGCTCTCTTCTTTAGGACGAGGAGGAAGAGGAGGAAGAGAAGAAGAAGATCAGAAACAAGGCAGAAGGGCGATGATGATAAAGAGTGCTGCGTGTCTCCTTTTGGGGATTTCGGAAAAAGTCCAATTCGTAAAAACACCAGATTCTTCACTAAAAAACAAACTCTGTCGTAACTCTCTCTTGTTGTTGTTGCCGTTGTTGTTGTTGTTGTTCGTTCGCTTCTCTCGTTGATCTCTGCTCTCTTCTGAGAGAGATAGAGAGAGACAGAGAGAGAGTGAGACAGAGAGAGAACAGTCCCCAAAATTAGCTTCCTTTTCCCCTAAAATCCAAATTCGGTAAAAGATGTCCAACCACCCGCAAATGACCGCCGCGTTGCGAAACGTGAACGATTTGAACGAAGTTTACAAGAGTTTTCGAGCGACGACAGAGACAAAGTCTGAATCGTCGAGTAAAAAGAAGGACGAGGAGAAGAAGAAGAAACGAGCAAAGAAGAAGGAAAAAAAGGAGAAGAAAAAGCTGAAGAAAAAGGAAAAGAAGGAGAAGAAGAAAGCGAAGAAGAGCAAGCGTTCTTCATCGTCGTCGTCATCATCTGATGACGACGATGAGAACGAAGATGATTCGGAGAGCACACATTCTGAGAGCGATGATGATGTTAAATTGTCGCGGAAAACGCTTTTGGAGAGAGGTTCAAATGCCATCGAAGCCGTGCTGCACATCCTCGCGCGATTCCCGAACCAACGCCAGGATTTGAGAGTTTTGTTAAAGAACGTGGACGATGGGCACGCGGTACCGATCGACGGTATACCGGATGAAAATATGAAGCGATTGTTAGAAATTGTGTTTAAAAACGTTGGGATGGTGAAATTACCGAGTACCGGCGCGTGGACGTTGACGAAGAAACGGTTGACGAGGAAGGAGTTTGCGTTTGCGAAAGTCGCGTTGGCGTTTGAGGCTGAAGAGGAAAAGTTGGAGATTCTTCGGACGTGCATGCTGCCTTGGGAGAGTGAGGAGTTTGCAAGAAAGAGGATGGAGAAGAAAAAAGAGGAGATGATGAAAGAAAGGATGGAGAGAAATTGTGGACGGGAGGAGGCGGAGGTGTTGACCAGGGAAGAGGCTGCGGCGAGGCTGAAGGAACACGGGCAAGAGATTGACGAAGATACCGACGATGATACGGAGAAAGACAAAGGCGAACAACAGTCGGAGAAGAAGCAAGGTACGCTTAAATTTAAAGAAAAAGGAACGGATAACGATACCGTTGGAGTCGCGCCGGCTGCTGCAATAGAAGGAGAGAGGCCAAAAAAACAGCTCGGACCGATGGCGCCGCCAAAAGAAATGCTCGAGGAAATGCAAAGACAGCAGCGAGAATTAGCGGACGAAGGATTTGGGTTTGGACCGCCTCCGCCGGATATTATGGAGTTTCTGGACTCAAAATCGCCCGAAAATCGTGCGGCTACCGCGAGACGCGTCATTTCTATACTCAAAAACGATGGCGACGCCTACGACGTGCTCTCCGCTTCGCCGGAACATTCCAACGCCGAGTTGAAGAAAGTGTACTGGAAATTATCATTAGTCATTCACCCGGATAAGTGTGACGATCCGTGTGCTGCTGCTGCGTTTGACGCGGTGAAGAAAGCGTACGAAACGCTCAAAGATGAAACGCAACGAAAAGTTTTGGACGAAAAAAGAAAGAGCGCGAAGGATCGCGAGGAGTTTCAAGCATGGTTGAAGAATGAACGAGAGAAAGCCATCTGGCGGAAGAAAAGGAACGAGTCGCTTCCAGGCGACGAAGATTTACTCAACGACGCGTTTGATAAAGCACCCGGAAGCGCGGACGACGATAAAACGAGAGAAGAGTGGATGACGGAGCTTCCGCCGGAACGAAAAGCGGCGCAAGGCCCACTTTCCGCCAGCGTGACTGCGTTCGCTAAAGACGGATTGATGGTTCGAGACCAAAAAACAATCGACGAGTGGACCCGAAATCCAAAGGAAGGGAAAAGCGAGACGATGTTATTCTTAGAGCAGCAAGAAAAGATGTACGCGCTTCCAAGCGCCGCCGCTCAGGCGAAGAAAGAAGACGAGAAGAGGAAGATGATCGACGAATACAACGAAGGCGCCGGGAGAACGAAATCGCTTTTAGAGCAACACAGAGAGAATTTAGGCAATAACAAAAATAAGAAGAAGACGAAGAAGAAGAAGGTAGAAGAGAGTAGTGGTAGCGACGAGTCGAACGGCGAGGACGAGGACGATAGAAAATTAAACAGAAAGAAGCAGAGGAAGAAAAAGGCTAGGAAGGATGATGACGACGACGGCACCGGTTGGACGTACAGACCTTTCGATCGCGAAAAAGATCTCAGAATATCAAAAGCAGGCGAAATGGATCCAAGAGAGGCGATGAAACGTGCCGGTGGAGGGTTGTCTACAAGGTTTGGCGGTGGTGGTCTTCAATGATTCAAATCTAAATTCAAGTATTTTCTTTGTATTATTATAACATGAGCAAGCAGGCTCTTCGCCTACCTCGCGGGCGTATATATTTTTTATAGTGTGCTCTACATATGATGTCTCTCTTCCTTTCTCTCTTCCTCATCAGTAACTTAACGCAACGTCGTGATTGGGCTTCTAGACGTGTTCATAAAATCCGTCAAAGGACTTCTCCCTGGTCCACCGAATCCTCTACTTTTCTTCGTCGCCGTTTTCTTCGCCTTTTTCACTTGTTCGCCCAACTTGCCCGTGGCGAAGCCGATATCATCCAATAGGGCGTTCCCGCCACTTGGCGTGGCAAACGTAAACGCATCACCTACGTCTTCGTTATATTTCGTAGGCGTCGCTTTACTTCTGGTCATCGCATTCACCAATGGCGGCGTTTGCAACGAGAGTGAATCTACCGTTTCCGCCAACGCCTCCGCAACGCGTTTCGCGTTTGTCGGCGAGCCGATGACAGGTCTCGTCGCCAAAGGCGTCGTCGCTTTCTTTTTTGCCGTTTTTGTCATCTCCGTCGTCGCCATTTCGCCTAAACTTTCTCTCTTGTCCCCTCTTCTACCTTTCATCGCCGCAAAATAGCACTTTCTGCACGCCGCTTTATACATCTCCGCCCCGCCGATGAGCTCCACCGGTGCCTCCTCTTCTTCCTTCTCTCGGCTGCTATTCTTACTACTATCAAAACATCTCAACGTAAACGAGGCGTCTTTCGAGCACATCGCGCACACGCTCGTCAACTTATCCACGCTCTCCGCCATCGGTACCAACTTCAAAATATCGTTAAACATCTCCCTCTCGTACGTTCCGTCCAACGCGGCGCAAATAACAACCTTCCCTTTATTCGCCCACCGGTCGCAAAACGCAACGACGTCTCCAAAAAACTGACCTTCATCGATACCAATCACGTCGTAATTGTGCGCGATGTTATCCATGTTCCCCATTAACTCCTTCGCGGAATGCGCGGGTAACGTTTGGTGGTCGTGCGTAACGTTCGCGTTCGATCCGCAAAAGTGCGCGTATCGCGTATCGTCTTTGTATTTGATGAGCAGGACGGACCGACCGGCAATTTTGTGTCGACGAATTCGACGGTGCAGTTCCGTAGATTTCCCGCTAAACATCGGACCAAAAATCAGCTCAATTTTGCCGTTATTCGTTGTCTCATTATCCTCGTCGTCGCGAACGTAGATGGTCGATTCGAGCGTCGAAGCGGAGGACATTATTAGTATTGAATATATCCACCAAGAAGGTTGTTGTTTTTGGAGGGGGGTTCAAATTTTTGAATTTTCCCCTTAATTCACGTGTATCGATAAAATACGTAAGAAAGAACCGGGTGCTAGTACTCGACGATGCGGACCCGACGAAAAAGACGAATACCTCTCGCGCGTAGAGAGATGATGTTGATTCACGAGTGAAAGAGGAAACACTCGCTTGCGATTGATGTGTGAAAGATGAATTTTTTTTTGAACTTTTTTGTGTCTGTGTTGAAGGTTTTTTGAATTTTTGCGAGTCCAATGTGGTGGCGAATTTCGCAAAATGCCAAAATACTTCTTCTATATAACTAAACGACTAACGCTACTCTTCTAATCTTCATCCATCAAAACTAAATCCCTCTCCAACTCTAACCCGTAACACAACCAGACTAAATACTTAAACGGCAATTCCTCCCCAAATTCTTTATGCACGAACACTCTTCTCGGGACGATGGCTTGCACTTTTTTCCTCCGCTCTTTCGTCGCCGTCAAGTCTCGCAAGAACTTCGAGTGCAACACGCCCAACGGAAAGAGCAAACAAAACGGGACATCTTTCGCGATTAACTTCGTTAAGATCTTCTCTTTCATCCCTTTTCCGGTATACGGAGGGTTGTCGATGATTGCGTCCACGTTGGCGAGAAATTTCGCGTCGTTCATGAGTTTGAAGAAGTCTCTCTTCTCGTGCGTGACTTTGCCTCGAAACCCAGCCTGTTTCAATCTTGTCTTGACTTTCCCGTCGTAAAAGAACGGCGCCCAGATTTTCTTCCCTTTGAACTTTTCCAAGTGTTTCGCGAGCGCGTTCCAGGCTCTTTGACTGGTCGCCCACTCGTCGTCTTCGATCGAGAATCTATCGTTCGCGCCGTAGCTCCCGTACGCGCCGGTTCTCGGGACGAACTCGATGTCCTCGGTTTCCACTTCTTCTTTTTCCCCGCTCAAAGTGCTGCTGCTGCTGACTCCACCACCACCACCAACACTCGTCGTCGTCGTCGTTTCTTTCCCCGCGTTGAGATTCCTGTTCTTCTTTTCCATCCTACGCTTTTTGTTTCTCTCCGCCGCTTGGGACGGCATCTTTTCTGTCGTGTTTGATGTGTGAAAAAATGGCACATTTGAAGGTGGTTACACAGAGGCGATAGATAGTATTACACACGACGCGGGTCAGGCTACTATAAATACACGGGATGGATGATTCCTCAAATCCATTACGTTGCTATTACTAAACGACCGAGCCGTATTTGATCTTACCGTATTCATTCCTCATCAATCCCTCTTCTTCTTCTTCTTCTTCTTCTTCTTCTTCGCTCGTCGTTTCCTCCCCCGTCGCGACGACTTTGAACTTCTGCGCGTGTTTCCTCAACACCACGGCGACGAAGAACGCGACGCAAAACGCCATCGAGAGCGTCCCAAAGACGAAAAAATCTTTCCGGTCGTATTCGTTGACGTCGTGTAAGAGCATCGCGGACTTGCTCGCGCTCGGAATGCTACTTCCCGAGAAATCTGAAGTGCTCGCGCCTCCCAGCGAACTCCGGTATCTGAACTCCGGGACGTTTCGTAAAGTCTCAAACTTCTTTTCCTCTTCCGCCTCGAGGTCGTTTTGGAGTTCCTGGACGACTGGAACAACCGTGGTCGAGTCCTTGTTCGTTTCATCGGAACTCGACGAAGAAGAGACGTTAAAACGCCCCGACGTCGCGACATCCTCGATCGCGGAAACGACTTCGTCGATGAATTTCACCGACGTGTTCGTCGCGTTGGCGATCCATTTTTCCATCTCCGTTTCAGTTTTCTTCGCGTTTTCGACCGCTTGGTCGAAGATTGGATTTGAGGTATAATTCTTTAACTCGGCATCTTCTTCGGAGTTATTGTTGTTGCTACCTCCTCCCATTTTTGCGTCTTCTTCTTTGTCTTCTTCTTTATCTTCTTCTCACGCTTAAAAGTGACACATTTTGGGTGTTGGAACTCATTTTTCCCCGCACAAATGTATACATAAACGACGACGATTCAAACGACGATGATGAAACCATTCTCGGTTTTCATCACTTCGGACGGCAGGGACGACCCTTATCAGGTTCAGCTGCAGTGCTACGACTTTAACCTAAAGAAGAACGGTTCCCCTCCCGTGCAGAACATTTTGCTCCTCCATTGCAACGGCATCAACTGTCTCGCCTATAAAGCGTTCGTCGAACAGTTGGTCGTATCCTGCAACTGCCGAGTGGTCACGTTCGACCAACGCGGACACGGGATGAGCAAGTTTATTAAAAGAAAAGAGGACGAGGTTTTAAACGACGACGACGACAAGATGTGGTCCTGGAAAACGTTCGCGAGAGACGCGAAAATGGTTTTGGAATCTGTGCAGCGTGAAGATAGAAAAAGAGGAGGCGGTTGGGAGTCGTCGTCCGCCCAGAAGTGGCACGCGGTTGGACACAGTTTAGGCGGGTTCGCTTTACTTTGGTTAGAAGCAACGAATCCGGGGACGTTTACGTCGATTTTAACGTACGAACCGATATTTGCGTTGGAGAGTTCGAAATATCCGCGGATGCGTACGTACGCCGCGCCGGACGAAAGTTTGCAAGTCAACGCGAGGAAAAGGAAGAGGACGTTTAAAAGTTTCGAAGACGCGTTCGCGTCCTATCGAAAAGGATTTTTAGGGAAAGTCATAGACGAGAGGAGTTTGCGAGGGTACGTATTTGATGGCGGGTTTCGAAAGGTGGATGATTCGTCTGGCGAAGAAGTCGCTTTGACGTGCGAGCCGGAAATCGAAGCGAGGATTTACGAAAGCGGCGAGGAAGACGTGAACGCGTTGCAGTTTATCGAAGAGAGAATCGATACCGCGAAATGTCCAATCACAATTACCATCGGTGGTGCGACCAAAAAAGCGTACGCGTACGGCGTGGGTAAAACTGTCGCGGAGAGGATCAGAGGTGCACGTTTGTTGGAGCTTGGTTTACTCGGACATTTCGGTCCGTTATCGGCTCCGGAAGTCTTCGCGAACGCAGTCTTCCAGAACGTGTTGGGTATTTACGCCGACGCCGACGCCGAAGAAGCCGAAGAAGAAGAAGAAGAAGAACGCGAAAATACTGTAACCAGAATAGGAAGGAGTAGATTGTAGATAGATAGGTCTCGCATTAGCAACAGTTGAACAGCACTAAAACAGCAGCAACAGCAGCATCCAGCGCGGCAGCTCGATCGAGTCCTTTTTCAGCTCACATCCAAGTCTCAACTCATCACAATTTCTCCCCGACGAAAGACTTCTCGAGAAAGGCGAAGCGCGCGAAATGCCTCGCACATCCTCCTCGAACGATGACGCGCGTCGTCTTTGCGAAGACGAAAACACTTGGTCGATAACTGCCTCCACGTCGGCGTCGCAAACTCGGAATCCGATCCGAGAAATCATGGACAATTTCAACGCCACACCCAACCCGGGAAAAACCGTCATCAGTTGCGCGTTGGGCGATCCTTCCGTTTTCGGGCACTTGCAACCCCCCCCGGGCGTCGTCGAACACGTCCGAGACATGTTCAAGGAGAAAAAAAATAACGGATACGCCCCGAGTTCTGGTTTACACGAAAGCAGGGCGAGTTTAGCGCTGAGATACGGGCCCAGGATGGCACGGAAGAGTTTCGACGTGACGAGGAGGAGATCGGAGGCGGAGGAGGAGAAAAAATTCCTCGAAAACGACGACCAAAAAAACGATAAAAAAGAGGAAGTTGACTTTTTGAAAACGAAAACGAACACCATCTCTCTCGCGCACGGACCGGAGACTCATCGTTATATAAAAAACCAACCTCGCAAAAGCACGGACAACTCCGCGGTCGTAGTCTACCCGAACTCTCGAGCGAAACTGAGCGCGCACGACGCGTTTTTGACGCACGGATGTTCGCAAGCGCTTTCGCACGCGATTCAGGTTTTGGCGAAACGCGGGGACAGGGAGATGGCGATGTTGTTGCCGAAACCTGGGTTTGCGTTGTACCAAACTTTGTGCGAGGTGCACGGGGTGGAGTGTGTTTTTTACGATTTAGACGGGAAGAAGGATTGGGAGATTGATTTAGAGCACGTGAGACGGTTGGTAGAGGAAAGGA
>Ga0257106_1000282_pt1 | contig 31639 bp, 23 predicted proteins | sample LP_taG_3_FD_190177 | JGI IMG/M metagenome (GOLD analysis project Ga0257106, IMG submission 190177) | Marine microbial communities from Northeast Subartic Pacific Ocean, Canada - LP_J_2011_P26_10m | ecosystem: Environmental > Aquatic > Marine > Oceanic | place: Canada: Northeast Subartic Pacific...
GACGAGAGATGATCAATCACCAAGAGAAGCAGAGGGGGAAAAACAAAATGCGACGAAAAAGTTGAAAGTTGAGAGAGAGAAAGAGATCATAAGTATAACGCTCATCATAAACATCGGCGTCCTCGCATCATTATTATAAATAAATAAATAAATAAGTTTTTGAATCGTGTTGTTGAATCCTCTTTCTTCTCCTCTTCTTTGAAATGCTGCACGTTCAGTTAGTTCAACTCCTCCTCGGCGGCGAAGACGTTCGCGCCTAAACTTTCGCCGCTTTCACTTTTTGGTTCTTTTTGCTTGAGAACATCCATCGCCTTCGCCTCGCGGACTTTTAAGCGCCACTTTTGAACTTTCGCGTTGGCATATTTCGCCGCGTGCACTTTCACCTTTAACGTCTCTTCTTTCTCTTTCAGCTCGATCGTTTTCTTCTCGCACATCTTCCTCGCGTCCGCGTTGCTCTCGAACGTCACGAAACAAAAACGTTCTTGGGACGGTTGAAAAACCCTTTTGATCTTCACCTCGAACGTTTCTTCCAAGTAGGTTTTCAAATCGAACGCGTTCGTCGAAAAAAACGCGTCTTTGTCTTCTTTTCCTTTAACAACATTATCGTTATCATCATCGCCGTCGTAATCGATAACCACCGGGTTCATTTCCTTCTCGAATTCATTCTCGACGTTAAAATCACCCTTCCCGAGATCGCCTTCTTTCCATCCTTGTTTCGCCAAACGATTTCTCTCCGTGCCTTCGTGTTCGAACCCAGTCCCGACGATGTCTTGCAAAGGAAGTCCCAGTGGTTGGACGCACGCCATTTTTATATGTATATCTTATCACACGAATGAGAGGAAGAAGAAAGTTTTTGTGTCGTTGTCGCATGTGTTTCTTTTTATTAACATCAGAAAAGAAAAGCGTTTTCGTCGTCGTCCTTTTTTTGCGAAAAAAGATAAAATTTTCCTTTTCGTCGTCAGTCTTTTTGCTCTTTAACCTCTCACCAATTTATTGAAGAAAATGAGCACGACGACGACATCTTCGCGCGCTGCTGCCGCTGCGTTCCACCGACCAACTTTTATCAAGAAGAAAAAGCATCAAAAGTTCGCCTCGAGGAAGGCAGCGCCTGCTTTTTCTGCTCATGCTCTCAAAAAAAGAGCGCAGTGGAGAGGAATTGGTCTCGTCACACAATCTGAATTGGACGACGGCGGGAATTCTTCTCTCGGGAAGGCAACGACGTCGGCGGCAGAAGTTGGTGACGATTCAGACGACGACGACGACGAGAAAAGCAGCAGCCGAGGGGCTTCTTTGTCTTCTCGAGAGAGGTTGAGACAAGCTTTGAACGAAGAAATCGATGGCGCCATGCGAGAAGTTTCCAGAGCGCAAACTGAAGAGGAACGACGACCTGCTGCTGCTGCTGCTGCAGTCGCTCCAGAAAAACAGATGAGATTCGAAGAAGAGGAAGATTTTTACGTCGAGGAGGAGAGACCGCCGAGAACGAGGAGAGGGTTGGAAGAGCTCGAACGTCGAGAGAGAGAGCGACGAGCGACGAGGACGACGACGACGACCGCGAGAAGGAGAAGGCCATCGTCTTCTGCGCGTGAAGGCGAAGAGATGACGACGACGAGAGAACGACGAGTGAGAAACGACGCGTCTTCTTCGTCATCTTCCGGTGGTCGAAGAAAAAGTAAACAACAACCAATCAACAATAACAACAGCAGTGACGTGTTCACATTAACGCGTTCACAGTTGATGGGTAAAGAAGTTGTCACCAGAACCTCCGGAGTCCGTTTAGGCCAGTGTTCGCAAATGTGGGTGGACGCCGAAAACTGGACAGTCGAAGCGTTGGCGATTCGACAAAACGCGTTAACCGGTGGCGTAGATCACGTGAAATTATCCGCTTTGCGACAAGTCGGCGACGTTGTGTTAGTCCACGATGAAAATGCAGTCGAAAGACGATGGTCATCGTATAATTTGAGTCCATTGATTGGTTGCGACGTGATTACCGAGGCTGGGGCCTTTATCGGACGCGTGCGAGACTACGAGTTCGATCCAGAAGACGGCTCTGTCAAACGACTCATCGTCGACGCGTGGGGAATATCGGCTATTCCAGACGATGTTATTTCTACCTATGCAGTCGATGTGAGAGAGGTGATCGATGCCGGTCGCGAACGGATTCTGGTTGAAGACGGATGCGAACAAAGAGTCGAACAACTTTCGGTGAGTTTGTTACAGAGGTTGGAGTTAGCCGGTACGCCGTGGGAAGAAGAAGAAGCATTTTTACAAGATCCGTATTACAACAACGAATCGAGCAGGAGAGGTGTGGGGAGAAGAACGACTTCCTATTACGACGAATACGAAGAAGAGGAAATGATTCGGTACGAGCAAAGAAGACGAAGACAAAGAGAGCAGCAACAACAACAAAGTCGAAGGAGAGAACCGCAACGACAACAACAACGGGAGAGAAGGAAAGAAGGCATCCCGCTCATGCGTCCGACGCAATCGTACGAACGAATGGATGCCGATGGTAAACGAGGCTCGCGACCTCAGTTTGATGCGTACTTAGATCCAGTCGACAGACCGTACGAGTACGAGGAAATCTCAGGCGCGCCTCGCGAGCGAAGAGCGAGTGCGAGTAGGCGCTTGGACGAACCTTCTTCCTCTTCTTCTTCGAGTCGAAGGCGAAGACCGGCGAGCGATGACTATTTATAGCAGATAAAGTTTTTTGCTGTTGTATACATATATTTTATTGTTTTTAAATGCGTGATGATGTTCGTGATCGCGCTGCTTTTACTTCTGCTCGACCGATAAGTTTGGACTACAATCAACCTTCACATCTCCGTTCTCGTCAAATATCTCGCACTCTTCGTGAGAAGGCGTCATCGTCCGGCACTCCATGCTCCCGTCTGGTTGTTCACAGCAATACATTTCCACGCCGTTCGTATCCTTGTCCACGTACCCGACTAAACACGGTTCGATTCCAGCTTCTATGTTGTAATCGTCATCCACTTTTCTTTGTTGTTGTTGTTGTTGTTCTGACTTTTGTTGCGCGTTCGTTACGAAAGATCGTCGAGTTTGATTTTGCTTTTGATCGCGCGCTCTTTGGGAAGCCGTGGTGGTGCGCGATGACAAAACCGGTAAGAAGAAGAGCGCAGAAGAGGAATGAAAAGCGAACATATTAACTTTATTAAATGTATAAAGTAATACCGGTAAAATATGCGCGTGCTTTACTTATGAAGATGAAGAATTGGAAGAAGAAATTTTTAAGACGATTTTTTGTTTTGAGTCAGACTTTTCTGTAAAGGTGTATTTGTATTTATAGGGGGAAGGAACTCTTTAATTCGTACAAGAAAGAATTAGTTGTTTCTTTCATTTCAATATGTATTAGTAGTAGTAGATGTAGCGCTATATTCTCTTTATTCCTGGATGGTAGTATACAACACAGAGAGCGCGTGTGTTTTTCGTGATTTTCTTATTACTTTCTTTCTTTCTTTTGCGGGCTTCTTCTTTATATTTTCGGAAGTGGCACTCCTCGAGCGCTCACCGAAACTGGAGAAGAGATATTTATTTTGGCGTCGCGCAAACTACTCGCGCGTTTCCTTTGAAAGGTACAACATTTTCTTACGTTCACGTCCGTCCATTCACGGCCGCATCGCTCGCCTCGCTCGTATTTGCGCCCCCGAAATAATACTTCATATCCGCGGCTAAACCGTCTTGAAACCAGTTATTCGGCACCCAGGTCTTGTCGTACGGATCGTACCAACTCAACCGCGGTTTCACTTTCTTCTTCTCGTCGTAAATCAAAACGTCTCGTAAAAAGGCGTTGTCTTTAGCCATCCGACTGATTGGTAACGCGTGTGGGATTTTTGGGACGTATATATCTCCATTCTGCTGTGTTATTTTCTGTTGTTCTTGTTGTTGTAATTTGCCTCGGCGAGAGTACTCTTGTTCGATCGCATCGAGGGCGGGACCGAACGAAGTGCCAATTGTTTTCGCCACGTTTCCTAACGGCATTTCGTCCGAGTATTTCGCATCGAACATGGAGAATGATTTTGAGAGCGTTTGGTTCGTGCTCGAAGTGTACGCCTGTTCGTTTAAAAAGGAGGAAAGAGAGAGAAGTGAGCATTCAAAACCAACAACAACCCGCGAGGTTTTTCTCAAAATAATAATTGTGACTCGTCATCTCACAAAACGGAAACGGAAAAAGCGATGATACGAAAATGTCTGTTACTATAAACGTACCGCTCGCGCTGCGTTCACGACGGCGTCAAACGAGCGTCTCCGCGTGGTAGTAACAGACGCGTGTCGCAACATGTTGATTCCTCTGTCGCTGTGTAAAAGAGTGCTTTAAATGTGGTTTTTGTAAAGACAAAGATCGCGCGCGCGATGTCAAAATGACGTTGTTTGACACTTTTTTTTTCTTTTCAAAGGTCAAAAGCTGACTCGGATTACAAGTTTTTCTCTCTATTGCAAATATTTGCAACCCTAAATTTCTTTTTCTTAGTGTCATATGCTTAGATTATCCTGCTTACTTGTTGTAAGGAGGACAAAAAAGCACAAAAGGAACCCCAAACATCCGCAATTTAAACACCACACAAACGCACACAAACGGCGCGCGCGGCAGAAAAAGTTTATATTATGTCGAACAACAAGTCCGTCGTCGCGGGTACCGTCATCGTCGAAATCGTCGACGACGGGAGCTCCTTCCGCGGCGGCGGCGGACAAAATAATAATACTAATACACACGCGACGACCAATAACGACGAACGTAATTATGAGAAAAGAGAAACGAGAGTGCGAAGATCTTCATCTGGACCTTCTTCAACGTCTCTCCCGACACCGACGAACAACTCGAACAACAACAACATTCAAACGCGAAGAGCGACGCGAGTGGTCCAAAACGCCACCGTGTTCGTGAACGAAACCGTGGAGCAGTTCTTGGAGAGGTGCTTGGAACGACGGAAGAGTCGCGACAAGGAAGATCTCATCAATGCGACGACGAAAACGATTTCTTCGACTTTTGGAACGGGTGGGAAAAGAAATGTGTCCGTCCCGCAGCTCTTTTGGTCGAGTTGCCCTTTGAGCGTGCACGAACGCTTGGATAAGTTGGAGAGCACGAAGCCGTGGCAGTTGAATTTGAAGAAAGGCGATTCGAGATTGACGTTACGGGTCAAAGACTTCCAGGAGTGGACGGTGAGCGTGAAGAGGATGACGAGCGCGAAAAACCCGCTCGTCTTTCCTCGAGCGGAAGAAAAAGAAAAAGAAAAAGGAGGAGACAAACGTGTGGAAGAAGAGAACGCGGGGGAAAAGGGAGAAAAATTAGTTGTTTCTTCTTTGAAAAAAGAAGACACGAATACAAAGAAGAAGAAGAACAAGAAGAACAAGAAGAGCGAGGAAAAGGAGGAGGAAGAGGTTGTAGTGATGGTGGGGGAAGAAGAGATCGCCGCCGAGAATGTCGTCAAAGAAGACAAAGAAGAAGAGGAGAGGAGGGAAATGCAACAACAAGAACAACAACAAGAACAAAATCAGGGTCAGGTTGCCCTTCCTCACGAGGAGGCTCAAACTCTCTCCCCGAAAAAAATAGGAGGAAACGGCTCTTTTGTTTTAAATAAAGAAGAAGAAGAGAAAGGGCAGAAAAACAAAAAGAATGATGGAGAAAACGATGATGAAGACAAAAACAAAGAAGAGAAAGAAGAAGAAGAAGACGAGAAGAGAAGTGCTTTGACGACGACGGTGATACACGAGAAGAAAGAGCCGGAAAGTGGAGAAAAACGACGAGCAGAAGAAGAAGAAGAAGAAGATGATGATGAAGAAGCGCGAGTGCGAGAGCGCCTTCTCGGCACTGCGGAAGATGACAAGGCGAAGGACAAAAACGACGATGAGGATGACTATGAAAACTTGAACGAAATGCAAAAGCTTCAGAAAGATGCGATGGCTGTGTACAATGCGAGAGTGGGTAAACGCGGGGGGGTGACGAAACTCACCGCGTTGCTTGAGGCACAAGAACGGGAAGAGTTGAACCGGAAGTATCGCGAAACTATCGAGAACGTTTTGAAGAGCTGCAAAGAGAGAAAGAAGACCGTCAAAGAACATGCCAATACCGATCGACCACCTGCTAGAAAGAACGCAAAGAAGAGCAGCGATGATCAATCCGTCTACAATAATAATAATAATAATAATAATAATAACAATTACATCAATTACGGAGCGACGAAAAGTCCGGCAGGACAGCTGGAACACTATCAAACGATTTTGAAGGCGACGCAGCTTCTGGTTCAAAAAGAGCGGCAAAAAGCGTTAGTTATGAAGATATTGCAACACGCGCCGAGAATTCCGGACACGCCGTCAGACTTTGAGGCTCTCATCAGCGGCAAAGATGCGTGTCTGAAGTATAAGCCTCCTCCGGTTCCGGAATTCGTTCCTCCTCCACCTCCGGCGGATGCCCGAGAGCATAAGCATCCATATAGTAACGACGATCGAGGATCGAAGCGCATGCGTAACATTAACGATCTGAACGATTCGCTCCCAACGATGTTTTCGTACGATAATAAGAGAGCAAAGTCGAACGCTGACAGTAGATCCAGGTCGGCAGCGAAGAAGCGCGCCGCCTTGCAGTCGCCGGAGCAGCTCGCGAAAAAGCAAGAGTTCCAGCGAAGACAACAGCAATATTTCCAACTCCAGCAGCAGCAGCTTCACCAGCAACCGAAAAACTTACACGCATCGACGAGAGCATACAAAGAGAGACGCCCAGCAGATAAGATCAGCCCAGAATTTGAGAAAGCGCTCATGAAGAAGAAACAGGAAATTCAAGCGATGCACGGTGACATTGGGGCTATGGATGGTTTGTTGAAGCTCGCGCATGCGGCGAATGTGAGTAACGACACACAGCGGTTGCAGCAACAAGACTGGGCGCGAGCGAACGCGATGCTCAAAGAGGAGTTGAAGCGCGCGAAAAAGGCTGAAGAAGACCGTCTTCAACTTCAAATATTACAAGAAGAGCGAGAGAGGGAAAAACGACAAACCGTATCGATGTCGTCGAATGACGATTCAATGCAGATCAACGAGGACGGCATGCACGAAAACTCGGCTCGTGCCTATTCAGAAGCCCTCGAGCAAGCGCGCGAAAATCCCGGGGCTTTTCTGAGAAGGAAAGAAGAAGAGGTGAAGCCGAAAAAGACGAAAAGGCCAACGCCTCCGGCGCTGTACGTGCAAAAGTTGCTCGAGATGCAAATGCAGCAAAAGCTCGCCAAGTTACGAGACAATAACCACGTGCAAGCGATGAAAGATGGCGCCACACTTGCGAACGCCGATATGATGGCCGTAGAAGCGTCAATTCCGAGTCCAAATTACTTCGGTATCAATGCGGTGCCGGTTGTGAAGCTACCTCCTCCTCCTGTTATTCATACGCTCCCTACGAACGTCGGAAATCCGAACCTGAGCGCGCTCGACGAACAACAACGCATTGAAATGTTGGTGCAAGCTCGCGTTCAACAAGAACTTATGCAACATCGCGCGGGTCTTCCATCTATCATTACGCAAGTTCAGCAACAGTTACCGCCGCAGCAGATGCCGGAGCAGTCCCAGCGAGCGATTCTTCAACCGCAACCGCAACCACACGCGCTACAAACGACGATGCGGTCCTTCGACACGGCTCAACAAAATATTCTGCAAGCAGGCTTTCAAAATGATTTACCTCAAAACGATGGTTACAGTAAGCAGTTGGAAAACGTTTCGAAAAATCTCGTGGCGCCGAAGCAGGTGGCGTATACCAACGCCATGGCAGAGCTCGCCGATGTGAATGTCAAACGCGCGCGCGAGTTGGGGATCAAAGATGATAGTTCTGACGAAATATCGGGTTCTGATGTGCGTATCAATAACATCGATAGCAATGTTCTCCCCTCTGACGCTCCAAAGAAGACAGTCGTCGATATGGAAATGGTAATGAAAGCGATCAAACGCCATGCGGCGCAAGACGGAGTTTTCAAGCAGCTCAGATCTATCTACGACAAGAAGGTCGCGGAATTTTTGCGCGTGAAGAATGGCGGCGTACCAGCGGTGACATCGACGGAGAAGGATAGTAGTGTGCCTCCACCGGTGCCGATCACCCCGGCTTGGACGAAGACGATGATGGAAGCCGAACGCGCTCAACAGCAGCAAACTGAAATGTTGATAAACTTGATTAAAGTGCAAATGAAAGCTGCGGAGGAGGCGCCGAACGAAGGAGACTCTGTGGAAGCGTTGAGTAGAATGTTGAACGCGTTGAACCAACGTCAGCAACAACCGCCTTTGATTGACCCGTTCGAAGGCATGACGGAAGAAGAAATAGAAGAAGAAGCAAAACAGGCGGTGAGGGAGGTACCGCCGAAGACGACGAAGACAGCACCCGTTGCGCCGAGAGTACCAGCCCAACCACTGATACAAAGGCCAACCATTGTTGCAAAAACCGTTGAAGCGAAGACGATAGAAGGAGACGAAGAAGCGACGACCCCTCCGATTCAAGAGCCAATGCAAACGGTCGAAGAGCGTCCGTTCTCGGACGCGGAAAACGAAAAGGAAAAAAGAGACTGAATGAACAAGAATTTGCTCGCACACGCGAAGGAGAACAAAGAAACAATAAAGAACACAATCTGAAACAATGATTGTGGTTGTGGTATATAATAATAAATATAGCAGAGATGATGATGATGCGGTAGTCAATTTTGTATAAATCTATTCGTGTACCACTCACAAACAGTTATTAAACTGTAGTAAACGTCGTGTGTAATTCCTTTCTGATCATATGCTTTCTTTCTTTTAAGAGCACTGTGGATGAAAAACAAGAGAAGAAGAAAGAAGAGAGAAAGAAGAATTAAAAAAACTCTCCAGAGTGGGCTCTCCAGAGTGGGCTTGCGATGAATGCATAATTAACTTCAGAACTTCATTTTCTTTTTTTTTTCTCTCCTTTTTGAGGACAGACAGGCGACAGGTGGCATCGGCCCCTTGGCTTTTTTATTATCCACTAATCTTTTTATCATTCTTCATACTTTGATATTCGTTGTTGCTCTTCGTACGTCGTAGATAAATAGTAACACACACACGAAAGAACGTGATACAGTACCATAATAATAACAAACAATGATGAGTTTTACGCAAACCGCGTTGCAAACGTCGGCTTTTTTTACCGGCGCGTCGAAGATGATGAACGCCTCTCGAAGACAATCATCAAAGACGTCATCCAGCTCATCGTCTCATCATCAGAGAGCAGCGGCGGTGAGATTCAACACTATCGTTCGCGCGGAGGGCGAAGAATCTTCTTCTAAACCGTCTGAAACGCCAATCGCGCCGGCTGGGACGCCAGTCAGAAAGACGTCCATGTTGGTCATTGGTGCCACGGGGACTTTAGGTCGCCAAGTCGTTCGAAGAGCTTTGGACGAAGGCTACGACGTGAGGTGTTTGGTGAGACCGAGACAGAACCCGGCGGATTTTCTCAGAGATTGGGGGGCGACCACGGTTTCAGCGGATTTGACGAAACCAGAAACGTTACCGCCTGCGTTTGTTGGGATTCACACGATCGTGGACGCGTCCACGGCGAGACCGGAGGAGGACTCGTACGCCATCGACTGGGAGGCCAAGAAGAATACGATTCAAATCGCCGCCGCGATGGGCATCCAAAAGTACGTCTTTTATTCCATCGACAAATGCGAAAAGTACAGAGATGTGCCGTTGATGAATATGAAGTATGCGGTTGAGGAGTATTTAAAAGCGAGTGGGATGAACTTTGTCGTGTTGAGACTGTGCGGGTTTATGCAGCCGTTGATTGCGGGCTACGCCGTGCCGGTTCTGGAGGAGCAATCGCTGTGGGGTACCGACGACGACACGAAAACGGCGTACTTGGACACGCAAGACGTGGCACAAATGACCATGGCAGCGGTGAGAAGGGAAGAAGCGAATGGGAAGGTGTTGACGTTAGCCGGGCCAAAGGCGTACACGGTGAACCAAGTCATTCAACTTTGCGAAAAGTTAGGCGGTAACGAAGCCAAGGTGAGCAAAGTGCCGGTGCTTTTGTTGAAATTCACGAGAGGCTTGACGAGATTTTTCCAGTGGACATCGGCGGCTTCGGACCGTTTGGCGTTTGCGGAAGTCTTGAGCTCGGGCGTGGAATTTAACAGCGATAAGATGGCGGAGACGTACGAAATTTTAGGCATGGACGAAAGCGAAACGACAACTTTGGAGCAATACATGGAGGAATACTTCTCGAAGATTTTGAAAAAGTTGAAAGAAGTTGGCGGAGAGAGTAGACAGAGAGATTTTTATTTGTAAATCATCACATCAGTCCTTCGCACCTTTCTATGTGTGACAAAGAGCGTGCGATGAGTAAAACGCATTAGGAGAAGAAGGAAGATGAGGGAAAGAGAGAGAGAGAGTCTTCGTTCTTGGAAAAAAAAAAGTAATATAAAGATCAAACAATACATGTCGCGAATATATATAATACACTGTTTGTACGTACACGCGTCTTCTGGTGAACTACATAAAGCTGCGACATCTATCTATTCGTCTGTAGGCTCTTCCCACTTCTTTTCTTTGGTCTTTTCATTGAACCAGAATTTCTGAGACGTCTTCTTACTCTCGATCTTGATCCAATCGGTATTTCCGTGCCGCGTCGACGTGACTCCGTTAAACATCGGAGTTTCTCGTGTTTTTTCATCAGAGGATACTTTTTCGGTAGCTATGCGAGAACTTACCACGTTATCGTTGTCTTTATCGTCTTCTTTTCCTCCACTTTTGGCAGCCGCTTTCTTCTTCTTCTTCTTCTTCTTTCCTACTATTTCTGGATTTTTTACATCTTGATCTTCTTCTTCTTGTTTCACCACTTCTTCTTCTTTTTGTTTCACCACTTCCTCTTTTTCTTGCTCTTTTTCTTGTTCGTGTTGTTGTTGATCCTCTTCTTCATCCTCATTTTCTTCATCTTTCTTCTTCTCTTGAGCGATACAGTTAGGTCTATCTTTTGGTTTTGGAACATCGTTGGGAAGATCCAATGGCGGAGGCGGCGCAGCCGCAGCCAAGCTGATCCCGGCTACTCCGGCGTTCAAAAACTCTCCGCCACCATCGGTGTCGTCAAAACCGTCCGCTACTTCAGTTGGTGCTCTTCCACTCCTCAACGCCACCGCCACATCGTACGCTCTCCACTCCGCGTACTCCGCTCTCTGCCGTAAATCCTGGTTTAAATCGCACCCTTGCTCTTTATACGGCGTGAAAATTTGGCTCTCCAAGCAATACAAAAACGCCGCCGACGCGTCAAAGGCGTCCACGAGCTCTCTCGTAAACATCTTTCGTCGGTCTCGCTGATCCGCGCGGTCGTACACGGAAAGTGCAAATCGCTTCACTTTCGCAAAATCAATCGACGGATGCGAGGTTATCTTCTTCGTTCGCTTTTGTTTCTGTTGTTTTTGGTAGTTGGAATATGACGTTAAGGCAACCAATACTAAAAGTCAAAAACGAGAGAGAAAGAAAGAGAGTTTGGGTTTAGACGCACAAAGAAGTCTTCTTTGCGCCGTGGTCGAGCGCAAGCGAACGAACGAACGAACGAGGTCTGCTCAAAAGATTTTCTCGCTCGACAAAATGCTTGCGCACCTCCAATTCTCCCAACAGTTTCTTAATCAAATCTATCGGCCGAGGGTGCATCTCCATCGCGAGTTCCACCGCTCTCAGTTTACAATAATACGACGTCGTCGGTTCGTGTTTCGCGATTTCTTCCCCTCTGCGAAGGAATCTTGAGATTGAACGATCCTCCTCCGAATCCTCCTTCGCTGTTGTTGTTGTTGCACTCATAATATTTGTTCTGTTAAAGTGTTCCTCGGGAGAATTTGTTCTGACGAGAGACTTCACAGTTTTGTCTCTCGGACGACAAAAAGATGCTGCGAAGGAGCAGCAGCGGCGGAGAGAGCGCGAACGACGCGAACAACAACCTCATCATCACAGGAGGAGAAGGAAAAAGAGGGAAGAAGAAAACGACGAAAAACGTAATTCTTATTCTCCTCCTCTTTGCGACGACGGTATTCGCGACGTTCTTCCACGGCCACCGTAGAGTCGGGGAAGCGTTTGACTTCTCCGAGACGATTCAGACGACTTCCCCGGAGGGTGGTCGTCGAGACAGAGCCAGAAACGCGGCGAGTACCAAAGAAGACGCTTCTTCTTCTTCTTCGTTTGCCGTTGGAGGATACAGAGGAGGAGGAAGAGGTGCGAAAGAAACATTATCCGAAAACGAAGACGATGGGACAACTTTAGTAGAAAAAAGACGCGCTTTGGATAAAGAGACGGAAGAATACATCGCCCGAGAGCAGAAGCGATTATCGAGTCCACCAGCGCCTATCGCGAGCAGTAGCAGTAGCAGTAGCAGTAGACGATGGAATAGAAGGAGTGGGCAAACGCAACAAGGAGAGTTTACGTTGGAACACGTCGGTCCGAAAGGTACGAGCGAAGTGCGCCCGAACGGCCGGTGCGTGTCCTCGGGAGGCGATGATAAGGAAAGGAAGGTTTGGCACCGATTGGAATCCGTAGACGATCCGTTGTTTATACGAGTCACTGGTGCGTATTACGATCCCGCCAGATCTAGAAATAAACCGAAAACAAGGAGTTTAATTATGCACAGATCGATGTTTGAACCGGGAGTAAGGGTGGTGAAGATTGATAGGAACGGCGAGAGAGTGGAACCGGGAAGTCACAGCGGCGGAGAAGAGATCGACGATGGAATAGAAAACAACCCTTCGCTGATGAATAAGAGAAGCGGGAACAGTTGGCAAGACGAAATGACCAGACGCGTGGGGACGTCAGAGGACGAAGAGATTATTTTAGATTTTAGAGGCGATTTAGTCGAGCAGCTCCCGAGAGAGGACGAGGATCATAAAGAGTTTAGTTTTGGAACGTGCGCGATTGTGGGAAACTCGGGAGCGATATTAGGGAAAGGATACGGTGAAGAAATCGATGGGAAAGACGCGGTTTGGAGGGTGAATTACGCGCCGATAGATGGATTTGAAAAGGACGTCGGGTATAGGACGACGTTTGACTTGATCAATCAGCAGCACACGAAACGATTCGTTCGCGGCGATGGCGAGTACAGCGAAGAGGATGAAGATGACGCGAACAGTGATGCATCTGGTCAAGCAGAAGAGATTACGGAAGCGGACGAGTCGAAACCGAAAGTAGTTTTGAAAAATGGCCGCGGAGCGAAGCACGCTTCCAAGAGAAACTCTACGCTCATGGTTTTTGAAGTGACATCAAACTACGCCAGGAAACACTTATACGCCAGACTTATGCGTCAAAGAACGAATAAAGGGTTGAAGATATGGTCCCCCGAACTAGTCGTGCACACGCAGCGATCCTGGGACGTCTTGTCGCACTTGACGGCGCAAAAAATGGGCACGAGTAAAACCGGGAAAGCTATGTCTGGAGCGTACGCCGTTATTTTAGCCTCCCAAATTTGCGAGGAAGTGCATTTATACGGATTTAGTCCTTATAAGAGACGAGATATTGGACAGGCTGTTCCGTATCATTATTTCGACGAAATACCTGCAGTTTTAAAACACCACTCTTTCGATGTAGCTATTGAGGTGTTTAAAACGATTCGAGATTGGCCATGTTCGGGTGTCCGATTAGGAATACATCCGTAACCGATTATTTATGTTTAATATATGCACTCTGCTACACTCAATTGTGTCGTTGACAACAATAAACTCGCTATGTTTAATATCTAATTTTATATGTATACTTTTCGATTAAGCTTGGCATCCTTGGACGTCGTGGAAGTCGCAAACGACGCTCGCGCACTGCGTCAGCGAATCTTTCTGCGATGCCGCCGGCGTGTCCGACAAGTAGCACCCTTGGCAGTTCTTAGTCTTTGGAATGCACCCAATTACTTTGATTCCGTCTTCAGTAGATTCGCATTTGCTGTTGACTTGCCGATAAAGACCTAAAGCGGTCTCATCTTCGGATGTTTCGCACGCTTTGGAAACGAGAATCTTCGGAGTGCTCGTCGTTTCAACCGCAGCACCAGACGTGTCGATGGCACCATCAGCAGAAGTTGCAGCAGATGCTGCGGCAGCTAAATTACGCGCTTCTGCACTCGCTTTCGCGTTCGCCGTGTCTTCATTCATGCGCTTCTCTGCGCTCGTGGTTGAAATTCCTTCCAGCGAAGGCATATCATCCGGATTTGCGCGCGACTCCTCTTCAGGGGCTTCCTCTTTTTCTTCTTCTTCCTTTTCTTCTTCTTTCTCGTCGGGTGCTTCCTCGGTCCCTTTTTCTAAGTGATCGATCGTTTCCAGCGCAGAAAATATTGAATCTTTCGTTTTGTCGACAATCTTCGCCACTGCCTTTACTTTCGGGATGACGGAACTTTTCGGATCTTCTTCCGATGAACGGCTTCCTTCCTCGTCGTTAACTTTGTCTTCCTTTTTTTCTTCTCCTCCTTCCTCTTCTTCTTCTTCTTCTTCTTCTTCAACATCTTCGGGTGTCTCTGATGGTCCAAGATCGTACATTTTACCGGAGGTGCTCATCTTACCAGACTTGAAGTTCTTCACGGCTTCGGCGTAACGCTCTTTCGATCGAGCGTATCCAGAAGAGATGGAACCTTTCTCGAGCTCTTTACCGGAATAATTAGCCGAAGAATCTTCTTGTTCCTGTTTTAGCTGATCTTCCTCCAAACCTTCGCTTTCTTCATCAGTTTGATCATCTTTTTCTTCTTCCTCTTGCTCCTCTTGATCATCGTCAGCCTCTTCATCGATGTCTTCCCTCTCTTCTTCTTCGGCATCATCGGAAGCGTCGTCCGAGGTAGACGTAGCAGTTGCTTGGTCCTCCTTCGTTTTTGACTTCAAAAAACCTCCAAAGGTGCTCTTCTTTTCTACTTGCTCTTCTTTGCCGTCGGCGTCGGCGTCCTCTTCGTCTTTGTCTTTACCGATGACTGCCTCGTCCAAAATATCCGGGTGCGTGTCTCCGGCAACTTCTTCTAAAGGCTCGAGAGAAGAAGATGAACCTTTCTTTTTCTTCGCGGAAGCGGCAGGGAGCGCTGACGACGAGGCCGTTTGGTTCTTTCCACCCGGTAAGATGAAGTTACCGTCGGCATCGATCGGTAACAAATCGCTTTCGTCCGGTAGCACCGGCTTCAAGTTTCCGTTGGGTAAGTCAACCAGTAAATACGATTGTAAGTGTTGCGCGATATTCCCGAGAGACAAATCATCACTCACCACTGGATACACCTGGTAACCAACGAAACACACCGAGGCCGTCATGGTCAACGCGCTAAAAGCACCGATCGCTTTACACGTCTTTGCAAATCCGGTGCCCGACTTCTTCCTCTTTTCTTCTTCCTCCTTCTCCTTCCCTTCTTCGCTATTTTTGCTCAACAACGGTTGACGTTCGTTCATCATCGCTTCCTCGTCGTTCGTCGAGGACAAAGGTTTCACGCCCTTTTTCTTCTTCTCCTTGATCTTGTTTTTCTTGGACGAAGATTTCGACGACAACGAACCGGAAGAAGACGAGTTGTACTTGGAGTCGTTTTCGTCGTCGTCGTCCGAGACTTTAGCCAAATCACTCTTTCTTCGTCGTCGTCGTCGACGACCAGATTCGACATCATCTTCTACATCATCGTCATCGCTACTACTCGCTCGACCATCGCTTTCATCATCGACTTCATCTTCGATATCAACAGCGACTTCTTCGCTTTTAACAGGTTTAGCTTTCGAGGAAGACGATTCAGACGACGACGACGATACCGTCGATTGCGACTGCGCATCATCGTCTTCGTCGTCGTTTCCTTTCCTGGCTCCATCGTCACCGTCGATTTCGATGAACACGGACGGAGAATCTGGAGACATCATCTGTTCCTCTCCTTCTTCTTCTTCTTTCTCGTCGTCTGAATCGTCTTCCTTTTTCTTCTTTGTCTTCTTCTTCTTTAATGATGATGATTTTGCGTCCGCCTTTTCCTCCTCACCAGACGCGTCTTCTTCGTCTTCCCCAACAGTCGTGGTGGTCATCTCTTCCTCGTCGACTTCGACAATCACCGGCTCCTCTCTCTCTAGGACGTGTGGCAACACCTCCTCCGTGGTCGATTGCGTCGCTATCGCTTTTTTCGAGCAGCATCCTCCTTTCGCCGCCGTCGTCGTCTTCTTCTTGGCCTTTAAAGCTTCCTCTTCGTGATGATGATTGCCGCGGCGTCCCTTCTTTTCCCTATTAATGTTATTACGAGAAGAAGAAGAACTCGTCGCCGACGCCGTCGAAGACGATCCTCCTCCTCCTCTCCTCCTACTGGTAGAAGAAGTCATCAGCATCTCGTTGGCCTCGTCGATGTTCTCATCGGCTTGAGAGACGCCGACGATGCGTCTCATGGTGGGTGTAGGCAGAGAGAGAGACCACAAAGAGAAAAATGTCTCTCGTTCTCGGTAAAGTGTCTTCTTCTTTTTTATGATGTTGGAATTGGTTTTTGTTCCGTCGTGTGAAGGCCTTTTTTTTGTGTGTGGTGTGGGGGTAAAGAAGGTGCACACTTTAAAATGACAAGGTGCACACTTTTTAAATTATTTTATACTCGTCCATACCTTTTTTTCCTTATTCATCATCAATCATTTAACAAAAAGAAGTGAAAAAAATACCCCGAGGAGAACGCGCGAACGAGGAGACGAGGGTTTAAAAGAACCTCGAAAGAGCATAAAATGAACGCATTACGTTTACATTTACTACAGAAAGTGATAAAAGTATACACGTATTCTCTTTGAACGCGTGTATTTCTACGATAAGATGTACATACGCTCGACGTCTCGCGCGTTCAAAAATCTTCTCCTCGAAAAGACTCCACCGAAAACATCGATCGCAGAAGACGGATTGAAGCGCTTTATCAACCTGGAACGTATCCAAACGATAAAAGAAGAGCAGAAGCGATCACCTCGAACAACTTGCGTGACATTATTCGCGCGTATACAGCTATTTCACACCTCTCGAACGGACGCGCGTTTGAACGCGATATTTTCGTCGCCCTTCTCTTGTCGGTGATAAAAAACAAGTTTCGACAAACGGTGCGGACGAAGAGGTTTTTGGAGTTTTGAAGGCTTACAAAACACCAAGCACGAACAACTAACACCAGACGTACCGTTGCGATTCAAATTTACGTTTCGTTTCGTCCATTTAGGCGCTCTTCTCGCGCGGTTTCTGATCAGTTTTTGGTGTGAAAAAAAGCAGTTTCTCTTCGCGAAAACAAAAATCTTTCGCGCGTTTTTTCGAGAGTTTTGTTTTCTTTCTTCGACACTTTCGTTTTTTGCGTCGCCTCTCTTTTTCTTCATAAATCCTCCTCCTTCTTCTTCGAAAGCGTTACGCGCGAAGAACAAAATCTGATTCGAACGCCTTGATCGCGTTAAATAACATACGATCGGTACGTTCTTCGTTTTCAGATATCCGTAACCTCGTATTAAGTCCACGGCGAGCACGTTTCCGCAAAATCGCAACAGCTTGTAGGATTTTGAAGGCGGGAATTTTTTAGACGCCAAAACGCATCGAGTTTACGCGCTTCGTGTGAGAGCGCGTCGATCGCGACAAAGATTGAAAGAACCAATATTTGGAGTTCTGATCATCTCTAGTTGATCAATCGAGAAGATGTTTTCGCAAGACTACTCGCAACAGTCCTCCGCGCACGCGTTTCCGACGACAAATAAGCAACTTTTTTGCAACGGAAGAAGCCTTGAGGGGGGAGGCGAAGGGGCGAAGTTTTCGAAGAGCCACGACGAGACACCGTCAGCACCTTTGCCTCAACAGGCGGGCGACGACAAAATAGAGACGAAAACAAATAAGTTGGTCAGTCGCCAATCTGTGTCTTCGGAACACAGCGGAGACGAGCTCTTCTGTTTGGATGATCCGAACGAGGGAGAAGGATTTGGTACGTTCGATGGAGGTGCTAGAAACGCGCGCGTGGTGAACGGGGTGATTCGATTGCAATCGTTCACGGAAAGCGACGAGGAATATCGATGCGAAGATGATCGACGCGACGCCCTTTCAGAGTTTCAAGAAGAAGAAGAAGAAGAGGAAGGAGCAAAAAAATATCAACAAAAATATCAACAACAATGGAATAATAACAATACTTTTACCGCGGTTAGAAGAGGTAAAACGGTTCGCGATCTCATAGAGCGGATCATAGAATTTAGCACCGAGCCGCAAATCTCGGTTTGGGAGGATGTCTTGCTCGATTTACGAAGGAAAGAAGACGAGGACGCGCGCTTCGTTTTGGACGTGAACGAGGCGAGACACTTGCAATTTCGAGTGCCACTGGTGGAGTGGATTTTGGACGTGTGCGCGGAAGCGCAGTTTGGTCCGGCCACGGCGGATGTGGCCGTGGAATACATGGTACGTTTATATTCATTCTTTCTTCTTCCGATGATCGGTCTTTTGTGCGTCGATCACGCGCGCGCGCAGGAGGAGACCCACTTTTGTTTTGCTTCTCCTTCTTTTTTTTTGCAAAAAGCCCCGCGAAAAGGCAGAAAAAGTCGAAAATATCTTGTCCAAAGAAAAAAATCTTGGAAATCTCGGCTGCCTTTTTGCCTTTTTTCAAAAAAAAAGTTGAGAGGAATCTTTTTATTGATGAAAAAAGGACAAAACTATAAGACGAGTGTCTGTCGATGATAAAATAAAAATAATACTGACGACTCAATCATCTATTCTTCTCTCTTTCTTCAATTCATTCAATCAACAGGATCGAGTACTTTCCACTGTCATGGTTCCAAAATCTTCCTTGCAGTTGGTAGCGTTGTGTTGCATACAAGTCGCGGCGAAGTATGAAGAGACGGAGGAGTTAGTCCCGAGTCTTTCCAAGTTGAGATATTTCGGCTCGAATATTTATTCCGTGGATATCATTCGAAAAATGGAATTGGCCGTGTGCGTGGAGTTGAAATGGTCGATGGGCGTCGTGCGACCGAGTCACTTCATCGAGGCTATCTTGGCCTTAACCAGAATGCCGGACGGTGGTAACGTCGAATGGGCGCAGATTTCTGATAAGATTGAAGACGTGAGCTATGCGATGTACCACGCGATCGTTTCAGACGCGGAAGTTTCTTCAGTCAAACCGTCTCGACTTGCCTTGGCGTGCATTTGTGCCGCGAGATTACAATTAGAGAGCGAAGGGTTTCTCTATAACGAACCGATGTTGACGAATGATTTGAAATTGGCCGTCGGCGACGATTCTTGGTTGGCCACGAACGAACTCGAGTTATTTTCGCGAAATATCTTGGAACGATACAATTCATCCACGAGTGAAAATCAGCAGCAACAACAACAACAACAACAACAACAACAACAACAACAACAACAACAGTATACAAACACCGGTGATAACAACAACGCATACGCTGATAACAAGGATGTTGACGACGTAAATAACGTACCATCGTTTTCGTCTCAAGCTTCGCAATGCGAGCACGCGAGTCTAGAAGAAGAGGAGGAGAGAAAAGAGGAAGATGATGACATGGTGTACGAAGACGAAGAGGAGGCAAGCGAAGAAGGCGATGATGACGACGGTATCGAGTGTGATGACGATGATGACGATATTTCTCCGCACAACGTAAATTCGATGATGCGACCGCCAACGGGAGACAACGACTCCATCGCCAAGCAACGACGATCAAAAAATCTCGTCCATATGAACGTTGAAATGATGATGGATAAGGATCATCCGAAGTCGCTCGCTTCACATGCGGCGTCTTTTGATTCTATGATTGATATTATATCGCCAACGTCGCCTTTGGATGGACCATGGTTCTAGTGAATAGAAATAAAAACGGGGGTGAAAGTGTTGTAGAGCGTGAGTTTTCGAGAGAGAAAACTACAGCTTAGCGTGTTATGTGTAAGAATGTGTATGTAATGAATATAGATATTACAATTTCGATAATATCGAAAAATTATGCTTTCCTATGTGCATATACGTTTCTTTTGCGTGCGTGCGTGCATGCATATTATAAAATATGATCTTGTACAGGTAATTCTTCTAAGTCTACTCTACTTCTAGTCTGCTCTAATGCCTCCGGGCGTGATTGAATAGCCGCAACTGTTTCTCTCCGCCGGATTATCCCAACGGACTATGCTGTTCTTACTGTCCCTTCTGTCTAATAGTAGTCTCTGCGTTACGCATTTCGACCACGGTAGAGGCAAAAAGTCTTTGTGCTTCGTACCAATCGGATCGAGCTTGGTCGTCGTTTTCGTGCATAGAAACGTGACGCGTCGCTTACGAGCTATGGTTAACATTTTTTGCCCAACTGAAAAGTGCACGTTTTGTAAATTAAACGGCGCGTTCTTATCGCGACGGGATGCGCGGTCTATCCAATAAAATGCGGCCACATTGTCGACGAGTACCAACCTTACCGGCGTCATGTTATTGTTGTTGTTGTTGTTGTTATTGTTATTTCTGTTACTATTCTCTAAATGTTGCTCGGATAAACTCGGAAACTGCATGAACTTCTCGTCCTTTTCCATAATAGTTAAACACTTGAGCAAATCAATGCTCGAATAACACCGCATCAATCGAAATCTAGATAACGAAACGTTATGACAGTCGTCAAATATAGATTCTCTCGTGATGACGTTCTCGGGCTGTTGTCGTTCTTCATTTTCGACGTCTATTCCTCGTTTTCCTTCGCGATGGTGAATCTGTAAACGCTCCTTAATCCTCGCCTGTAACACCTCTAAAAACCGTAACGTGTCAAACTTCCCGTCTAAATCGATTAAAACGCATCCTCTCTCGCTCCCGTCGAACGGGATGTTGTGTAAGACTTTCGGTAATATCGCGCCCACGGCAGTTTGAATCAGCAATTCAGTCTTCCCACTTCCACCCAACCCGCACGCTTCGATCACTTGCGAATGTTTCAAGGATTTGTGTTGGTCTAAAAAAGACAAACCGGTGTTCAGAGGTTCAATCTTTGATCTCGCGAATATGTCTGCGCCTTTTATACGCGTCGCGTCGAATAGAACGAAAATAAGAAAAGAGAGTAAGATGAGTCAGTTATACATTTTCAAAGTCAGTCTGTTTTGTTAAGTACGTAAAGAAGAGGACCAAAACGTGATAAAGAGAATAAAAAGAAAGAGAAGGCAATCGCTCTAATATCGCTCTACTCACCGGTTTCGTCCGCTCGGAGAAACTCCAACAGAGCGGATTTCGTCGTCGTCTCCATTGTGTGGTTCTTATTATTCTATACGAAGAACTGAACGTGTACGAAAGTTATGAAAAAAATCGTCAAAACTGCTTCAAAAAAAAATATGAAAGCGCTCATTGCGACGATATCTGCTTCGTCATCATCATCATCATCATCATCATCATCGAAGAGTAAGAAAAAGCTCGCGTTGGTCACGGGTACGACCGATGGCATTGGCAAACACACCGCTCGAAGATTAGTGGAGCAAAATATAGACGTCATCGTCCACGGGAGAACGCAGGAGAGAATCGACAAAGCCGTCGAGGAGATTTCTAAAGCCAGCGCTGATAAAGGGAAAGTCGTCGGCGCGATTTTGAGCGATTTGAGCACTTTAGAAGGCGTGGAGAACTTGTTCGATAAAGTTTCGAAAGACGTGGTGGAGAAAGAAGGCAGAAAGCTGGACATTGTGGTGCAAAATGCGGGCGTTTTCCTTCCAGAGCGTAAAGTGAACGAGAGGAAAATAGAGTTGACGTTTCAAATCAACGTCTTGGCTCCTTACATGTTGAACTGTTTATTATGGAACAAAAACAGCATGGATGTGAACGCTCGAATACTAAACGTGGCGTCTATTTCGCAAACGAGTGGGGTTCAGTTAGACGATTTGACGTTTGAGAAACAATGGAGCGATCATTGGTCCTACTCTCACTCGAAGACGTGCATGAAGAGCGTAAGTTTTGAGATGTATTTAAGAATGATGAAAAACAGCGAGACTGTGAGAACGATACTAACGTGTGATCCTGGAACAGTTAATACCAAAATGTTACTCGCTGGTTGGGGTCCTTGTGGCGTGCAAGTGTACGACGCGAACGATCAGTTCGAGTTAGTCACGAACGATAAGTTCACGTTGCCGCAGAACAACGGCGGATACTTCGTGAATCGAAGACTATCGCAGGAGGCGAAAAGCTCCCCGGAGACGAGGTTGGTTTGGGAGACGTGTAAAAGAGAGACCGGAGTGACTTTCGAGTTTGACGTTTGATTGATGCATGATGTAATGGTAGATAGTTAGAATCGTAGAAGATGTTATTCTTATCGTGTAAAAAAGTGCGCCTCTTCGCTTCACAAATGCATCTTTTTCTCTTTCGTGTCCACTTCATTTATAGAGAGCAAAAACATCACCCGTAAATAAAATGGCGTGGGGCAACGCTCGCTCGCGAACGAACGCGTCTTCTTCTTCATCATCTTCTCAGTTTCGCGGACGCAACTGGGCCGCCGCCACCAACAAACACGACGACGACGGAGGAGGTGGTTCGCAATCTAAACTGAAAGGTTTGAAATCCTCATCGTCTCACGGAGGAGATTCCATCGTACAGTTTTTGCTCCGATCGAAATCGTTGCCGCTGTGGTTTGCCATCGTCTGTTGCATAGGGTTAGTTCTGTACGTTCGACCGCAGATTTCTCCCCTTCATCACCGTGAAAATACGGAATATAATTACCACTCGGAGAAAGAACACGAAGTCGATTTGCGACGAGCGGTGACGAAAAACAACAACAACAACAATAAGGAAGAAGATGACGACGACGAAGAAGAAGATTTAGGAGAGTCGTCGAAGAAACACGCGTCGACGGCGAAAGCTGCGGCGGCTAAAGCGCAGAAGATTGTCCGCGAAAGGTCTTCCGCCGGTGGTAACAGTGGTGGTGATGAGGAGACTACGAAGAATAAGATAGCAGCAGCAGGAGGAACAATAACGGCGAGTACGGCAGGCGCGAATAAAAAATCCGCAAAATGTCAAGCACAATTAGACGGTGCTCGAACGTTCTATTCTGGAGTATCGAACGTACTCCCGGTGTGTAATTCTTTGAGACAGAAACCGGTGTTTGATTTCGACGGAGAGTTGAATGACGCGCCGACAGTGAAGTTTGGGAAAGCGGTGAAAGTATTTTCATTCAACGAGACGTATCGGTACGCGCACATGGTTACCGCGGCGGCGTTACCGAACGATGTTATCGTGGCCGCGTTCCAAGCCGCGCCGAGTTTACAAATGGAAAACGGACAAACAAAGTTCGCCGTGGAAGGTTTACCGGACCAAATTATTTTATACTCGGTTTCCAAAGACGGCGGTAAATCGTGGAGCGGCAGCAAAAGAGCGCCAGTTGGGAACGAAGGGAGAGCGGTGTGGGCACCGGTTTTACACTACGACGAGAAAGCGAAAAAGTTGATGTTGTTTTATGCGGCGTCGGAGTTGTGCGTCAAACATTACGCGAAGCCAGTTCCGAGATCAGATCCAGGAGGACACATCAAGATGATTGAAATCGATAACTTTGGCGAGGATGGGAAGGTTGTCGATGAAGGCGCTTGGTCAGCTCCGAAGATGGTGTACGAACAAAAACGAGGAGAAATGCCGTATTTAATCGCGAACAAGCCAATCAAAGCTTCGAACGGTGATTTGATTTTGCCATTCTGGCAAGAATATAACTTCAAATACGAAAGCTCGGATTCGGCCAATCCAAACGACGACGAAGATGATAGTAATAGCGATAATAGTAATAACGCAGGTGCGTGCGTAACGAGATCTTACGCGGAAGGTGAATGTCCGCCAGATAGAGAAACCATTTCTGGAGTACTCATATCTTCCGATAATGGGAAAACGTGGACAAAAAAAGGTGACATCAGACATCCAAAGACGAGTTTGTTGGAAGGCGCGATTGCTGAAATCTCGGCGTTACCGCAAGGATCGGATGAACCACAACCGGCGTTGACAATGCTCTTTAGGACAGATTGTGGATGTGTGTTTCGGTCGATGTCGTTCGATTTCGGTGCGACGTGGTCGGATCCGCATCCATCGCCCGGAAATTTACCAAACGTCAACACGAAGTTGGACATGACTTCGTTGTATCCAACAGGTCACTTAGCGATGGCCTTTAACAATCATCGACGATGGGAACACATAGGGAGTAAAGAGCATCCGTGTAAATTGTGCCGAACGCATTTACACTTTGCGTTGAGCTCGAATGGCGGTGAAGATTGGACCACTGTCGCGGCCTTTGATGACTTAGTTCAACCGGATGTTCGAATTCACTACCCGAGTATTTTGCCGTTGGGTAGAGGCGATAACGTTCGGGATGACCGCGTTTTGGTTTTGTATTCCAAGTTTTTCTTAGGAAAGTGTAAGGAGAGTGAGAAAGGCCAATCGCCGCTGATTTGTTCAGGCTTTAACGATCCAACGCAAGGTATCCTCGCGAGACGAGTCGATACGCACTTACTCTTTTTGGGTAACCTTTCGCCTTTGACGGCGAAAACAACCGTGAAAGGCACTCCAGAAGACCCACACTCTAGACCAGATCCGTCCGATACCGTCGCGTTGACGGTTTTGAGACAGTTTCTCACGTGGTGGAAAGAGAAGAACGTGCCAGCCGATTATCCAGGGACGAAAATGAAACCAGACGCGCTGCAAGAAGGTAGAGGTTTCGTTCGAATCAAAACCATGCGAAGAAAAAACATAGCGAGTAGATTTTGGGACAAAGTCGTGGATTCGTTACATGACAGGTTTGATTTAAGACGAGTCGGTGGAAGCGCGTTTTACCGAAGACACAAGCGATTGATGAATGAATTTTCTTCAATGGCGGACGACGTTCTCGCGGTTTTAGGCGTGGATAAGAAACCAGGAGCAGATGGAGCGGATGGCGGCGAAGAAAGTGAAGAAGGAAAGTAGAAATAGCTATAGCTCTTTAAGCTTCTGCAGTCTGCACTTTTTTAAAATAGCTTTTTAACAGCGCGTTATAACTAATAACTCTCTAACTAAACTAAATGAAATCCGAAGCGCGCCGCGCTTGCCTTCTTACTAACTCTTCGCTCGTATTCGCGCCTACGATGACGTTTGGCGCTTCGTCCTCGTAGCCCCCTTTTTGTTTCCTATTGCTATCTCCATCCTCGCCGCTATCATCTTCATCCATTTTTACTCTACTCACGGACGCAATGAATACTAACAACATGAACGACATCAACACCCCTAACCCTTTATTCACGTCCACGCTCTCTTTCTCTATGAATTCGTATTTTAACAACACATGTTTCGGCCACTCGCTCCTTCGCGCCAAAGTGGACGACCACTCCTCAGCGAGCGCTTCATAATGTTGTTGATGTAACTGTTTCTTCGCTCCTTTCCTCTCAATGAAGGATGAATCACTCTTCACGTTCACGATGTATCCGGCGTGGTGTGTGAACGTGAACGTAATCATCGGTATCTTCTTCTCTACCCCCTTTGTTGTCGTTGTTCGCGGCGGCGAAACAGAAGAAGAAAAACGTAACGGCATCCACACCGTAAAATGTCTCTCGTTATCGAAGGCAAACTGTATCTTAATCTCGTTTGATGATTGCTCTTTTCCCTCCTCCTCTTCTTCCGTCGTCGTCATCAACGAATGAGAGGTTGGTTTCTCCACTCTGTACGCGACCATTTTATTCCTCCCAAAGCTCGGACAGTGCTTCTCCAAAACGTCCATCCACTGCGTTCGTTGCTTGGACGATTTAAGATGCATTCGACTGCTCGTCGGAACGATATCCCCGCGGTGTAAGTCACCATTTACCACGAGTATTGTTGCAATAATTGATGATTGACACGTTATTAAGAAGAAGAAAAACGATAGACGAGGAGGAGGACGAGAACGAGAACGAGAACGAGAACGAGAACGAGAAGGAGGTCCCATTTTTTTTCCTATTCTTCTCTTCTTCTCTTGTGTGTCGTATTCGATCTGTTGAGAAAAGACGAGACTTCTCTGTAAGTAGAAAAGAATGCTTCATTAAATACATAAACATAAACAAAGCACATACATAAATATATACACACAAAGAGCATATATATAGTAGTATGGACGAAGAATACGACGCCATCATCCTCGGCACCGGTTTAAAAGAGTGTTTATTAGCCGGCGTTCTCTCGAAAGAAGGGTACAAAATCTTGCATTTAGATCGAAACGCGTATTACGGAGCGGAAAGCGCGAGTTTAAATCTGAAGCAACTTTTCGAGAAGTTTCGTCCCGAGGAGTTCTCATCAGCGAAAGAAGGAGAGAATTCGTCGAAGGAGAGTGAAAAAGTATTCGAGGAGAAGTTGAAAGAGAAATACGGCCGATGGCAAGATTGGAACATCGATATGGTTCCGAAGATGATGATGGGAAACGGTTTACTGGTGAAACTTTTAGTGCACACGGGAGTGCACAACTACGTCTCGTTCAAAGCGTCCGAAGGGTCGTACGTGTTTAAACAAGGAAAGTTGTTTAAAGTTCCAGCGACGGATAAAGATGCGTTGCGGTCGCCGTTGATGGGAATGTTTGAGAAGTTACGCGCGAGGAGTTTCTTCGTGTTCGTACAGGACTACGACGAAACGAGAGTGGAGACGCATAAAGGATACGATTTGAGGACAATGACGTCGAGACAGTTGTACAAAGAGTACGGGTTAGCGGATGAAACGATTGAGTTTATTGGACACGCGCTGGCGCTGTATACGGACGAGAGGTACATGGATTTTCCAGCCATCCATATGGTCAAAGCGGTCAAATTGTACGAAGAGTCTTTAGCGAGATTCAACACCGGGAGTCCGTATATTTACCCGTTGTATGGTTTAGGAGAACTGCCGCAAGGCTTCGCGCGATTATCCGCCGTATATGGTGGGACGTACATGCTGAATAAACCAGACGCGGAAGTGAAATGGAACGAGGAAACTGGAGAGGCCATCGGAGTGAGCGCGACTATGGAGGACGAAACCGTCGGTGCCGGAGAAGGAGAGGAAAAGAAGGGCCCGCAAGTTGTCACGGCAAAGGCAAAGCATGCGATCGTCGGGGATCCGTCTTATTTTCCTAAACATAGCGTACAAGTCGGCTCCGTTGCCAGGGCGTTGTGCTTTCTCTCGCACCCGATCGATAACGTCGAAAACGCGCACTCGGTACAAATCATAATCCCGGCTTCGCAAGTCGGTAGGAAGAACGACGTGTACGTTTTTGGGTGCTCGTACATGCACAACGTGTGCGCGAAAGGACGTTACGTCGCATTCGTGAGTACAAACGTAGAAACTGCAAACCCGGAACAAGAATTAGCGTCTGGTTTATCGTTGTTAGGTACGATTGACGAAAAGTTTGTCCACATCTGTCCCATCATGGCGCCGACGACGGACGGGATAAAAGAAAAGGCGATTATTAGTCGAGGGTACGACGCGACCACGCACTTTGAATCGACCGTTAGAGACGTGTTAGACATGTATAGAAGGGTGACTGGGAAGCAGTTAGATTTGAGTCAAATCGATGCGAACGAAGCAGCCACAGAATAAGAAGGTTTTTATATTTTAAAATAGAATACATTTTCTTTTCTCATAAAACTGACGAGTCAAAATTCCTTTTTGGGAATGGCTATAATAATGATATGTTGATTTTATATAATAGAAGGATAAAATCTTCTTACTCTCAAGTCGCTCTTCCAAACGGGTTTTGCAGCCGACTTAACATTGCGGAATTGCGCCCAGTCGTCCGAGGAGTTTCGCCCAGAGCGGATAAGAGCGTGTTCAACTCATCTTTCGAAAACGCCGGGATGTTGGGAGGTAAATCGCCCGTCGGTGCATCGTGAACAGTTTTCAATCGCTCTTCCAGACTAGATTTCAAAAACTCCGCTTGCTTCGAACTCAACGGCGGCGGTTGAACACCGGCAAACGGCGTCGCTTTCGTGCCGGCTTCGTCGCCTCTCGGCGTCACCGCTATGATCCACTTTAAAACTTGGTGCATATCCAACACCGGACTCTCTGGAGCCATGTTTGGTAAACCAGAGCCTATATGCTTGTCTGAAGTTAGTGTATTAAACCCAAACGCAGCTTCAGACGCCGTTGGTGAGAACGAAGCGTTGAGTTCTTTCAACAACTCCAACTCCGCTCCGGTGAGCAAGTTAAAGTTGGGGGTGTTGACTAACGGCGAGAAATCTAATATCCCCGGCGTCGTTCCGTTTCCGTTGAATCTACTACTCGAAGGAACCTTTAACGACGATAAAGACGGTTTGAACCACTTGTCCGAGCCTTTAAATGGCGATAACGTCGACCCAGGCGGTCCGCCTCTTCCTCCTTTAATATCTAACTTCTTCAAGCCCACGCCGCTTGGACCTCCCTTCATGTGCGCCGCCGCCGCTTTCGCCAACGTCGTACCGGTCGGTTTCTTTGCTACGCTCGCCGGCACCTTCTTCTCGTCTTTATTCTTCATCATTTTCTTCGCTATTGTGTTCGTTTTGTTATCCTTAATCTCCGCCTTGTTCGTTTTGTTATCCTTATTCTCCGCCTTTTCCGGCGAAGTCGTCGGCATCGTCGTTGTTGGGGGTTTCTTCTTTTTAACTCCACCTGAAGCTGTTCCTCCGCTTTGTTTTGTCATCAAAGCCGCGTATCGATTCTTCACCGCGTTGTCTGTTCGACCACCGACTGCTTTGGCGATTTCTGTCCACTTGTTCCCAACTATCTTGTGTTCTCTCATCAACACCTCGTCTTCCTCTGGCGACCACCCTCCTTGTTTATTATTATCGCAATTCAAATAATTCTGCCATCGTCTTCGACACTGTTTCCCACCTTTGTTTTCCATCTTACTCGCAACAAAGACCCATTTTTTCGGCCCAAATTCCGCGACTAACTTTCTCAGTTGCTCGTCCTCTTCTTCCGTCCACGCCATGTTTGGTTTTTGTTCTTGTTGTTTAAATTAACCACCTTTTGGGTTGACTTTAAAAAGCACCGTTATTAAAAGCCTCGAGGGAGAAAAAAGAAGGTCAAGAAATTTCTTCTTCTTCTTTAACTTCTTCTTCTTTGTCTTTGTCTTCTTGTTTCAAATGCACGCGCGCGTTTCACGTCTTCCGCTTTATCTCTCTTTCTCTGTGTGTGCGTGTGCGTGTGTCCTCCTCAGGACTGTTGATGCGTACGTTTAGAGAGAGGAGAGAGAGTAAAAATGTAGAGAATTATCCCGAGGCGCGATCTAAAAGACGACTTGAAAAAGGGGGAGTTTAAAAGGGCTATCTCTCAAGAGCTGTTTTTTTGGGAGAGAGAAGCAAAAAAAAACAGGAAAAAAAATTTAGACCTCCGGCCTGCTCTTTCTTCTTCATTATTATTCAAAGAGTAAAAACAAGAAGAACAATGACAACAACAACAACAACAACAACAACAACAACAACATGTCTTCGTTAGGGTACGCTCAAAGATTGGCGTGTAAAGAGGACGTCGGTGGGACCTTAGGTTCGGAGGAGATTCATTTCGAAAGCGAGAGAGTGGAACAGTTGGCGAAAGAGTTGGCGGATGTGATACGAGAAGCTGGGAAGATTGACGATGATGATGATGATGATACAAAGAAGAAAAAGAAAAAGAAGACGGGTGTCATTGTTCACACGGGCGCTGGCATCAGCACCGCCGCCGGGATTCCCGATTTTCGAGGGCCCAAAGGGATATGGACGCTCCAGAAAGCCGGGGAAAAATTACCGACGAGTTCGGTGCCGTTCCCGTTAGCTTCGCCAACTGTCACGCACATGGTGTTGTGTGGATTGCAAAAAGCCGGGTACATACGATACGTAGTTTCCTGTAACGTGGACGGATTGCACTACCGCAGTGGAATACCGAGAGAGGAAGTCGGTGAATTACATGGGAACTGTTTCGCCGAACGGTGCGAAACGTGCGAATGTGAATACTTTCGCGACTTTGAGATGGAGTCCGTTGGCTTTAAATATACAGGAAGACGGTGTAGACGAAAAGAGTGCGCGGGAAAGCTCCGAGATCAGGTGTTGGATTGGGACGATGCGTTACCGGAACCAGAGCTTTGTAGAGCCGAGAATGAGGCGAAGAAAGCTAAATTAGCGCTCGTGCTTGGAAGCTCGTTACAAATAGTACCTTCGGGCGATTTGCCGTTATTGACTATACCGGATGCTCGATATAAGAAACGAAAACGTAGTAGTTTGAGTAGTAGTGGTGGTAAGAATAAGAAACCAGTAACAAGAAAGACAACAGGAGGGCAGCTCGCCATTGTCAACTTACAAGCGACCGAAAAAGATCAATTCGCAGACTTGGTTGTTCACGCGAAAACGGACCAAGTTATGTTGCAGGTGGCGAAATATTTGAATATTGAAATTCCAGACTACGTGAGAAAAGACGCTTTCGGCGTGCGCTGCGTGGCGCACGCTTCAAACGAAGACAATGAAGACAAACGCATCCATTTGAAGGTTCAAATTGTATCCCAGCATTTCGAAAGTGACCACGACATTCCCGTTCCTTGGTTGGAAGATATTGACGTGAAAAGCATTCCAAAATGGGTAAAAGTAAAGAACCTTGAACAGGAAACGAAAAGAGTCGGTGGTCTTTTCGTTTGCAAAACGTTTGAGTTTATGAGAATGTTCTCCGACTTCTTAAACGATGACGACGACGATGAAGAAATAGTTTTCGAAATAAAGCCAAACGCAAGATTAAATTCGAGTCCAACCATCTCGACGACGCGTTCGTCTCGAGCTTTGCAAAGACTCCTCGAACGCGTGACAAAGGGCGAAAAGCTCACCCTCTCGAGTTGCGAAGAATCAGAAACTATCGATAACATCGAAACCCACGTGGTTCGGTATCAACAAAAGCGGTGAAAAATGTATTATTATAGCAGCAGTAGCAGTAGAGAAATTTAGATCTTAGTACCGAAAATCCTCAAAAACAAATAAAGTACTTGATGCTCGTTGCTCGGAGATTGGTTTCGACAATAGTATCATCATCGTCGTCATCGTCCTCATCACGCGTGAGACATTTTTTCAGAACGCACTCTAGTAGTAATAGTAATAATAGTGATAATAATATTATTAACAGTAGCTTGTGCGTGCACAACAAAATGAACAAAGATGAACTACAAAGTCTCTCGTGTAAAATCAACGGAGGTTGTTCTCGCGAGACTCCAAAACTGAGCGAAGAAGAGATCGAAAAGCTACTCGTGGAATACCCGCTGTGGCACAGAATAGGAAAAACGATAATAACGAGGAAATTCACGGCGAAGAACTGGCAATGCGCGGCTGATTTTTTCTCCCAACTTTCAACCGTGGCCGAGGAAGAAGGGCACCACCCGGACTTTAAGTTAACAAATTATAGAGAAGTGGAAGTGAGTTTATCTACGCACGCCATAGGTGCGTTGTCCATGTATGATTTCATCTTAGCCTCGAAGCTCGATAAAATTCCAGTCGTATATTCGCCAAAATGGGAGAGAGAAAATATCAAAGAGTGATGGAAATGAACGCGTCATAGCAAGTAGCACAAAAGAGAGTAAAGATATATATATGAGATAAGAAAAAATCTTTTCATTACACTATACGCGTGCACATCTCGCTAAAAAAACTTGACTAGAGAGCGAACCGATAAATCGCTTCTCTCCTAAGTGACTAAGCAAATTTAGATTTGTCTGTCGGCGACATCTCTAGCACCACCCTCCATCGGGGACAACTTCGGTCTGTACACCAAGAAGGAGTGGCATTGCACTTGCTTGATGTTGTCGAAGCCGGCGCATCTGACGTA
>Ga0257106_1000283_pt1 | contig 31581 bp, 36 predicted proteins | sample LP_taG_3_FD_190177 | JGI IMG/M metagenome (GOLD analysis project Ga0257106, IMG submission 190177) | Marine microbial communities from Northeast Subartic Pacific Ocean, Canada - LP_J_2011_P26_10m | ecosystem: Environmental > Aquatic > Marine > Oceanic | place: Canada: Northeast Subartic Pacific...
ATCACGCTCGGCCTGAGTCTCTGCCTGCTTTCCCTTGGTGGAATTCCACCGATGCTTGGCTTCTTCGGGAAGATTTATTTGTTTTTTGCTGGTTGGGCAGACCATCAATACGTCTTGGTGGTGGTTGGCCTCGTGACGTCGGTCATTTCGATCTATTACTACATCGGTGTCATCAAGATGATGGTGGTGAAAGAGCCTCAAGAGGCCTCAGAAGTTGTGAAGGCCTACCCACCGATCAACTGGAGCACCATTGGACTTCCTCCCTTGAGAGTGGCTCTTGTGCTTTGCGTCGTAGTCACTGCCGTGGGCGGAATCCTTTCCAACCCGCTGTTTGAGTGGGCCAGCAGCACGGTTGCTGGCACTCCGTTGCTGCAGCAGGCGATCGCTACTTCCTCAGGCGCTTCCCTTGGCTGATCTCATTGATGAAGGCCGCCCAGCGGTGGCTCAGCTCCGAGATGTCAGCAAGATCTACGGATCTGGAGAAACAGAGGTCAAAGCTCTGAATGGGCTTGATCTTGATGTGCTTCGCGGCGACTACTTAGCTGTGATGGGAGCGAGTGGATCGGGCAAGAGCACAGCGATGAATGTTTTGGGCTGCCTGGACCGACCCACCAGCGGCTCCTATTGGCTTAATGGAAGTGCTGTTGAGCGGCTTAATGACGATGCGTTAGCAGATCTGCGCAACAAGGAACTTGGTTTTGTCTTTCAGCAGTTCCATCTCCTCCCCCATGCGACAGCACTGGAGAATGTGATGCTTCCAATGATTTATGCCGGCCTTCCATCCTCTGAGCGCGAGCAAAGGGCTGTTGCAGCTCTTGAACAGGTTGGCCTTGGGAAAAGAATGGAAAATCGCCCCAACCAACTGTCGGGTGGTCAGCAGCAGCGGGTGGCCATCGCAAGAGCAATTATTAATAAGCCCGCTCTCCTGCTCGCTGATGAGCCCACGGGTGCTTTGGATTCACGCACCACGCATGATGTTCTGAATTTGTTTGATGAGTTGCATGCTCAAGGCATCACGATTGTTCTCGTTACCCATGAAGACGATGTGGCAGCTCGCGCCCAAACTGTGATTCACTTTCATGACGGCAAGGTCGAGCGAGTGGCTCAAAACCGCAAGAACCCAGGTCTTAAAACGCCTTCCCCTTATTAAATTGATAGAAGTTTGAGAATGGACCAGTTGCCAGAACCCTCTGAGCAAATGATTCGAATCCTGCTTGTGGATGACGAAGTCCGCTTGACTGAGTTGTTGCGTATGGAGTTAGACGTAGAGGGTTATGTCGTTGAGGTCGCATCGGACGGCGCTACTGGATTAATCAAAGCCAGAAGTCAGCCAGAGCCTGATCTCATTGTTTTGGATTGGAACCTCCCTGATTTCTCGGGTGTGGACATTTGTCAGCGAATTCGCAGGATCGGAATGACAACTCCGATCCTGATGTTGACCGGTCACGATGACATTGCTGATCGCGTCAAAGCTCTTGATGCTGGTGTCGATGATTATTTGGTAAAACCTTTTTCAATCGAAGAATTGATGGCTCGGTTGAGAGCGATGCAGCGAAGGGCGCAAGGCTTTTCGGGTCCCGGACAAGGAAATGAAGCTGAGTCAACTTTTTTGGAGGTTGGAGGTCTAACAATCAATACCCAGACAAGGGATGTTCATCGTTCTGGGCAAAGAATTCAGCTTTCGGTGAAGGAGTATGAGCTGCTTTGCTTCCTGATGCGTGGAAGCGGAAAAGTCTTAGAAAGGTCTGAAATTATGAAGGGTGTCTGGGGAGAAGACTTTTACGGAGACGATAACTTGCTTGATGTTTATATACGCTACTTAAGGCAAAAAGTGGAAAGCAAAGAGCTCCCTGTCTTGATTCATACTGTTCGTGGAGTTGGGTTCATCTTAAGAGATGAAAGTATCTCCTCAGATTCTTGAATAGTTCAGGTTTTGTCTCTCTCGAGACTGTTCATGAGTTGACCAACAAGTAGCGATACGGCATCAGTGCCAGATGTTGTGATCGGGTTGAGGTCCAGTTCGCCAGGATCTTTTGCCACCCACCCGTTACCTTGCCTCGTTCTCAGTTCAAAATGAAGATGAGGCCCAGTGCTGAGGCCAGTGCTTCCGACTCTTCCGATCACCTCACCTTGTTGGACCTTCTGTCCAGATCTCACGTAGATCTCTGAGAGATGTCCATAGAGCGTCCGCCGCCTGGGGGACTTGTGCTCTAACTCCACAGCGATGCCGTACCCCCCGGCGAGTCCACTACTCATGACCGTGCCTGAGAGTGCCGCAATGACAGGCGTTCCTTCCGGGGCGGCCAGGTCTTTTCCTGCATGCATCAACCAACGGCCGATCACGGGATGCTGGCGCATGCCGAATTCACTGGTGGTGATTGCAGAGCCAATGATGGGGAAGAGCAAGCGCTGATCGCCATTGCCTGCGATCGCAAAAGGTCTGGGAGAAACAGAGAAGACGGACTCCAAACGAAATCCATGTCCGGCTCCCGCAAGAAGCGCAGAAACGGGGACCGAGATGGGAGCGAGACGCCCATTTCTTTGGCTGAACGTTGCACGATTGGAGCGCCCGCGAAAGGCAACACCGGTTGCGCACTCACGCTTGGACAGAGCGCCACTTCGACAGGCTTGTTGAAAGCGCGGCACATCAATGGGCTTGGCAACCGCTCCTCTCTTCAGCATTCGACGCTCTTGCGGAGTGATGATTTGATTGCGTTCGAGGGACTCCAACGAGCGATCGAAGCGCTGGGGTGGATTTACACGAAGTTCAGCTGGAGGAAGTAAGGGTGCCTGAGGCGCTGGAAGGCCTTGAGGACTCTGCGGAGCAGAGGGGAGGGTCAGCACTAAGGGAGCAGCAAGCCAGCGCAGGACCACTTCGTTTCAAAAGTTTTCTCAAACGAGATTGTAGAGATTGCCATGGTTGCCATCAGGCCAGCGGGTCCAGCTGGCGGTCCGGGCTCCTTGACGTAGTTGAAGGGCTCCATTCAGGGCTAATCCTTGGATTTTCCAGATCTCCCCGCTCTGAGGATCCTTGACCTGATTGGCCCAAAGGCGATTTTCGATTCCACAACGCACAGCCTCAGGACGGTTTGCCAGCGTCTGGACGCTATCCAAGGCCCTTAATACCTCCACCGTCCACACGTCTCGTCTTGCGCATCCACGAGGTAGGAGGTCGCGAAGGGCAACGGCCCCAGCGGGAACCGGATTGGCCACATTCATTCCGACTCCAATGCGCACCATGCGCAAACGGCCGCCACGAAAAACCAGTCGAGGAAGCAAACCAGCCAGTTTGCGGGAATCGATGAGGAGATCGTTGGGCCATTTGATCCGCACGGGTAGTCCCTTCCGTTCCAAGCGTTCACTTAATGCCAATGCCACCATCAGCCCAAGCATGTCGGCATGGCCGCCACTTGAATTCCAAGGAAGAGCAGCGCTGATCCAGACGCCTCCACGGGGGGCCTCCCAGCGTCGGCCGCGCTGGCCCTGCCCTCTGGTTTGATGATCCGCCAGAACAGCTCGAGGACGTTCTCCGCGCCAGGGAACAGACTGAAGCCAATGGCTCAGTTCAATTTCCGTGCTTGCGCAAACAGGTTTGCATTTCAGCCTCCAACAATCAGCTTGTTGTCTGCGAAGGCGATGGAGTAAAGCTCCTGCCTGTTGGTGATGGTTCAGCACTGCTGTTGCCACCAAGGCGTGAGTCGTGCGACGGCAGCTTCAAGTTCGTCGACTGGACGGACTAAGGCAAGGCGAAGCCAATCACGACCAGCCTCTCCAAAACCGGAGCCAGGTGTGACCACAACCCCGCAATGTTCCAGAAGCTGAGCCGCCATCTGCTCGTCTCCCCATCCCTTGGCGCGGGCCCATGCAGGAAGGGGCATCCAGAGATACAGGGCCATTGATGGCGATGGGACCGACCATCCAAGATCAGACAGTGCAACGCGCGTTCGATCCCGCCGTTCGCGGTAGATCGGCAGGAGATTGGTTGGCCAATCGGAGTGTTCCGAGAGGGCTACAACAGCGCCCTGCTGCAGTGCCTGACATTGATTGAAATCGATCACGCTTTTGATTTGCCTCAAGGCTGTAATCAGGGGTTCAGCTCCGATTGCGAATGCCAGGCGAAAGCCACCAAGACACCAACCCTTTGAGAGAGAAAAAAACTCAATCCCTCGTTCGCGCCAATGCGGACAACGCAGAAGAGAAGGCGCTTCTCCCTCAAGCGCTAGATCTAAATAAGGATTGTCGTGGGCGACCACCAAATCATGGAGTTGGGCCTGACTCATCGCTTGATCAAGCCAGGATTGTTGCCCGACACAAGCTGTTGGGTTATGAGGAAAGCCGAGCATTAACAGACGCAGTTGATCCCACTGACTTGCTGTGATCGCCTTGAAGTTCGGGGCCCAACCTCGCTCCGGTGTAAGCGGCAGAGTCTGAATGGAGGCGTCTGCTAATTCAAGGCCTCCGCGATGGGAGGGGTAAGACGGATCAAGAATCAGGGCTTGATCTCCTGGATCCAATACCGTCAGCGGGAAATGGGCGGTGCCCTCTTGAGATCCAACCAGGAGCAGGACTTCTCGCTCAGGATCCACAGTCACACCCAGACGCTTCTCGCACCAGGCTGCGGCTGCCTCTCGAAACGAGGCTGTTGCTGCGTGCAGACAGTACGCAGCGCTCCCTGGTTCCTGGAGATGGTCCCCGATGGCTTGCACTGCAGCGGGCGGGGGGAGCAGATCAGTGCATCCCAGTGAGAGGTCGATCAGCGGTTGCTGCTGTTGTGTTGCCCCGAGCTTGTAAGAGCGCTTGCGCTGATCATTGCGATCAAACACTCCGCTCCCGAGGCGAGCTAGACGCTTAGAGGTGAGCATCCAGAAAAGCTTGCAGTTGAGGGCGGGCAATGGCCCCTTCGTGTCGAGCTATTTCCTGGCCGTTCCGGAACAAGATCAGGGTTGGAATGCCTTGAACTTTGAACCCATCGCGAGTGATCGGATTCCCATCCACTTCAAGCTTTCCCACCAAAAGGCGGTCGGCGTAGGTCTCAGAGGCCCAGTCCATCAACGGCGCCATCAACCTGCATGGGCCACACCATGGGGCCCAGAAGTCAACCAAAACGGTCGTGGATGCAGTCAATACCTCTTGCTCGAATGCTGCATCTGTGAAGTCGGAAACAGCTGAAGACACGGGCGGGCGTTGAACTGAATGAATCCTATGGACTCGGCCGCTGAAGGCGTTGATTCATCACAGTTTGTCGATAGATCGACGCAACTCCTCCAGATCAGCATCCACCTCTTTCACCTTGACGGGTTTCACCTCGGAGTCGGCTGCTGGAAGAGCCGCCGACTCGGCCCCTCCTTCGACCTGCTTTCTCAGAGCTGCCAATTCATCGTCGACATCGTCGCCACCTTCCAGTGCAGCGAACTGGCTATCGAGGTCAGCACCAGCGAGCTCAGCTGCTGCTTGGCTACTGGCTTCGAGAGATTGAACCTTGTCTTCCATGCGCTCGAAAGCAGCCATGGCTGAATTGGTCCCCATGCTGCCAACAGCGCTCTGGAGCTGCTGTTGGGCCTGGGCGGCTTGAGCCCTGGCTTTGAGCATGTCTTTTTTGGTGCGAGCCTCGGCAATCTTTCCTTCCAGAGCGACCAAGCTTTTTTTGAGCGTTTCAACTTGAGCGCTCTGAGCCTGAACCTGGGTGCCAAGAGATGTGGCCGTTTCTTGGAAGGTCTTGCGACGGGTGAGGGCCTCGCGTGCTAATTCATCCTCGTTTTTCTTGAGTGCAAGTTCGGCGCGCTCGTACCAGGTACGGGCTTGTGATTCGGCCTGTTCGGCTTGATTTTTGAGCCGTTTTTGACTGGCAATCGCCATGGCAACAGCCTGTCGAAGCTTGACCAGGTCGTCTTGCATGTCGGAGACGGCTTGATCGAGGATCTTGACGGGATCCTCAGCTTTGCTAACGAGATCATTGAGGTTGGCGCGCAGCAGACGGCTGAGCCGGTCGAAGAAACCCATGGATCGGTGCGAGCAGTGCCAGAGAATAGCGAGCTGGGCCACCTTTCCCAACTAAGGTCCAATTTCATTGGATGACGTTATGGGGCGAGCCCCTCGATCCCAACGGCGCCGTTTTGGTCGGGGAGAGGTGTTGGTGCCGCCGCCGCCGCCGCCGGTTCAGCCCCTTGTGGAGTGCCTTGAGTCTCTGCGGAGCACCTGGAGACGAGAGGGCTCCCTTGCTGCTCTGTGGCAGGACTGGCCCCAATTGGCTGGGCGTCCCTTGGCTGATCATTGCAAGCCCCTGAATTTGAGCCATGGGGTCCTCACGGTGGGAGCGCGCCACCCTCAATGGCGGCAGGCACTGCAATACAGCAAGCCTCAACTCTTGGCGGCCGTGCGCAGCGCTGGCCATGCCGTGCGTGATCTAAGGATTCAGCAACACCACCCGTCACCCACGGCCGAAATAGATACGGAGGAAAGTGTTTGGGCTCGCCATCCAAGTCGGATCGATGTGCATGGAATGGCCTCATGCCCTTGTTGCAAAAGCCCAGCTCCAGCTGGAGAAATGGCGCTCTGGGGCCACTGTGGGTTTTGTCGAAGACTGAAGCTCTCAGAGCTCAACAGTTCGCCCTAGGTCGAGACCACTCAGTCGCTCAATAACGCTCTGGACGTGGAGTATTCCATGTGAGCGTTACCCCTTCGGCCTGAAGATCGGCAGCCCGTCGTTCCAACTTGGCCCTGTCAAGGCGTACAACCTTGTAAATCCCGAATTGCCCAAGGACTTGCGGATCGAGTCCTTGCCAGTAGCGACGTTCCAATGTTCCGGAATCAATCACGATCAGAACGGTTGGCGACCCTTCTTTGGTGTGGATGGGATGTCCCACCCAACCATTGCGCCGTTCATGGCTTAACCGATCAGAAAGGTTTACGAGGGCAGAATCTGAGCGCCCTTCGTACACCACCACCTGCTCTGCGTAGAAGTGCAGAGAGGGCTTCATCGCTCCCACCATCGCGAGGGGTTCGGAGGGCTTCTGGACGCGCAGCATCGTGGCTGCAGCCTTTCGCACCGGAAGCTGACGCACCCGATCTCCTAGGCCCATCATGGGGATGAGGGCAATGAGCTGAAACACCACCAACGGTCCCTGAACGGCTAGCAAGCGACCGGAGGCCTTCCTTCTGATCATCCAGAGGCCTAAAACGCCAGCAATCGAAAAGCAAACAGCTGCCCTTAGAACCAATCGGCTTGCAAGCAGTTCGGCCGGCAGCGTGGGCATCTCGGGGTCATCGATGAGAGGAACCCAGATCGATGAACTCCAGAATCCCACCGCCAACACAAACGTGAGCACGATTGTTGAGCCCCAGGCCCAATCCAAAGTGAAGCGATTTTCTCGTTCGGAAGGCCTTGCTGCAAGGGCGATGAGAATGGCAGCAGCCGGCGTTGCCGGAATCCAGTAGCTCGGAAGCTTGGTGGCTGCGGTGGTGAACAGCAGCAGTACTGACATAAGCCAGCAACTGGCGAAACTCTGCAGAGACAACCTTGGGTTTGGTTGGACGGATGACATTGCACGCTTCAGGTTTGAAGGGCGCAGGGTTTGCGCCAGCCCTAGGAGCAACAGGGGGGTGAAGGGCAGGGAGGCCACAACCAAAATCAACCCAAAAAACCACCAGGGTTGAAGGTGGCTGTTCACGACTGACGTGAAGCGTTGCAGGTTGTGATAGCCAAAAAAGCTGTCCCAAAAAGGCTGGCCTTCGACCAGCAGTTCTGCGACGTACCAAGGAAGGCTGATCAAGGCGGTCAGCGCAAGGCCACGTAGCGGTTTGATGCAGTGCGAGATGCCCTTGAGATCCCAGCGCATCAAAGCAAATAGAGCCAGTGTTATCCCGCTCAGGATCACGGCTACAGGCCCTTTCGTGAGAACGGCAGAGGCGAGCAGAACCCAGGCGAGCCACCAGCGCCGAGACGTTCCGCTGGCATAACAACGCCAATGGCAGAGCAGGCTTAGAGCAAGAGTTCCGCTGAGTAAGGGATCACTGACGGCCGTCCGACTCCAGAGCTGTACTAATGGAGAGAGCGCGAAGGCCAGTGCTGCTGCGACTGCGGTGCGTCGAGGGTGATTGTCATTTTCGGCGGGATGCACCATCAAGGTGTCTCCAAGCATCAGCATGGTGGCCACGCTTGCGAGGGCTGAGGGAAGCCTGCCGGCCCAGGTGCCGAGTGGATCCCAGAGCTCATTGGCAGGAATCGAGAATCCCAGCCCCATCAGCCAGTAGACAAGGGGCGGTTTGTCGAATCTGGGCAATCCATTCACCCGAGGGGTTAACCAGTCACCGGTGCGTGCCATGGCGCGACCCGCGGCTGCAAAGAGCGGTGGGGTTTCATCGACCAGACCAGTGGAACCCAGTTGCCAGCAGCACATCGCCAGGCCAAGCGCCAAGATCAGCAACAGCCCTCGGCTGCGCTGTTGTGGCGAGATTCGTGGGTCGGCAGGGGCGGTGATCATCGACATGGGCCGATCGTGCCATCCCTTGCAGAGAGGCCCTCTCTGATCCAAGCCTCAACGCGTTGCGCAAACACCGTATGGCTGGCGTTCTGCTCCACCCAGCGGCGACAAGCTTGTCGATCGATTTGATCGACTTTGCCGCTGGCCATTTTTAGGGCCTCGAGATCATCGGGAGGCACAAGCCATCCCGTTACCCCGTTTTGAATCAATTCGCCCGGACCACCGCGGTCGTAGGCAACAACCGGGACTCCGCAGGCCATGGCTTCGACCACCACATTGCCGTAGGCCTCATTCCATTTGGGCGTATTTAGAAGAGCGCGGCAGCATCCAAGTTCCTTTTGAAGTTGGTGGGTCGGCTGAAAACCTCGCCAATTAATGGTTCCTGGAGGCACGGCGGCTTCGACCGATTGCGCGTATACAGCATCTTCGACCAAGCCCCAAACCTGAAGTGTTTCTCCCAGAGCAGAGGCAACAGCTGCAGCATCTTCGAGGCCTTTTTCAGGCGCGATGCGTCCGGCCCAACCCAGTGGGCCATGGAGGGTTAACTGCACCTGGTAACGCGTCAGGTCAAAGCCATTCCCCACAATTGATGGTGGCTTGGGCAATGAAAAATCCCCCGCCTGTCGTTGGGTATGGAATGACATTCGCCTCTGGTCCCAACGAGCGAGTTGTGAGATGACCCCATCCATCGCCTGGGAGACAGACCCCATGCTCACCAGATGAAATAACGAGCACTTGGAATGGGGGGTGAGCCAGAGCGGTAACCAGTCGTAGCTGAAGTTGATCACTGCATCGGCGTCCTCGCCTATGGACAAAGCAAGGTCCCATAAACGGGGAAGCACGCCATCAAAGGGAATTTGAACGGAAGCGTCAGTTTCGGCATGTTGCCAGCTGGGTTGATCCGTGCCCTTAGCGGTGCGTAGTACGAGTCCGGGGCAGTCGTCAGGCGCAACCGATCCGTTAGGGGCGACCAGGGTGATCCGATGTCCTCTTGCTGCGAGACCTCGCAACAACGAGGTCAGCGTCAGTTCAACACCACCACCGCGTCCACTGCCTAAATGTCCGATGGGTGTGCTGACCAATATCAGATGAAGAGGGGTGTTGCTCATGCTCCGAGATCGCCCTGCTGGGGTTCATTCACGAGAGCAACCGGTTCCCAGAAACGTTTGCGTTGGCTCACCAATACCACCGAAATCAGAACCAAAAGCACTGCTAACCATTGAAGGTTGTTGAGTCGTTCTTGCAACAACAGCCCCCCGGAAGCAAGCGCAAAAACGGGTGTGAGGAATCCCAGTGTGGTGAACCCTGTGAGGTCCTCACGACTGGCAAACCAGAAAAATAGGGCGTAGGCCACGGCGCCCCCCATCAGGGATGCGTAGGCCATTTGCGTCCAAGCAGAGATGGACCAAGGAGGAATCAGCGGGAAGGCTCCGTCGAGGCCATGCCAAACCAGCAAGGGGAGTCCCCCCAGCAGCATGTGCCATCCCGTGACGGCTACAGGATCACTATTTCGGCAGGCAAATCGAGACAGAACGGTGCCCGCAGCCATCGCAATGGCAGCGGCCAACATCCAGCCCGTTCCAGCCTGCCAACCCGATTGAAATGACACCCCTTCACCCAACAGCCACCAGTGCTGAAGGAGCGGTTGGGGAACGCCTAGACAGACAATTCCCACCAGGCCAAGAACCAATCCCACCCAACCGATGGGATTGATCGTTTCTGCAAAAAGCCAGCGGGCGAGCAGTGCAACCATCAAGGGCTGAGAATCAATCAGCACTGAACCGAGGCCGGCGCCAGTGCCTTCGAGTCCGCGGGCGAGGCAGATCTGAAACAGCAGGGCATCAATCAGGGTGAATAGGAGAAACCAGCCCCGATCCCCAGGATCAATCGCTAGTGAACGCCCGAGGAGTGGAACAAAGGCGATCACGACGATTCCAGCCGGCAGCAGCCTCAGGCAGGACACCAGAATCGGCCCTCCTGTGCTGACCAGGGGAGCCATTGCTGTCATCGCCGTTCCCCAGAGGACGAACGGAAGGACCATCAGCAGCCCTCGGCGGAGAGATCCCATGGGGTGCTGCGAACAGGCTCCTTTTTAAGATCTAGACGTGTTCGATTGATCGTCATGATCTGGCCCTGGCGCCGCAAGTCCCGGCGAACGATGGCGAGGATTGCCATTGAGGGGGCGATTACTGGCTCCACGCGCCGTCGCGTCCTTAAAGCTCTTAAAGAGGTTCAGGAGCGGGAATTTCCTGCACTGCTGCTTCGAATTGATAGTCCTGGAGGGACTGTTGGCGACAGCCAGGAGATTCATGCAGCCTTGCTGCGGCTGCGAAAAAAAGGCTGTCATGTTGTTGCCAGCTTTGGAAATATTTCTGCATCTGGCGGGGTTTATGTGGGTGTTGCCGCAGACAAGATCGTGTCCAATCCAGGCACGATCACCGGTTCCATCGGTGTGATCCTTCGTGGCAACAACCTGTCCAAATTGCTGGATCGTGTTGGTGTCAAATTTGAAACGGTCAAAAGTGGTGCTTTTAAAGACATCCTTTCTCCAGATCGTGCTCTTGGCGCAGAAGAACGTGAGCTGCTTCAAGCTCTGATTGACAGCAGCTATGAGCAATTTGTGGCGGCCGTTGCAGAAGGACGAAAGCTGGATCCAAGCCGTGTTCGCGAGTTTGCTGACGGTCGGGTGTTCAGTGGTGCGCAGGCCAAAGATCTTGGGCTCGTCGATGAACTGGGTGACGAAGATCGCGCAAGGGTGCTTGCGGCACAGTTGGCTGATCTGGATGAGGAGCGCTGTCGTGTGGTGACACTTGGAAAACCTCGTAAGCCATTGCTGCAAGGGTTGTCAGGGTCCAATCTGCTGGTACAAATTCAGGAGCTCGTCACGGTTGAAATGGAGCTCAGCGGCCAACCTTTGTGGTTGTTTCGGCCATGACCATCGGGAGCGGATTGACCTTGCGCGGTTTACGTGGTGCGACCACCTGCAGCGCCAACACAGTTGTTGCGATTGAGCAGGCGGTCTCTGAACTGATGGACGCCCTGGTGAAACACAACGCTCTGATGCCGGACTGCATCGTTTCGATCACGTTTTCTGTGACGACCGATCTGGATGCGTGTTTCCCGGCTGCCGTTGCAAGGCGCCGCGACGGTTGGGATGGGGTTGCCCTGCTCGACTGTCAGCAGATGGCTGTTGAGGGTGACCTGGCTAGGTGCATTCGTCTTCTTGCCCACACTTGGATGACTGAAGATCAAGAGCTTCGCCACGTCTACCTGGGGGAAGCCAGCCGCCTTAGGCCAGATAGATCCAGTCACAACTGACAGATGCCACGCCGGCCCTTCGAACCCCTTGCCGCTGCCTCTCCTTAGGACAATCATGGGACATAACCATTGCGGTGATTGTTTTCACCAGCTGAATTAATGGACCTTTTGCCCACGACCCCGATCCGCCGCCTCGCCGTTGTTGCTGGGGTGATCGGTTGCGGAGTAGTTGCCTCTGCTTCGGTGGTCGAGATGCTCCAACCCGTTGCTGTTCAAGCTCAGAACACTCCCTCTTTGATGGAGTTTCGCTGGGAAAGCGACAACAACTATCGCAAGTTGTACTACGTCCAAACAAGCGCCCGCTCGCGCGAGCGCTCTGAATACTTTCTGATGCTTCGGCCTAAAGATCGCAAAACCGCGATCCTGAAACTCAGCATCACCATTCCTGATTACTTCAACGCAAAGATCCGCCAAAACAAGTTGAAGCTCTGCAAGATGAAGAAGGGGGGCATGCTCAGCAGAAGCCGTTGTGAAGAGGTCATCCCTGCTGTTTTCGAAGTCAGCGAGAACCAAACGGCGATTGAGGTTTTTCCTGAAACTCCGATTCCCACTGAAGACACCTACGCCGTGTCGATGACGATTTTCAATCCCAATAAATCTGGGATGTTCCAGTTCAATGCTCTGGCACAGGCTCCTGGAGACATTCCAGTGGCGGGCTACTTAGGCAGCTGGAATTTCAGTATCGACTAAGCACTGGCTGATAAGCTCTTCTACTGATGAAAGGCTGGGCGCCGGAGTGAATCCATGACCAAACGAACTTTTGGTGGCACCACTCGTAAGCGCAAACGCGTTTCCGGTTTCCGTGTTCGCATGCGATCTCACACCGGCCGTCGCGTGATTCGTACGCGTCGTAGGCGTGGACGTTCACGCTTGGCTGCTTGAGCCTGATCCGTAACGCCTAGCCCCTTGAAGGGTGACGTTTGAACGAATTTTGATGGTGCTTCCGACGTCAATGCGATTGCGCGGTCACCGCTGTTTCGATTATCTGCATCGCAGGGGTCAGCGATTCCATGGATCGTTGATGACTCTGCGTAAAGCCTCGGCGATGCCGAGGCTTCTGCGTTGGGAATGTCGTCCTGTTGAGCAGAAGGACCAAACGGCTGTTTGCCGGTGCGCTGTGGTGATTAGTAGCAAGGTCAGTAAACGGGCTGTTATCCGTAATCGGCTGAGACGCCTGTTGCACGACCATTTACGAGAGCATTTTGAGCAGTCGTCTCAGCACTCCAACACCTGGGTTTTGATCAGCCTTAAACCCGGTGCAGAGACCAAAGACGCCCCTGTCCTGGAAGAATGCGACAGATTGCTCCAACAAGCGGGGTATTAGCAATGCCAACTTCCATCCAAGAAGAGACCTTCTACGAAGGGGGTCCAGCTCGCGGTGACTTGATCTTCAATCTTTTGCTTGGGCTGACCTTGATCGGTTTGCCCTTTGCGGTTGGAGCGATTGTTCGTGCGGTCTGGTTGCGTTTCAACATCACCAGTCGTCGCATTTCTGTGACCGGTGGCTGGATGGGACGCGATCGCAGTCAGGTGGCCTTCAGTCAGGTTCGTGAAGTCCGCAGCGTGTCGCGCGGCTTTGGCGCCTGGGGTGACATGGTTCTTGTCTTGACAGACGGATCACGCCTGGAGTTGCGCTCGGTTCCACGGTTCCGGGAGCTCGAGGCTTTCATCGAAGAGCGCATCCGTGCCCGAAGAGAAAACGCGAGTGCGAAGGACGAAGACAACAAGGGCTTCGCTGCCTGAGTTAGGTGTTCGCCTCAAGCGAATTGCCACAGAAGCTCCTGTGCTGTTGCACACTGGCAACAACATTCACCAATCACTCGGAACTCCATCGTGATCGGGTACATCTCCGACAATCTGCTGCTGCCAATCCTGGATTTTTTCTACGGATTGGTTCCGAGCTATGGCTTGGCGATCGTTGCCCTCACGGTGGTAATTCGCCTGGCATTGTTCCCTCTCAGCGCAGGGTCGATTCGTAGCGCCAGACGCATGCGCATCGCTCAGCCTGTGATGCAGAAGCGCCAGGCTGAGATCAAGGCTCGTTTCGCAAGTGATCCTAAAAAGCAGCAAGCCGAACTCGGAAAGCTGATGAAGGAGTTCGGTAGCCCTCTGGCGGGCTGCTTGCCGCTCCTCGTTCAAATGCCCATCCTGTTTGCGCTATTCGCGACATTGAGGGGATCACCCTTCGCGGATGTGCCTTACACCCTCAATCTCAAAGTGCTTCCCGCTGATCAGATTGCCGCAGTTGAGCCCAAGCCCTTTACCAGCGCTAGTCACTCGATCTTCGTAACGGAAACAAATCACGTTCCCATCATCGCGAGCCTTCCTGGCGGTACCAAGATCGGCACTGGAGAGACCGTTCCGATTCAGCTCGAGACCCGAAGTGGAGAGAGTTTCGGGGACGTGATTTCTGGCGTCGATAACGGCCAAAGGTTCCTTCCCACTTGGACGGTTACTAAGGGAGAGGGCATTGTCAGCGTGAGTGAGACGGGAACGATTACGGCCCTCACGACCGGAGATGCAACCGTTGAAGGAAAAATCACAGGATTGGCCGCTCGCAGTGGCTTCTTGTTCATCAAAGCCCTTGGTCAAGTTGGCTTTTATACCGAGGGAGCGATCAATTGGGACATCGCGATTCTTATCGGTGCATTTGGTCTGAGCTTGTTTGCTTCCCAGCTCCTCTCCGGAATGGGAATGCCTGCCAATCAGCAGCAGTCCACCGCTAACAAGATCACACCCGTGATGATCACTGGGATGTTCCTGTTCTTCCCACTTCCTGCAGGCGTTTTGCTTTACATGGTGATCGCCAATATCTTCCAGGCACTGCAAACCTTTTTGCTCACTCGCGAGGCTCTGCCGGAGAATCTTCAGTCGATTCTTGATGACCAAAAGCTTCAGAACTCTCAGCCTGCAGGGGCCTCAGCAGGTGGTGGATCTATTTCTGGACGGATGCCTTTCGAGCCCAAAGGCGGAAACAAATGATTCCTGGGCTCGAGCCCGTTCCCCTTCGCGAGCTTCAGTCTCTGGGTTCCGTTCGTGATTGGGAATTCGAAGGCCAACTGGATGAGCTTCCCTCCCTCACTCCAGTTCGCGGAACAATTCGGGCCGAGCACCGCGGCAATATTCTTGAGGTATCAGGTTCAGCTCAGACTATCGTTTGCCTCTGCTGCGATCGCTGCCTGAAGCAGTTCAACCGTAAGTTGTCCACAGGGACGAACGAGTTGATCTGGCTTGGTGATAGTGAAGCTTCAGCGGAAATGGCTGAAGAGGGCCTTGATGCATCTTCAGTGGATGGACTTGTGGAGTGCCTGGATCCAAGGGGCAGCTTTGAACCAGAGCGCTGGGTGTTTGAGCAATTGAGTCTTCAACTGCCGGCTGTAAATTTCTGCGGTGATGGTTGCCCAGGAATGCCTCAATCGGTCAACCAAGAGCTGACTGCTTCGGTAAGGCCGTCTGCAGATTCACGCTGGGAGGCTCTCTTGAGCTTGAGCTCTGACCCAGGCGAGGAGTCGGAGGTGATACGTGACTGAACAGTGGGCACAACAACTCGATCTGCTTATTCGGGCGGGTACCCCTTTGATTTGGATTCGCAGCCACGAGGAGGAGCGGGTCGAATCTCTGCTGAGACAAGCGGCAGAACGCTTGCCAGGGCGTCGACTGGCGTCTTGGGACTTTGTGAGTGGCCTGTCAGGCGTGCTTGGTAGCGAGGGACTCGGTGCCCGCCAGCCGATGCTGGTTTTGCAGTGGTTGCAGGATCTTGATAGCAACAGCCCCACGCTGCTTTTGCTCAAAGATGTGCATCGCTTCTGCGATGACCCAGGCATCGCCCGCATGCTGCGCAATCTCACAAGTTTGTTGCGTGGACGCCCTCACACGCTCGTGCTCGGTTGTGGTAGCTGGACGCCGCCACCCGATTTAGAAGAAGCTCTAACTCTGCTCGACTTGCCCCTTCCGCAAGAGCAGGAATTGATGACCTTGCTTGGGAATATTTCTAAGGCAACAGGATCGCCCCTCAATAGCGAGGTGCTTGAGGAGCTCACCCATGCCTGCTGCGGATTGAGTGAATCACGGGTTCGTCACGTGGCGGCGAAGGCTTTGGCTCAGCGCGGTGAGCTCGGACGCGAGGACCTTGCTGATGTGCTGGAGGAGAAGCGCCTTGCTCTTGCTCGCAGCGAATTACTGGAGTTTTGCCGCACCGATGCAACCCCAGCAGATATTGGTGGGCTAGAGGCTCTCAAGCAATGGTTAGAGCAGCGACATCGTGCCTTCAGTGATGAAGCCCGTCGCTTTGGTTTGCCCCTCCCACGTGGTGTTCTTTTGGTAGGGCCGCAGGGAACGGGTAAATCGCTGACGGCGCGCGTCATTGCCCACAGCTGGTCCATGCCACTCCTGCGCTTGGATGTGGGACGTCTTTTTGCCGGCCTCGTTGGAGCGAGCGAAGCACGCACGCGCGAAATGATTCAAAGGGCTGAAGCGATGGCTCCTTGCGTGCTTTGGATTGATGAGATCGACAAAGGATTTGGCAGCGACGGCCGAAGTGATGGCGGAACGAGCCAACGGGTGTTGGCCACCGTTTTGACCTGGATGGCAGAGAAAACGTCTCCCGTGTTTGTTGTGGCTACAGCCAATGGAGTGGAGAGGCTGCCCGCTGAACTCCTGCGAAAGGGCCGCTTCGATGAGATTTTTCTCCTTGACATGCCAGCTCGCTCTGAACGTCAGAGCATCATGGAATTGCATATCAGTCGCAGACGCCCAGGTCTCCGCCTTCCTGTTGAAACCGTTGTGGACCGGACGGATGGTTACTCCGGCGCAGAGCTTGAGCAAACGGTGATCGAAGCCATGCACCTTGCCTTTGCGGAGGGCCGTGAATTGGCTGAGTCCGATTTAATTCAAGCTGCTGCTCAATTGGTTCCTCTTTCGCGTACCGCCAAAGAACAATTGGAGGGCCTCAAGCAATGGGCTAGTAGCGGCCGGGCGCGGCCAGCTTCATTGCGACTGGTAACGAACCCTGACAGGGCGTAACAAACAAGGGGCATGTGTCCAGACAACGTTTGGCGACCTCCGTATGTTTCGTGAATAGCGCCTTTTTGTAAGTGAATCGTTTTTCGGATCTCACCACCCAACTCGCTGCTGCCTGTCTTGGTGCTGGTGTAATCACAACCGTTGCGGTTGCTCAGGGGCAGAACCCAATTACTGCTCTTGGCATCACGTTGTTCTCGGCTGTTGCCGCTGTGATGGTTGGACAAGTTCTCTAAGAACTTTGATCGTTAGTTCTGAACCGAGACGTAGGCTTTTTAGCCTGCCCTCTTCAGAATTTCCGTGCTTGACCAGCGCCTGGTGCGTGATAACCCCGAACTGATTTCCCGTGAGTTGGGACGTAGGGGGATGGATGTTGATCTCACAGGCCTCCAGCTGATTGCACAGCAGCAACGCGACCTCGAGGAGCGTCGCAGCGGCCTTCAAGCCGATGGCAACCGCATTGGTAAAGAAGTCGGTCAGCGGATTCAAGCCGGGGCCGATCCCAAGGGGGCTGAGGTTGCTGAACTTCGCCAGCAAGGCAACCAAATCAAGCAGACGGTGGCCGTTCTCGAGGATGAGGAGAAGCAGCTCACCGCGCGGCTGCGTGAAGAGCTGCTTAGCTACCCAAATCTGCCGTCAGAGGCGTGTCCAGACGGTCGCAGCGAAGCCGACAACAAGGAAGTGCGTCGCTGGGGTGATCCCAGGGTGGAAGACGGGCTCATGGAGCATTGGCAAATTGCAGAGCAGCTGTCTTTGCTCGACACGGAACGTTCCGTGAGAATTGCCCAAAGTCGCTTTGTGACCCTGTTTGGGCAAGGTGCTCGGCTCGAGCGAGCCCTCATCAACTTCATGCTGGACCTGCACACGGGGAAGGGGTACCGCGAGGTGCTTCCTCCAGTTTTGGTGAACAGCGCAAGCCTGAAGGGATCAGGGCAACTTCCCAAATTTGCTGAAGAAATTTTTCGTTGTGCAGACGATGACCTCTGGTTGACCCCAACCGCTGAGGTTCCGCTCACCTCGCTGCATCGCGACGAAATTATTCCTTCGGAACAATTGCCCCTGCGTTATGTGGCTTATAGCCCTTGCTTTCGCAGGGAGGCCGGCAGCTATGGACGTGACACGCGGGGCCTGATCCGCCTGCATCAATTCAACAAAGTTGAGCTGTATTGGTTTGTCCATCCCGAGCACTCCGAGGAGGCTCATGCGCAGATCACCGCCGACGCTGAAGCCGTGCTTAAAGCTCTGGAGCTGCCTTATCGCGTGCTTGAGCTCTGCACGGGTGATCTGGGCTTTTCCGCTGCCCGCACCTATGACCTCGAAGTTTGGTTGGCGGGAGCAGGTGCTTTTAGGGAGATCTCGAGCTGCAGTGTCTGTTCTGATTTCCAGGCTCGTCGTTCCTCTATCCGCACGAAAGACGGCAAGACCACACGGTTAGTGCACACGCTCAATGGCAGTGGTCTTGCGATTGGCCGCACCATGGCTGCTCTGCTTGAGAACGGGCAACAGCCTGACGGGAGTGTGAAGCTTCCCCAGGCTTTGGTTCCTTACTTCGGTTGCGATCGTCTCCAGCCAGAATGAATTCATTAATGGATCCGATATGAACGTTCTGGCAGCACTGTTGGTTCTGGGGCTGCTGATCGTGATCCATGAGGCTGGTCACTTTCTTGCAGCCAGATTTCAGGGGATTCGTGTCAACGGATTTTCCATTGGATTTGGACCTGCCCTCTGGAAACTTGAGCGTGGAGGCGTGACCTATGCCCTACGCGCGCTCCCTCTTGGCGGATTTGTGTCCTTCCCTGACGACGAAGAAGACAGTCCAATCCCTGCTGATGACCCTGATCTTCTTCGCAACCGCCCGATTCCACAGAGAGCCCTGGTTATTAGCGCAGGGGTGCTCGCCAATTTGCTGCTCGCCTGGGTGGTTCTCGTAGGACATACCGCTTTGGCAGGAGTTCCCGGCGACCCTGATCCCGGGGTGATGGTGATGGCAGTTCAACAGGGAGAGCCTGCTGAGATCGCTGGCTTGCAAGCCGGGGATCAAATTTTGAGCATCGAAGGATTGTCACTCGGTCGCGGCGAGAAGGCCGTGAAAGAGGCTGTTACGCCAGTGCGAGATAGCCCTTCCAAAGCCTTGTCACTTGAAGTGAAAAGAAATGGATTGGTTCGAGTGATCCAGCTCACTCCGGAAGACCATCAAGGGCAGGGACGCATCGGTGCTCAGCTTCAGGCCAACTTCAGTGGAACGACGCGCGCTGTAAATGGCTTGGGTGAAGCGATTGCGAGTGGATCAGAGCAGTTCGGTGGACTTTTGCAGCGCACCGTGGCCGGATATGGAGCCTTGGTTACTGATTTTGGAGCGACGGCTCAGCAGGTAAGTGGTCCGGTCAAGATCGTGGAGATGGGCGCCCAGCTCTCCAGTCAGGGAGGAAGTGGTCTTGCCCTGTTCATGGCTTTGATTTCGATCAACCTCGCGGTTCTCAATGCGCTCCCATTGCCGCTGCTTGACGGAGGCCAATTGGTGTTCATTCTTTTAGAGGGGATCCGCGGACGGCCTATCCCAGAGCGCTTTCAGTTGATCGTGATGCAATCCAGCTTTCTGCTCGTCGTTGGCCTGAGTGTTCTTTTGATCGTGCGCGATACAAGTCAACTCTCGGTTGTTCAGCGCTTGCTTGGTCAGTGAACCGATAGAGTGCCTTCACAAGACGTCTGATCTGACCCGCTGCATGGCCAAGAAGTCGATGATTGCCCGCGATGTGAAGCGGAAAAAAATAGTCGCGCGTTTTGCGGACAGGCGCGCAGCTCTTATGGCGGCGTTCCATGCCGCTAAGGATCCGATGGAGCGTCTTGAGATTCATCGCAAAATCCAGGGCTTGCCTCGCAACAGCGCTCCAAACCGTGTGCGCAATCGCTGCTGGGCGACTGGAAAACCTCGTGGCGTGTATCGCGATTTCGGACTTTGCCGCAATCAGCTTCGTGAGCGTGCTCACAAGGGTGAGCTCCCCGGTGTAGTGAAGTCCAGCTGGTGATTTAGTTCACCCTCTACAAGCCATCGAATTAAGAGGTGAGTGATCGCCTCTTTTTTTTTATGCAGTCTTTTAAGTCGATGGATCTGTTGGATTTTGTTGATCTAACCGGATAACCCCAACAATGGGTTCCGCTCAAATGTAAGAATCAGAATTGACAGAAAGACATAAACCAACGTGCAAGGTCAGACGCAGTCGATCTCCTTTGACGGTCGGGAGATACGGCTGACCACAGGGCGGTATGCCCCCCAAGCCGGCGGCTCGGTGATGATTGAGTGCGGAGACACCTCCGTATTGGTCACGGCTACACGCTCCACAGGTCGAGATGGAATTGATTTTCTCCCGCTGATCTGTGACTACGAAGAGCGCCTGTACGCAGCGGGCAGGATTCCTGGAAGTTTTATGCGACGCGAGAGTCGCCCTCCTGAGCGCGCCACTTTGATTTGCCGTCTCATCGATCGGCCAATGCGTCCGTTGTTTCCAAGTTGGCTTCGCGACGATTTGCAGATTGTTGCGACATGCATGTCGCTTGATGAGCGGGTTCCGGCTGATGTGCTCGCCGTTACAGGGGCCTCTATGGCCACCCTGCTGGCAAAGATCCCCTTTTATGGGCCGATGGCTGCTGTTCGCGTCGGTTTGCTGGGTGACGATTTTGTCCTGAATCCCAGCTACAGGGAGATTGAGCGCGGCGATCTAGACCTCGTTGTTGCAGGCACCCCACAAGGTGTAGTGATGGTGGAAGCTGGTGCGAATCAGCTCCCTGAGGGAGATGTGATTGAAGCGATTGACTTTGGCTATGAAGCTGTTGCTGAGTTGATCAAAGCGCAGCAATCCATCCTCAAAGAGGCTGGAATCGAGCAAGTGATTCCTGAGGCTCCTGAGCAAGACAAAACGCTGCCTGTCTATCTAGAGAAAGCCTGCAGTAAATCGATTGGTGAGGTGCTCGGCCAGTTCGAGCAAACAAAGGCTGAGCGTGACGAAAAGCTGGATGCGATTCGCAGCACAACCGCGGAAACGATCCAGGGTCTCAAGGACTCTGATCCTGTTCGAGTTGCTGTTAGTGCCAACGGCAAGGCCCTTCCGAACAGTTTCAAGGCGCTCACCAAAACCTTGATGCGTCAACAGATCCTTAAGGACGGCAAGCGGGTGGATGGTCGCACCCTTGATCAGGTGCGTCCGATCAGCGCCGCTGCAGGAGTGCTTCCGAAGCGAGTGCACGGCTCAGGTTTATTTCAACGCGGTCTCACCCAGGTGTTGTCGACGGCCACTCTTGGCACCCCAAGTGATGCCCAGGAGATGGATGATCTCAATCCAAGCAACGAAAAAACCTACCTTCACCACTACAATTTCCCTGCTTATTCCGTCGGTGAGACCCGGCCGATGCGCTCTCCTGGGCGCCGTGAAATTGGTCACGGTGCCTTGGCCGAACGCGCCATCGTGCCTGTGCTCCCCGCGAAAGATACCTTCCCCTACGTGGTGCGTGTTGTCAGCGAAGTGTTGAGCTCTAACGGCTCTACCTCAATGGGTTCCGTGTGTGGAAGCACGTTGGCTCTGATGGATGCCGGTGTCCCTCTGAAGGCGCCTGTGAGTGGTGCGGCGATGGGCCTGATCAAGGAGGGAGATGAGGTCAAAATTCTCACCGATATTCAAGGTATTGAAGACTTCCTTGGCGACATGGATTTCAAAGTGGCGGGTACCGATAAGGGGATTACCGCGCTGCAAATGGACATGAAGATCACGGGTCTACCTGTGAGCATCATTGCTGAGGCTGTGAATCAGGCTCGTCCTGCGCGTTTACACATCCTTGAAAAGATGATGGAAGCGATCGAGAGTCCGCGTGAAGGGCTGTCTCCTCATGCGCCTCGCTTGCTGAGTTTCCGCATTGATCCTGAGCTGATTGGCACGGTGATCGGGCCAGGTGGGCGCACCATCAAGAACATCACGGAGCGCACCAACACCAAGATCGATATTGAGGACAGTGGCATCGTCACCATTGCGTCTCATGATGGTGCTGCCGCAGAGGAAGCTCAGAAAATCATTGAAGGCCTCACACGCAAGGTGAATGAGGGCGAAGTGTTTACGGGTTCTATTACCCGCATCATTCCGATCGGAGCCTTTGTTGAAATCCTTCCGGGTAAAGAGGGAATGATTCACATCTCACAGCTTTCTGAGGCAAGAGTCGAGAAAGTTGAAGATGTGGTGAAGGTGGGAGATGAGGTCACAGTGCGCGTCCGTGAAATTGACAATCGCGGCCGTATCAACCTCACCCTGCGTGGCGTTCCCCAGAACGGCGAGTCTCCTGACTCTCAACCGGCTCCCACGCCAGTAGCGCCCCTTTCCTGAGTGACACCCAACCAGGCTCAGACCTGAAAGCCGGGATCAATCAGTTCCATGGCCCGTGTCGCTTTTTCACATAAAGCGGCATGGGTTTTTCCATGGCTAGCAATTAGACAGCCTGCCTGGCGAACATCTCCGGTGTTGTAGGTGAGCTCTGCGCCGTTGGCATGGGTAAAGGCACCACCAGCTGCGAGTAGCACGGCTTCTGGTGCAGCCATATCCCAATCTTTTGGAGCACTTTTCCCAGACAGGGAAATGTACAGATCGGTCTCGCCACGAAGGATCGTGGCCACTTTGCAGCCAACACTGCCCACTGCCTTTGAATCGCCGAGTTCTAGGGCGGTGATCAATTGTTCAAGTCGTTGATCCCTGTGACTGCGGCTTGCCACCAAGATGAGCTCATTTGAGACCTTTCGCTCACTGAAACGAACGGGTGTTTGCTCACCGGAGCGGTTTTCGCACCAGGTGCCGTTACCCACCACACCGACCCAAAGTTCTTCTCGTTCTGGAACCAGAACGACCCCAAGCACAGGGCGTTGTTGATACACCAAGGCCAGATGCACGGCGTATTCCCCTGTGCCTTGCAAGAAATCTTTGGTTCCATCGAGTGGATCCAAAATCCATAGCCACTCAGCAGCTAAGGGTTGTCCCTCCGTCAGTTGCTCCTTGGCGGTTTCTTCGCTGAGAAGGGTCCAATCGGCGGTAGGGAAAGATTGTTTTAAGCCATCCAGGAGCCATTGATTGACCGCTAGATCAGCAGCAGACACTGGGCCTTCGCCGCCATTGTCAACGCTCAGGGCTTTCGAAAATCCGTGGGGAGGTTGTTCTCCACGGGCATAGGCGCGCAGGATGTCTGCTGCGCCCCAGCTGAGAGGGCGAAGGACCTTTAAGACATCTTCCAGGTTGATACCGGCAAGAAGGGTTGGCGAGCTCGGCATCATGGTTTGATCTGGGCGGAGCCATTGTGAAGCAACGCGCTGAACCTGCGGCTGGAGTGCTTTATGTCGTAGGCACTCCGATTGGCCATCTCGGTGACCTGTCGCCTCGTGCGCGTGAGCTGTTGATCGCTGTGGACACGATCGCTTGTGAGGACACGCGGCACAGCGGACAACTGCTGAGCCGCATCGGTTCAGTAGCTCGACGCTGCTCGTTCCATCAGCACAACACCCGCACGCGGATTCCCCAGCTGTTGCAGGAACTCGAAGAGGGCCGCAGCATTGCGGTGATCAGTGATGCAGGGTTGCCAGGAATTAGCGACCCTGGGCAGGAATTGGTCGCTGCAGCGCGGGCATCGTCTTTTGAAGTGATTTCTATTCCCGGTCCCTGCGCGGCGACGACGGCCCTGGTGAGCAGCGGGCTTCCCACCGACCGATTTTGTTTTGAGGGTTTTCTCCCTTCTAAAGGCAGGGAACGCCGAGATCGGCTGGCCTTTATTGCCAGCGAGCAACGCACCAGCGTGATTTACGAAGCCCCTCATCGTTTGTGCCAACTTCTGGAGGAGCTGTTTGAGCTCTGCGGTGAGGAGCGACCGTTACAAGTAGCTCGTGAACTCACGAAGCGGCATGAGCAACAGGTGGGCCCAACCGTTGGTGCTGCGCGGAATCATTTTCAAGAACACAGCCCCCAGGGGGAATGCACTGTGGTGTTGGGTGGAGCCGTACCCATCGAAATCGAAGCTCTAAGTGACAAACAGTGTTCTGAGCAGTTACTTGCACTTACAGCAGAGGGGATGAGTGCCAAGGATGCGGCCAAGCTGTTGTCCAGCAGGATTGGACGTTCCAAACGCGAGCTTTATGCGTTGCTTCATGCGGAGACCGAACAGGCAGACTGATGGAGGCAAAAGCGATTTTGATGCTGATCCGCCTGAGACTGCTCTTGTTGAGTTTGGGGAGTGGGCTGACCTTGCTGTTGGTTCTCTGCCTTGGTGCTCAGAACCTGAATGATCGCCACCGCCTCAATCTTGGCGTTGGTCAGTCTGCTCCCCTTCCCTCAGGCTTCATTGTTGGAATCAGCTTGGTGCTGGGAATTGTCAGCGGAGGCAGTGTGGCGGCGGTGTTGGCTCCAGCTCCTGATCCAGACCGCTGAATCAAGTGCTGAGTGCAAACAGGGATCCCTCAACCACCAAGTGCGTGATCCCACGGGCGAGCAAGTAGGAGGTTGTTTGCTCAAAGACCTGGGTGTCTGGCACTTTGATCACGCGCTGACTGCGGCCGCATTGGCGCTTAGCAGCGCGTGGACTTGCATAGAGGCATAAAGCCTGGCGTTGCTGCTCTGAAGGATCGCTGAGGCCCAATTCAGGGAACTCGCTGAGCGGCCGCGGATCGAGCTCTACCGTTTTGTCGACAAGCATGTAAACGCTGTCTGGCAAAAGTTCAGATGCGAAGGGTCGGCAAATGACGTGTTGGGTGGTGACCTGTGGCAGGTCGACCGGCAGCACTGCTATTTCATGAAAGACATTTTCATCGTCGGTGTTGAAGGTCTCGTTGTCGTTGAGCTCGGCGCCACCGAAATCCCCGGCATCATCAACAGCGAGGCTTCTTTGACCATCGCCATTCCCTTCCCTGCCACAGGTCTCTTCCCCGCCCTCTTCCTTGGAGCTTGCTGCTTCTGTTCTGGTGACTTCGAGGCTGCTTTGTGGGTTCTCGGGATGGCTGACCTCAGCGGTCTCAATTTCAGACACGCGGCTCTCTAATCCAGAGCTTTTGGCAGAACGCTGAGCTTTGAGCTCGGCGTACTCCGCAGGGCTGAGCAGGGACCTTACGGTTCGACTCACCGTGTTGGTGCTGCAGCCATAGGCCGCGGCTATCTGGGCGCTTGTGTCTCCAGCGCGGTACCGCTCCACAATTTCCTGCTTGTGGCTGTCGTTAAGCCGGCTGGGGGCCATCGTCTTTACCGCACAGTTATCAAGCTTAAGCGGGGTGGCGGACGTCGACTGTCAAAATGAGTGGATGCTCCCTTAGCTCAGCTGGATAGAGCAACTGCCTTCTAAGCAGTCGGTCGTGTGTTCGAATCACACAGGGGGCGTTAATCACAGCAAAGGATTTCAGCGAAAGCTGAGGTCCTTTTTATTGTCAAAACGCATCTGCTCTCATTCCGCTCTCACCTGTGCTATAAAAAGAGACCTACTGCTTCGCGCTCTCACTCTCATGGCAGCAAAGCCCAAAACACTTGGCTGGGTCTGTCGTATGAGGACTTCCTGCCCCAAGGGCTGGTCTGTCCGAAACATGCGCGGGAAGGTGTTTTTGAGTGTTCGCTCTGGAGCGGGTGGAGCTAGCGCCTCAACCATCACGCTGCCGCTTGCATGGGCTGCCGACACGGTTCCAGAGACCGTTGCTCTGATCACAGAGCTCCATCAGATGGTGAGCAATGGATATGACTTACGTGATGCCTTGGCTCGTGTTCAGGCACCAGCTGCTGCAATAACAAGCAAGCCCTCTAATCCAAGCCGCTGGGCTTCATTGGTCGAGAAATTCCAGGCTGATTTGCAAATCACTAACGGAATCAAGCCAAAGACTTGGAAAGACAATTACGGCCCATTTCTGGCTTTCACGGTTGAGCGATTGGGTTCCATAGCACCTCCCGTTAATGCCAGGGAGCTTCTTAGTCATGTGGTCGAGAAATGGCAGGACTATCCCCGCCGCCGGGAGGTGGCCATCAACGCGGTTTCGAAATTCCTTGATTACGCCATCGAGGTCCATGGACTGCCAGCTGAAAGTTGGACGGTGACCGCTCGGGTTGCAAAGCAGATGAAGGGCACCAAGCCCAAGCGCCGCATTGTGGCCACACCCACCGATGCAGAACTGATCCGTTTGATCGACAGCCTGCCCAATGACGTTCGCTGCCAACGCTGGAAAAACGCTTTGAGATTGATGGCCCTGTATGGCCTAAGGCCTGAAGAGCTGAATCATCTCGTTGCCAGAGAGCATCCCTCCACAAGCCAACAGGTGCTGTTCTGTACTTACGAGAAGGTTTGTGGCTCCGCCAAGACCGATCCGCGTTTGTTGATGCCGCTGCCGTTGAAAGATTTGGCGGGAGATGTTGTGGATTGGAATTTGGCTGGTGCGATGGCGATTGGTCAGTTGGACCTTCCTCCAATCAGTGATGCCTCATCGGTGAAAACATTTCTGATGCGTCAGCCCGAATGGCTTCGCTTGCAGAAGGTCTGTGAGGAACGCGGTGAATGGTTAAGGCCTTATTCATTCCGCAATGCGTACAGCTTGAGAGCCCACAGATTGGGGCATCGAAATGATGTGATCTGCATGGCTATGGGGCACAGCTTGAGCACCCATGAGAGCAATTACGAATGGGCTCGAAGTGAGTCTGTGCTGGAGCACATCTGATCGACTACACCATCCATGTTTTACGTCTTCGTAGATATGACGTGACAGCTTGTGCGCCTTTCCCTTCAGTTCTCAGTGGCGGCAACTCTTCACCGATTTTATAACATGCCTGAAGCTTCCAATCAACAGTGGTACCGTCTAATTCATGTTTAAACAACGGATGCAATCGGCGAGGTTCTGTCTTCTGACCTTTAATGCCACCCATTGATTTTTCATAGATGCACCAAAGAACATCATCCGAGCTGCCATACACCTCTCCACTAAAGCCAACCTCATCCCGTCGAGCACAAATTCAAAGAAAAGATTAATAACTTCAATTCCGACCTTTTCCCAGACAATCAATAAGAGCTTATAAGCGATATCATTTTTCACCCTGAAAATCGAGTCGGGAAGCTTTACAAGCAGAGTCCATCATAGGCATCTCCCCAGCACACACAGATGGCGGAGCTGATAGCTATATTGAAGGGCTGAGAGTTAATCTCTTTGCTTACCCCGAGGGCCTCGATTGACATTCACACGAACGATCAGCCCCGCAAAAGCAACTTCAAAATACATCCCTAAACAAATTTTCTATCCCACAAGAGCTGAGCTACTCAACACCCTGCCACCGGAGCTCTCGAAGTTAAACCCGGCAAAGGCTTGGACGTCTTTGGCCATGTCAGCAGGGCTTTCGATTTTGGCCGTTGGCGTTGGAACACAGATCCCACTTTCTGCTGCAGCCTCTCCCCTGTGGCTCCTCTATTGCGTCATTACCGGCACTATCGCGATGGGCTGCTGGGTTATCGCCCATGAATGTGGTCATCACGCCTTTCACCCCAATCGTTGCATTGAAGGAGTTGTGGGCTTTGTGCTCCACAGCATTTTACTTGTGCCTTATTACAGCTGGGCACACAGCCATGCCGTGCATCACGCACACTGCAATCATCTGGAGAAAGGACAAACCCACGTACCGTCAAGGGCAACGTCTCCGATAGGGAAAATCACAGAACAGCTGAAGCAAAATCTAAATCCAGTCATTTTCGGGATTATTTCTCTCTTCAACCATCTCGTTATTGGCTGGCAGCTGTATCTATTTTTTGGCGTGACTGGAGGGGAAGAGTATGAATCACCTACGAGTCATTTTTGGAATCGCAAACGTAATAGCATTAGGAAAAAGCGCCTTTTTCACAAATCATTCCAGAAGTGGATGACTCGATCCAATATCGGCTTGCTATCCATGGTTTCTCTCCTAATTGCGGCATCAATTCAATATTCCTTACTTCGCTTAGTCTGCTTGTATGGATTGCCATACATAGTAATCAATATGTGGCTCACAACATACACCTGGCTTCAACATACAAATCAAGATATTCCACATTTCTCAAATGAAACGTGGTCCTGGTCGAAAGGAGCTCTTCAAACAGTTGATCGTCCCTATGGCCCAATTTTGAACCTGCTGCATCATGGAATCGGATCTACTCATGTTTGCCACCACATCAATTCATCGATTCCGCATTACAACGCTTGGCATGGATCGAAGCTCTTAAAACAATACTTTCCCGAGCTGGTGAAATATGATCCTACCCCGATTCACAAAGCACTTTGGAGGGTTGCGACGACATGTGGCGGAGCTGTTCATCAAAACCCATCTGATAACGCCTTTTACTATTAAGCCGAAATCATCGGGCAGATAGCAGGCTGATCGACCCCGCACTGCCAACTTGATCCATCCTCTTTATGCATGATATTGAGTTCCTGATGGGCTCATCTGTCATCTCACCGGCGGTGGTTGATCCGCATCCCCCAAACGAGCCAAAGTCACTTCTGCGGGCGCTCACCAGATCGAAGAGCAGGCTCTGAGAATGACACTCTGCAATTCAGTGCTGGCATTGTTTGGGGCGATAAAAGTGCAGATACCTTCCATGCAGTTGCTGATTCGGGTGTTGCCGTTGTCAAGGACTACACGGCAGGAAAAGACTTTGTTCAAGGCATCTCTATCTCTGGAGGCAGCTTCACGTTGACCGATCAGGGACTGTCTTACGGCGTTGGTAATGACCAGATGCTGTTACTCCTGACTATTAATGATGCGTCTTAAGTCAGCGTGATCTGAATACAGCAATCTATTGGGAAGCCTGAAGCCATGAACACGGGGCTGAGAGCTGTATAAGACCCGCAAGGGAAAAGCAGGGGGCGTGTGTGTCGCTATCGATCTCCCGACAAGAAAATCAATCAATAAACACAAACTGAGTACCAAGTTAGCTTTTATGGATCAACTAGTTTACGGCCCATTCATCAGCTGCAAGCAAGCCAACGAACAAGGGCTTCCTCACTTTTTCAGTGGTCCCAGCTCATGCCAGGCAAACACTGGCTCTCCAGGTGCTGTCGTAGCTAATTGGGGTTGTTGATTGAGCCGAGGGCCAAAGCAGCAGCCATACGCCTTTCTTCACTTGTAAGGAAATCAGCCCACATACCAACCAAGAAGCTGAAGGTTTTAAGTGCGCGAACTTGCTCCTCTGAACCAGGACTCGTGTATTTGAAGTCCATAAACATCTGAGAAGAGACCCGAACCTGCTCCTTACATCGGTTGTCAATCGACATCTTTCAGCCTTGCTGCTTGATGACGGATATATCTGAATCCACTATCAGCTGCAGCCGAATATTCCAAAGGTGATTTGGCTAAAGATTCCTTGGCCAGTGATTGCTTCTGTCAGTAGCCCGATGACGAAGCCGAGCATCGCAACACGTCCGTTCAGGAGTTCAGCTTTTTGATGGCGCTCAAGTGCCAGCAGCTGCTCCAAACGATTTTCGGTTGCGTCTGCTTCCTGATACCAAATGCCGGTAGGGGTAGAAGTCGTCATCGAACTTGGTTCAAGTGAATAAATACTAAGTCGTTTGTAACGACATGTAAAGAGGCGTTTCTGTCTACGAGCTCGCCAGCTTCTGCTGACCACTCATCGCTTACTGACCTCAGACCTCCTATCGGTGGCTCTGTTTATTCCGGCATCAATCCTTTGCTATTGGAGCTCTCGATTAACTCCCGTGGTTTTCATGGTGGTTTAAGGGGGTTGGCGATGTTTGGTTGGTTGGTGTGCCTATCGCAAAGCTGAAACTGCCTGCTGCAGCGGGCAGCAGCGATCAAAGCAAGGCATCGTTACGGCATCTAATTAACGTCCCATGCTTCGTCGTCTCTCCCTGGGACTGTTGGCTTCTGCCATCTCTATTGCTTCTCTGCCTGCAATTGCTCAAGAGGGCGGCAGTGCTGATGACCTTGGTGTGATGAGCATCAGCCTTAAGGATGTGGTCAAGCCCACCTTTGGTTTTCAAGGGGCACTTCAAGGCGCAGGAACACCGAACCAGGCAGGCATTGGTGGGTTCTTGCCGCTCTCGGTTGGCGACAACAGTGTCTGGTTTCTTGATGTCCTCGCTAACGCGAACTTTGCTGACCGAGCAGGCGAGAGCAGCATCATCAATACCGATGTTGCAGGAACAACGATCAGCACCTCATCAAGGCTTGGTTACCGCTGGTTAAACAGTGACCGCAGCTGGATGTATGGGCTGAATGCCGGTTATGACAGCCGTCCCCTCACTTCAGGTGATGCAGACACAGGAGTCAGCGTTAGCAATAAAAGAACTGCTTTCTTTCAGCAGATCGCACTGAATGCAGAAGCTGTCTCAAATAGCTGGACATTGAACGGCTATGGACTGATCCCTGTGGGTGATGTCGAGCAGAAGCTCAATAGCGTTTACCAAGGCGGCGCGTTGAACACCTATGGATTGGATGCTGGTTATTTCATTACTCCAGCCTTGAAAGCATCAGCTGGTTATTACTACCAACACCGCGATCAAGAAGAAGTTGATGGTTCTGGTGTGCGTGGACGTTTGGCTTATGAAATGACAAGTGGAGTCACAGCAGGAGTGAATATCTCCTACGACAAGGCATTCGATACCAGAGTTTCAGCCGATATTAAAGTGCGCTTTGGCGGACCCAGCACAACAGTAGCCAAGAAGAAAAAGTGGGAAAATCCAACAATTAACGCCTTAACCGCATCACCCAAGAACAGGGATGTGAGGGTGCACGACTGTGATGACGGTGAATGGTTAGCTCCAAATTTTTTCGCTTGTTGGGATTAGAGTAAATTTTCGCTGCAGCTCAATACTAGCCGTGCCAACAGAGCCGCCCAACGTGCCGCTGAAAGGATAGAGCCTAACCACCCAAAGCTCTTGCAATTGCAGGGGCTTTTTATTTCTTTAACCAACACCATAAACCCTTAGATCAGCCTTTGATGCCTGGCACAATTGAGCAGAAATTAGATAAAAAGAGATCGCTAAAATAAGGGTGTCAGCTAGGGACATTGCAGCCCGCCACGAGCGGGGTTTTTGTTGAACCTAAGGAATAATAGAATAGATATTGTTCTGAATGGAACTACTTTAATGTGAATTGTTTGTAGTAATTGTTTTCTCATTACCTCACAGTAAAGGAACTGAAGGGGGAACTTCCTGAGGTCATGGAAGTCAAGGAAAAGAGATCCAAGCTCCTCATGCCAAGAACGCTCCCTTCGAGTACATTTCAAATGTTGAGGATGTGAACTGATGGTCAGATTACTGGTGGGTGTCATATTGGGGTTCTTACTGTTCCAAAGTCCTGTTGCCAGGAAATACACAGCTGGTGTTCTGAGACAGGGAGCTGACCTTTTAGATCCTCCTTCTCATATTGTTCCTAAAGGTGTCACTGATGCCATCAGGAAGAGATTATCTCCAGCTCTGTAATCCCTCCAGGATCCATTGAAAGGGATTTTTTTATTGCTTCAATGAACCATAATAAGCTCCAAATACCAGCCTTCAATACCAGGCACTAGTTAATACTTAGCCCCGCCACGAGCGGGTTTTTTTATTGTCTTAGTTCGTTCGGAGGGCATGCACAGCTAACCGGAACAGTAATAGGACCCAAAACTTTTCCTGTAGGGATTATTATGTGACTTAGATAGATCTCTTTGTTTGTTTGCTCAATATCAAGGTTGATGGACTATGGCAAGAGCTACTGCACAAGAGACCGCTGAACGCATTGATCTCCTTCAAGTCATGATC
>Ga0257106_1000284_pt1 | contig 31553 bp, 25 predicted proteins | sample LP_taG_3_FD_190177 | JGI IMG/M metagenome (GOLD analysis project Ga0257106, IMG submission 190177) | Marine microbial communities from Northeast Subartic Pacific Ocean, Canada - LP_J_2011_P26_10m | ecosystem: Environmental > Aquatic > Marine > Oceanic | place: Canada: Northeast Subartic Pacific...
ACGCCAATTCTGGATTAGCAGCGATTTGAGCCGCGCGAAGCGCACGCATTCTTGCCAATTGTCTGTTTTGAACTATTCTTTTCGCGAGCGCTATAAGCATGCAGACGAACAAACTGAAAATCATCACTAAAGATACAGAGATGAAATTCGGAAGCTTCGTGCTCGAGGACTTACCAGCGTTAATGACGATGTTGTACGAAAAGTCATCGTGTACGTAATAGTTGATGTTCAAAATGCCGATGTAATACACGCCGCTTCTGCTCATGATGTCCGCGGGAATGTGATATTCCGTCGGGCTTCGCATATTCCGCGAGCTAGATAAGATGTCATCTGCGTTTTCGTACGAGGGGTAGTCATTGTACTTCACAATCAGTAACGGGTGTCCATTGCCTTGGTAGGAGAAAATCACTCGCAAACCATCTTTAGTCGCGTCTGGAAAAAACGCGGTATCAATTTGTATGTAGTTCCATTCGCCCGGGGCGATGACGCCATCGATACCGCTCGCGAGATGATCATCTGTATCGAACGGAATGACTTTACCTTGACAATATTCTCCTCCATAAGAATTTACCTCACACGTACACACGCTCTTCCCGTTCGGAATATCCGCGTCACACGTGCCGTGACTGTCGCCGAAACAATCGAAAGGACACATCGGCGTTTCCACGCCGGCGTTGTTATTCCATCTCGCACGAAGATAGTACTTGGAAACCTCTTTCAAATACTGATTGTTGTTAAACACACCGACGTAATATAATCCTGAATCTGCATTTGTCAACTCAATGTGATGGTAATCGAGCCTGGAGCGAAAGGAGTTCATGTCTGCCATGGTTGTAAAATCTTGGGTCGACGGCACGCCATACGCGATACCGCTCCCTCCATTCGCCTTCCCGTCCGCCGCTCTCTTGACAAACAGAATTGGATCTCCAAAGAGTCTGTATAACTCTACAATGATCGTCGATTCCGATCCGACTGGCGTGGGGGGCACTTCAAACGAATAATAATCCCACATCTTCTCGTTCAACAAAAAAGGGTTGCCGTCCGCTGGTTTTTGCTCTCCATTTGGCAGCGTCGTGGCGACTTTATCGCACGCCACGTCGCCGTACCCGACGACACACGAGCACACACCAACGCTATCTATGGTTTTACACTCCCCTTTATTGTTACATTCGTTCCCATCCGGTTCCGGACACGGCGGCGTGGAAGAACACCTCGCTCTCAAGTTTCCGTTTAACCGATTCTCCGTGAAAAAATTCACGTTCTTCACTACACCTTTAAATATGTCGCCCATAGATTTCTCCATCTCACAGTTATTCTCGCAAACACTATCTCCATTCAGACACTGATCCGTGCACGCTCTGTTATCAATCACAATCCTATGGTACGGACGAAAGGTCTCGTAGCCGTCTTCGTCTTTTTGCGCCCAATTCGGAAGCCAAGACCACTTTTGCCAATCCGCGTTATACGACGCCGTTGGATACGCCGCTTGCCCTCTGGCAATCATCAACATCGGATCTGGTCTTTGAGAAGTGTCCATGCCGTACGAGTACCCGTTATCGTATAAATCTACTTGGATGTACTCTTCGCCTTGTTGCGAGCACACGGATATGTCGAACGAAAACTCGAAATCAGAACCTGACGCGACATCGATTTGCTTGTCCGTGTTGATGACAAGCAACGTATCGGCTTTAACTGCTCCTAAACGCGCGACGAATACTACTGTCGTTATCATCGTTATCATCGCTGTCGCAGCGCCTGTTGAAAATGATGATAAGAAGAGAAGAGGTAAGTGAGTGGGCCACGAAGACAAAACAGAAGAGACGTCAACAACATACCAATAATCAGGGCAAAACTGAGGATGGGAAAAAAGAAAACAACGACGAACGACGAATAGCAGAGCACGACTCACCACGCTTTATTCTCGATGGTAATTTCAGAGAGGACGAGCGCCGAGGCATCTTCTTCGCTCTTTTGCCCTCTCTCTCTCTCTCTCTCTCTGTGTATGTGTGTGTGTGTGTGTATATTCTTTTTCTTTAAATTTTATGTGACGACAAAAAAGCAGCCAGACAGTGACGTCTTAATGTGGATAGGGAAAAGGTCAGTCTGAGACAGTTGGATATTTCTACGTGCATTTCGCGGTTTGGCATAATATCATGGTAATACAGAGGTTACCTATTCTTAATATTCTTAAATATTTTATTCGCTCTTCTTGGCGGGAGTGTTATTACTACTACTCTTCCTCCCGAAGGATAAAAAAGCTTTCTTGAACTTGCCGGGAGTACTCGTCGTCGCCGCGTTTGATTTCTTCTTCTTCTTCCACGCGTGTTGAATCCTGGTCGCGGCGTTCTCGGCGGATAAAAAAAACGAAGGCGGTCTCAAGGCGGGACACAATCTATTCACCTTCTTTTGGTACTCTTTGTAAGTCGGGTACTTCCCCGCCGTGATTTGCTCGGTAAACGCCGTCGATCCTTGGAACAACAAAGATAACAAAACCGCGCCTACATAGCACGCGTGCAAAGCCTCGCAGCCACACTTGAGACCAGGGATGGACACGAAAAAACACGATCCGCAACACCTCAGCGTCTTCGGTAAACGCAACCAATACCAGTTTCCTTTCGCCTCCGAGCACGATTGCGGCAACGCGGACCCACCAGAAGCCAAAACGAAAACGCACAAAGACCACCAAATCATCTGTTCGCTGAAAAAGTTCGGATGTCTGGACCGCGCGAACAGACCTTTACTCAAGAACCCATTTTGGTAATCCGTTTCGTACTTCGCCTCCCGCTTCGCCTCGCCGTATTTGGCCTGTTGAAACCGCCACTGTTGATTATCTGCGACGCGTTCCAAGTTGAAGAAGAATAAGAAAAGAAGCGTGGCGTACAAATCGTACTCGTTCAAAGGTATTTTTTGAGCGTGCGGTGTCGCCGCCCACGCGCACGGCGCCGTGATTAAGAACAACAGCGCGTGTTGATAGAAACATATGAAGGAGAAATTGAACAGTAACCAACCCAATTTGGAATTCAAAATTTTCTTTTCTCTCAACACCGCCCATCGATAGTCCTCCTCTCCGCGATTATATCCACCTTTCCTCGCGAAATTACGAGTCAATCTTACTCCCCAAATGAAAATCAGCGCGCTCATCAGCACGTTTCTCGAGTTAACCTTCCCGTAATACGTAAACACGAACGAGTAGAAAATTGGCGTCAAACTCCAAAGTCTGTCCACGTGCGAGTACGTTTTCGTTTTCAAGGACGCGAGGAAGGAGTAGACGATGAATGTCAGGCATAATTTGGAAGCCGCGAGAATGGCTTCGTTCTCTGCTAGCGAGAAATCAGCGTTCGTTGGAAAGCTGCTCTTTTGTTTCGATCTGATGCCAAACATGAATGATTTTCGTCGTAAAAGTTGTTTTAATTTTGTTTGCTTTGAAGAAGTGTTGGACGAAATTCCTCATTTTCCTCGGGGTTAGGGGAGTTGTTGGTGTTGTTGTTTCTGACTCTCTCCGCGTGGTGATTTAGTTTAGTGGTACGCGAGGTGTTCTTCTTTGCTTTCGTCCTCATCGCTTTTAGAACAACATCATCATCTCAATAACATCCTCGGTGTATATTGAAATATGGGAGGATACGACGAGGTAGGTGATGACGATGCGGTGGCGAGCAAAGCAGACCGGGCGAAGAGTTGGATAAAGAAGAGAAGCATCGATGATGGTAACGTCGATGATGATAAGAACTCAACAACGATAATACCGTCGCAAGTATCGAAAGAGGTGGAAGAAGCTCTGTCGTTCGCGAAGAGAACGAAAGAGAATAATCAACAACAACAACAACAACAGAAGTATAACAGCAACAACAACAACAACAACAAGACGAGTGGTAGCAGTAATAATAGCAAGAAGCAACAACCGAAAAATTCTATCCACCAGCAACAGCAGCAACAACAACAACATCAACAGGCGAAGAAAGTGGTGTTCGCTCCCGCACCGTCTAGACCAGTTTGGAATGCACGGCCCGCGACATCGTCCTCGCTGACCGCCGCAGCGCAACCGTTCAACGTTTCATCGAATACTACTCATAATGAAGACGATGGCGTGCATTGGCCGACGACTGCGGAAAATGACGGTGGAAAACACGGTGGAAAAGACTATTTACCAAAAATAACCGCAGAATCTTTACGAATAGAGGCTCGTAAGTCCAAGGTGGATAAGTTTGGGAAGATCCCGTGTCGAGTGTGCGGAAGGCGGTTCGCCGAGTTTCAACATTTAGCATCGCACTTGTACAATTCACATTACGGGTTGAACGACCCAGACCGCGTGAAGGTAATTGATACCGAACGCATAGCGAGGGGCGATTTGACCGAACAAGAACGAATCGAGGAGGGAAAACGGAAGAAAATGAGAACGACGATTGACCTATCGGAAATTGTATCGGGGGAGAATAAATCCATCAACGCCGGCGGCGGTGGCGTGAGTGCAATGTTAGGCGGTTTAGGTTTATACTTTAAAGAAGGGAAAGCTAAGAAAAGCGATAAAGGTGCTTTATTGGCAAAGAAAGTGGAAGGTCGTCCCAAACGCGGCGGGGAACTTATGGCGAATCCAAACGCCGCGATGGCTTCGGCCACGTTAATGAGAAGAGGGAAAGAGCGCATGGACGGTAAGAAAAAAAAACGCATGACAAAACTGAGGAAAATCATTCTCGTGTCCAGAGCAAATAAGGAAAAGTCGTCGAAAGGAGATGACGACTCGACGATTGAAGTAACCATCGAGGTTGACAAGGTGTACGTGAACATAAAAGTGGACGAGGAGGATAGCGAAAGAGTAAAGGTGGATTTGTGGTGCGACGAAGACGACGATGATTCGGACGACGATAATAATAACGATAAAGCCGACGTCGTCGTCGACGACGACGAATCTATTGACAGAGCACATGCAGATGAACAAGACGGTACAGATACACCAACAGCAACTAAAGAACATGCAGACGAACCGTACATCGTCTCGTCCACGTCGAGTCAAACGGTCATTCAGTTACCTTCCATTTGGACGAGAAAAAGTTTTATCGATACTTTGAAACAGAAAGAATATGAACTCATGAACACAAAGTCGGAAAACAGCCAGACAGACAAGCACACAACAGCGATAGGAAAGAAGACAAAGCCAAAAAAGAAGGAAAAATCAGCGTTCGTATCAAAATTCTGCGAATTGTGTAAAATGGAGTGTAACAGCGAAACGGCGTGGGCGGACCACGTCGCCGGTAAGAAACACGCGAAGATGCTCGAACGCAAGGAGAAAATCGATCGCGGAGAAACCACTGAAGAGCACATTCAACGCAATTTGGAGCGCGTGAAAGACGCCTCGTTCGTCAACAAGGTTGAAAAAATGCCGAAATATGCCTCGCAAGTTATCACGACGCCTCTGAATCAAGCCGTACAAGCGCTCTTCTCCGAGCTTCGAAGATTACAAGAGAGACTGTATAAAACAGATCCTATAAAAGCAAAATCGAAAAAGCGATTCACGTTCGGTTTGCGTGAGGTCGTGAAAAATGTCGAACTCGGTAAATGCAAAGCTGTTGTCGTCGCTCCGAACATTGAATCCACCGGCGATATGGAAGGCGGTTTGGACGACCAAATTTGGCAAATCGTCAAGAAGTGTCGCGAACTAAATACGCCGGTTTTATTCGCACTCACGCGGTCGCGATTAGGTAAGTTGTGCGGTCCACGTTACGTTTCTTGCGTGGCCGTGTTGAATACGGACGGTTTAGAGGACCAATTGAAAGACATGTTGCGTGAAGGCCAGGTCGCGCGAAAAAAATACGAGGATGAAAAAGCGGTTGAAGAAAAGGAAAGCGAAGAAGACCGCATAGATAGTAATAGTTTCGAATACTCATAGATATGTAGAAAGCAGCGAAAGCATACAAAGTATCACGCATGTGGCCTCGCACATATTAAATCTTATCGCTGCTACGTTCTAAAATCCCTAAGAACCCGGGAAAAGTCTTTGGCAGTTTAAACGGGTTCGCCAGTCTCGCATCTTCAGTTGCTAATCCTTTCTCGTGCGTCTCCCTGATTTGCGTAATCACCACTCTCGCTTTTTCCAAGTTGAACTCTCTCTTCTCCTTCGTTCGTAAATAATCGAGCAACCGCACCGCGGACTCTTCGTTCTCTATCCACGGATGTCCGTATTCTGTTAACATGAATCGAACTTTTTCTTCTTCGTCTTTTTTTCCATCGTCGGAAGTTGACGACGACGACGATGAAGTTTCGGAGGACGAGTTTATTCTCGAAACTGAAACTGTCGACGACCGTTTTTTGGCTAGATGATGATTGGATGTCTTTGAAATCGGATTCTTAATCCCTCGATACTGATGATGATGAGGGTGTTGCACTGATACTGTTGAATACATAATTTAAATGTAACTGCGTGCGTGCGAAAAAAAGTGGTGTGTGTCCGAAAAACTCATGATCAAAATTGTTTCTCTCTCTCTCTCTAAAATTACAACGTGTCACTCAAGGCACTTTTCTCTCTCTTCTTTTCTAACTAATAAACTCGATCGATCGACAGTCTCTCACACACACACTCTCTTTCTCTCTCTCTCTCTCTTTGTTGCTGCTGTTGCTGTTCTCGTCGTCAAATCAAATCACTACATCTACATCAATCGACCTCGACGTACTCCGACTTATCTACTACTTGTTGTTGCTTGCGGAAGTCCTCGCGAACCCACTCGCCTCGCGTATAGCTCCAGGTTTTGCCATCTGGCGCCCGGTCGTCAGGGCGCACATGCGCGGTAAACTCGGCCAGACCAAGCGCCCGCGCCTCATCTCGTGCCATGCGCGAAGCGACTTCGCCTTGACGTTGACGTTCATTTTCCTCGAGCTCAGCCGTCGTCGGCAGAGGACGTGTTTCCCACTCGAAGATGATTTGGTTGATCACGCCAAAGACGATCTCCCCGAACGGCTCGTCGTACGCCTCGCAGGTGTGCTCCTCGGGGTTGGCAGTGCAGGTGACCGTTACCGACTTGGCGTCAAAAATAACGGGAGCTTTGCATTGCCCGCCGGAACGGTTGCTGCACAGGCATCCCTTGAGATCCAGCGCCGCCTGCACGCGAGCAGCGTTCTCGTTCGGTTGGTCGTTTTCGCCCAAGCACCATTCGCGGATCGGGGTTGCCATTGTTGTGCGAATGTGTGATTCAGGAAATGAAACTAAAGAGTTGGGAAAACGAGAACTTGATAGATTCGGGAGCTGATCTCGAAGGAGAGGAACCGGAAATGGAACTCGCGCAGATCGAAGCAGTTGATGTTTATTTTTGTAGCCCACTCCGTTCTCGTATTCTCTGGTCTCTCCTCTCGAGCAATCGGTCAAAGTTATCTAACCCGACGGCTTTAGGTTTCCCCATGGGTAACACGTGCGCGGCGTATTGGATGCCACCAATAGCAGTGATCGCACCGACGATGATCGCGAACGGTGGCAGCGATTCCAAGGGCATGTGTTCTGTGTTCTGTCTGTGTTTTTCGCGTGTGTTGTTCCAAAACTTGTGAAGAAGAGAACAAGAAAAAGAAAAAAGACGAACGTTTGTGTTTCTTTCTTCTGATGATAATCTCTTCAAATCAACTCATCACGAAGAATAAAAAGAATACAAAGAAGAATACAAAGAAGAACGCACCACAGCATTAAGGACGACAACATTTAATACGCAGTATGGGGTGGGGCGATCCACCACCAGCGTCGTTGTTGAGCAGCAGCAGCGGGCAACAACAAAAAATCAACACGAAAACTTTATCCTTCTTTGTCTTTTTGTTCCTCATGGCGTCGCTTCCTTTCTTCCAATCCCATCACGATTTGGCGCACAAACATCGCATCGAACACGAACGAGCGCATTCGGGAAATTCTATGCACTCCCTGAGAACAGAAATCGATCGAACCGTGGACGCAAAGGAGGAGCTATCTCTCCTTCGGAAGTACGGGACGAAAGTCGTCAAAGGGAGTTTAAGAGGTTTCGTGGAAGGACGTTTGGACGAAGTTGCCAGAAGGACAGAGAGAGAGTTGAGTAAAACGTTGGGGACGGGAGCGGAGAACGGCGGGGGCGATTTGGCCTCGAACTTAGTGAGAACGTCTCGATCGCAAGCGGCGATGAGGAATTTTGGACGAGTGCCGTTTCACGAGAGCAGCACGAGTAGTTTAGGCGCTTCCGGAATGAAATCGTCCGGACAAGGTACGGCGAAGAACAAACGCAATAATAAACAAAGCGCAAACGCGAAAAGAGAATCGCTCGCGGAAAAGTTGGAGCAGTTGGAAAGGATTAACCAGAAAGCGAGAGAAAAATTAGAGAGTGGTTCGGACGCGTCAGAGTTGTTCGCGGAAGCTGCCATGACGCAAGAATCGTGGGCAGACGCGATGAAGATGGCGAAACATTCAACCGGATGGAAAGGTGGAGGTAAAGCGTTCATGGAGCGGTTGCAAAGCCAGAGAGACGAGTACAAGGAGAAAGCGAGCGCGGTGTTCATGTCGGACGAAGACGTCGCCAAAGCGGACGCGCTGATTCACCAAAAGCAAAGAGAGGAAAAAGAAAATAGAAAACGACGATTCTTTGGTGGATTTAGACATAACAAAAGGAAAGATATGGACGCGACGTTGGACGAAGACACGAAGACGCATTTTGAAACTATTCTCGGTGGAATTTCTGGCGTGCAAAGCGACGCGGAATCATTGTTAGAAAGAACTGAAGACGAGAAAGGAAGTTTAGTTTCGCACGCGCGCGAGAAACAAGAGGCATATTTGAAGAGACACAACTCCAAGTCTAGAGATATCCCCTCGTGGTTGCAAGCGAGGTTGGAGTCGAACACCTATTCCGCGTCGGAATCCGATCCGTTGGAGATCGAGCCAAATAACTTAGCAAGATGGATACCGGCTATTGCGGCGAGAGAGCACGTTCTGCCAAAGCGTTCAAGGAACGGGTTGGAGTGCTCGTCGTCGCCGGTAACGGCGGATTTAAGAGACAGCGGTCGTTTGATGCAAAGAGATTTAAAGTATTTGCAGAGAGTGTGGTCGTCGCTCGATGCGACGAGATTGGCGCAGGGATTATGGGCAAGAATGCCTTTACTTTCCGAAGGTTCAAACGTTATTTTCAGAGATAGAGTAGCTTCATCGTCCTCGACTTCTTCCAGAGAATCTCGATCGGACGCGTCGGCGACGCCGAGAGTACACAAACCGAGAGTTCACAAAGAACACCGACCGGCTGAAATGTCTACGGATACGAACGAAGCTATTGAACAGTTGCGAGCAGCTATTGCGAAAGGTAAAGCTTTCAAAGATGATGATGACGACGAAGAGGAAGATGACGATGACGAAGAGGAAGAAGAGGAAGAGCAAATGGAGCAAAAACCGCAAACCGCAGAGAACGTGGAGCAGCAATCGGCAGAGGTTTTGAACACAGTAGCTCAGGCTTTAAATCTCGATAGCACCGATATAGAAGAGCTTGGATTAGTTAGCATAAAGAATAGAGACAAGGAAGGCCGCGAGGTTGTTTTAGATGCAGCGATGTTGGAAAAACCTATCGGGGAGGACGGAGAGAACGGTGCAGAAGAAGACGGGATTGAAGAGGGAGGCGATGAAAATGCGAATAACAAAGATGAGGACACCGAGCAAGAACAACAGCCACAACAACAGCAAGGTAAAGATGGGAACGATGACAATTATTCGAACGATGCAAGCGTCGTTGTAAGTGGTGATGATAACACGGACGATGGTGGTGAAGAAGTATCGGAGAGACGACGAAGACGTCGACGACTTTTGAGCACGTCGCAAAAGCCGCGGAGTATTCCTTTGACTTTACATCGAGCCATGCTCTTTCCGGATGATTATCACACATCGGACAAGTATTGTCCTGCCGGTATGAAAGGTTGTACCGAGTCAGAGCGTAGGTTGCCGCGCGCGATTGAGTTGAAACAAGAGATATTTGTGGACGGCGTCACGCAACGAGGCGGCGCAGATGGCGATTTGCTTCAAGTTAAACAAGGCGAGCGACAGCGTTTGAAACTCAAACTCGATTTAGTCGGCGTGTTACCGTTAAATGACGAGGACTATGAATTCAAAACGTGTGCCGTGGTTGGTAATTCTGGCGTACTTTTGAAATCCAAACAAGGCAAAGAGATTGATGAACACGAAAAAGTGTTTCGAATCAACTACGCGCCAACGGCAGGATACGAAGAAGACGTCGGCTGGAGAACAGATTTCGATTTCGTGAACTTACAACATGTGAAACCATTCATTGCTGGTCGTACGCGCTTGGGAGGTTCTATTCCGGAAAGTTCTCGCGCTGCGTTACGAAACACGACTTTGGTACTGTTTGAAATTTTCAATCCGTTTGCGCGTTATCATTACTACGCGCCGTTATTGAAGCGGTTAGAAACAGCGCGAGTTTCCGGTGTTGCAAACGAGCACGTAGCTCCAGGAAGCTCCGCGATTGTAGTTTCTCCTGAAATCATCGCACACGCGTTCAAACTTTGGGAAGCTGTAAAAAAAGCCGTGGAACTCGGTGCTGTTTTTGCTGGATTTCACTCGAAAAGGTTCAAGCCGAAACCAATGTCTGGCATCTTTGCGGCTACGTTTGCGTTACACTCGTGCGAGAAAGTTTCTCTTTACGGTTTCTCGCCGTATTCAAAAACGTCCGCGATTTCGAGCGATTCTAACAAGTATCATTACTTTGATTCCATCACTGGTACGACGACGCATCACTCGTTTGATTTAGCGTATGAGTTTTACAGACAACTGTCGCTTTGGCCTTGCGGCGGCATAGCGTTGGATATAAAAACTTAAAATCGGATTCATTGTTGTCAATTTATCTATCTATTATAGCACTACAAATCTAGCTTATCTATCCTCTATACACACACACTCTCTCGCTCTCTCGCTCGCTCTTCTTTTCATACCCTCACAAATCAGGGATCGCTGCTGGACTTTCTTCTCATCCTAATCAAACTGAACAGTTTTCGCACGAGCGTTTCTTTCTTCTTTTGCTTCTCTCCGCTTCCTGCTGCAAAGCCGTTGTTTTTGTTGATTCGAAGCACCGCGTTTACTCCTTCTACCGTTTCGTTCTTCACCAATCCGTTTTCATTCTTATCGTCGTCTTCATCGTCGTCGTATTCGGTAACTTTTGGTTTACACCCTCTTGTGGGATATCTCGCTTTCAAAGCCAATTGAAATCTCTCGTGCTTCACCCCGGGAGGTCTCGCGATCGCAAACGCTTCCAACGCCTCCTCCGCGGTCATGTTCTCCTTCTCGATGAGATAACTACACACGATAAACCCCGTTCGATTGAAACCATACGCACAATGAATAGCAATATACTGTTCCGGATGCTTTTTCCAATGCTTTGTCGCTTCTCTCATCACTTTCGCGCAACATTCGATGTTCGGTATCGATTTTGCTATGTTCCTGACGTGTACTCGATGTACCTCTTTCGGTATGTCCTCTTCGTACAAACACTCGTGATTGCTTAAATCAATGATCATGGTAACCTCTCTCTGTTTCGTCTCTCGTTGTTCGTATAACATCTTCTCCACTGTTAAAATATGCGCGTACTTCTCCATCTGATCCAAGAACTCTAGCGACAACGGGGTCTTCATCGGTACGAACTTTGTCTTTCCGACGTTCTCGCCACAGGACTCGTAATCGCCCCATTTCTGTAGTTTCGTGAGAACGGTCGCTTTTTCGTACGGAATCTGGTCCGTGTTTCCGAATATTTCCGAGTTTCGATTGTTTTGTTGTTGATGATGATGATGTTGATGATGATTCGTAGTATTAATAGTAGTATTCTTGTTTTCGCTGCTTTTCTTGTCTTCCTCGTCTTCTTCTTGTTCCAATAAAGTGGATTTAACATTTTTGACGGCTGGGTGGTTGGTATTACTGCAACTCGTCGTAGTCGTCGTATTCATCGTCTTCATTTGCTCCGCAAACATGACACCTAGACTATCGCACGAAGACGCTCTCATCGAAGACACGCGACCTTGCGGCGGAGATACCGGGGATTCGCTTTTTCCTTGTCTTGACCAACCGTTTTCTTCTTTCTCTTCTTTCTCTCCTCCTCCTCCGAAAGCTTCCATCGTCGTCGCTCGTCGCGCCTCTCTCGCTCTCGACGAACTCGTCTTTGGCGATAAAGGAATTTCATTTTTCTTCTTCTTTGTCTTCTTCTCGTTCATGATCTTCTTCTTCTTCTTCTTCTTATGCTGCTGCTGCTGTGAGGAATAATAGTTCGAGAGATGAAAAGAAGTTTTGTGGAAAAAACTCTTTTTGCTCTGATGACTTTTGCTGCGTTTTGTCTCTTCAGAAGAAAAAGGAGTGTATGCGAGCGGCGCTCCAAAACGCTCGTCTGGCGTTCAATCATCACAGCAGTAGTTCAATCATTATCAAACGCACCACCGATAGATCTATCGCGACGACGAAAACAACAATGTCTTCTTCATCAAAGGGAAAAAACTGGGACGGTTCTGGCACGCAAGAAGATTTGATGCACCGAGACGAGTGCATTTTAGTGGACGCTAAAGATTCCATCGTCGGTCACGCGAGTAAATACGACGCCCATCATTTCTCCGCGAATGCAGAAAGAAGAAACACTCCGAAAGGTTTATTACACCGAGCGTTTTCGGTGTTTTTATTCGATAAAGAAAATAACAAACTTTTGTTGCAACAAAGAGCGGCGTCGAAAATTACCTTCCCGTCGGTGTGGACGAACACGTGTTGTTCGCACCAGTTGCACGGATACGAACCGACTGAAGTAGACGACGAGGTAGTAGACGTGAGAAAGAATAAGAGAGCGCCGGGCGCTGTTCGCGCGGCGAGGAGGAAATTGTTGCACGAGTTGAACATAGACCCAGAGACGGTGAAAGAAACGCAGTTTAAGTTTCTAACTCGTTTGCACTATTGCGCGAAAGATAGTTTTGGAGAGGCGAGTTTGCGTCCGGAGAACGGGACCGCATTTTGGGGCGAACACGAGATGGATTACGTTTTGTTTTGTCGAGCGGACCAGGCGGAGTTGGTGAAAGGCGGGATGTCGATTAACCCGGAAGAGGTAGACGCGATGATTTGGGTGTCGCCGGAGGAGTTGAGAGAGATGATGAAGGAAGAGAAAGGTTTGCGGTGGTCTCCGTGGTTTCGAATCATAGTCGATAGATTTCTGTGGAAGTGGTGGGAGAACATCGACGAAGTGTTTGCGACCGATAAATTCGTCGACGAGCAAAGTATTCACGAAGTCTTAGAAGAGGGAGATTAAAATTTTACGCATAAAGGTGCGCGTTTCCTTCTCGTTTTCTCTCTCCCTCTCTTTTACACACGCGCGCATATACTATATATGCGATGCTGATTATTTTCGATGAAGACAATTTATCGACGGGCGGACAGACGAGCTTGATACCTCGAGTGTTGATCAGTCGGAAGGCGCTTTACAAACGCACCTGAGAAAATAATAATAGCGCGCGTGCGCGCACACGCGTTCGTCTCTCTTTTCTCTTCTACCCCAAGGGCTGACTCGTTCAATTTTCTCTCTCTGTCACTCTTTCTCTCTGAATGTGAATGTATCCGCAGAATCTAATCGTCCGAATTTATTAGCAGGTAGCCTTTTGTGAGAATACTATTAGTAAGAGTACATCCAAAGTAATATTTGTCCAAAAATTTTCGCACTCTCCTCTCTCCTTGCTCTCGTTTTAAACTTTCTCCACTTGTCCTCTCCACTCTTGTATACGCACAAAAGAAACCTTTACATAGGAAGTATAAAGAGAATACTTCGCTCATAAAACACTCTTGCAGAAGAAATAATAATGGAAAACGACGAGCAGTCGTTGCCTAAAGCGACCATCAACAAGATGATCTCGGACAGCATCCCAGAAGGTTTACGATTGAGCAACGACTTGAGAGATTTACTTCTCGAATCGTGCACGGAATTCGTCCTCTCCATATCCTCCGAAGCGACGGATATCAGCACGAAAGAGAACAAAACGACGATAACACCGGAACACGTGATTGCTGCGCTGAAAAAACTAGGTTTTGACGATTTTATCGACGAGTGCACGAAAGAGATGGAGATTGAGAAAGACGTTGCCAAAGACAAGAGAATTGAAAAGAAGAAGAAGAAAGACATGGGCATGTCGGCGGAGGAGGCGATGGCTCTGCAGGCGAAAATGTTCGCCGAGGCTAAAGCGAGAATGGCTGGTCAACAACAAGGAGGACCTTAATCTCCAGCCGAGCGCGTTTTTATAACATAGTAGCCGTTTAGCTTTTGTGTAGAATAATATATATTTTTAGCCCACCTTTATGGTGGGACAGACGAACGTGTTTTCATGCAAAGTACATGCGCGATGTTGTTTCAATGTACTACTAATCGCTCTTTTTACTTTTAAAAGTTGCTAATCCCAAAGCACGACTTCAACACGCTCCTACCACCCGGGATGTAACTCAAACAATACCAAACCAACGCCAAGGATTGCAAAATCAAAAAAACCATCGTCAACGGAAACGATTTCAACACGCACGCCGACACGATGGTCATGATTAAACACCCGAGGTACATCAAAGTCGCCACCAAACGCGTCGCTTTGAACATATTCTTCGCCTGTCGGGCAAACCCGGTTAAAAATCCAGTCGAACCTAACGATAAAATGTTCCCGATGGAATACAACAACGCGAACTTCATCGGTTGCATCCATAACAAGGACGAGAGGAACGAGCAAATGAGACCCATGCCAGCGCAACAGGCAAATCCGTATAATCTTTGCTCGTACGTCAAATCAATGCAAATAGATCCGGTGAGTTCGTCAAGCATTCCCGCGGGCGTTTCCGGCTGTGACGGTTGAATACCAGCCCTGTTGTATTTATATTAGAGAAGAAGTTCATACACAGGATTAGTTTTTGTCGTGTCGTTAGGACGAGAGAGAGAGAGAGAGAGAGAGAGAGAAATAAACCGTTATTATTGAAAGAAGAAGAAACGAAGCACTCACATCAACTTCACCTTATCCACGCCTTTCGACACGGACGCTTTAATCTGTTCCGCCATCGTCCCTCCTCCTCCTCCTCCTTCCGGGTCCTCCTCTGTGCCGTAAATGGAAATCTTTCAAATTTGCAAATTTGATTTATGTGCGAGAAGAGACCGAAGAGAGAAAGAGTGTGTCGTGCGCTCTCCGCTCTTTCCGATCTCTCTCTCTCTCTCTCTCTCTCTCTGCGAATGCGTGTTGTTACGTATCTGAGAGAGACGCGCGAGCTGTGTATGTGTGTGTGTGTATTTATTCTCCCAAAAGACGAGGAGGAGAAGAAAGAGTTTTCTGTGAAAGAGTTTCGTTTTGAAGAAGAAGAGGAATGTGCCAGAGGCAAAACCGCACAAAAAAAAGAGGAGAGAGATGAGAGAGGACCCAGGCGAGGAGGAGGAGGACGGAGAATCCGAATACGGCACGCCCGAAGCTCGGGTGAATAACGACGCCGGTGTCGTGGTGCATTCTCCTCCTTCTTCTTCATCGTTGGAGTCCTATCCTTCTTCTTCGGTGAAGAAGAAGAAATTTGCTTCTTCTTCTTCTTTCGTAACGAACAACAACGACGAGGAGAAGAAGAAGAAGAAGAAAACTTCGAGGACGAGAGAGGACCCCACCCCGAAATCTCCGGAATATTCGACGCCGCAGATGCGAGTAAACGCGAGCAATAATAACAGCGTTCGCGTTCGTGGTGATGGTAGTAATCGAGCCGCCAGCCCATCGATGATTGCTTCTCCTGCTAATAATTCGAAAGTGTCCTCCTCTCCATCTTCGTTCGGCGTGACTCCAACGAAGAGAACAAATAATAACATGAACAAATCATCTTCCTCTCGAACGTCAAACATAGACGTGTCTTCGGTTCAATCTTTGATGTTAGCAAACACGCATGCGGTGAATGATTTACACAAACGAGTGTTGCGTGCAACCTCGCACAGGGAAAAATGTATCACTTTACTCTCCAACGCGCACGCTTTACAGTTGGCATTGGTCGAAGCCAATCAGACACACGAAATGCTAGATGCGCAAAGTTTAACGCAACTGAAGAAAATTATGATTTCGTGCTTGGGGGTGCTGAGATTGTGCGTAGCGCGAGTGGACGAGGTTGGAAATTTATCCATCCTAGAGAAGGCGTTTACGAGATATGGAATACTCTCGTCGAGCTCGAATAAGAAGTTTATCAGTTTACAATCGGATTTGGAGATTATCGAAACGCAATTATGGAATTTAACCGGCGCGAGTGGAGGTGGAATCGCGTCTAAAACTCAAAGCATTGCATCATTGACAAGGCATTCGAGGTTGTTGAGAGGTGGCCTTACCACGGCGATGAATAAGATTATTTTCGGGAGCGGCGTGACGGAGATGATTGCGTGCGGGGTTGATTGTTCCGAATTGTGGGTAGCGAATGAGACGAGGTTTCCTAGACGTTCGGGAATCTTACAAGTCACGGATTTGTTTTTAAACGAGCGGAGAGAGCTGGAAAACGGTGGTAGATTAGATGCGAGTAGCAGTGGTAGTAGTGGTAGTACAAGTAGCAGGAATAAGAGCAGTAGCGATGCTTACAGTAAATCGAGAGGAATAGGAGGGTGTTTTCGAAGTCTCGAAGAAGGTGACGAATACAATGACGATGGTAATATAAACGCTGTCAGAAACGGAATGTCTTCGCTTTCCATGCGCGTTTCAGAAAAGCCACGCGGAGCTATTACGGTAATGACAAAAGGCTCTGGTGCATGTGCGGCTTTGCTCTTCGTTGGGACGTCCGCTGGTGACGTTTGCGTGTGGGACGTAGATTTGGGTAAAGGAAACGAAAACGCAGTAATGAAAGTTAGGAAAGGTGTGAGTGCGACAGCTATGAGCATCGTAGACGACGACGACGAAGAATCAAACGACGACGACGACGACGACGACAACGACAATGATTTGGTTAGGGGCGAGGAGGAAAACGGAACGAACGAAGTGCGCGCTTCGGCATTCCAAAAGAACAAGTTTCAAAATTGTACGCTTTGGACTGGGTTTTCAGACGGTTCGATATTAGAAGTCATGGCAAAGGTAAAAATAAAGTCTCGGCGACAAAGCTCGAGCTTAGGAAACAGTCAAAACACATCTCCGGGAGATTCTTGGAAATTTGATAACGAAGTCGATCGCATCGCTGGAGCAGATTTTGAAGTTTATTTGCGTCTGGGTCGATTAATTCGTGGAGAAGCGGATGGATTTGGTGTCTCAAAACGCGCGGTGAAGTTTATAGTGTACTTAAACGGTCACGTATACGTGCCATACACGAACACGACGGCGACAAAGTACGCGAACGAGAATTTGGAAGTGTGGTCGACGAAATCGGGAAAGCGCATAGCCTCGAACGAAGTTCACAATGATTTAGGTTTAGTCGAAGAGTGCGTCGCGTACAAAGACGCCGAATGTGTCGTTACTTTACACCAAGCTGAAGGTACGTTCGGGAGTGCTTTGGGAACGGTGCAACTCTGGGGAGGAAGAGGTATCGCTCCGGAAGCGCGAAGCGCAAAGATCAATGAAATTCCGTTTGGGAGTTTGGCGTGTAGCGTCGATATCGTTGAATTTGCCAGTCTTTTGATTATTGGACATGTTTCTGGTCATATTACCATATGGAAGCTTCCTTCGACTGATGAATTCGACGCGTACGTGACGAAAAGAGTCGACGAGAGAAGTTTAAATCTCGGCGTGCCTGGCAAAATTTTAGCGCATCGGTCTGGTATGGTCTCCATGTGCGGTGTTCACGCCGTGAGCGGTTCGCACAGTGGTGTTGCTACCGCGGGAACGTTTGGCTCGGTGTTACTGTGGCCAATGTCGGAGCTTGAGAGTGCGGCTGATCGTGCAATCAAAGAAAACGGTGGTAAAATGAGAAGAAAGAAGCACAGGCAGCCTTCGCAAGAGAAACTGAGCGCTGGACTCACGTCGAGTCGAACGGTGTCCCAGGATCTTTCCCCGATGCTTTCTAAAGATCGGAATGGCGGCAGTAGCGGCGACATCGGGAAGAAGTTTACGCACTCGCCGAGCGAAAAGCGAATCGCTTCTCAATTAAATACGACGCTGATTACTCAGAGTGAAGTTGCGCTGAAACAGAAAATCGGGGAAGGTTCCTTTGGACGAGTTCACGTCGCTGTTTGGAATCACGTTCAAGTGGCCGTAAAGTTCATCGGAACCGAAGGCATGGAAGAATCGTCCGACCTTCGCATGGCGATGGACGAACTCGAGAAGGAAGTTTCGATTATGACGAATTTGCGACATCCGAACATCGTCGCTCTGTTTGGAATAATGCGATACCCTCCAGCTATTGTCGAAGAATATTGCGCGCGTGGTTCTTTATTTTCAGTTTTACAGCGCCACGCGAAACCTGGCGTGCCATCTTTACAGTGGCGCGTTCGTTTACGTCTCGCGCTCGGCGCAGCGTGTGGCATGTGTTATTTGCACAATTGCACTCCAACGGTAATTCATCGAGACTTGAAATCTGCAAATCTCATGGTTGATGCATCTTTCCGCGTTAAAGTTGGTGATTTCAACTTGAGTCGCGTGACTGCCGCGAATAGAGCTACGGGTAATAGTGTCTCAACCTCCGTGAACTTGCACTCTCCGCGCTGGTCGGCGCCTGAAGTATTAGACACGGGTGATTATTCGAAAGCGTCAGATGTCTACTCTTTTGGTATCGTACTTTGGGAAATCCTCACGTTGCAATTGCCGTGGGCGGAATGGTCGCACTGGCAGGTTTTGCACGCCGTGATTGAGTTAGAGGAACGTCCAGAAATTCCAGCGGATGTTTCACCTCGTTTCCACGCGCTCGACAAGTTTATTCGGTTGATGCGTTTGTGCTGGTCGCAAAAAAGTGTCGATCGACCGACGTTTGAGACTATCATTCAAACCGCACAAAAGATGATTGAATCCACGGAAAAGTTCGAGGATGAAGAGCGTCTGAAATTCAAAAATGAAAGTGGAACTGTTGGAAGCGCCGTCGCGCCTCGAAAGTCCGGATCATTACCGAAAAGTATTAAGATCTTCTCTGCCAACACCAATGAAGGAGAAAAAGCTCCGGCGCCTTCTTCTTCCCGTTCGAACGTTGTCGACACGAATAAAGATGTAAAAAGCAGTAGAGATGACGACGTAAATAACAACAATAACGAAGATGATGACGATGATGCAGTCGTGATAATAAAAGACAAAAGGAAGACGAGCGGCGTTGCTCCTTCCAATTCCATAACGTCCGCGACGAAAAATACAAACACCGACAGTTTGACGAGTCCGCCGAGTCAAAAATCCTCGTCTATTTTAGCCGGTATTGAATCTAGGAAAAGCTTCAACACGCGGCAAAGTAGAGTCAAGTCGCCGTACAAATCGCCTTCGAAGATATTGAGAGGTTTAAAAAGTTTATCAAAGAGTGCGGACTTATAAAACACAGTTCGTAGATTTTGTTTATGTAAAAGATATTAGCTCGCGCGTGTTTTGTAAATCTGATGACTTTTGAAGCGCGCTACCGCAAAACGAATGCGCACGTACTTGTTCTCTATGCGTTGCAAAATGAAGCAATAAAAGTAAATTTTATTATCAAAGCTATGTTTCCTAGTATAGATTTAGAGCTACTTATTTAGGCTGTTCCAGTCGCCAAAGTGTATAACACCATAGCGCGTACTTCCTCTGATCCTAACTCGATCAGTTGTCAGCTTCATGCGTATTCAACCTCCATTTTCATCCATCGAGTTTAAACGACGGTAATCTCCCCAAAAAGGACATGGTAGGCTTTAAAACGAACACGCACACACATTAATTTATATGTTTTGCTATTACGCGTCTTATTTGGTTGCTTATCGGCGGTTATTATGGTGTCTTCCTCTGTGTCCAATAGACACACCCGGTAAGTTACCCATGTTCATGGACTTCAACATATCCATGGTATCTCTGTCGACTTCAATCGAGTCAGTTTGTAACGCAGACTCGTCCGGAATAAAGTCCATTCTACGCTCTCTTTCCTCTTCTTGAAGCTTCAAGGAGATGCCTCTGACCGGACCTCTTTGGATTCTCTTCATCAAGTGGGTGGTGAAACCGGCGATTTTGTTTCTCAATCTCTTGGACGGGATGATGGCGATTTCATCCGCGATTCTCTTGTTCGTGGCAAAGTCGAGAGTTAATCGGGAGTAGTATTTCTCGATGATTTGACGAGAGGCCTGTGGTGTTTTAAGTCAGAATGAAAGAAACACGGTGAGCATAGGGCTAAGAGAACAAAAGGCCTTTGAAATTCCACGCCGACTTTCGCGCATACGCACACTCTCGCGAACGATAGAACGCGCAGATAAACCGAAAAAAGCTTGGAAGTGATCTTTATGCACACGTTTGTGTTCTAAACGCGCGCATTGAGTACCACGCGCGCACACTCATCCTCCCCTTTTCTGGACGCGCGAAATTTTTCGCCCCAAAAGAAAAAAAGGGAGAGAAGATGAAAATCGAGTAGTGATTAAAAACAACGCGAGAGAAAACTCTCGCGAACGCGCAAACTCTCTCTTCACGTTTGATTCGTGCTACAAACGTACCTTCTTGACCGTTTTCGTGCGAACGCGACCCATATTTTATGCGTGTGTTGTAAGCGTGTGTTTAAAGTGAACTCACTTGTGGGGGGGAAGTCTTCGCGGAAGAGGAGGCCTTTTTGCGGGTCCGAGAGTCCCTAAACCAGGATTCGCCCCAAACTTCTCTCTTTCTCTCCTCCTCCTCCCACAATCACACCATAAAAAACATCCAAGAACTACTAAATCATGTTGACAACTTCCCTCGTTGGCACGAAAGTTACCGCGGCTACTAGAGTCCAAACCGTGAAAAGAAACGCGACCGTTCGCGCGGCGACGCAAAAAATGGGCGCGAAAGGTAAAAAGAAAGGAGAAAAGGTGCGTTTGTAGGATAATTTTTTACACGAAAATGGACAAGGAACAGAGAGCGAAAGAGAGAGAAAAAGAGGGGGAGAGGGCGTTTTATCTGCTTTCTTCTCTCGATCTCTTTTGTTGTTGTTGTGGTGGTGGTGGTGGTGTTCTCTTCTGAAATCTTCTTCTCCTATTGAACGCAAACGACGTGGTATTTGTTACTCAACGCACCACCACGGTCGACGACGAGATGTTTAAAGTGATTTATTATCACGGTCGTCGTTTACGTCGTTCTTCTTCGTCTTCTTCTTCGCGTAGAGCAAAGAAGGGAAAGAGATTAGAATTTTACTCTCCTTGTGTTACCCTTCTTCTTTCTCTCTTCTCTCTTTTTCGGTGGCAAAATCTAATTTTATCATCGCCTCCTCTTCCGCCTCCTTAAAAAATTCTGACCTGTTTTTCCTCTCTCTCTTTGTTGTTATTATTCTTTCGCCAAAACAAAAAACAAAAACAACAAACAACATTAACAGTTATCTTTGGGCGAGTGGTTTATGAAGTACGCGTTGAAAGACTCAAAAGGAACCGGCGCTGGCTACGAGGACGACTTGAAGAACAACCAATACAAACCGAAGGGTAACTTATCCGCCTCGGTTGGCGGGTCGTTCAAAGGGGCGAACGATGTATAAGCGGCGTTCAAAAAATGATGCGCGGTGCGCGAGAGACCAAGCTCGTCGTAGAACGAGAAGAGACGATATCTCACCGCCATATATTAATAATACCATTTTATGCACCATATAAATTAAAAGATACACTGTTATATATATATACTCACACTCTTTTCGCTCTCTCTTCTTCTTCTTCTTTTCAGCAGTAGTAGATGACGAAGTACTCGCACACTATTCTCTTTATTTCCGTTTCTGATCAATCAACGCGGAGAGCGCGTCGAATGTATCTGAACCCGGATCCTGGGAACTCCTCGTCGTTCCTCGAGTGGACCGCCCTCCCGATTTCGTCTCTTCGTTGCTGTTCCCAGAAGACCGTCCACTGCTACCACCGGATTTCTTCGTTGGAGACGCGTTTGACTTGCTCTTCGTTCCGCGCAACGACGCCTTGCTATTATTATTCGTGTTGTTCTTAGTGTCATTACTCCTACCAATTTCGACGTAATTCCCTAAATCTGGTGATCCGAGTTCTAAACTTCCAACCAACGGTAGCGCGTCGTCCAAGTCGCGCATATATCCGATGCTTCCAACTTTGAAAGCATTGCCTCCGTTTTGCGTATTCTCGTCGTCCGTTTGGTTGTTTCTGTCGCCGCCTCTGCCTCCAGAACCTCTTCCGGAGCCTCTGCCTCTACCGCCGCCGCTGTTGTTACCGTTGTTATTATATCTATCGTCTTTGTGCGTGGAGTTCCCTCGAGAACTCGGACTGGTCCCTGCGTTCAAATCGTCGTAATAATCCACTTTCGTGGAATTCTTATTCCCGCTTCGATCGGACGGCGAAGTTCCGAGCATGTCGTGCGGGAAAATCGAACCGAAACTTCCGGCGACGCCAAAGGAAGTACCAAAAAACGCGCTCGATGGCCCGCGGTCCCGTTTCCCACCCGCGTTTCCATACATCGCCGGCATGTTGCTATTATCTTTGCTATTGTTGTTCTTTCCATCGTTGTCTCCTCCGTTACTCTCTCTATTATTGCCTAAATTCGATTGGTGAGAGGAGTACTTCAGGTGCGACCCAGCTAATAACTCCGACGGGGAAGGTAACGAGCCTAATCTACCACCTGGCAACGAGCTCGACCCCGCAATCGTCGGCGAATACCCCGAACTCAACCGAATGCCGTTATAATCCGGACTTCCCGTGTGTCTCCCGCTCATCTCCAAGTTTTGCTGCGCCAACGCCAAGTTCGCGTTGACTAGAGCGGACAAGTCATTCTCCGGCGTCAAGCCGTTGAATCCGCGCGTGGGCAATCCTAAAGACGTAAACGAGCTCAAACCAGCCGCGGATGGAAACTTACTCGGTTCCGAGCCGTGGAACCCATTCTTTTCGTCGCCTTTCCCGTCGTCTTTCGATTTGTTCTTCTTGGAGGCGTGCGGCCCTCGTCCGGACCCTCCGCCGCTTCTCCCTGCTCCTCCGCGTCCTCCTCCTCCACTGACGCCCCCTCCCCCGCCTCTCCCTGCCGGTGGATCAGGTAACACAAACGGTGCCGGCTCTTCCCCCGGCGCGAGTTGAAAATTCGTCCTCGCGCCCGGCCCGCGTATGTGCCTCGCCGCGGCGTCGTACGCTCTCGCCGCTTCTTCCGCGGTATCGAACGTCCCGAGCCATAATCGAGCGCCTCGGTTCGGGTCGCGAATTTCCGCCGCCCAACTATTTGTTGTTTATTGATGAGTGCGTTGTTATTTAATAAGAAAGAGTATTTTTGTGGTGAGTTTGGTACTACTCTATTGGCACCCAGAATTTTGCCTTCAAAAAAGAGAAAAATATCTCCGAAAAAGAGGGAAAAAAAGGAGTTTTTTTTTTCGTACCTTCCCCACGGCCTTTGCCGTACGCCCCGGTACACCGAGGAACACTGTTTCTTGGTCTTTGTTTTGGTCGACCCGCCCTGTTGGGCGGTATTACCGCCGCCGCCGTCCAAGGAGGAAGGGTCTTCCTTGGCGTTCTGTTTTAAGAAGAAGACAAAGACAAAGAAGAAGTGGGGGTTGTTAGAGGAGGAAATTAATAAGAAAAAGTGCGGGTAAAAAGCGACTCTTTCAAAAAGGGAACAACCACGAGGGACAAAAAAAAACTGTACGAAGACATCACACACGAAGCGGTTATAAACGCGAGAACAAAACAGAGATCTGCGTCTGAAACTTTGAGATCTGCGAGAGAACTATATAAGTACCTCGTCTTCGTTCATCCTTTGATCAACGCGCGTTCAAAAAGTCTCTCTCTTATGCTCTCTCTTTCTGTTTGCGTTCAGAATTTGATAGAGAGAATTCTTCTTAGGGATTTGGGTGGGAAAAAAGTTCCACCTCTTTTTTGGCTCATCAACAGAAAGAAGTTAATCAAGAGAAGAAGACAAAAAGAAGAAGAAGAAGAAGAGACGAAAAGAAACATTTGTACATTATCAAAACAAAAGAGACGAAGCTTTTAGAAGAAGAGAGTTAGAAAGAATAAATGCTTCGAGAGGAACGCGAATTGTGCTACAAACACAGAGACGCGTACTACGAAGCTATAAAACGAGAAATCGAGGAAACGAATAATAAGAAGGATTTGAAACGGCTGAAAGCTTTGTTCGAGAAAAACTGTCCGAAGAGTTGGGTTGAGCATTTTGAGAAAATCCGAGAGGATTCGGAAAAGTTTACGAAATTGACGACGACGACGACGACGACGACGACGAAATAGTAGCTTCTTCGTCGTCGTCGGGGTCATCTTCTTCCTCGTGAACCAAATCAAGATGAACTCTTCTGAACGAGGAGGACGATTCGGGCGAGGCCGCGACGAGAAAGACGAGTACTACAGAGACAGAGGAAGAAGAGATTCTGTTGGAGGACGACGCCACTTTGAGGAAGAGGAGCAGGAGGAGGAGGAGGAGGAGAGACGATACCGACAACGACGGCGGTCCCGGTCTCCAGAAGAAAGCTTTAACAGAAACGAGAACAGAGGAAGAAACGTGGGCATAACCGGCGGAGGTGGATGGAGCAGAGGAGGAGGAGGAAGAGGTGAGAACGATCGCGACGGCGATGAAGACAGAGGAGGAAGAGGAAGAGGAAGAGGACGCGACGATTATTACGACGATGATAGAACAAGAAGAGGGAGAGACCGGTCTCGGTCTCGATCGACATCTCGCGATAGAGGAGGACATAGACGAGGGGGGCGAGACGAGCCGTACCGCGCTCGAGGAAGAGACGGCGGCGGAGGAGGAAGAGGAGGAAGAGGAGAACGAGTGAGAGATTATAGAGACGACGATAGACACGACGACGATAGAACAGACGAGCGAAGAGGCGGTGGTCAACGCAGAACGGATTTGCCGCCTCCGCCACCGCCTCCTCTGGTAGAAGAAGGAAAAGAAGAACTCGTCGTTGCAGAAGACAACGACGGCTTTGAGGACGACGAAGCGGCACAGATGGCAAAGCTCATGGGCTTTTCCGGATTCGATACCACGCAGAACAAACACGTAAATGATCCAAACGCAAACGTTTCCGGCGTATTCAAAAAAACCAAACGGGAAGCGAGGCAATACATGAACCGTCCGGGCGGCTTTAACAAACCGTTGCCGAGCGAAAAGACCAGGTGAAATAAAAAAACTGCAACTACAACTATCCTCTAACTCTAAAAACTCCGAACTATTTTTGGGTCGTCACCAAGTGTAAATACTTCACCGCGGTCCACTTCTCTCCAACCTTCCCTCCTGCATACACGCATTCGCCGACGCCAGTCGCGTTCCCGTCGTCTTTTTGATCTCTTGTCGTGTGTAACCATAAGATTGCGTCTCCTCTTTTCGCTTTCAAAAACAAACTCGCGTCGATATCTTCGCACCTCGTCGCCGTCCTCCTCCCTTGTTCGTATTCCTTCCCGCTATCGCCCCCTCTGTGACCACTGTTACCGTTTGGAAACATAATCACCCCGTTCGAGCTAAACTCTTCTTCGCCTTCTTTCCTGCTCTCGTCTTTCAAAACTAAAACCACCGTGCCTAAGTGCATGTCGTTGATTCGTCCGACGTTTTTCTCGCGCTCGAACGGCGCGTATACTTTTGAATACAACGGTCTCAAACTCGTCTCTCTCGTTCTTAAATCGTGTTTATATACTCGTAACTTTTCCCCGTGCGAAGACGGCGTGTGCGTCCATTCCGCTATTCTTCGTTCGATATCTTTCACGACCGAATCTCCTTCTCGTTCGACGACGAGATTGACGGAAGAAGAAGAAGACAAAGAAGACGTTTTTTCGATCAAATAATCGCACTCCGAGTTGCTCAAAAACTTCTCGTACTTGACCGCGTTCGGTTGCCAACTTATTTGCGAAACGCGCGTTGGATCCACACTTATGGTGTTCGACACCGGAATGCCGTCTAACGATGATACTTCAGACGACGACACGAAAGACAAAGAAGTCGTCGTTTTCTCTTCAACCTCATCCTCAAACGCAACAACGGCAGAAGAAGACAAAGAAGAGAAGGAGAAGAGAACGAGGACGACGAAAAGGGAGAGCAGGAAGAAGAAGCCGGGCGTCGTCGTCATTACCTCTTCTTAAACATTTACTCTTTTGTGGTGTTTTACGAGTATGAGTGAGTGAACGAATTTTAAGCAAAAAGTCTCGTTTTTTGCGTCAAAATAAAAAAAAAGATGAGCAGCAGTTTGAGCAGAATTGTAGTACTCAAAGCTTTTACGACGACGAGGAGGGGAACACCAACAACAACAACATTAGGATCAGAAGCAAGGAGGAGGAAGAGGTTGAAGAGAATAAGAAGCGATTATGTTTTGAGCTCCTCCTCCTCCTCCTATTTTAAATTGGAGAAAGAAGAAGAAGGAGAAGAAGAAAACGAAGAAATTCTGTTATTAACTCCCGAGGAAGTCATCGAAAATCTCCCTTCGATACTCGTCGAGTCCGAGTTAGAAGGTAATACTGGTGACGATAATAACGGAGGAGTGGTGGATTTAGTCGAGTTTTCGACGCTCTGTAAAGAGTACGTGAAGAATAACGGCGACGTGGACGCGCTCGTCCGGAAATTCTCGGAAAGCGAGTATAACTCGTCGCAGTTTTTAGAGGCGGCGTTCGATACCGTCTACGACGCGAAGATGGCGATGAGGAAGAACGAAGTCTCCGTGGAAGTGTTCGGGGCGTTTCAGGAGATTTGTTTGATTTGCGCGAAAGCGCTTCGGAAGAGAAATATGAAACCGGAGGTTTTTTTAGCGGACGAGTGCGTGAAAGAAATATCGCAGAGTCGATACAAGGCGAAGTTGTTCAAGGACGACGAGGCGATTGAACGAGCGCGATGGAACGTGAGGAGGATGTTGGTGGAATCCTTCGTCGACAGAGAGTTGTATGGGAGTAAAGAAGTGAAAGAAGAAGGAGAAGGAACAACGAAGCAAACGCTTTTAGACTTTGCAAAGTTCGCGCGACAGCTTTCTATCTGTCGCTCCACCGCGCTCGAGGACATGGAGAAGAATATCTCCTTCGCCACGGAAAGAATGGGAATGAGCGAAATCCTCATCGAAGGCGCCACCGAGAAAGCTCTGAACAAACCAGATGACTTAGAAATCACAAAGAAAGCGATGGAGAGAGTCGTGAACTCCGTGGACGAAGTGTTGGCGTTGTGTTTAGAGTTGGACTTGGAGAAGAAAAACAACCCGGCGACGACTCGCGTGATGAAAGCCGAGCAACTGTTAAGAAAAAATCGTGAGTTTTTGGACGACGACGAAAACGTGTAGTAATAATAGCAGCAGTAGTAGCTCGAAAAACATAGCTCGAAAAACGTGTTTAATACTGTTTTCTTTCTTCTCGTTTTTAAACAAAGAACATTTTCGTCCTCTTCTTCGTCGTTTGGTGGTGCACAATACCATACCGCCAACCCAACTTTTGGGGCAAAAAATCATCAATTTCAAAAAGTCTTGATAAAAATGTTCAGGTCGACGCTTACACAAAGTACGACGAACTTTCAGAGACTCCATCAAAACGTACTCCACAAAGCACTCCTCATGACACCCACAAGCAGCGGCGCGATGATGATGTTGAGTGGCAATTATACGACGCACATTCGAGCGCTTTCGGGAATGTCCGCGTCGTCGTCGTCTGAATCGTCGTCGATCACTGGGGGGAAAAGTGTCCCGTCCTCTGTCTCCTTCTCGACGTCGTCACGACATGTACGTGGCGTTATCTCCTCCTCCACCTCCCCCAAAAATCATCATCATCATCCATTACGATCGACGACGACGACGAGCGCGCGAGCCTCTGTCTCCTCCTCCTCATCAATCGTCCGATTTAACACGACGACGACGACAAGGAGTAACGTGATTCAATCTATCTCTCTAAAAGACGATTGTAACAACAGGAGTAAAAAAGGTACGACGAGGAGATCCTCGATTCGATTACTCGCGACGAGTGAAAACGGATCCTCCTCAGCTGCTGACGTCGGGGAAGAAAAAGGTGGTGAAAAAAATAAGAGTCATCAGAAAAAATCAAATTACCCGAAACTTCACGTGCAAACGAGCGGGAGGGTGGTCGCGATTGGCGACCTACACGGCGACATTCAACAAGCGCGAAGAGCGTTACGGATTGCCGGAGTGCTCGGTAAAGACGACGACGATAACGTGAATCCTCAGTGGGTGGGCGGCGATACGGTGCTCGTGCAAGTCGGAGACGTGTTGGATCGAGGCGACGACGAGATTGGGATTTTGATTTTACTGCAAAAGTTAGGGAAAGCGGCGAGGAAAGCGGGAGGAGATGTGTTTGTTTTGAACGGGAATCACGAAGTTTTGAACATTTCCGGAGATTTCCGGTACGTCTCTCGAGGCGCGTTCCACGAATCGATGCGCTTTTCGGACCACTTGGTGAAGTTGTTCGGTAAAGACGCCGTTCCCGGGAGAAGAAGAAGACGATCGTCCAAACAAGAAGATGGCGAAGAAGAAGAAGAAGAAGAAGAAGAAGAAGAAGAAGAGGAAGAGGAAGACGACGAAATGGACGAGTGGAGAAAACAGACGAACGCTAGGGTTGGTTTGTTCTCACCGGGCGGACCGTTGGCGCAACAACTGTCCATGCACAATACGGTGTTGATCGTCAACGATACCGTATTCGCGCACGGAGGATTGGTGCCTAGACACGTTGATTTTGGATTAGATAAGTTAAACAAGAGCGTTTCGGAATGGATGCGCGGTAAACGGATCGAAGACGAGGATACGAAAGTGGCTTTAGGGATGGCAATTGGCGGCGTGAAGGATTCTGTAGTTTGGCACCGAGCGTACGGGACAGAACACTACGCCACGAATACGGAACGAATGAACGCGTGCACGTTATTATCGAGAACTTTAGAGAAGATCAACGAAATCGAAGGCATTCCTGTGAAACGTTTGGTAGTAGGGCACACCCCGCAAATGCAAGGGGCGAATTGCGAGTGCGACGGGAAAATTTGGAGAGTTGACGTCGGCATGTCTTTCGGCGTTTTAGGCGCAAACCCGCAAGTGTTGGAGATTATCGGTGACGAGGTAAAGATCTTAACGAGAGAAGCACCGGTGACCATGTCTAAGTTATAATAATAATACTAATAGTACATTAATCTTTCCCGTCTCTCTCTCTCTCTCTCTATTTTTTTCTTTTATTCCGAATCGCTCGCCATGCCCTTGATCTCTCTGCGCTGTCGAGTCGGTTTTTCGGCTTCTTCTTCTTCGTCTGAAGATGATTGGTTGAACAATTTTGGCCGAAATGGCGAATTCACAGCGACTGGTATTGCCCCCGCATCCTCCTCTGACGCGCCTCCATCTTCTCCTCCCACATCTTTCTTCTTTTTCAAAATTCTCTTCTTCTTCTTCGTTGATTTCTTCCGCTTCGGCGTATCTTCTTTCTTCTCGACGGCGGCAGCAGTCTTCTTCTTTTTCGTTGATTTCTTCCCTTTTTTACCTCTGGATTCACTCGAAGAGGAAAGAGAAGAAGAAGAGGAAGAATCAGATGAATGCTTCGAAAGTGAGGACGAATCGGAGTCTGAATCATTCGATGAGCTCGAAGCAGTCACGTTTCCTCGTTGACTTTGATGGGTTCTCTCCAACGCCGCATCCTTCTTCGCCTTAATAGCTGCCAACGTTTCTTGAACGCGTCGTCTTTTCTCCTCTTTCAATTGATCTGCCCGAGCTTTCTTCGCCGCAGCGGCTTCCTCTTTGGCTTTCTTAGCTTGCTCGGCGCGTTCTTTATCTAACGGTTCGTCCTTATCCTCATCGTCGTCTGAAGGAGGGAGCATAAACGCTTCCTTCTCGGGCGCGACGGCATCGTCGAACATATTTTCTGCTTTCTTGTTACTATTCTTCTTTTTCTTCTTCTTTGGTTTAGTGAGCCCTTCTGCTTCGCGCATGGCGTCCATGGCGTCTTCATCCTCGTCGTCGTCGTCGTCGTCCGGAAACTCGACATCGTCGTATTCCTCTTCATCTTCTCCTCCGTCAGAGTCGTCTGGAAATTCCACATCATCACCGACAATATCATCCTCGTCGTCATCGTCGTCAACGTCTTCACCATCGCCGCTCTTTCTTTTATTCTCTTTCGTCTTCTTCTGCGCGCTCGCTTTACCTTTCTTCGTATCTCCATCTTCGTCCTCGCCTAAGCCCATATCCATAAAACTATGCATCGCGTTCCTTACTTGCGCGTTGTTCTTCAACTTCCTCACGCGCTCCAACACCACATCTGGATCCTCGTACGGGTACATCTCGTGCGCCCAATTTCTATACATGCCTAATATCAAAGCAATATCGTGCGTCTCGTTCCCTTTCCCTTTCATTTCTCGATCGTACACATCCGCGAAGGTTTCGTAGACTTTTTGAATTCCGTTCGGGCCTAAAACGTGTTCCTCCACGGAAAACTTTGGTTTCCGTTTCGACTCTTTCTCTTCTGCTTTTGGTGTCGTCGTCGTTTCCCCCGCACCACCGCCGATTTCCATCGCTCGCTCGTCGTCTTCGTAGTTGTTGTTGTCGTTCACATCGTTCTTCTTATTGTTATTAGTAGTAGCGGTAGTAGTAAGAGAGGAAAAATTTGCCTCTCTCTGATCTTTCGGCAACCACGACTCTTTCGGCGTCGCGCAATCTCGAGAGTAATGTCCGGTTTGCCCGCACTTGTAACACGTTGTTGTTCCTGGTTTTGGTGGCATGATTACGTTTGCTTTTGCTCTCGTGTGTTCTTCTATTATTATATATACTGTAAGAGTGTTGTGTTTGTGCGTGATAGAGTGCGTGTGAAAATTTAAACTTTTTCCGCGAGTGTGCGACTTGAAAGTGAAAAAATTCTGAAGAGAAAAATCAGAGCTGTTTTTTTGTTCTTCTTCTTCTCGCAAGAAAACAATCTTCAATTCACACTTCTCTCTCTGCTATATATATAAACATTAAACGACAAAAAGAAAGAGTAATAAAATAATGGACGCGATAGTAAAACTTGCGGAGATGAACTCCCGAAATCCTTGGTCGAGAATTACTTCGGAGAAGATGTTTTTGAGCTTTTTGCAAGGCGCGAACGTGCACAATTGTGCGGGCTTTTTTGTTCAATCGGAGGACGATTCTGTTAAAACTAAAATAATAACCGTATTGCCGAACAGCGTGCCGATATCGTGCTTACCCACCGGGGCGATGAAACTGAGCGTAGATTTAGATATAGAGGATGCCGTTTTAGACGGTTTAAGGTCTGACGAAGGAGAAACAAACAAAGGGGAGTCATACATCGATACGCTTCGTTTGTTGATTTTAGTTTGTTTACGAACCGAGGCTTCGGTGGAGGAGAAACTCTCGATGACGTTCAGAAAGATGGAGCAAAAGAGAGGGTTTGGAGTGACTTTAGAACACGTAAAAGAATGGATCGAAGACTGCGAAATCGTAATTGGATCTGAGATGAAGAGTTACATGAGGAAAGAGAGAGAAACTGGGTTGATGGAGGAGCGCGATGCTAATAGTAATAATAATAATAATAATAATAGTAATAACAAAATCGAACGAAGCGCGTCGACGACGCGGAGGAAGAGAACGAGTTTAA
>Ga0257106_1000286_pt1 | contig 31502 bp, 48 predicted proteins | sample LP_taG_3_FD_190177 | JGI IMG/M metagenome (GOLD analysis project Ga0257106, IMG submission 190177) | Marine microbial communities from Northeast Subartic Pacific Ocean, Canada - LP_J_2011_P26_10m | ecosystem: Environmental > Aquatic > Marine > Oceanic | place: Canada: Northeast Subartic Pacific...
CCTGCACCTCCCGCACCGTCAGAACCTCCTGCACCTCCTGCACCTTCAGAGCCTTCAGAGCCTTCAGAGCCTTCAGAACCTTCAGCGCCTTCCGACTCGGAAGGACCGGAAGGACCGGAAGGACCGGAAGGACCGGAAGGACCGGAAGGACCGGGGCCTGGGGCATTGGATCCACCTTCATCCTCACCACTAAACCACCCCTGTTGCCAGCCGAGGATCAAAATTCCTCCGACTACGAGGCAAACAAGTGCGATTATCATAGGACCTTGATTACTATTCATTTACTATATACATGATAAAAAAAACTTGACAGACCCAAACTTAAAGAAATTACCGTATACTATAATTAATGGATACATGTCAAACTTGTACGGAGAATTTTAATAAAACCAGTCGACTTAAAGTTTCATGCCCTTTCTGTGCGTATGATGTATGTAAAACGTGTGCACAAACCTATATCATATCCACCTCGAAGGATCCGCATTGTATGAATTGTAAACACGAACATAACAGGGAATTCGTAGATTCGTTCTGTACTAAAAAGTTTAGAAATACGACGTTAAGAAAACGTCGCGAGGACGTCTTATTCGAAAGAGAACAAGCACGTTTACCAGAAACACAACCTTATGTAGAGAGAGAACTGAAAATACGTAGCCTAAGAAAAACGTACATATATTTATTATTTTTATTAGAAAATGTCAAGAAAAGTGTACAGATTCAACAAAACGTTAGAATAAATTTAACACTCATCATAAGACAAGAATTGTTACACTTGATAGATTCCGTTCAATATTATTCGTCTGAAGTTTCATTAAACACCACACCAAGAATATACATTCAGAAATGTTTATCTGAAGAGTGTAGGGGGTTTTTATCCGATGATTATATGTGTGGTGTGTGTAAAATGCAATTTTGTGAAAATTGCCACGAAACTTTAACACCTGGACACGTCTGTGATAAAAATACCGTGAAAACTATTAAATTAATAAAACGGGATACAAAACCATGCCCAAAATGTAATACGATGATTCATAAAATAGACGGGTGTGCGCAGATGTGGTGTACACAATGTCATACAGCGTTTGACTGGAGAACTGGATGTATAGAGACGGGTAGAATACATAACCCACATTACGTAGCATATTTTAAAAATAAATCAAGAGAACATGGTGATATTCCATGTGGGGGGAGACCAAATTACAACGAACTTAAACGATCTAAAGCTCCTAGAGAATTATTGGAAACTTCTTTAGAAATTAATAAATTGGATCGTGAATTAATGATAAGATATGGGTACATATACGATAATAACTTATACGTTCGAATGAGATACATCTTAAATGAAATGACTGAACACGAATTCAAAAGAGAATTACAAAGACGAGATAAGTTTAACGATAAAATAACTGATATTCAAGACATATACCGAATGGTTATAGATACCATCGGAGATTTACTTCGTCGGTACATGATATACCCAGAAAATGTGGATGATATCATTTACGAAATAATTAAGATAACAACCTATGCGAATGAAACCATGGATAAAATACGTAAAAGATACATATCTAAAATTCCGTACAATATAATGTTGTCTTTTAATAAATGACAAAATTCATTTTGTCATTTATTTTGGTAGTTATACTTTTATTATTCCTACTACCTACATATAAAAATCCAGTCGTCATAAGGAATTTTATAAATAAAGAAGAATGTGATGAGATAATTAAAATAGCCACACCAAGGTTAAAACCTTCCACCGTGAACGTAAACAAGAATTTAGATGCATCTATCAGAAAAAGTGATACAGCTTGGATTCGATATAGAGAAAGTCCAGTCGTAGACTCTATTATGCAGAGGTGTGTAGATATGGTAGATAAAAATGTAAATAGTTGTGAAAGCTTACAAGTTGTTAAATATACACCAGGTGGTTTTTACAAAGCTCACCAAGACGTCTTGAAAAATGGTAAAAATAATCCAAGAGTGTACACTTTTATATTATGTTTAAATGATGATTATGACGATGGAGAAACGAATTTCCCTAATTTAAATAAAAAATATAAATTAACGAAAGGAGATTTATTACATTTTAATACTTTGAATATTTGGAACATGGAAACAAAATTGGCTCTTCATGGAGGTGAACCCGTTACTAAAGGGGAAAAATGGATATGTAATGTGTGGGTTCATAAATATCCCGTAGCTGTTAATTAATTTCGTTCCCACACCTGTACAAAATCACCTTTAGTTTTATTAAATCCACAGGTCTTTAATTTACCGTAAAGTTTTTCGTAATCTACCCTATCTGGGTAATCTGTTTCGACTATAATCTTTTTTAATGGTTGTAAAGAAGGAGAAGAAGTAGATATATGATCTATCACTTGGGGTAAACATCCTTCACAATCCGCGACGATGGTGTTGAATTCTATGTTATATTTTCTCTGTAATTCATCATACGTCAAATTATCTATATCGCATGTATCGTCGTTACATTCTACGGTGTATGTGGCGTAGTTATAGTCACCCTTAATTTTTTGTTTTATGGGACCCACGGTTCCTACGAATACGTGCGCGTTACCGTAATTACACCCCTCCAAATTACTTTTTAAAGCGTTAGTCACCTTACTGTCAGGTTCGACGACAACGCAATCTCGTTCATCTTTTACGTTATCGAGTATTACCGCACTCACAGTTCCATATCTAGCACCTAATTCTAAAACTTTATCACCTTCATGAATATATTCCGCGACCATATCTTGTTCCTGCTTTTCCACAGTTAAATGAGGAATCACGTTCCCATTTTCGTCTTTGAATGTACGATAACCTGTGGAATAAAATATAAAAATGCACAAAAATAATAAAAATAAGAGTGGTGCATTCATCTGTTATAATGTGATATTAAAAAAATGGATATGTAATGTGTGGGTTCATAAATATCCCGTAGTATAATATGCAATACGCACTTTTATGTCGCCCATACGCTATTATAACACCAACACAGACAACTATAAAAACACGAGAATGCCGCGTAGTTCGTATCATAGAAACAGACGTTGAACATAAATTTGAATTAGATATACTCGATGCACCACCCATAAATGTTAATCAAGAAGATGATTAAGTTCAAATATTTTCCTAAGGTATAATAATATGCCAACAGCTAAACAGATTCAAAATGCCAAGAAAAAATTAAAGAAGACCCCCAAACCCACGGGAAATAGTCCACGATTACCGACAGCATCTTTACTACGACTGATTGCTGCGGACCCTAAAATCGGCCGCGACAAAGCTTTTATGAAACGGGCTCACGAGCTTGCGAAAAAAAAGATGGGTTAATTAAATCTGTCTAAGCATTCCATACCTCGTCTTTGTAAATATAACTTCCTCACATTCTCCACCATTAATGGTCATCCTAGGATCTCCACACATACTAGTCTTACTCTTTAGACGTTCACACGCGTTGCGCGTTTTATTACAAATATTCATGCTAGGACTATACCCCATAAATGTTTGTAGTATAGCCCCATCGGGTCCATACATATCAACCGTAGCCTTCACACAATAATCTCCATAGCTACAATTTTTATCCACTATAACAGGGGGTGGTGCGTCATCCACGAGAGCTTTAGTTTTCATGAGTTTTCTTTTGATGGACGTTATAGGAAAAAGAATAAAGTTTGCAATAGCTATCATTTAATATAATTCCATCAATATTTTTAAGTTGGTTCACAATTAAAAATATCGGTAATTATAAATGGACCGAATAGAAAGATATTATCTCAGACAATCCGAAGGTGGTTTTGCGACACCGGGTTTTATATGTAATAATCGAAAGTGTTTAGAAAATGACCCACTATTTACGAATGGTGGTATCATAACTACCCCACGAAAAAACAATAATAATAAAAAAAAGGCGAGTCCTCCCAAAGGATACAAAGTGCGTAAAGGTGGTAAAGGTGTTAAGCGTATAGCTGTAAAAGCACCATCTTTGAAAAAATGATTAAATTTCGAGCAGGGTATGCTGACCAAAATAATTTCTTTGAGCCATTAGAAAATTCATGGATGTACACTTTTGACGTGTAAAATCGTATTGTGTCAATGCGGCTTGGATCGATGGACACGGAATTCTGGAAGATGCACACTGAATAGTAAAAATGCGAGCATCCATAGACGTATCATCTAAAATTTTATAAAACTTCCCCTCTATCATGGGACAGTCTATGATTGTACCAGTTGACCATGCGTTACGAATAGTTTCTTTAGGTACACTGTTATGTTCCATAAGACTATATCCTTCCATGATAGATGATGCGAATACAAATCTTAAAGCATTTACAGCTGTATTGACATCTCTCATCAGATCCCTGCTATTGACTGTCTTATAAAATCTGGAATGTTTACTCGTAATTCTAGCATTGAGAGCTGCGTTAATAACTGGCGTGGAAATATCATGTGTCAATCCAAAAATAGAACACCAAGATCCAGTATCGTTCATTTCAGCTACATCTACGATTTTAGATACATCATATAGATTGGTGACATCACGGGCAGAGTTTATGAGAAAACCAGCAATATCACTTTCAGAAGCTTCCTTCATAACAATTTCCATGACTTTAGAATCTTGTCCACAATACGCAAAAATATCTGCTATACCTTGAAGCATCCCATATTCTATACCATTATGAACCATCTTAGTAAAGTGTCCTAAACCGGGATCTTCTCCCATATAAGCTACATTCGTAGCGAACGAATTAAAAAAATCGTGATGTTCTAAAAATACGTCCCAGTTACCACCGACCATCAAGGCTGGACCATTACGAGCACCACCCGCACCCCCCGAAATTCCTACGCCTAGATAATTTATATCTCGGCGGCTACAACGAGCATTTCTATTTCTGGATACTTTATAATGTTCGTTAGCTAAGTCTATGATAGTATCTCCGGGTGATAGTATCGTCACGAGATCGTTTAAAGAATTATCCGTTATGTTTCCATGCGGTAGAGCAGTCATGATTGTTCGAGGACGTTTCATAGAATCAACCATATCCAATATAGTTGCATGACCATAGACGTTCGCAGTTTCATTTACAAGTTCATACATTTTGGGATGTGTTCTATTAAAAACGTGAACATCCCGATTTTTTTCAATATTAATACTAAGATTTTTACCAACTGGGCCGAGGCCGACGATACCTACGGAAGACATTATAAGGTATATTACTCCTAATTTTTTAAGTAGATAATTCCCCTCGAGCTAAGATTTTTTCTCTATTTTTCAAGTGTAATTCTTTCACTTCATTTTTATTTTGAGCGGCGTACGGAACTGCGTATCCCTCATCAACTAACCATTTATTAACGTTAGTCCACGCACCATCTTCACACACCCATACTTCGGCCAATACACGTCCAAATTTACCCCTAGAGTCAGCCTCTGGGCAGCGAAGTTCTATTTCGATGTCATCCTTTTCAGACGCGACGGCCTTGAGGCACCATTCTTTGAGCTTCTTCTTGGAGAGAAGGCCAAATACCTTCTCTTCCTTGTCAGATGTACGAGATTCTGGGGTGTCGATTCCTAAGAGTCGGACTCTCTGTTGAGTAGAGACATCGAAGCCCAGATCAATATTCACGTCAATTGTATCACCATCGACAACTTTCGCAAGGGAAGATACACGGTATTTATAAGTACACTCTGGGATATTGTAAGAAGTCATTGTATTATATGTTGATATTTAAAAATACTTTCCTATACTAGATGATTTGTGTATCTCAATCTTCGAATGATTCCTATAGTCAAAGGCTTGCTAAAACGCGTGCGAATGTTTTAAATAATCTTTATGGTAAAAAAACTATAGTGGACATCCCTAAACAAAAATCAAGAGTAAAGAATGACAGGCTACGTTTGAGATACAATGAAGCTATCAAGGAAGCACTCGAGATTTGCGAAAATAATAAAAATTCTAAAGAATGTCATTTAGCTTGGTACGAGGTAGATGAACTCGAAGATGCGATGATGAGATATAACCTTAAAGACTAAATTTCATCATTTAACATGGAGGTAAATGTATACGATTTAGCCAACGAAATATACACGACCTTGGGTCCGGGGTACAGCGAACGTGTATATCATAACGCGATGGAAGTCATTTTACGTGAGAAAGGGATTCATTATGAATCTGAAAGAATCATACCTGTAGTATTCAAAGGGCATGTCATAGGCAATTTACGCGCAGATATAGTTATTAATCGTTCTACGATTTTAGAATTTAAAACTATAAAAAATTTAAATGAATCTGCAGAAATGCAGGCTCACAATTATATGAATTTGACAGGTTTAGATACAGCCTATTTAATTAATTTTCCACCTACATTAAATACAAAAGTAGAAATCAAAAAAATTGTCACCAAGGAATGTTTTCTGGATTAAATCTACATGATTTTTTTAAATAAATTACAAAGTCTTTTAAATCCTTTTCTGTCTGTATTACATTTAAAATTTGTTCTACAAAAAGATTATACCTATAGTGATTTCCATCATGCACCAACCTATTTTCACGTAAATTCATGACGTGTTTTCCATGTTTTGTGGGTAATAGAATTATGTTAGTACTACAATTCATATCGTACTTATATTTTTTGACAGTTGGGTGTCCTCTAAATTGTTTAGGAATAACGTGATGATCTTCTACCAACCCCTTAATATTCCATCGTGTCTTGAAAAAATCTCTCGACGCGGACCTGTATCTCATACTATACTAAATCATTTTTACATACATGATCGTGTATGTAAAAATGATCCCAACGGGGCTCGAACCCGCGACCTTGGCGTGCCTCATGTGAATACAATTTCACTGTGTATACTTAGTATAAGCACCACGCTCTAACCAACTGAGCTATAGGATCATGGGTCATATAACGTAATCGTAAAACGACCTTTGCGTACAACCGTCGGCTCAATGAAGAGTCGAGCTATCTTGTCTTTCCCTCGTGTCGTACCTTTAAGTTCCTTTGCTGTTTTATCGAGTGTTGCTTCTGATCTAAATACTTCTGTATTGCTCGTGTAGGTTTCAACTCCATATTTTGTGATTACCGTTATAATATTTGGGGGTGAAATTTGCGCACCTATAAAATCGGAATGTCTGTACATTTTTTTAAACATGTCATGTAAGATATATAACGCGGGTATTTTATTTTGAATCCGCTGTGTCATTTTCGTCTTCAGTCCCCGCGACCGAACCAAAGGAGCCGATGTGTGCGTTTGTAGAGTTGGTCATTTTTATATTAATTCGTAGGTATGTACTCCCACTTAAGTGAAAAACATATCTTTTTCCAAATAACATCTTGTTGATGAAGTTTATCTTTTGATTTCAACAATGGAAAATATTGTAAATAAGAATCCTCACTAAGAAGCTCGCAAAATTTATATAAAACGTATGAATAACTTAAAAAGTTTTTTCTTTCTGCGGGGCAATGTTCATTAAAAGGTTTTTGTATATCTTTAAACATTATTCGTAATCGTTCCTCCAACTCCATCGACATTTTTGGTGGATCTATTCCACTCAAAATATTCGAGATGTAAGGTACGTGCTCGTAGAATTTATTCAATTTAAGTTTTTTAAGAAGAGATCGTACACGGGCGTGTGTAATCTCGGATAATGACTTAATCTTTATCTTTTTGAATTCGTTTCGAAGTTGTTGTATTACTTCTGGTGGAATGGTTGTCATTTCTTGTGCCTGAAATTGACTCAACCATTCGTTGAAATGGTTATCCCGTTTATAAGAATAGTTAATGATCTTCTCCGATGTCTCTTGTTCTTCTTTGTATGTTAACTCTTCACTTATAAGTATGTCAACAACCATACCACACGAATCACAAACGACATCCGCGGTATTACTGAAATGAAATAAATTACTTTCACTACAATTTGGACATTTTTCTATAGCTACTCTTTCCATAGGTCTATCCAAGTTCATCTTTTCTACATCTATGAGATAATCCGTGAATATATCCTTCTTTTGAAGTCCTGTAGTCTCTTTTAATTTGAAAACGTTATTCGTTTTTACTTCACCTATAATAGTATTCGTATATTGTTTCATGTAAGGTGTACAACTCATCATATAATCCGACATTTCACGTTCATAGATACTTTTATTATGTGGTTCATCTTCTATATTTTTTATCCATTCATCTATTTTATTATTATATCGGCTTAAAAAATTACCTTCCATGTATGTTAATGAGATTTATACATTCGTTTTTAATTAACCTAATTTACATTTTTAAAACTTTAGTAAAGAAATTGACATACGTTAACGACTTTACTATAGTCACTGAATGTATAGAGTATGATGTGGATCATACAAAAAGTAAAGATAGTGAGGAACCTTTTTGGATAAATGAAAGAAAAGTTTGGGATTCTGATATAGATGGTTATTACGCGGATGTAGATGTCAACGACGCGATAAACGACCCACCCGAATGTGTTAAGAATATTTTAGTGAGAATAAAGTTTTGGTACGGAAACAAAATCTATAAATATTTAGCACGTAACACGGAATTTGAATGGCCACCTAAAAGGAAGTCGGGTGTTTCTTTTCACATCCCATTGAAAAGTGCTATATTGATTGATGTATCTGGAAAACCTGTAAAGGATGTGTTGGGAAAGATAATTCGTTATGCGGGACCTAACCATGATTTTTACAGGAATGATATAAAAATCGAAGACATGTTTTGGTATAACCGAGAGACGTATAACGAATATCCAATTATTAAATTGACGAATATTCTAGGAATCGTTAAAAGTGTTAAGGTTGTAGATGGAAAACTCACGGATCTTCAGATACCTTAGTAGCTAAATAAAACTTGAGATCTCCTAAATTTGCGACATTATATTTAAGAATCAAAAACCTATTTTGTTCTTCTTGCATGATTTGAACTGTTGCACACATACTCGTAGCTTTGGTGAATATATTCATATACCTTAACGAGTATAATCCATAAACTTTTTTACAATTATCTACACATTCAATCTCCGTTTCTTGGTTTGCAAAATCACCCTTACATGCCAATTTTAATTTATTTTCGTATCGTGTAATTTCAATTTCAGTACCTATGTTTGACATATCCCTGCATATGCGCTGAAAATCAACCGATGGCATTGGTGTGTTTGTGGTCATGGTCATATCCGGAACTTCTATCTGATTTTCGTTTATATCAAGAAGTTTTAATTCGAATTTAGTACAAGTTTTTTTAGATTCATTAAATATCTCTATATTCATATACTCCTTTGAACTGATGCTGATAATGAGTACATCGTTATTTGTTATAGTTTTCAAAAGCTTATAGACGTTAGTCACATTAATACCTGTATCTATCTCACTCTCACACTCATACTCCTCAAAATTTTCAGCTGCTAGATGCATGTCAATGAGTGAAGTTCTCGCAGTATCTAACGTCACTATATACATCCCATCAGGCTTAAAATATATGTTCACGTCGTTAAGAATATCTTTTAACACTTCAAATGTTGATTTAATTGCAGCCGCTTGAATAGTGACTAGCTTCATTCTCAATAAATTTATTTTTAATTCTTTATATCAGTATACGCTTCTGTTTTTACATCTTTACTGATTTTCTCCTGTAGATCCGTTGTCATAGCGGGCTGTAAAGATTGACCATAACTATCTAAACTAAAAATAGCATCCGTACCCTCTCCGTCTAATGTCGTCATCCCAGAAAATCCAAATTCACAGGATTCTAACTCTTGTACTGGAAGTAAAGATTCTAACCATGCTTTTATTTCAGCACCGACTAATAATTTTCCATTCTGGGTCAACATCGTAGGTACGCGTGTGATCTTATTCCTAAACTTTGGTGGTATGCCCATATTATTTATATTGTGAAGATTAACAATCTGTCTCAATGTTTCATGTTTATTAATATAGTTTAATGTTTCCATGCTATGCGAACAATTCGGGCTGAAAATTAACAGGGACATTCTAAAATAATTCGGTAAAAAAAAGATGAAAAAATTACACACTTTTTCTTACGTATATATAAATGAAAGTCGTAGTATTACTTTTCATAGTATTACTCATTCTCATGTTATCCAGAGCGGAGCGGTACGAAACTACACGTACTCCTGAGGAGGATCCAAAGCTCAATATGGAGGAATATGTCATAGACGAAAATTCTAAAGTAGATAAGGATTTACTTCAAAAAATTGTTCTGGAGACTAATAAGTATATAACAGAAAAAACGGGTTTATGTAACTACATCATAGAAACGACGGATATGAAAATTTATGCTCACAAGAAAAACAAAACAAAATTATACAAGTGCACATTCATGAGTGTAAAGGAAGGTGGGTTTTCTTATGGTATGTCTTATACGGTTGAAGTTATAGTAGCTAATGATGAAATAAATATTATAAACGCCAACAAACAACCCATGGATGTTAAACCTCCGGCCAATTCTTCACCATTCATGAAAGATATACAAGGACATCAATATCTAGCATACGAAGAGATTCGAGATAGTGAGTTAGATTTATTAAAATTATAGTCATACCTAATTGTATGATCAGCGTAAATGATATATCAAAAGTCGTTGACAAAAGAAATCGTATCAAGAAAGAAACGTACGTCAAGTTATACGAACAAGTTACCAGGAAAATAAAGCGTGCTGTTGAAATCAAGCAATTCTACGTTGATTTTGAAGTTCCTATGATGGTGTTAGGGTACCCAACTTATGATAGAATAAAAGCGACATCTTACGTCAAGCGTCAGTTAGAATTGGGCGAGTTTAATGTCGCAATCATAGGAGAATTTTTACTACGAATAACGTGGAAAATCAAGAAACAAATCCATGACGGGAAAAATGAAGACGATACAACAGAATTTCCAACCCTCGTAAATCTTAAAAAGTACGCGAACAAGTACAGGGGATTCGCGGGAAAAGGGTGATATTTAAAAGTGGCTACATGATATATGGATAATCTTAACATTCTAGTGGAAGCCAAGCGTGAATACCTAGACCAGCTTTCCATTCTCATGTGTCCAGTTATGATCGACGTGTTTGATGTCATGTACCAAGAAGCACACAAACTTTCAAAAGGCCGTAAGGTTCTCATCATGTTTCAGAAACTCTTACAAGATGTTCCAGAGTGGAACGAAACTATGTCTAAAGAACACACAGATAACATAGCTGATAGGTGCGCATGGTTTAAAGATCTTGTAGCTGCGGTATTTGTCAGTTCGGTGAAAATTTTGTCAGCCGTACGATTGAGCAAGGAAGTCAAGAAACTTTCCGTAAAGTTACCCTCGAATGAAATTTTTATTCATTCTTGTTATAAAAACGCAGCCAAGGATTTATATAAAAATCCATACATTTTCAGTGAAAATCAATCTGAATATAATCGCAACGATGAATTATTTGAGCGTTTTAGAATTTGTATTGAAGTCACGGTAAAGGAACTCATACCCGTACAACAAATTCTCCAAACTTATATGAGCACAACTGACGATATTATTGATCCTCAAGATGCCGACCTCGAAACTGATGATGTTGATGAATACGACGAAACCCAACAAAATGTTGAACAAGCACCAGAACCAGAACCAGAACCTGAAATGGGTGGCGAATACAACCCAACTGGAGAAACTGAGGGGATGGTAGACGCACCACCGGAAGACTTAGCACCTCCCCCGATCGAAGAACCAATGGAAGAATCATCCATGGAGCAACAACCCCAACAACAAGCTTACCCGCGCCATTTTGAAAATGAATTTAGAACGATTCCACGGGTACGATCAGGACAACCACAAGCTCCACCAGAAGATGAAGATTTATTTCCAGATGCACCCGATTCGAGAATAAAAAAAACTAGGTATTAGTATATGGATATAGACGAATATCTACGAGACCCCTTTGGAGCCAGTATTATAGCGGGTGGTTTAACCGCTGGTTATATCCACATGAAGGCTAAATTAAATAACGAAGGAACCCTAACAACTAGCGCATATGCTAAACCCGCCGCATTGGTGATGATTTTAGTGTATTTTATAGTATCGAATGGAATAGGTAAGCGTGAAACCATTTCAACAGACCCCTTTTGATTAACTTAAAGAATATCTACGTATCGTGTATATAATGACCTCGGTTACCGCCTTTAACGACATGATGGGCCAGTTCCTCACTGAACTCTACAAAACCTTCCCAGAAGAGAAGAGTATCAAGAAATACATCGCAGCCTTTGAACTCATGCGTTCCGCTAACGGAAAGCTTGTTGTGGAAGGGTTTATGAATGGCGTTTCTCCTCATGTCGGGAAAGTAAACACCCGCGACGAATCATTTTTCCTCGAAAATGCGGATAGTATTGAATTTCTCCGCGATATGAACATTAAGGCCTGTTGGCCCAATGCATCCGATGCTACCAAGTCTGCGATTTGGCAATACCTTCAAACTCTATACATGCTAGGTACGACTATTACCTCAATCCCCCCCGAAACTCTCAGTATGATTGAAAATGTGGCGAAGCAGTGCGCTGATAAGCTTCAGACCGATGGCGAAGAATTGGATGAAGCCCAGATCATGGCTTCTATGCAGGGTCTACTTGGGAATATGTTGAAAAAATAAAAGTTTTATATATAAATGGTATCCGTCTTTAATGATCCAAAACAATTAGTACGTCAAGATAAAATCACGGAATTTTGGCCAGTAAACACACAATCCTCAGCAGACCGGGTTAACGCGAGTGTGAGGTTTATAATTTATGCCACATGCATATTGTACCTCATTCGTCGTGATATTCGGGTATTTGTCCTCGGCGCTACCGGTGTAGGTGTTTTATACGCGATGGAACAAAATAACATGATTAAACATGGTTCCGCGCGTGCGGCTAATGGAAATCCTGGATGTCAACTCCCTACCGCCGATAACCCTATGGCAAACGTTTTACTGTCCGATTATGATGGTCGTCCCGACCGCCCTTCAGCTTGTGATGTAGATAGCGTTTCTTCGGAAATAGATAAATATTTAACCGGTGATGTTCAATACGGTCCCCAGAAATCTCGTTCCCCTTGGCCAGGTCGTCAAAGGAACGCTCTCGCGAGGCAGTTTGTAACTTCTCCAGTATCCGGAATACCAGGCGATCAGACCGCATATGCCGAATTCTTATATGGTAAGAAGGGTGCCCCCATGTGTAAGACTGATGGATTATTCTGTAATCCCAACGCCCGTGGTGTTCAATTGGAAGCTTTTGGGGGTATAGATACTAATGAAGGTGCTAGGGGTGGTGGTGGTTATGGTAATTTTGGTAGCGGTGGTGGTGCCGGTGGGATGAGGACTGGTCCATCGTCTCCGGGTGGTATGCAATAAAACCACCTATTTAGGTAGATAATATTCTCATGTAATAATAAATGGCGTACCAACTCCAACCAGGATTAAGTCTTGTCCAAAATCCAGCACATCCTCCCGTGTGTGCCACCGATGAAGTTTTTGTTTACCCTCAGCCCAGTACACTTAACTATGGCGGTCGCCCAAATACCATGTTATACGGAACCGCTCCTTATATGGCCGGTAAAGGTTCCCCAGCCCAATTCATAGAAACGAGTGATCAATTACGTCCTCAATCCACCTCTACATTTAATACATCTATAGCTAAAACATACGAAAATCAATATTTCCCCATTCAAAATGTCGAATGCAAGTTGCCTCTTCGAACCAGGACTTATGAGCCCGCCAGTACTCGTGCGATGACTCAGAATGTTGTGTTCAATCAGAGATATGCTAAATAAAAAATATCGACAACAATTAAGAATGGCGGACCCAGTATCTATAGCTGCTATAGCTGGATTAGCTTATTTAGGAAAGCGATTAAGCGAGCAACCCGAAAAAAACATACCACCCATGACTGAGCCCATACAACCTATACAGGATATGGTTGCTCCAGCGATTATGGATAATTCCTCAACCCGTACACCACAGCGCAAACTCGAACATCCCACATTCGGAGACATAGCTCCCCAATATAGGACCAGTGGAAGTGAAGTTTTAGAAATGCGTGATCGTATGTTTGATACAGGCCGAATGAATAATCTTTCCCCAGTGGAAAAACAACTCGTAGGCCCAGGTCTAGGCGTGGGTGCTGAAGTTCCCGCTTTCGGTGGACATCAACAGCTCTTTCGTGTAAACCCAGAAAACGTCGGTGCGTATCGTTTAACTACCCTACCCGGTAGGACTGGTCCAGCACATGATATATCAGGTGGTCGTCGTGGTGTCATGGGTGATATAGGTAATAATAGGCCTGAAACTACCGCGATGTTGACCGGTCGTCGCCCCCCAGTTGGCGGGCGAGCGCAGGGTATGTCGGGTGTAGTCGTACGTTCCGAACATGAACATACTAAGCGACCCACTAACCGTTCCGAAACCGGATCCAGAACCGACGGTCTCGGTTTCCGTGGAGCTAAGCGTCTCGTATCTGAACTCACATCTTCCCAGGATCCCACCAGGAACAAGAAGGATGGTAATATCGAACAATACGCGTATAACAATAACCCCGCACCCAATATTCACAAATACGCACACGGCTACCTCACATCGCCCGCCTCTAAAATTGGCGAAAAGCGTACGTACGCGGCACCCCATACCGTCGAGGAACTTCAAAAGTATGGGTTCCGCCCCGACGATCGCAGAGGCAAGGCGAATCGTGCAGGTAATGCTGGTCGCATGAACGTCCGCTCCGGGCCCCTCAATCAGGGTGGTTTACCTACAGCCGCGAGAACAGACACTACTCGTATAGATGGGCGTGTCAATGGTGTCAATGGTGGATGGACACAACAATACACCAATGATTCTTACCACCAATTGAACACATACAAGGGAAATCAGAACCCTTTGGCATCGGGTGCCAGTCTCAACATAGCCAAAAATCAAATGCAAAAGAACCCTTTATCTCAACAATACTTTTAAATAATATAGATTGTAAAATAACACCCATTAAAATATTATCCATATATTTTAATGAGCGTATACACGTTAGATATAGATAGTGGTGAGCGTGATCCCGTATCGTACCCGAATCCAGGAGACTACGTTGTCGAACTACGTCATCCCATTTATGATGTTAAGAAATTGTCTATAGTTTCCGCACGTATTCATGCGAGTCAATTACTCGTTAATGATAATAACAATACGTTTTCTATTACTAATAATACTACTACTGGCACAGTTACTCTCGATAATGGCAATTATAGCGGGAGAACTTTAGCTACTGAATTAGATAGCAAATTCACCAGTCTGAGTATAACGAGTTCATATGATAAAGATAAAAATGATATAACATTTACTGGTTCTTCCCAGTTTACGTTTAATTTTTATGGTGGTACAAATGGGTATCACTCTAGTGTCGCTGTAAGTGGAAAAACAACGCCGCACGATATTTTAGGTCTTCCCGCGAGTAATGTCACATCGGTGAATAATACGTTAACAACTGGAAGTCTTAATTTACAGGGTCCAGATGCCCTCGTCATAAAAATCAGCAACGGCGCCGACGAACTAAATAAAACCGTATATTCTGATACACCTTTCTACACGGGGCGTATTCTCATGTGTGGTGATGTGGTTAACTATTCGGGTTCTGATGATGCGGTAGAGCATAATTTTGACACGGGTACACAAAACATATCAAAATTACGTATACAGTTCTTTTACAGTAGTAATAATCGTTTAATTCCATACAATTTTAGAAACGCTAATCACATACTAAAATTAAATATCGAATGTAGTACAGATAAATTATATACGACACCTAAGGTCGTTAAAGATTTCTCTTTACCACCACCTGTACGCATCCCTGAAATGGAAGATCCGGATAGGTGGAAAGGGTATGTATACATTTTCCTGATAGTATTTGTTGGTTTAGCGTTCATTTTGCTCACTCGACCTAAAAAAATTAGCGAGTGATGGCGAAAACGGGAGAAGCGGGCTTCTTGACGCGGGTGGATACGCGGGAGATAAGCATGAATACAAGAACAGAGAGGAGAGTGGTGAACAGCGCGGTGAGAGCGTAGTTAAGACCACCATTCTTCTGGACGCGCACGATCTGGTGAATACCCCATCGAACGAGATCCATCCAAGAAAGAGCAGCCGCGAAGGAGAAACCCGCAACAACGGCATTGAGAGACTGAGTCTCGAGTTCACGGGAGATGGAAGCGAGTACCTCGGAAGCGGCAGGGTTAGACATTTTATAATAGGTTAAGATTTTATTCTGGTAATAACTCTTCAACAAAGACTAATTTTTTATATTTTTCTTTCCTGTACCCCTTGATTTTTTCATCCCCATCTTCTTCCTCATCATCGGAATCTTCTTCGTCTGAGAGACTCGATTCTGATGAGTTGTCTACCGTTTTAAATGATTTATAATTTGTATCGGTCCATCCCTCTGGTAATTCAGAGGTGCTCATTACTATCAATAGCATTTTTTATCATCTTCTCTGACGGGTTAGTCGGCTTCCATGCTTCCCACGCATCATACGCATCGTTTATAGCGAGCATATTCACATCACTGCCTGAATAAGGTTCGAATTGAATATCCTCTTCCACTTCATCTACGACTTCGATTTCTTCATCATCCGATTCCTCCTCGTCGTAAATGTCTGAAAAATAGGAACCTATCTTATTACCGACCGTGTTCATGGCACAATATTTCATACAATATTCCATATCTTTTCCTAGTATGGTATCTCTACCACACGCTTTAGCGTATTGTCCTGAGAGAACCACGGAGTGTTCTAATACCGGTGTTATAATCTCAATTGCCGATTTTTCCAGAGTTGAAGCGAAGTTTTGCGACTCCATCTTTAAATTCTAGTATGTTATTGCTTAGCGCATAAACTCTAAGCTCTCTATTTTCTGACAAAGCGTTCAAGTCAAAATTGAAATTTTGGTTTTTGATCATACTGAAATTTCTTTGACCTGTGGGGTACCATCTTTCTGGTTCTAATGCGAAACTATATGAGTAAAATCGTCTAAATAATTGCGTTCGAGAATGATGAATACCACTCTGAACAGCTCGAAGGTTTATGAATTTACCCGTCTTATCATTCAACATGACTTCACCGTCTAGTGTCATCTCCAAACTTCGTAAATTTTCGTAGGAAATGTATTCATTGTTTAAAATTTGACTCGGGTGATCGTAATCGAACGGATTTGATACACTGGTTCTCTGTATAACGAAAAATAATTCCTTGACTGGATTTATAAATTCGGTTCTATGTTTAAAAGGGTTTGTATTGGCTGGAATTATATCCCTACTCACTTGAAGTTGTGTTATGATATGATTCACTTCTTCGGATTGGTATTTTATCCGCTCTGGGTCTCCGAGTTGTACCATTTCTGTCTGGAGAGACATCGAGTTTATACCCACATCATATATACCTGGAGATATTAGGTTTATAGTTCCGGTCATAACCGCGTGTGATGTACAATAATACTTCAACGTATTCGGTGCATCGAGTGGAACTGTAAAAGTTGATGGATCCGTTGTTGAACTTAAACCATTCGCGTATGATGCCCCACCCGTATCTTTCAATGCGAAAGGATGTCCAGTTTTATTGTATGTAAAATTATACGTATTTCCTTTTAGCAATGTAAGAGTGGGGTGGGTAGCACCGTCTATTATGTATTCATTTTCATCAATCACAACAACAACATTGAATGTCGTATTATTGGGCGAAGCGCTCACCGGTAAATCTGTTATACACTTTCCTCTGGTGTTTAATTTAATTTCTATTTCACATTCTTGCTGGGTAAGTGCGCATAAAGGTAGAGACAATTCCGGATTATTATAAAAATAAAAAGGTATGTCTACTATACATTTTCGGGAAGTAGTTGCAGTTCCCAAATATCCTTGTATTGTTGTATCACTCACATTTGTTCCTGAAAGTTCATCTGGACACTTACCTATTAATTTAGACAAGTTCGTCTGTTTCGTCTGAGTTATGTAGTTTTCGGAGTGTATCTGGAGCCAATCTGCTGGTATTCTCTGAACAACCTGACCTCCTATGATCAAATCCACATATTCAATCAACGCATGACCTATAGATTCTATGTATGTATACGTAGTACCAAACGTGAGATGTGGAAGCTCGAACTGAACGCTGACGTTTTTTATGAGATCACCACAATTATTAGGAATCGTACATCTTAAAGTACTTCCATATTCTAGGTTTCCATCTAATTCATGGTTTACTTCATATTTCGCGAAGTTTGTATGTTTCCTGAAATTTTTTACGAAGTGTGTGTACTCTGGATCGTCTGTGAAGAATATATCCTGAGTACCCTTCGTGGCGAGTTGTAATCGTCCCGCCATTCCTAATACTATACGTTAAAATTTTAAGCCCGCTAAACCACTTTCTACGTGAAGTACATTGTAATTTTGGGCATAGATGGATAGGTTAGTTTTTGATACTGATGATACATCTTCCAATTCAACATCTATCTTTTTGTGTATTATACGACTCATGTTCAATTGTCCCGTGGGGTAATACATCTCGGGTTGGAGAGAAAAGGAGTACATATAAAATTCATACGCGGGGTCCGGACATCCTGTATGATGACGAAGTGATTGTTCGTATGCGAGATATTGCCCACTTTGATCAAATATGGTTTCACCATTACAATCAAATTTTATATTCTTTATAGATCTATAATCGGAACGTTTACCTGCTAAGATTGTGTTAATGGTTTGATCTGAATTGCTAGTTCCAGACAAAGAGTACACGCGAACATAGCCGGGAACTTGTGGCGTCGCGCTAAACTTACTGGGCGCACCAATCACCACGCGCGTACCGTCTGAAGACATAGAAAGTGAATATCCAGAGTGGTCGCCAGAAGCCTCGCCGTTTATATCTGAGCCCCACTGGATCCATGACCCAGAACTTTCATAATAAATTCGCACATATCCGGTATCACCACCACCAGTTCCGGCGTAATTATAAACCTGTCCAGGTGCTCCTATCGCCACACGCGTTCCGTCCGAGGACAATGATACTGAGAACCCTAACTGGTCGCCCACAGCATCACCGTCGATGTCTGAGCCCACTTGGGTCCACGTCCCACTGACATACTCAAATATGCGCACTTGGCCTTTGCCCAATGTATAAGATGTCGAATTTCCAGTGTCGGTACCGTCGTTATTGATTGCGCCGATCGCCACACGCGTACCATCTGAGGACATCGAAAGTGAATATCCAGAGAGGTCGCCCGGAGCCTCACAGTCTATACCTTGACCCAACTGGGCCCAATCTCCACCCACATTGCTCCACTCATACATACGCACTTGGGACCGTAAGCTCGAATCGGTCTGTCGAGGGCTGCCGATCGCCATGCGCGTTCCATCCGAGGACAATGATACAGACGAACCGGTTCGGTCGTCCGCAGCCACACCGTCGATATCAGTGCCTACTTGTGTCCACAGAGACCCGTTCCAATCATACACGCGCACGTGGCCGGCCGCTGACACACCGCTCGGATGCCCGGCGTACGGTTCGGCGTCGTTATAAGGTGCGCCTATCGCCACGCGTGTGCCGTCCGATGATATAGATACCGACTGCCCGGACATGTCGCCAGCAGCCTCACCATCGATATCCGGACCCATTTGGGTCCATGTCCCACTGACATCCTCATACACACGCACGTGTCCGGCACTGTTCGCGGCGCCGTCGTTCCCGTAAGCGCCGATCGCCAGGCGCGTGCCGTCCGAGGATATAGATACGGAACCGCGGCGGCCAGATTTGTCATGCGCAGCCTCACCGTCAATGTCGCCGCCCACCTGAGTCCATGTTCCATCGTCGTCATAAAACACGCGCACATGACCGGAGTAAGAATTTGTGTTGTTGGTGTTAAATTCTGCACCTATTGCCATACGTGTGCCGTCCGATGATATAGATACCGACCGCCCGGACCCGTCGCCAGCAGCCTCACCAAGGATGTTTTGACCTCTCTTTGTTATCTGAAACGTATCACCGATACCAGGAATTGTTGTAGATAAGGGTGTTAAAGCTTGATCATTTGTTGTAGTATTCATGAGACGATTTTCAAACACCACCTCGCCGTCTACTTGATACGGATTTTCAGAATATTCTTCTTTTGCCATAAAAAACATCTCTTTGACTGGATTTTTAAATTTTAAAAGTGCTGATTTTTTTGATTCATTTGGTTTGTATACCAATTTAGATACTTGTAATTGTGTGATTAAATATTCTATGGGTCTCGTGAGTAAAAAGTTTCGTTCATCCTCAGAAACAAAATAAAAATCTGTTATGATGGAAGCATTTTTTATACCTCCATTTGTAGTTCTTTTTCTTACATTTATAGAATTTGATGATGTGTATTTAAAAGATATATCGTCGTCGACATCCCTGAATTTTATATCTATTTCTACGAGTTGTTTAGTTATAGCACACACGGGTATAGCTAAACTTGGGTTCCTGAAGAAATAAAATGGAAGATGTACATATAATTCTGTAGTTGGATTAGATAACCTGTTATGACTAGTTAGGTAATATAAAGTTGTTCCAGTTTCATCTGTGTTGTTATTCAATTGATTATACATGTATATAAAATCACCGGTTATACGTTCTATTGTTTGTCCTCCTATCTTCAAATCGGCGTATTGGATAACATGAGTACCTATAGACGTATTGTATAGATTGGAAGTGTCAGTCGTACTCCCTGAAAGAGTGTCCATTTCTATTTTAAGTATAGTACTTCTAACCAAATCTCCCACGTTGCTGGGTACACGACACTTTAATAAGCTTCCTAATTGTATATCACCCGAAAGGGGTAATTGTACTGCTTCAGTAGAGAATTGGCTATGTCTTTTAAATATAGACGTAAAATACGAAATCTCAGGAGCACCTGTGAGCCACTGGTCCTGGGTTCCTGTTATGGCGATTTGAAGTTTACCCGCCATTCTTACTAGATGTGAGTAAAATTTTATGAAATAAAACGGGGCGGTATTATAGATGGATCTACGATTACGTAAATTTAATCCAGCCACCATGGCGGATGATAAAGTATGTGTTTTTGTTGGTAAGCGTAATACTGGTAAATCTACACTCGTCACTGACATTTTATGGCACAAGAAGCATTTACCAGCTGGAATAGTTTTGTCTGCGACTGAAGAAGGTAATCACTATTATCAACAATATGTTCCAGATCTTTTCATTTACGGTGATTACGACAGGGACGCTATAGAACGTGTTATGGAAAGACAGAGGAGACTCGTGGGAGCAGGTACACCAAATTGTGGTGCATTCCTCTTATTGGACGATTGTATGTATGATAACAAATTCATGCGTGATACCTGTATCAGGCAGTGTTTTATGAATGGGCGTCACTGGAAGATCTTCTTCATGTTGACGATGCAGTATTGTATGGATCTTCCACCAGCTCTTCGCGCTAATGTGGATTATGTGTTTATTCTCAGGGAGAACATCATCCAGAATAGAGAGAAGCTTTACAAATCCTTTTTTGGTATTTTCCCAAATTTTGATATGTTTAATAAGGTCATGGATGCGTGTACCGAAAATTATGAATGTATTGTTTTGGATAACACCAGTAAGAGTAACAAGATAGAAGATTGTGTATTTTGGTATAAAGCAAAATTACGAAAAAATTTTAAGGTTGGGGCTCCAGAATATTGGAATACACATAAAAAGATGTTTAATCCCAAAGGTGGGAGCGCATCCAATAGTTTTAAACAGACAAAAAAGAGTACTCCCATTAAAATCACTAAAACTAGGTGAGCGCGAAAAATTATTTATTAGAAAACATTGTTCACTATTAAATGGCGGCTAATATTCCTACGTTAAATTTATCTGATCCCACTGATGGGATGGTTCCTATAAATAACAGTACTACATTTGTGGAAAATTCGCCTGAAAAAAATATACTACAAAGTAAAGAAACCATGGATTCTACACCGATCGCCGACATTATGGGACAGTCCCAGGATAGTTTAGATGCGCCTATGATGGCTATGGACCCTCGCGTGGTTCAGCAGCAGATGATGGCTCAACCCCCCGCTATGGTTTCCCAAACCGCTGGAAACGAGGGTTCGGATTCTAAGAAAAAGAACCCCTTAGATCTCACCGATGATCAGATGCAGGCTCTCATCGTCGCGGTCGCCTGCTCAGCCGCCGTGAGCAAGCCTGTCCAGGATAAACTCGCAACCACCATTCCTCAATTTGTAAACGCACAGGGTAACCGAAGCTTTGTAGGGTTAGCCTCTACGGGACTTGTCGCTGCTATAATTTTCTATTTCGCGCGACGTTATTTTTAAAATCGAAGTACATCCCCACTCTGAGATATGTACGCAACCCCAGCACCAACTACCATAGAAGCCGTTACTATCAACGTTGCTACGGCAGTATCCTTAGGATTTTTACCATACTCTTTCAGGTACCTCTTTAATTTAGCCCACCTAAAACCTTCAGTCAGCAGAATCATAAACAGTACAGAGAAGGCTGAAACCATGAACACGGTTCCAGTTTTAGCACTCAAGAAAATGCTATGATTACCGAGCCACCATATCAACATTGGTAGGATAACGGTTAACATGGACATGTTAGCCCAGTATTTCCATTCTAAACGCATGAGAGGTATGCTGAATAGTAAAAGCATCCATATAAGAACGGACATCGTAAACCTGGCGAGTGGTACCGTCACGGCACTATCAATAACACTTGACATTTATAAGTATATGATATTATTTATCGATGACGTGCGATCCGCAAAATTCTTTCTGTTCTGATATTTTTGTGTACACCCCTATCTGAACAGCAATATTGGTCAATTTTGCAAATTTGTTCCAAAATTCTTCGCTATGCGAATATTCTTCAACTACACAATGTACGAGTTCGTGTAAAAGTACGTGAAACATATCGTTAACCGTTCCATCCAGACACAACCCTATCTCAGACCCCTTGTTGGTATTGTATCCTGGTGTTTTATTCCGTTTATGTTTAATGATGAGTGGTTTTGGTTGATAAATTTTCCTAAAGTCTTCTTCATGTGTATTTATTAAATACTCCCTGAGTTTTTTATACTTCGTTTTAAGTTCTACCACTCTCTCGTCTTCGTGTATATTTTTAACTATAAGAGCGCCGATCACCAGTAGTAATACCACGGCCAGCATTTTTATATACCAATATAAATTTACTGTACAATTCTGATATCGGGTGTCCCTTTAAACCTTCCCATAAATCTAATGTAAACCCTTCATTTTCCAGATGTGAAACTAATATATCCTTATGTGCTAAGGGTTCGGATTTAGGTCCATCTGCGTAATAAGGTGTATCGGCTAAATGTACAAAAAGTTTTTCACCGAAAGCACCATTACTGGTTTCTTGCATTTTGAAAAAATTTCCCAAATCATCTTGATAAGGTGTTTTAAAAATCATAGTGTGAGAATCTGGAAGTATACCTACAAATCTCCCACCCGGTTTTAATCTTTTTTTAATTTCTCGCATCGTTGATAAAAATAAATCTTTTGATTGGAAAATATAATGAAGTGCAAAATTGTAGCATATAACATCATGTTTTCTCATAGGTGTAGCATGTATATCTCCCAAATAAAAATTGACACGTATTTTCATATTTTTTGCTCGTTGCTTGGCTTCTTGTAAAGCTTCCTCGTTAGGTTCACACATGTTTATATTGGCACCAACATTTTCCCACTTTTTTAAATCACCACCAAACCCACACCCAACATCTAATATACTATCACCCTTTCGAGTGACTCTCGATATCAGTTCTCTCTTTTCGTCGTTGTGAACACGGCGAAGATTTTCCATGATAAATTATACTTTTTTAACTCTAAGTTTGATTACTTAAAGGTAAAACGCCCCAATAAGATATAATGTCTCTTGAACAAGATTTCACCACGGTACCTGGTCAATTGTTCGCGTGCCTTAGTATCGTAGGACCAGAGTGCCCACAGAAGAATGAAAAGTTTGGAATTAAGATTCGAGGGTGTTTTTCTACCCGCGACGAGGCGGCGAACCACGCAAAGCGTCTTCAGAAGGAAGATAGTACGTTTGACATTTACGTAGTTGATATGTACAAGTGGCTACTCATTCCACCTGACAATGCGAAGATTGATGACGTACACTATACCAACGACAAGCTTGAAGAGCTTATGAGTGGGTATGCTGATAATCAGAAGATGGCAGCCAAAATGTTCAGTGAGCGTAAGCGTGATATGATCGATAAGGGTAATGGTTTCCACAAGCCCGGAGATGAGAACTCTCAATATTATAACCGCCCCGATGAAGAGCCAATCAGTCATCCCGCCGATATCATCGAAAAACTTAAACTCGAGAAGCCCGACACTCCTATGGAGGATCTCGTGAAGGAAGCTGATGTTATCATAGCCGAAGAGATAAAGCAAAGGCAGAAGGAGAGGGAAGAACAACAGGCTATCGCAGAAGAACCAGAGGCTGAGGCTGAGGCAAAGGTTGAGTAAATAAAAAATAAATTTAAAAAAACATCTTATTAAAAAAAATCTTAGTTTTTAATAAGATGATTCTCACATACATAATCGCATGTGTTATAATTTTATACTTAATGTACCTTTTTTTGAAAAGAAATGAAATATTTTCAAACACATTAACAGATGTAGAAGTTACAGCTCTTAGTGTATTCAGGGATACCGAAAAAGATACGACGGGAAGAAATAGATTCGTAGTACAGCCTAAGAAGTCGGAAGATGTAGGGGAGTTTAGATCTGCGAATCTTCCTAACGATCAAACGTGGCTTACACCGGTCTGAGAACGATTGGTTGTTGTGTCTTCCCCATAAAAAATCCGAGAATGAAAGAAACAAATATAATGATGTACACGTTCTTATCCAAAGACGCGAATAAATCTACTTTTCGAGGTTCATCCATCATAGGGTAATGTGGTGGCATCATGGCGGGTGGTGGGTGTGAATAAAAATATTGCGGATCTATCTGACTAGAATCATTATCTTTGTCATCCATAGTTGGATTATATTCTATAGGATTACCTATATCCGTATCCATATATGTATTAAAAGTCTATTTTTTTAAGCCTCACTTTCCTCATCACTTTCTTCTTCATCATCCACGACAAAACCGGCTAAATTACCATTATCATCCGCATCTTCATCTTCATCTTCATCTTCATCGGAACTAAAATCTTCATCTTCTGTTTCACATATATCTGTATCGTTTTCATCAAAATCTGAATCATGCTCTCCATCCGAAAAATCATCTACAGGTCGCTCCGTAGGCTCTAACCGGGTGGGTTTTTTAGAAATACGTCCTGAACGAGTTACGCGGGTTGTCATTCGTAACTATACATTGTACAATCCTTTTTAAATATATTTAGGCCTAAAAACGATATTACGATTGCTCGCTTCTTCAACGAGTAATCGTTCTGTTTCCTTTAGTATTTTGTCGCCTAAACTTGCCATTTCATCCTGTGTATCTGGATCTATATCTATGAAGTACAAAGCTATTTCGTTAAGATCTTTTACAGCGAGTTCTGTGTATTCTCGAGCTTCGAATACATGTTCCATGTTATTTTTAGCCATGTTCATGTTGGTCAGAAATGCACCGTACAGATCTGGGTGTATACCAGAATATTTATGCGTTTCTTTTATTAAACTTTCTAGATACACTGGACTACTTTTAACTTTTGTTATGTTGGTAACAATTATAAAAAACAATATTACGAATAACAAGAATATCATGTTATAACGCTCTTACTATTTTATCGAGAAGATTATGTGAGCGAGTTTTACAATCGCATAATTGTTCCATGACAGAATTTTGTTTTATCCTGAATTGTACTTTTTGTTTTTTACATCCCGGACAAGATGCGTTTGTATTTATGATATGCATTTTTTTACTTTTTTTATTTATGGAAATGACTTTGATTTCTTCTTCATTGATTATATATTTTTTAATAAAATTAGATAACATATCGACGAGAGACTCCCCATTCGATTCATCAGATTTAGGTATAGGTTGACAAAATGTAATAGCTTTATACCCATTGGGATACAAAGTTTTATAAATTTTATCCGGAAGTGCGTGTCTTCTACCACCAAAATTTTTACAATATCCATACTTTCTACCTTTCATGGTTTCGCATGTACAAAAACATTTTTGATAAATCATATCACCTTCTATTAAGAACCATACATGATTGGAAGCATGGGAACGTCCTAAATTTTCACAATATTTAGATGTCGACGATACGAGATATGTTTTTTCACGTTTATATATTTTAACAATTTCTGATTTATCTTGACCATCCATGTTTTTACGAATAAAAGAATTTATATGATCTGTGGTTTCGTAATCTGTAAAAATATCTTTCGTATCTTTAATATCGAAAGATCCTTCTTCCCGCACAGAACCCTCCACGACCACATGATTTTTGTTTTGTGTGCGCAATGTAGCCATATGTAAAAGTTCTATACACGGATCTTGATCAAAAATATATTCCAATTTTTTAGATTCTTGTATGTATAACATGACAGGTTTATATTCTCCCTGTGTGACTTTACCTTTATCGCACCCTTCACACCCTCGACCCTCACACGCTTCATGTTTCGCTTTTTTATGAGACCAAGGCATACGAAACCCACTTCCTTTCGTATTTCTTTTCCCATTTCCATACACTGCGGTATCCACTATATCTTTCCACATTCTTCCCGGGAAAAGAATATCTAAAGTCGATACTATATGCGAGTGTAAGGCTGTAGCAGAACCACTGTCAACTACAAATTTGGGCCAGTTAATATGGATACCATGTTTAATTTGCTTCCCAACTTCCTTTGGTTCGGCTATAGAAATTAACGCATTTTTACCCCCAAAAAATGCGACACGATCACAAATAGCCCTAGAAACTTCTTTTAAATGTTCAAATGTTAAATGTTCATCACTTTTATAGTCTAAATCTACGAAAAAATTATACGTATCCGTCTTTTGTTCGACGACGTATATCTTTTCACCACTTTGCACAGATTTGATGTACATCTCATAAAATTCATTCAATTTATCAAACGGGACGGATAGTATTCCACCATCCATGAGCACGTGTGATAGATTGGATCCATTGCAAAATCCTTGTCGTCTACACCACGACTTAAACATACTTACGTTATATTGTACTTAATTTTTTAATGTTCTTCTTCGTGCCAAATCGATCGACGATACGAAACATCTATAAATTCTTCATCTTCGGTCACGAGTTGTTTCTTTAAAACTAAAAGTTCGTATACAGTTTTAGTTTTAATTTCTTCAATATATTTCTCAGCTTTATCTTCCATATACGATTTATGATCTATGAGTATATCTTTGATTTGCTTGAGAATGTAGTTCTTAGACTTCATTATTTAATAGCAAATGATTTTCTATTGAGAGAAGACACGCACGTGTAGAACTCCGGATTACGTACGACATTCTTGACTATTCTATCCCATCTACGTCTCCCATTGAATTCTTGTAAAGTGTCGAAACTCATGAAATCATTTTCATCGTATGTACGTTTCATATTAATCTTTTTTGTATGCATCTTATGCTTTTCTTCGTTAAAACGTCGTATTAATTCTTGTTGATCGGTCCTGGAATAATTTACAAAAAATATGAATACGTTATATTCTAAATCTACAGTTGGACTTTCTTTAACAGTAAATGAATAGTGTGTATAATCACACTTTTTTAAAGATACGACTCCTCTTGTTTCTTCTTCTAGTTCCCGTAAAGCTGTACGTAACGGGTTAAATATTTCTCTTCGTCTACACCCTCCGGTGACGAATATCCACTCTTTAAATCTTTTATCTCTCACTGTTAGGAATCTCGCAGTTCCATCATGAAATGACACTGGTATGGCGATGGCTTTATGTTTCTTCATTGCTCATAGCACTCTATAATCCCCTGATAAGTTTATTCGCTCGATTCCTCAACAGGGATTTTCACGGGTTCCTCCTTACCGACGGGAGACGGCTTCTCTACGGGAGCCTTGACGAGTTGGATACGGGAGGGGCGCTCCACGATGACGGGACGCTGCTTCTCGTTGACGGTGTTCTTAAACTCTTCCATATCTTGCCTATTCTTTTTGAATTCATTGTAGATGTAGAGGGTCGCAACTAAACATAATACTGCGGCGACGATGGTTGCGGTTTCACGATCAAAAGCAAACATTATGGTATTTTAAGTATTCTTTTTTTTAAGCACTAACAATCGCGCCCATAGCTACTTTATCGTTCCTGGGGCACTCGTATCCATGCTGAGCGAATTGAACTTCATTATAGTGTCCGTCTTTACACGGAGCGTTCTGTGTGGGAATATATTGATTAAGAGTTCCAGATTTAGGATCGTAGGTGATCATAAAAACGAAAGCCAATAAAAACAAAAAGACTAACATTTACTATTAATTAGGATTTAATTGCTATATAACAAGCCTGCCATACCATTTTCTATGCGTAAAATGTTATAGTTAACCGCATATATATCAGTGTCGAAATTGCCAGCATCAGAGAGAAGGCGGGCACTGTCAATACGACTGAAATTTAAGCTGCCCGTGGGCTGGAGCTTACTGGTATCTAAGCAGAAGGGGTAGAGGAGATGTGTATCGATACTGGAATACAATGTAGAGAAAGGGGTATGATGATAGAGTGCGGTCGAAGTGTAGTTTACGCTATGCTTAGCATCACCGACATCGGTACCGTTGATCTGAAGCTTAATGTTACTATCTTTCACATGTACACCACCAGACTTGTAAGTCGCCAAAAACTTAACGGGGTGATTAAAGGAAAGTTCCTGGGTGGGAGTGCCAGATTTAACCATCTTCTGAGTTTGGGTTATGAGCATGTTCTGGGGTGTGTTCGCGAGAGTTGTACGCTCATCAGTGTCGAGGTAAATGAACTGAGTATGAACTTCATAATCAGAAGCAATCGCATTGGCGCCACCACCAACACCAGTACCCCAGGTAATTCGAAGCTCTACGTCATGGTACTGTAAAGCCACCAAAGGAAGAGCAGATTGGGCGTTCTCGCAAAAGCTGAAACGAAGAGGATAAAATGCAGAATCATCTGCGACGGCAGCGGCGAGAGACTTAGAATACGTCTGTGCGAGCATGACTGGAGCGATTTCTTGGGAAAATTCGGAGGTCTGAGTATCAATAACCTGACCTCCCACTAATAATTCAACCTTAGCGATCTGCTTTTCCCAGTTCGCACGGGTAGTTGTTTTATCGGGGACACGGTTAGTTATGTAAACATAACCGACGAGATCACCCTTGCGCTCGAAACGAACGGTGGACATACCATTCGCGGTGGGGTTGCCCTGGATAACCTGCTTCTCAACAGTTTGGGCGAAGTTTGTATGACGTTTATAGTTAGACCTAAAAAATGACACCTCGGGTTTCCCTACGATATGGGCATCTTGGGCACCAATGGCAACGAGTTGGGCAATTCCACCTGACATTTTATATTATACTGAGTTTTTATTTTTAAGCTCAAAACAATGGGACCTGTGGATGAATAGACTCGGTGAGAATGAGTGATAGAATTCCGATCATCGCGAGTCGACCGTTGACGAGTTCGGTCTCAGGCTTCCAAGGTCCCTGGACGTATCCCTCATCCTCCGGGTTAGCGGCGGTGCCGAGGAAAACCAAGGATGCGACAGCGATGGAGAGTCCGATGTTATCGTGGAACTGTGCGCTGATAGGGTTACCAGTCATGATCTCATCGACCACCGCGGAAGTGAAACCAATCATGGCCGCACGACCGTTAACGCGCTCTGCGACCGCCAGAAAATCGTTGGGGCGGTCGATCTTTGCGAAACGACGGAGAGTGTCCCTGGATACATCATCGTTGGTCGCCCGTACTACGGTGCGGGACTTAACCTTGTTCTTGGATTGAATGGATGTGGTAACGATGGGCCTGAGAGTCGCGATGCAAGACATTTTGTACTTTACGAAAGCGTTTTTTCTTTAAATCACTAGATTTTCGATATCTCCGACGCGCTTTACGAGGGATGCGACTAATAGTTCCATCGTCGCGACTTTATTCTTTTCGGATTGGAGATCTTCTTTTGTGGTTTGGAGTTGGCGGTCGACCTCTTGGAGGGCGGCCGTGGCGACCGTCCACACTGTTTCTTTTCGGATATGATGGAAATCATTTATTCTCTGTCCGTAGATAAATAGTTGACTTTCTGTGCGGTCTTCTTTAACACGAATACTATGCTCGTCAATAACCTGGTCAATAGTGAGTAAATGTTCATTATCATCCTCATCAAACACCTTCAATACCGAAGCATTGCTTTCTAGGATAGAAGTATCAAAGTTTGTAAAAGTAATCACGTTAGAGGTAGATACGTTCGCTAACTCATAAATATTTGGGATACACTCTTCACCTATTTTTATAGCTTCGGGGAGAATATCATTTACTTCTTGGGCGATGAAACCCCAAACAGGCTCAACGCCTCTGTTAATCTCATCCTTATATCTATATTTTTTTGGTTTGAGTAGTCTTATTATATTCAAAGCTTTATCATCTTCAACATCAACTATGTCTTTCTTTATGCGTTCATCACTTGAAGTGATAGCCCCCTGTGCTGATACGAAATAATGACCACAAATGATTGCCTCGTTAGCGTAAATACCCATGGTTCCCCAACCGTAGCCGCTCTGCCCCGCGAGACCGGAGCCACCATGATTCGGATCATTCCATTTGAAATACTTTCTCCAACCAATGCCAATACTCCCGGATCCACCGTTTACATGTAATTTAGCGTATGGTGCGCTTGTCCCAACCCCCATATTTCCCATTACATATAGCTGTGTGTTAATCCATGCGTCACCGTTGACCGCAAATCTCTGGGCGGGAGTTCCATAACCTACACCGACGCTACCATTTTGGTTAATTATCATCCTTTCTGACCCATTTGTATGAAATGTGAGTATGTTATCACCATGAACGGTTCCCTGTCCTTTCCATCCATGTATTTGTATTTTTGGTCGTTGAGTTCCTCCGCGATACCCCGATGTCAGTGTAAGTGTACCGTAATCCGATGAATCATTTCTATTCTCAATTATACGTTCGCCAGTTCCATCAACTCTGATATTACCACCGCCAACATGTAATTTGACATCCGGATTTGTAACCCCAATTCCCACATTACCGGAATGGTCTATTCGCATCCGTTCACCACCATTCGTTTTAAATGCTAATTTACCACAATACCCTAATCCGGGTGTGTATCCGTCGTATGCTTCAATGGCCACAACAGGGGTTGCCCGCTCGGAACTGTTACCACCCAAGTGGAAATCTATTTTACCCGCCAGTTGGTCGTCGTCCCCTGTAGTCTTCCACGCGGTGCTGACGATAGCCAAATGTCCATTGGTTACATCAAGTTTTTGTATCGGATTGTTTGTACCAATGCCCACATTCCCCGTAATCCTAT
>Ga0257106_1000287_pt1 | contig 31475 bp, 19 predicted proteins | sample LP_taG_3_FD_190177 | JGI IMG/M metagenome (GOLD analysis project Ga0257106, IMG submission 190177) | Marine microbial communities from Northeast Subartic Pacific Ocean, Canada - LP_J_2011_P26_10m | ecosystem: Environmental > Aquatic > Marine > Oceanic | place: Canada: Northeast Subartic Pacific...
GAACGGTTACACGAGGCGTCCGTGAACTCGAACGGTTTGTTTGAGATTGCTGCGGTGATATCGCAACCGGGGCGACCCAGAGGACGAGGGAGGAAATCGTCTGGGCCACCACCGCCGTCACCGGTGACGCAATCGGCCATAGATAGAGGCGTAGATGAATCTAAACTGCTGAATCCTGCGAAAGCGAACGAGCCGGAGTTTTTAGAGACGCTGGCGAAGATGAACTTGGACTTGTGCGTGACGGCGGCGTACGGGAACTTTTTACCGCAAAAATTTCTCGATATTCCACGATTGGGGACGTTGAACATTCATCCTTCGTTGTTGCCGCAGTTCAGAGGTGCGGCGCCTGTGCAGAGGTGCATAGAGAGCGGGTTAGAGGAAACAGGAGTGACCGTAGCGTTTACGGTTCTTAAGATGGACGCTGGTCAGATTTTAACGCAAACAAAGTACAGAATGAACGGATCCGAGAAGGCGCACGAAATGTTGGACGTTTTGTTTGATATCGGCGTCGAGTCTTTGATTGAACAGCTACCAAAGGTTTTCACCGGAGAAGCTGGTGAGATTGCGAAAGACCAAGGCGAAGAAGGGTTGAGTCACGCGGATAAAGTATCGTCGGAGGAAGGAGATTTGGATTTTAGCACGCTTTCTGCATTGGAAGCGCACAACAAAGTGAGAGCGTTTGATGGATGGCCAGGGACGAAAGCGACGTTTATCATTCAAGATGAGAAGAAAGGTGGAGAGCCGAAAGAGATTGTCGCGAAAATACTCACGACGAAAGTTGGCGGTAGCGTAGAAGGAGGAGAAAAAGTCGTAAAAGTCGCGAAGAAACAGTTTTCGATTCCGTGCAAGGGCGGCGAATATCTCGACGTGCTCGAAGTTCAACCTCCGGGAAAGAAACCGATGGACGTCGCGTCTTTCGTGAATGGATTAAAAGGTTCTAGCGTTAGTCTGCCTTAGATTTTCTACCAGTTGTACATTATTTATTTCTAATAAAATCAATCTACTGAAGTACTTTGCTAATTTCTACATCTATTTCGCGCGCTTTTTTTGCTATTTTTCTCTCTCTCTCTTCAATCTGAGTCCGCGTTTTCATCGCTCTCTTCTTCTGCTGCTCCTTCCCCACCTGGCCTTAACGCACGAATGTGCTTGTGTGGATAGGTTCTTCCACAATCAGGGCACGGTTCGTTCGCTCCAAAGATTTCGTCGTCGCCGTCGTCCGAGCGTTCGCCGTCGTCGTCGCTGTCGAAATAGGCGTACTCGTCCTCTTCTCTGCTCCCTTTCGCTCCGCTATTCCTTCTGGGCGCGTCTGGATGGCCAGGTAAAGCGCCAATTCCAGCGATGTATTTCGTCACGCTCTCTTCTGAAAACCCGTTTCTTCCGCCAAACTGATCGAACCCGTTCGTCCACGAGGAGAGTCTTCTGTTTTTGAAATACACGATGGCTGGCGGCTGCGAGACGTTGCACATTTGTAAAGTTGGCGATTTCGATCCTAATTCCGGTCGAATTCGCACAAACTTCGTCTTTGGAAACGCTTTCGCCAAGTTATCTAAAACTTCGTCTATTCTCGCACACTCGTCTACGCCGTCTAAGGTGAAATGACACAACACTTTCGCGTTCTTTTTCAAGATATCGCCGAGATCCCTCTCGCGCGCGTTTACGTATTCCGCCTGCTTTTGCATCTGCTCCGCTTTCATCGCGTTCAGACGCATCTCCCGAATTCTCGCCGCTTTTAATTCTCTCAAATACGGGTCGCTCTCCTCGTCTTCGTCGTCCGTGTTCCCGAAATCTGAATCTTCGTCTTCGTCTTCGTTCGTCTGTTGTTGTTGTAGTTGTTGTTGTTGAAGAAGAAGAAACTGCTGCTGCTGCTGATGCGCGTCATCCCCGACAATAAACTGCGCCTTCGCGTCCGCTTTCAATTGCACTCGGTCGACGCCTTTTAGAATTTTAATCAATCTCGACGCTTCTCTCTGCTCCGCTTCGTCTTTCTCGCAACACGACGGTCTCGGCATGACGTTTTGCAACTCCTCCGGCATCATTTCGATTTCGTCGTCGATCCAAGTGGAACACGCGCCGGCGTGCGGTTTGTGGGGTTCCTTCTTTGTGTTCTTCTTCTCCCCCACGTCTTCTTTGCCGCCGCCGGAAGTAGTATTAGGGAAGCTGGCAATCATCATCTCTTATTTATTATGTGTGTGTATAATTTGTTAATGAAGAAGAATGAATGAAGAAAGCTCGAGCTTTTCTCTTCTTCTAAAACCCAAAATTCGCCTAAAAATGAATTCGCCCGGACGCCTGTCTTTTTGGACCTCCTTTTGTCGTGCATGAAAAATTTTCCTCCTCTTTTCCTCATTTACTCACAACTCACTTTTTGTCAAAGAAGAACAAAAACAAAAGCTTTTGCGGCATGTTGAGGAGGAGTAAAAGGAGTAGCAGTAGTTATTATTTAAGAAAAATAGCATTAGCAGCAAAAGGAGAACAGTCTCGGTGTGGTATTGTTGAGAGGAGCAGTAGTTTTAGTTGCAGTCGTTTTCTCACCACGGGTGGCATCGACGATGGTGAAGACGACCACGACGCTTCAACATCATCTTCAACAACTCTAATAAAGAAAAGAATAAACGACGAATACGTGGACACGGAAGCAGCGATGGAACGAACTCGAATGAAAGCTGCGGCGTTAAAAGCGGCTGGATTGAAAGCGGAATCGATGACGGTGTTCGACAGAGAAGTGAAGAGAGCGCACAGGGACAGAGCGGCGTATTTACAACGAAAGAAGAAGGAGGAGAAGAAAAAAAAATCAATGAGCAGCAGCGAAGGAAAAGGAGATGGTGATTTTTTACTCGAAGAAGCGACGAGACGAGTGCTCGATCGATTGGACGACATTAAGCGACCGTTTAAACGGATATTAGTTATAGGAGGCGCGACGGTTTCGACCATCAAGCAGTTACTCGAGAAACGGCGAGATGTGGAAACGATCATCGCGTGCGACTCGAGCGAGGCGACGCTGCTGTTGGTGAAAGATATCGTCGGCGATGCGCCGAAACGGAAGTTTGATGGTTTTCCAGTGGAAATTAAATACGTTCAAGCGTTCGAAGACGATTTACCAATTAAAGACAACGTGGTCGATTGCGTTTTGAGCGTTCTAGGTTTGCACTGGGTGAATGATTTACCCGGGGCGATGGGCCAAGCGAGGTGTACGCTCGTCCCAGACGGCTTGTTTCTCTCCGCCATTTTCGGTGGCGATACGTTGACAGAATTACGAATTGCGTGCGCGTTAGCTGAAACTGAAAACGAAGGTGGCGTGAGTGCACGCGTCTCGCCGTTAGCGCACGTGAGAGACGCTGGAAACTTACTCGGACGCGCTGGTTTACGACTTCCCGCGGTGGACGTAGACACGCTCACGCTGAATTACAAGACTCCGATGGATTTGGTCGAACATTTACGGATGATGGGAGAGCAAAACGCGGTGATTGAGAGGAGACAAACGATTAAACGGAGCACGATGGAATTAGCGAACCAGAAGTACGTGGAAAACTTTTCGGCGTTATCGTTATCGAACGACGACGATGATTCGATGCCGAAAACATCATCGAGCGAAAGCGGGATCTCGGCTACGTTTCAAATTCTATACATGACGGGATGGTCTCCTTCCGAGACGCAACAAAAAGCGAAGGAGAGAGGATCTGCGACGGTGAGTTTGAGCGCCTTGAAATCCGCGTTAGAAGAGAAGGAGGAGGAAGAGGAGAAGAAGAAGTAGATAGTTGTAGGTGTAGTTGTGTAGTTGTCTCGTAGCCCAATCTTTCTCTCAAATCCAAAATTTATGTAAAAATCCTCCTCCGGCGCAACACATCCCGTACAAATTCGTCGTGTTGTGTTGTTGTTTTTCTTCTTTTAATTAAGAGAGAGGGAGAAAAAACATAGCGCACCATCTATCATCGCAGAGTACAACTATTTAAGTGTTCGTTAACGTCACGTGCGCAAGCATTCCACGTTCGCGTTGTATACATATTCGCGCGAGAGAAGGCACACGAGAAAGTCGGATTAACCCACCCAATATGAGCAAACTTCCGTTCATCGAACGGCTTCCGAGCGATGTCGTCGAAAGCGACGATTGGCTTTCGAATGCATTTCCAATCGTAGAAGAAGATAACGGAGCGTTATCTCCGTTCGATTTGGCGGATATATTTCCGCAACCAGTAGAAACCATCCCGAATACGAATTCGAATAATTTAAGAGCTTTAGCTTCTCCTCAAACGACGACGACGACGAAGACGTCGTTAGGGAAGCACGCGTTAGCTTCGGCGGAAGTAGCAGCAGTCACTACCATAGCCGAGACAGCAGCGACTGCAACGAAGAAGACGACTACTAGACCGGTGAAGAAGGTGAAGAAATCAGTGAGAGAAAAAGCCAGAAGAGATGCTTTGAACGATCGATTCGAGGACCTGTCCAGGTCCTTGCTCGAGAGCGCAGACGAGGAGTTGAAGACGGATAAGTCGTCCATAGTCACCGCAGCGAGAGAGTGTATTTTGGGATTGAGAGAACAATTAGGAAAATTAAACGCGTGTTTAGCCGCTGAAAGAAGCGAGTGGGCCAAGACGAAGCAGGAATTGATCGCGGAGAAGATTTTGGTCGAGCAAAAGTTGCAGAACTTTATGGCCAAGATGCCCTTTGCGAGCGCTATTCCAAGCACCGGCGGCTCAAAACATGCCGCCGCCAACGTTGGTATCACCGGTACTGTTGTTACCGAAGACACTGATGGAGATGCGCCACTTGCACCAATCTTGGTTGTTAGCACGACTACGGCAGAAGAAGACGCCAAATGGAGAGCGCCACTCGCGTAGAAGTGGAAATGTTAAGTTTTTATCCAAGTATTTTAGCCACACAAAAAAAGTTGTTATTTACATTGACTTTTTATTAGCACAAAGAGATATCCATGTATGTATTCGCGCGAGAATTTTACTCCCGTGCTATCATGTTAATCCAAAGACTTGTCTGTAATCCCTTCCAGGTTTACAAACGATAAAATCGGCCAGGTCGTCGTCATCGTCGTCGCCCGAATCGTCGCCTTCGTGTTCCCGAACAGCCTCCAAATACGGATTGTTGAAACGATTTCGACGCTTCTTCGACCGCCTCTTTCGCAGCACTTTCTTTCTGTTTTGTTGCTGACTCTCGTCGTCGGCGTCATCGTTGGCTTCGTTCTTCTTACACTCTCCCTCTCCCGCTCCATCCCCAACTTCTCCAGACTCTTTTCCTCCGTCGAGAAGGTTACTTCCGTCGTTCTGCTGTTGTTGCGCATCTTTCACTTGCGTCGTGGAAGTGTAAATGGAAAGGCCGTACTTCCTTTTTCTTTCGTTTATAGCTTTATCATCCACATCTTCTTCTGTATTTTCAACACCAGTTGTTTGTTGATCCGTTATGGATTTGTTTTTATGGACTTTTAACGCGTAGAGAAGAGTTATGAGACTGCGATCGAGGAGTTTCATTTTCTTCAAAGCTTTCAAGTTCGCGTGTACGGCCGCGCACTGTGCCATAAATGCACGCCTAGTAAGCTCTAACGTTTCGAAATTTTGAACTGGAATAGCTTCCATTACTTCTTCTTGAAAGAATTCTAAAATACCACCAGTCGCGTAATGCAATCGAGCTCCAGATAAAACGATGGCTGACAAATCTCCTTTTTTCTTTTCCGAATTGGTCAAGAATGAAGCCGCCCGCTGGCAGCACTCCAAGCAATACTTAGACGCCATGAAAAGTGATTCTGCTAAAAATTTGATGTCTCGCAAAAGCGATGATGATGCACTTTTATCGTCGTCGTTGTCGCCTACTTCTTCCTCTTTCAATTTTTTCCATTCATTTACGACGAAAGGTATAAAAATTTCAACTGTTTCTCCCAAAGCCGAAGCAGACTCGACTACTGCGTCCACGACCGAAATCCTGTTGTTTCTCTTGTTTGAAGAGGACGACGAGGTGAGTTCGTCCCAAGACGGCAGCAGTGGTAATTCTGAGACGAGCGATTTGGCGAGTATTTTCAACGCTGATATTTTCGTTCGGACGTCTTTGCTCGCAATGCTCGTACTACTTCCAATCTGGGATAACATCTGTGAAACTGTCAGAATACACTCAGCTGACCCGAATTCGAGCTTTTCAAACTTGATCATCATCGATGTCATCGATGATACCGAATGATCTTCGATGTCTTCCATATGTCTGGTTAAAATCTGGTCGTTCAAAATCACCCCACTTCTAACAATTTGGTGCAGCCACAAATCCGAGGACTCTCGCATGGCTAAAGGCAATAGAAACTCCATCAATCGGACAATGTCGGGGACGAGAGTAAACCAGTCTTTATCAAGACCCCACTCCTCGTTTAATTGATGAAGCTCGTAACGCTTCATTTGGTGATACATACCATACGATAACGTCGCAACTAGACTTCCAATTGGGTACATCTTTCCAGCTATTTCAATCATTTGCAGCTTTTTCTGTTCAGTTTTCTCAACGTTGTATCTATCGCGAGGATCACGTTGCGCAAGAAGAACCGTTTGCACAGCCTCTCGGGCACCTTGGGCGAGGATGTGCGAGTCCATAGAATTCGTGATGAATGATGAAAGATAATTCATCTTCGATGCACTCGTATCGCACGCGGTAGCGGTATTGAAAGAAGCTTCTAGCGAAGCAAGAAGAAGTTTGAACGCCATGCGCACTTCATCTATGGCAGTATTAGCACTCCCGGCGTCAACTTGGTCTGCAGTTCTACCTTCACGACTGAAATCAAGACCAGACCAATATTTCTGAAGGGATTGCATCGCGAATTTCCCGCATTTTGAAATCAAGGATGATGAATTCAACGCCTCCGCATCGGTAGGAGGCGCAACTCTCTTCAGCGACGCACACAACGTTTCGATCGCGTCACTTTTAACGTCCTCTAGTTCTAACTTGGCCACTAAGTCTCCTTCTAATATAACGTCGATTATTCTTAAAGCGCTGCTCGTCTTGATGCTTTTTTCGGCGTCGAGCAAACTTAATACCGGCATCATCGATTCGTCCTCCTCGTCTAACTCGTTCCCATTCGCGTAAATCTCTTTCATGAGACGCTTCGCTTCTTTCTTTCCTTCAAAGAAATTCGACTTGACAAATAATCTATTCATGGCGAAAACGACGCGCTTTGCGATGGGGTTTCCGAAATCCCGGGATGCTTTGAAATGTGACAACATTTGTAAAAGCATGGAACGGTTGCCGTCTACTTCATCTTTCGTCAATTCGCACGAAGTCGATACAGCTTCCAACACGTTCAACCATGCCGTTTTCCCGATACTTTGCGCGTCGTCGTCGCCATCGTTGTCGTAAGCGTTGACTTTATTTTCTATCATTTTTGCGCACTCGTTTCCGAGGATTTCGAGAATATTTCGTCTGTGTTCCGACCAAATCTGGAAAACGACTCGAAGAAGCGACGCGGATACTTCTTGAGAACCCTTCCGCTGCACACTTTTAATGCACTCGTACAAAAAGTATCGCCTCGATCTTTCGTCCCTAATCTTGCTAATATTTCTATCGGTATTATCATTTGTCGCGAAAGTATCCGTCATCAACGCAAAAAAATCTTCCTCCTTCAAACACCGAGCGTTTTTCTGGAACTGAGTCCATGCCTCGTCTCGGATTTCCTTCGAAACTTCTTCAGAAGCGCAAATGCCGAATAAAATCGCCGGCCAGATCTTATCGCGCTCGTCGTAGAACGAATCTCGAAACCCTTTCGGTCGCTTCAATAGCAATTTTGCGAGCGCCGGCGAAAGAGCGAGCTCATCTCGAACGCATTTCGAAACAAACTCACACGCGTTTATTTGAGTGCTACTGCTACTGCTGCTAGTAGTCCGTGGTGGTTGCCGCGCAGCCACCTCGTCGTCTCCTTCTCCTTCTCCTTCACCTTCTTCTTCTTCACCTCCTTCCGAAAACATCTCTATCCCCAAAGCAGATACGACGATAAACAACTTGAAGTATTGCTTACTCAGCTCGTTTTTGTTCCTTAACTGTTTCTTTGTCGCCATCCGCAACGCGAATCTGCAAATCGTTCGCGCAATGTTTACCGTGAACCCGTCACTTCGTCCGGGTTCTTGCATCTTCTCCTTCTTCAACGTCACCACGCCTTTAGCTACTCGCATCATAACAATCTTGTGTTCGTCTTCGCTAAACTCTTCGTCTAAGAAGGACTCTAATATCTTCTCTAGTTTACCTACCGTCCATATCTCGTGCTTCAACAGCGGATGCGAAGTAGCGTCTCGTAACTTTTTCATCTCCTCTTTCCTCGTCACGTTGTTCTGTCCTTTCCTTCGCTCGAGAGATAAGAACGTCCTCAACACTTTCCTCCCGTTTTCGTTCAAGTTTTCTCCGTCTCCGTAGAGCAAATCTTCCTCGAAATATATTCCTCCTCCTCCTCCTCCTCCTCCTTCAGTTGCGTTGTGAATGTTGATGATATTACTCACGTGTTTCGGATTGTAATGGTACATGGATTCTCCCTCTTCGTTGACGATGGCGTTGTTCATGACCCGTAAATTTACTTCTCTTCCGGCGGCGGCTTTCAAAGTTCTCTTCCCTAAAGCATCGTGCGTCCCGTACAGTTTCATTTGCACGCACTTCCCGACAATCCACTCTCGGTTTTTCGACCGACACTCTAACCCGGAAAGTTCCGTGTATTTCGTTCGTAAATCTCGAAAGGAGAGTTTACGGAACTCCTCGCCTTGCGCTCCCGTTTCCATCACGTTAAAATACGTCATTATTCTTCTTTTATGAAAAGCTGTGTGTTCTTCTTGTCGTCGTTGCTTCCATTAGCGCGCGTTTTATTTCATTAATTCTTTTCGTCATGCATGGTATTTTTCTGGGGAGTGATGAGTGGGAAAATTCAAAAATCTCGCTTTAAAAAGGTGAACCGAATCAGAAAACAATCACACTTTGGACACACTTTTCTGGTTGGTAGTAGTGGTGGTGGTGGTGAGTCTACTCACGTAAAGAAAGCTCTTCTTTACACACAACAAGAACAACAAAATGTCTTCTTTGGGAATTCGTCTTCGCGGGGTATTGTTCGCGACGACGGGCGCCGCGCGCACCCACGCCGCCGAAGCGATGATGATGATGCGAAAAACATCACAAAAGACGTCATCATCACCGACAACTTTCAACAGAAGAACAATTTTTACTTCTACGAAAACTCCAAAAGCGTCGTCTGTTTTGTGCGGGGCACGGGCGAACAGGATGGCTGGAAATGCGATACCGCGTGGTTTTGGTGGTCGCAATCCTTCGTCGTCGTTTACGTCGTCGTCGGGGTACGTGTGGAACGCTCTGACCAAAATGCAAAAGAAGATACCAACGAGAAGGACGGGAACGGGAACAACGTCTACCTCTTACAGAACATTTTCATCGTCCTCGCTGGCTGTAGCCGCGCGTCGATCGTCGTCATTTCCTAAACTTCGACATTGTCATCAACAACATCAATCTTTGTTATTACGTCGACGGCGGCAGTATTCAACTTCCGAAACGATGCATCAAAATCCTTTAGTTCTCGGCGGACCGCGAGCGGTGAAACAAGTCACGTATTGGCTCGTTGGCGGATGCGCGTGGGTTTTTTCAATGGTTGTCATTGGAGGGATGACGCGATTGACTCGATCGGGACTTTCTATGACGGATTGGAAGTTTCAATACGAACATCCTCCGTTAACGTTAGAAGATTGGGAACGCGAATTCGATAAGTACAAGCAATCTCCAGAGTATCAAAAAACAAACATCGGGATGACGCTCGAGGAATACAAGTTCATTTACTGGATGGAGTACGGGCACAGAATGTGGGGAAGGGTTTTAGGGATTTATTTCGCGGCACCGCTAGCATATTTTAGCCATAAAGGGTACATAACGAGCAAGCTCATGAGACGATTGGGCGTGTTTTTCGTTCTAGGCGCGACGCAAGGCATGATTGGGTGGTGGATGGTGAAGAGCGGATTGAAGCAAACGGAAGAGCAAAAATTTGATGTGCCTCGCGTGAGTCCGTATCGGTTAGCCACGCACTTAGCGGGCGCATTCACCATATACACCGGGATGGTTTGGACGACGTTGAATGTCATGAATCCAGTCTCGCCGGCGCAGTTACCAGCGGCTACAGAGGCGTTAATTTCGGCGACGAAACAGTTGCGTAAAGCCGCGCACCCGCTCGCCGGTTTGATTGGCTTGACGGCAATTTCTGGAGCGTACGTCGCTGGGATGGACGCGGGGAGAGCATACAACACGTTTCCGTTAATGGATGGTAAAGTAGTTCCAGATGAGTATTTGAAGGATTGGGAGTCGAAAGGGTGGAGAAACTTTTTCGAAAACACCGCGGCGGTTCAGTTCAACCATCGTGTGTTAGCGTTGACGACGCTGGCGAGCGTATCCGCAGTGCACGCGATGTTTCGAGGAAACGCGGCTTTATCTTCTCAATCAAAATTACATTTAAATGCACTGATGGGAGTAACAGTCGCGCAGGTTGGGTTAGGTATCACCGCGTTGCTTTATCACGTTCCTGCTGAGTTGGGGAGCGCGCATCAAGCGAATGCGTTGATACTCTTCACTGTAATTTTGAGCTTGATGCATTCGGCTCGGAAACCAAAGAAGCTCGTCTTCGTAAAAGACTTATGGGCGCATAAACCAGCAGCAGCATAAATAGTCTCTATTATAGTTTATATTCTTAGCAATACATAGCACCTACTTTCAGTTTCTCTTTCTATTTATTATCCCCTAACTCTCCGCGCGCTCTCCTCCATTCCAAGGATCCGGTAGTTCTTCCTGGCAAGTTTTTCTTTTCTTCCTCGCTCATGTCGAGTACTTTTAGTTCTTCTCGTTCGTCTTCGTTTCTCTTTCTCACGATCTCTCGTCTCGCGACGTCTATGCGCGTTTGAAGCACTTCCGTGCACCTCGCGATTGCTTTGGACACGAACTCATCGTCCTGAACAATAGCGCGCCTTCTTCCTACCATCTCGTCGTCCATCTTTTGATATCTCTTCGAGACATCTGCGACACCGTCAATCGAAAACGCGACGACGAATGACAAACTCTTCCCCCATCCTTCGCTGTATAATCTCGGTTCATCAAACGCCGCCTCGCACGAGTCGCAATGGATCCACCTATTTTGAGAAGGGCTCCAAATTTCCGTCCAGACGTGATCCGTCCAGTCCAAAATGTATCTCGTCTCGTAATCTAGCGCGCGACAAATGAGCGAAAATGCGTTTGCAAACTCGCCGCAACGCCCTGTTCTCGTTTCCAACAGTTTCACCGCATCGTTGTATCTCGGGAAACGCGTTTGACAACCGCACCCGGAGCAGGCGTAAAGTTCGACCCTAGAAGTGCCAAACACTCGCTCTTCTTCGCTCGGGGCGACCGTGTCAACGCATTGCATGTTTGCCGGGTTTGTTCTTACCGTTGTTTTTCTTCCCACTTCTTCTTGTACGGAGAATGAACACGTCTCGCGACTACAGTTTGGTTTATCGCACCAGCTGAAATACTCGTGCTTAAACCACTTTAAAAGCTCGACGATAAACGCGTCTTTGAACGATAACCCCTGGCATTTCGATTCTTTTCCTTCCTTTACCCTCTTTTCCAACTCTTCCACGGGGACGACGGATAAAGCGCACGCTCGCGCCATCTCGTCTTCGTACTTTGTAATCGTTTCTAAGCCAGAGTGCAATCGACTCAGAAACATTTGTTGTTGTTGTTGTTGTTGATGATTTTGTTCCGTCGTCGTCGTCGTCGTCCTCTTTCTCTCGCTCATCATCATCATCAGTCTCTCCTCTTCCTCTTGGAGTTGACGCGCCAGGAGTTCGTCTGCATTCATCTAGACTAGAAAGAGTTAAAGAGAGACTATTGATTTTCTAACGAACTCATCGCACTCGTAAAAATAATAAAAATCTTGGTCTGAATCATGCTTTTGTTGTGTGTTGTCGTGTGATCGTCTTCTTCTCGTCAAATTATACGCACACAAAACAATATTCACTTCTTATCACATCATCGTCATCACAATCAACACACAGACAGACAGACAGACAGAGAAGAGAGAGTAAAGAAGTGACATGACGACGGAAGTGGGAGAAAAGCGACCGAGAGAAGAGGAGGAAGAAGATGATGAGGTCGAAAAAACTAACGAACAACAACAACAAGAGGAGGAGAAAAAGGACGACGCGAACGACGAAGAACCTCCAAAAACGAAGAAAGCAAAAGAAGAAGACGATAAAGAAAAAGAGACACCATCAACGACGACGGTACCATCGGCGGGAGGAGCTGCAGGGGGGGGTGGATCTGGATTCGGCTCTGGCTTTGGGAAATCCTTTGGCGGTTTCAGCGGTGGTTTCGGCGGTTTGAAAGCGCAAGTCAGCGGAGGAGGTGGCTTTGGAGCGTTCGGGAAGAAATCAGAGGGAGAAAAGAAAGATATCGACGATAACGAAATTAGCGGCGAAAAGAATAAGAGGGAAGAGGGAGATGGTGGTGGTGGTGGAGGAGGCGCACCAGTCTTTGGCGCCGTGTTCGGCGGGAGTAAAATAGCAAACGATACTAGCGAGAAGAAGGAAACAGAAGAAGAAGGAGAAGGAGAGAAAAATAAGAAAGAGGAGTTCAAAGCTGCAAAAGAGATGAAAGAGATCGAGCAACAAACCGGCGAAGAAGACGAAGATTTAATGTTCAAAACCGACGGCGCTTTGTACGAATACGTCAGCACGGAAGAGGATGGGAAAGCGCCGGGATGGAGAGAACGAGGACGAGGTGAATTTAGAATCAACTCGACGAAGAAGAAAGATAACGTGAGAATGATCATGCGCACGAGAGGTAACTTTCGCTTGATTTTGAACGCCTCAATGTTCAAAGGCCAAAAGTTTGCAAAGATGGAAGGCGGGAAGGGCGTAACCTTTCCTTGCGTCAACGCCGCTTCGGAGAATAAAAAGATGACCACGTACGCTTTGAAAATGAGAGTCGCACAAAGCTCTGCCGCGCAGCAAGTGGATACGTTTCTCGAGCAGATCGCAAAGGCTCTTCTAATCGCCGGCGGAGAGGAGTCTACGAAAGAAGATTAAAAATGTTAAAAGTAGTTTCAAAAGTGTGTTGCGAGTTAATTTGTTTTTTTCAAATCACAAATGGTAGTATTGTCTATGTTTCTAGTTATCGCGTTTTCTTGTCTTATTAGACATCAAACACTTAACCTTGCTTCTCCCATCCGCTCGGATCGTGCTTCTGCGGCTCTCCACTCTCCGGGTCCGGCCTTAACGGAAACTTCGGAACGTTTGCCATCGGCTTGAACGGATCCGCCTTTGAATCGTACACGTGTTTTAAAGCAGCACCGAACAAAATTGCGCCAGCAACTAGTAAAACATCGTCCGCAAAGGCGGCTGCGTTCCCAGTCCCAGTTCCTACGTGTCCAGAAGCGTCGTGAATTTCTCTCGACATGTTCATGTGTTCCTCGTCGTATTCGTCCCCGTTCGCGTAGCCTAATCGATTTTGTGCCTGCGCCGCTTCCGGATATTCCGCAGATTTATCCATATCCGCGACGTACCCATCGTGAAAGTGTTCTGGCGGAATAATCGGTTTCAATTTATACCCTTGCATCTTCCCTTGTGCTTGTCTGTTCGCGACGACGAAATTCCACTGCTGGCACAAATGCAACGCTCTCTGATCGACTCTCCCTTGCACTCTCGCTTTGGGTAACAACGGCGCTCCGTCGTTTTCGTGCCCTTTCGGCAGCGGCATGTCGCACATTTGCTGCGCTTGGCGGATGGAATAATAAATCGTGGACGGTAAATATTTTGGTTTATCCGGGTCGCCTCTTTTCGCTTCCACCGTTCGTGGTTGCGAGAGTAAGAGCAACACGGAAAAGACGACGACGTTTAGAGCTTTCTTCGCAATCTGCAAAAATCGTCGATGTCGGTTTTTTATCGTTGTTTTTGTCCTCGTCGTGGTGAACATCATCATCATCGTCTCTCTCTCTGTCTTTTCTTCTCTCATATTCTCTTTAAATCTTTCTCTTTCTCTTTCTCTTTCTCTCTTGTTCTCCGAATAATGGAAACAACAAATGTGTGTTGTGTGTAACGATGATTGTTGAAAGGTTGTGATCTTTGGAGAGGAGCTCTCAAATTGCTCTCGAAAAAGACAAAAAAACTCTCACCCCTCTCTCCAAAAGAGCCCGCCAAAAACAACCACAAACGACACCCATAAAAACAAACTTTTCTTTCAACACTTGTTTCGTTTGCTCTTCTTCGTCGATAATAATACATCGTAATCATCATCAACAACAACAACACGATGGGAGACACGACGGAAACGACGACTGTCAGAAGTAGAAGAAGAAGAAGAAGAGGAGATGAGGGAACTCCTTTTGAGACGGAGGACTCCTCGACGATGGTACTTGAATTGTTGAAAGAACTTTGTGCGATTTCAACAACAACAACATTAACAACAGCATTACACCAACGAGAAGGAGTGGTGAAAATCGTCGACGAGGACAAGGGCTGGAATAGTAGTAACAAAATACGGATAGAAGATTTAGGCGAGACGGATAACTTTTTGTTTTCTAAACTCGCCGTCGCGTTTAGCTCGTTATACGTGGAAGCGAAACGCTTGGAAAGTTTGAGCCAAAATGTGATTTTACCGAACTTGATATCTTTCGGGTGGTTTCCTCCTCCTCCCAAAGCCGTCGATAAAAAGAACAACAACAACCAGGAAAATGATGAAAGTAGTAGGAGTAGTAATAATAATAATAAGGACAACGCCATGTTGGCACAGTTTACGAAAAAGCTAACCGTGCTGCAAGACTCGGTGATGTTTCGGGACCAGTTGAAAGCTGTCGCGGTGAACGCCTTTCGACAGTTGGAGTTTCAATACGCGGACGAGTCGGTGGAGGAGAACAGACCGCTGAGTCACGTGAACTTGACGATAGTTTTTGAGACTTTAACGATGTGTTTAGCCATGGCGTGTAAAATAGACGAAGCGATAGCCTCGAATGGGCATTTACGACGGTCGTTCCAAGCGATGAAAGTAGCCGTGAAAGAAGCTTTAGCAGAGGAAGAAGAAAAAGATGAAGAACGAAAGAAAAAGTTACTCGCTTTGAAGAAAACTACGCAAACGTTAGAATTTGAGCTGTGTTTGAAAAGCTGCTTCGAAACCATCGTGAGAGAGATTATAGATGAAGACAGTCGGGGTATTCATAGTAAAAGGAATGGAATAGAGGAGGTCCCTATGCGACTCTTACGCGCGTTGCACGCGTACGGTTTGGAAACTTTCGAAGCCGACTTTGTCTCGCGAAACGAGGTCGGCGTTTTAGCGTTGGGAGTTTTGTTAGTGCGCCTAGAACCGAACAGTTCAGACACGAGATTGATCGAGAAGATGTTCAAGCATATTTTCGCGGAAAATGTGGCTGGTTTAGCCGTATCTACCGGGATTGTGATTGATCCGCTGCACTTTCTCTTGGTACAGCTTCCGGAAAGCGCTTTGCCTGCGAGTAAGAAAAAATGGCAAACGCACTTGGAAAATAAAATTTTACGGTTTAACGACATGAACGCGCAGCTCACGAGGATAGTTATCGATTTTATAGCCGAAGTGACGAGTTGGACGAGCGAATTCGAACGAGATATCTCCGATCGTACTACAGGAGGAGTTTCTCTCGAAACGGTCACGCGAGGCGTTCGAATAGCTCGCGACGTAAAAGCCACTTTGGAACTTTTCCTTCACTTGGACAACACGTTTTCAAAAGATGCCGCAAAACAGAACAATATACCACAAAACAACAAAAGACGCGCTCGATTGCGTGCATATGGTCAACTCGCGGAGCTTTTAGAGACGACTCGTGCGTGTTATGCGTCCAAACAAAATGAACTCGCTTTGGAGGTAAAAATTAAACGCACTTTTTCTCCAAATTTAAAATTAACACGTTTACCTACAGATTTCCCAAGTTTTTACGGAAAGCTTACAGTCATTAGATTTAATTGTGGTACGATGATTACTTAAAAATTCAAATTTCGTTTGGGAATAAAGTATTAATTAATTTTTACAAAAACAGAAAAAAGCAAAATCTAGTTTGCTCGAAGAAATTAATTTAGATGATCAAAAATCAGATCTATTAAGGTCTGGTGGTCATGAAGGTATTTTATATGATGCACTGGATGCGTGTTTGCTAGCAGGTATGTATTAAATTAATTGCATGAAAAACATTAAAAACAATTATTAATTATTTTTTTCCTCAGAACGATTATTGGCCGATGATTTCTTCAATTTCCCGAAATTAGGACTTTTAAAATTAACAACAGATGTTATTAAAACTATTAAAGTGAAAGAACCTGTTTTTTGGGGAAACATATCGCAGACATTTGAATATTTGGAGATTGTTGCGGATTTAGACTGCGCAATAAAAATTTCCTGTGATTCGTCTTGTTTGTTTAGCGTCGCCGAAGAAGCGTTACCGGTGGTGTTGAGTGATGTCTATGCTCATTCGGAGCAATGTTATCGGTTACCGGCGATTGTGAAGGCATTCGGGTCTCCGATGAAATATTTGTTGGCAGATGAAATGATTGCGCAAGAGTTTGGGAAGGAAGTTGTGGTGAGAAGTTTGCGCTCTGAACTGGTCGAAAAGTTGGTACGAGAAATCGAGAGCGATTTGCGCGAAAACGTTTCGATGCAATGGAAACACAAGAGTTTTTCGAGTGTTGAAGGGAATAAGAGCGCGTATGCACACGTGTTCCTCGGTATACTGCCGTTGGACGCGAGCGGTGGTGGTGCTGCTCTTTTCTCCCTCAAAGAGGAAGTTCAAGCTGATTTGGCCAAGTTGCTCTATGAAAAGGCAGCCTCGTCTCGCAGCGAATGGAAAATGTATTCTGAAATTCGAAGCATTGCATTGGCGAAGTACGATTTGGACTTATCGAAAATCGATGAACTTCCTCCTGCGGCGACAACTTCCGTGAAAGATACTACCGGCGCGAACACAACTGCCGTGGACGTGTTGGACGTCGTTCGAGACATTCGCTCGTTTTGCGTTCGATATAACTACAATATGAACGCGCAAACGTTCATCGAAAAATCTTCCTTGGCGAAGGAAAAGACTTTGTTGAGTACTTTATCCATAGAGCGCGTCTCAGAGTCCATCCGAACGCACGGCACTGGGGTCACCCACGCGGTCATAAACTCCGTCTATCGGTACCTCGCCCAAAGGTTCCAAATATTTTCGCAGTTTCTGTACGAAGACCACGTGAAGTCTTTGCTTCAAAAAGAGAAACAAGCGCATTCGGAGGAGAAATTCGAAGAATATCCCGTCGTTCAAGGCATTCATTTTCTCCATGAAATGCGGAAACTCGGGGTTGCGGACGATGGTCTCAGTTTCCTGGATCAGTTTCGAGCGCTCTTGAGTGAAATGGGAAACGCTCTCGGCTTCGTGCGCATGATACGGCTCGGTACGATGCGTTATTCCTCCAAAGCGAACGAGTTTGCCACGCGAACGAAATTTAAGAGTGAAGAGAACAACGACGAGAATGAACATCCAAACTTTGAGTCTCTCGCTCGAGAATCCACGTTTCACGACTTCACCGTGAACGCTTCCAAGCAACTTGACGCCGAAATCGAATCTCTGCGAAGTAACAGCACGGAGGGCACCGATTATTTCGAAGTTTTGACGAACATATTCTCAAGCGAGCTTCAAAGCGATACGAACAAGCACCTGAACGCTTTCTTCTTGATCGTTCCGGCATTATGTCTCTCCAACGTCGACGCCATGTACGTTTCCAAGCAAAAGCTTCAGAAAGCGTCTGAAACGGTCGCGTCGCCCTCGTCCTCAAAAATCGAAACTCAAATGCTCCTCAATCAATCGTGTTTCACCGACGACGGTTTCGCGTTAGGTATCGCGTACGTCTTAAAAGTCTTGAACCAAGACTCAAATTTTGATGCTTTGCACTGGTTCGAAAGTTGCGAAAGCTATTACCGTTCCGAGAAGGTGGACACCGCCAACAAGGCGGAAGAAGAAGAAGAACGCGCTTTACGATTGAAAAGAATCGAACAGTACGAGAAAGAGTTTCGCTTGTTAGAGTTCACTTTCGCGGGCTCGAGAGCGTTCTTCTCTTCAGTCGAAGATGATGAAGTTTAATACGTAAGAGATAGATAATATTAGGAGATGTTATGTTTTCTTTGATGAAAAAATTCGTTCAAAATATTTGCCCCAAAACAACCTCCTTGCTTCCTTCATTTTTATTATCCAGACTCCACAACAACAGAGCGCTTTATTAATTTTACACAGTAAACACACACATGGCTGCTCTTATGACTACGACGACGACGACGACTGCGAGTCGTCGTCAACACGCACAACTCGCGTCGTTTGTGGCGTCCAACAACAAACACGGAAGAAGAAGCGGTCTTCCCGCGCAGCGAAAAGCAAAATCGTCTCCATTTGCCGTCGCCGCCAAATCTGCAGAAGCCGAGGTCGAGGAAACGTTAACTTTGAAACCAATCAAGAAAATTGATGGTACCGTTCGCCTTCCCGGGTCGAAGTCCTTATCGAACAGAATCCTACTCTTAGCCGCTTTGGCGGAAGGGACGACTAAAGTCGAAAACTTATTAGATTCCGACGATATCCGATACATGGTAGATGCGTTAAAAGTCCTAGGCTTGAGTTTCACGGAAGATCGAGCGAATAACGTTTTGGAAATTACCGGGTGTGGGGGCAAATTTGAAAAGACCGATAAAGAGGTCACGGAGTTGTTCTTAGGAAACGCGGGGACGGCGATGCGGCCGCTGACGGCGGCGGTGGCGGCGGCAGGCCAAGGCACGTTCGTTTTGGACGGGGTGCAAAGAATGAGAGAGAGACCGATTCAGGATTTAGTCGACGGGTTAGTCCAATTGGGTGTAGACGCGGAATGTACCATGGGAACGGGATGCCCACCGGTTAGAATAAACTGCAAAGGGTTACCAGGGGGGAAAATCGAATTAGGCGGGAACGTGTCTAGCCAATACTTGACGGCTATTTTGATGTCCGCGCCGTTATCGACCGGAGCGGTGGAGATTCAGGTCGTCACCGAGTTGATTTCGAAACCGTACGTGGAAATGACTATTAAATTAATGGAGAGATTTGGGGTGAAAGTGGACGCGGCGGAAGATTTGCAATCGTTCAAAATCCAAGGCGGGCAAACATATAAATCGCCAGGGTCGATCTTTGTGGAAGGCGACGCGAGTTCGGCGTCGTACTTTTTAGCGGGAGCGACTATTACCGGCGGTAAAGTCACCGTCGAAGGGTGTGGTCTCGATTCCATTCAAGGCGACACGAAGTTTGCGTACACAATGGAACAGATGGGTGCGACTTTGGAGTGGACGGCGAACTCGGTCACGTGCACTGGGCCGAAAGATGGGAAATTGAAAGCAATCGACGTGAACATGAACGCCATGCCGGATGCCGCGATGACTTTAGCAGTTGCCGCATTATTCGCGGACGGAACCACGACTATCCGAGACGTCGCTTCATGGAGAGTGAAAGAAACGGAAAGAATGATTGCTATTTGCACGGAAACTAGGAAGCTTGGGGCGGAAGTCGTTGAAGGTAGCGATTATTGCGTCATCACGCCGCCGAATGGCGGATTCAACAAAGGCGTCGCTATCGATACATATGATGATCACAGAATGGCCATGGCTTTTGCTTTAGCAGCGTGCGGTGATGAAGATATTATCATCAACGACCCGAAAGTGACAAAGAAGACGTTTCCGAACTATTTTGATGTCTTAGCGACGGTTGTTGAGAACAAGTGAACACGTTTTATAAATACGAACTACTACAATTTATAATAATGACAACTACATATAATCTACTAATGTTATCCTCTACTTTATATCATCACGCAGCAGGCGGCGGTTGCTCCATAGTCTGCGCGTTCAGCTCTGCAAACCTCACCGACACTCGCGCGCTATGTTTCAGAAATTTTTCGCAGCACTTGCTCACGCACCTCTCCTCGTCTTTTTCCAAAGACTTCCTTCGGAAACTATTCACGCACTCGCTGAAACACTTCTCGACTAAATTGTTGTACATTCTTAAACTATAATATAATATACGTCGTACGCGTGTTGTTAAGAGGAGGGATAGTCAGTCACTCATTCGTTACTGTAGTTCGTCACAGCGAGTCGAATTGGATTTTTGATTTTTCAGATAACGAAGAAAAAATGACGGCTGGTAAAGAGGAAAAAAAACTCGTAATGCTGCTCGTGTTCATCACTTCTAAACTCGTCGCCTTACCTATCTCTCGTTTGCATGGTTTCAATCATGGCGACCATTTTGGTCTTATCCTCTTCCGGTAAAGAGTTCAACAGTTGCGGATCCATTATTATTCTTTATCTTTTTCTTGTATAATGTGTGTCTCGTGTGTAAAAAGTGCCGAAGGCTAAAAAGCGATTTTTTGTTTTTTGTTTTTTTTCGCTCCCTCGTCTTTCAGTTTTTTTCTTCTTGCAAAGCTAAAAAGCGACAAAAAATCTCGGTGGAAACAAGGAACATGCTTCCACTTCCTACCACGACGACGACTCATCATCATCAGTATCATCATCATCATCGACATCATCATCTAGAAGAAGGACAACACCAGCAGTCGACGTCGGATTCGGAAGAAATGGCGTTCATGGCGTCCCAGTTATTGGACGGTAACACACAACACTTCTTTTTTTTCTCTTGGACTTTCTTCTCTCTCGTATTTTTTACAAATGAATATAATACCTGACATCTCTCTCTTTCTCTTTCTTCTTCTTCTTCTTTCTCTTCTTCTATCGCAACGACGACACATTAGACGACGGGCCGAACATGAGAGCGTACGAGGACGAAAACACGCACAGGGTGTCGCACGCGTGTTTACCGTTGATTCCTACGAACGATTGGCATACTGCCGTGTCGGTGTTGGCGACGAACGAACAACAACAGCAACACCAACAACACAAAGAAGGACGTAAGAAAACGACTTCTCCAAGAAGAGAAGAGGGAGGAAAAGAAGAAGATGAAGAAGAAGGAGCGGAAGGTTTGAGAAAGAAGACGAAGAAAAAAAGAAAGAAGAACGAGGGGGAAGCAGAAGATAAAGATGATGAAGAAGAAGAGGACGAGATTGAGAAGGTTGACGCGGCGACGCTGGCGGCGAACATGAAGAAAGTGCCTTTGATCGAGAGAGATGCGAGAGGCGGCGGCGATCCAAACTTTCACGGGTTGAAAGAAAGCGGGGAAGAGCAGGGGCGACAGGAGCAGCAGCGAGAACAAGAGCAGCAGCAGCAACAGCAGCAACAACAACAAGAGAAAGAAGCGACTCCGCCGCACTCGTCCAGGTTTCGCGGCGTGACGAAACACAAACGTTCCGGTCGATGGGAAGCGCACATCTGGATACGAGATTCGAAGAAACAGGTTTACTTAGGCGGCTACAGCAACGAGCAGCACGCCGCTGAGGCATTCGATCTTGTCGCGATGAAGTGCAAACTTATGAAGAACGGGCGCAAAATCAAGTTGAACTATCCAGCGTCGAAATACCAAGACTTACAAGGCTATTTACTTTCCACGCCTCTCGAAGAACTTATAATGGCGGTGCGTCGCCAGTCCCAAGGCTTCGCTAGAGGCTCTTCGGGCTATCGCGGAGTGACATTACATCCAACGGGGCGTTGGGAGGCGAGAATTGGATTACCTGGCGGGCAAAAACACGTCTATCTCGGCTTGTTCGAAACCGAGGTCGAAGCCGCTCGCGCGTACGATGTAAAACTCGTCGAGTTGCGCGGTCCCTCGATGGCGACAAATTTTGCGATATCGAACTACGCGGAATCGATTAAACTCTTCTATGAGGAAAATCCTGCCGCTGTAAACGAGAGCACCGAAAGTACTCCCTCGCCGAAAGAGGCCAAGTCCAAGAAAATGAAGAGGAAATCTGCTCCTCATTGATGATTGAACGCGTAAATCTTCTCGTCACTCCTTGATGATTATTTTTACTACTGCTACTACTACTCTACTACTACTGCTACTCTAACTATCACTACGTAAACTCATTCCTGATTCACATCGAGTCTATTCCGATTTCATCTAGTATGATTTTCAACTCTCTGGAGAACGCGTGCACTGGAAATCCAACCACGTTAAAGTAATCGCCTTCGATACCTTTCACGAACGAAGACGCGTACCCTTGTATCCCGTACCCTCCGGCTTTGTCCGTCCACTCGTTCGTAGCCAAGAACGCGTCAACTTCTTTTCGCTCTATTTCGGCAAAGTTCACAACAGTCGTTTCCGAGAAATGTTTCAGTTCAGGTGTAGTCTTCTCGTTCGTATTATACGCTATGCATACGCCCGTGTGCACTTTATGTGAATTGTTCGAGTGTTTCTCCATCATCGCTCTCGCGTCTTGAATGTCCCTCGGTTTTTCTAATATGTTCCCGAAACTTTCCACGACCGTATCCGCAGAAATCACGATGAGATTACTCTTCTTCTTTTGTTCTTGTTCTTCTCTCGTCGTTCGATAATAAACCTCTTTCGCTTTCTCCCTGGCGGTAAAAATCGCGTACTCGTGCCCCTCCACTCCTTCTTTCGAAATATTCTCCTCGAACGTCGAAGCGATGACGTCGAACTCGATCCCCAGGTTTCTCAAGATTTCCTGTCTGCGAGGACTTTTCGAGGCGAGCACGACTCGCCATTTCGTCGACGCGTTCAGTGCGTTTATGTATTGTAATATCATTTGATATGATGTGATGTCTGCGTTTGAGTAAGTAGTACAAAACAAGACAAAAGGGGTGTTGGTTGTGGTATAAAACCAACGAGAAAGAGTTTTGTTTCCTCTTTCCCTCTTCTTTCGTGCTGTGCGAAATTTAGGTTTCGGACTTTCTGCTCTGCTTTTTAATCAAAGAGACTGACTTTTCATCGTCCATCTAAACTGCTTTTTTGTCGTGTGTTGTGTCGAATTGACTTTTCTCTAACCATCAATCTTCATATTAATATTCGTTCTTCTAAACCTGCGCACACCACCGCATCCCGATTTAGCGGCCCACACACCTTCAGAGAGCAGGGAAAAGAAGATGTCGTCCGATCGACTTCAGCTCTCGCTTCAGAAACGCTTAAACGCGTGCTTAAAAAAACCGGAAAACATCGTCTGCGCGGAGTGTCCGTCGCGTTTACCGCGATGGGCGAGCATGAACTTGGGGCTTTTCATATGCACGAACTGCTCGGGAATCCACAGAAGTTTAGGCGTGCACATTTCGAGGGTACGATCGACGCAGCTGGATAAGTGGACGGAAACTCAGGTGGAGTACATGGAACGCATGGGAAACGTAAGAGCGAATGTGTTTTGGGAGAAGAATTTACCTCCGAATGTGAAACCGACGAAATCGGATTTGCCAACCGTGGAGAGGTATATTAGACAAAAGTACGAGAGGAAAATGTATTGCGATAAAGAGACGGATGGGCCGGTGCCGTTGCCAGCAGGAGGTGGTGGCGGCGATGGAGTAGCAGCTGCTTCCCCGCAACAAGCGCAGCAGCAGCAGCAACAACAACAACAACAACAACCGCGACTGTCGGCGGCGGCGGGACTCTTAGACTTGTTCGGCGATATGCCGGCAGCACCGGCGCAACCACCAGCAGTAGTAGCAAACACTAGTAATCAAAATCTTGGAGCAAATTGGATGGATTTTGGAAGCACACAGACGAGTACGACAGCGGTGCCAGCAACAGCAACGAACGACGACGATTGGGGGGATTTCTCCGCCGCTCCGGCGCCGACTTCCACAACGCCGACGCCGACGACTGCGGCGCCTGCGAATGGTGGGGTGGACATGTTCGCTGGTTTCGACGTAGCTCAGCCGCAGCCATCATCACCAACAACAGCAGCGAAAGTAGATACCACTGCCATACCGCCGAAAAATGTAGCGTCAAAAGAAGACATCATGGGTTTATTCGACGCGGCGCCGCCGATGATGCAGCAGCCGCGACAGCCGCAACACAACATGATGATGAACGGGGTCATGCCGCATCAGCAGCATCAGCAGCAGCAGCAACAACAAATTCCACCAATGGGTAATGGTATGATGATGAACGGCGGAGCGCCGCAAATGATGATGCAACAACAACAAAACGTAATGGGCGGAGGCGTGCCGCAAATGCAACAACAGATGGGAGGATTCATGGGAGCAGGCGTGCCGCAACAGCAATACCACCAACAACCGCATATGATGCAAGGAGGAGGATACATGCAACAACCGCTACAACCACAACAGCAACCGCTTCCTCAAATGCAAATGCAAAACATGTACGGTGGTATGCCTCCTCCTCAAGTGCCTCCTCAAATGATGTATAATCAGCAACCTCAAATTCCTGCGATACCGCAAACGCAACAACTGAATCCGAACGCGCCGCCTCCAATTTCCTTCGATACTTTCGGCATGCCTTCGTCGACGACGACGGCACAATCCGTGCCATCGCCGGAAAAAGATGATCTGTTCCCCGATTTGAAATGGTAAAGTAGAGGGAAACACGTTAAGAGAGAAAGAGAGAGAGAGAAACACACAATGAAACTTGTTTTTTATTAGAATAATTGAAAACCACAAACAAACACACAAATATTTTCTAGTCTTCGTCTTCGTCGTCTTCGTCCCACTCGTCTTCATCCTCGTCTTCATCGTCGTCTTCGTCCAGTCCAATCATTTCTACCGTTTTCTCCCCTCTCGCGTCCAACGCTTTAATTCGTTCTCTCTCTTTCTGCGCTTTCAATTTTCTCTGTTCTTCCGCGCGTTTCACCAGAAGCTTTTCGCGTTCGCCTTTTTCTTTCGATTCCACTTCAGCTTTATATTTGAGTAAAGCGAAAACCCCACCGATGGCTGCCGCGACTGTCGCAGCTAATCTTAAATACACGAATTTTGACTTCTCTTGAACGTTGTGCGTTTTCAACATCGTCACCAATCTTTGCGGCAACGCTCCGCTCATCTCGTCTATTTTCTCTCCACTCTTCCAAATTTGGTACGTCGGTATCGCTTTCACTCCACACGCAACTGCCACATCCGGGACTAAATCCACGTCCACTTTATACATTTTAATTCGATTATACTCCGCCGTTCGCGATATCGTCGACATGTACGGTTGCATCCCTTTCGATCCCATGGATGTGGAAGACGCAAACTCCACCAACACGATTGAATCTTTCGCTTTTCGTAAGATTTTCATCCACTCTTGTTCGTTGGTGATGTTTTTTATTCGCGATAAAGCGACCATCTTTCGCGCGCCTCCGGCTCTTCGGACGCCTCTTCGCGACATTATATTATTTCTTCGTGTCTTTCTCTCTTACAGAGTCTCTGTCTCTCTAAGTCTCTTCTGCAAGAAGAAGAAGAAGAAGAAGAAGAGAGTGAGTGGGAGGATATAATAATGCGGTAAAATTATCCATCAGAGCCGAAAAAAGAAAGAAAAAAGAAAGAAAAAGGAGGAGAAAAAAGAAGGGAAAACATCAGATTTTAGAGGGTTGAAGAAGTCACAAGAAGAAAGGATTTTGAATCATCATTTTCTCATCAGAAAGTTTGTCTGCAGACACGCGTTTGTTTATTATTAACCTCAACACACGCACTACAGTACGAAAACAGAGAGACAAATACACACACAACACAACACATAAAATATAAAATGAGCGAAAACGATGGAGGAAACAACGATGATTCGGACTCGGGTGACGAGTATTCGGATTCGGATTTACACGCCGGTGGGGTCTCGGACACGGAGAACGACCAAGCGGTCATCGCGCAAGCGATGTCGGCCGAGGCGACTTTATCCGTGGACGTCGGGTCTTCGCTCACCCACCACGATTGGGCGGACATCGATAACAGCGATTTAGTCGCCAAAGTGAGAGGTTCGGCTGGGTTTCGAATCATGAGAGAGATTCAACCGTGGGACGGGGCGGCGTCTTCATCCGCCGCAGCAACGTTGTTGGATAACAAGGTGTTTGAGTATTTTTACGTGCAAAGGAAAGACTCGGACATGTTTAAGAAATTGGTCAAGGAGTGCTTCCCGAAAGAGTACGAACAAGCCTCCTCGGATAAAGAGGAGAAGAAGAGATTGCAGTCCATGTGGGCGCAACAAATCATGGACGAGTTGAAAGGGATGAGAGAGTACGCGAAGCATACCATTCGATGGTTGACGGCGATAAATAACGCGCAAGCAGGAGATTTGTTGTTTTTGAAGAGGGAGGCGTTGATGAATGGAGAACACTCGATTCAGTGGAAAGCGGCGGCTATCGTCTGGGAGAGCGTATCGAATAGGATTAAAGATCAAACGTTCGCGGCGATGCACGCGTGGACGAATAAAACTGGAGCGCAATCCGGAGGGGTGCCGAGAATGTATAAACATCAGCACGAACTTTTGGAGGTTTTGGATAAGCATTACACGGTTACTGAACAGGCTGTGGAGAGTGGAGGGAAAATGCCGTTACCGTTGCACGTGATTTTAAGCACACCGACTGGGTCTGGTAAGACGTTTACCGCGGTTCTGACGTATTTGCGTCTGATCAAGCAAAAGCATAAAGACGTCATCTTGTTGTATTCCGTGCCGACGAAGCAGGTTTTGAAGAGAGTTGGCCAGGAGTGCGAAGCGCACGCCGTGCCGTATTGGACGGCGGCCAGAGATAACACCGGTGATGGGACGATGACACAAGTCAGAAGACCGTATTCTATCCGAGATAAGGCGAGGAATAAAAAAGCTGTGAGAGCGGCGAGGGCCATCGGAGAGAAAGTTTCAGCCGGTAGCGGCACGGTGGAACAACAGCTAGAATATGCCGCGGATATTGGTTTCAAGTTAAAAGATCATGGCGCGGGGAAGCCAGATATTATCATTGCAGATTTGAATACGACGGCGAGAATATTAGAAGCGGCGAAGAAACAGCCGGAATCGAGTTTTTATAACCAATCGAAAATTTTGCTCTACTTTGATGAACCGAATATGGGAATTCATTTAGACCCAAAGGTTTTAGGCGTCGTTTCAAACATTCAAGCGAATATGCCGCACGCGGCTGTGCTGGCTTCTGCAACGCTGGGCACGTGGGATACGTTAGAAGATTGGTGGAAAGGCCCGACGGAGGCGAGGAGAGACACCATTGAAATGGCACCGTACGAGTTGCCGATGTCGAAACTCGCGGTGTTTAACCAAGCGACGAATGAAATTTCTACGATTTCTCCGTTTGGGATGTTCAAAAACTATGGTGAATTCCAAAGAGCTATGAATGATATTCGCGTTCCGACTTTGCTGTTGAGGCACATGTCCGCCAAGCAAGGCAACGAGTTATTAGGCATTGATGGTCCGGAAGCGGCATGGGAGAAAGTCTACGGGGACGTCAAATCGTTACGATTGGCCATCGAACCAAAGATGAAAACCATTCCGCAGCCTGATTTCGAAAAGTATAAAGTTCGCTGGGCTACTGGAGAAGGCGCGCGGAAGAAAGTTGCCGGCATTCGAGATGCTTTAAGTAAGGAAGGTGTGACTATGGTTGGTTGCATCAACCCGAGGAAAACGGCGTTGGAACTCGCAGGTTTCGAAAACAAAGAAGACTGGCAAGCCGCCGTGCATAAATTGAACTCTAAATTGAAAGAAGCCGAGAGAATGTTAAAAGAAAACGCTAAGGCTGAAAAACGAGCCGCGAAGAAGAAAGGCGACGCCGACGATGAAAACCCAGCCGATGCCGGGGACGACGTTCAAGTCGGATTGGTCACCTTGAGACCGATGTTGAAAATCTCTTTAGCAGAGGCGTTGGAGTCGGACATCGACACTTTGGTCATGTTGTCCCGAGGCGTCGCGTACGCAAGTGGTAAAGGCACGGAGACTATGGTAAAGCGATTGTATAATCAAGCGTTGTTGACGGTACCGGATTCTTTGAAGGGAAGGTCGCCGCCGTTGAACGTGCTTGTTGTCGATTACTCGTCTATTTACGGTACCGATTGTCCCGCCGTGGACACGTTACTCTTGCAAGAAGAGCTCGGAAGGTTACTTGCCTGGGAAGATTTGCAACAGTTTATCGGTCGTCTCCGTCGCGACGGTTTGTGTATCTTCTTCTCCTTGGGGACTTTGCGAAAAGCCGTGTTGGGTTCGCACGTCGAAGCTGAAGAAATTCAGAAAACAATCAACTTTCAGAAAGCGGTCGAAGAGACAACGTTGAAACTCGTAGAATCGAAGAAGTACGACAGTGCATCGGTAAAAGGAGCTTTGGAACCATTGGCCGAACAGTTTGGTAGGCGTACGGGAGAAGCTGGCGCTTTTGCCGTAATTGCTCTCGCGTGCCTTTCGTTGAAGCCACAAGACATGCCAGATTCCGATAAAGAACTCTCCGCGCAAATGGTCAAAAACGTCGAGAAATTTAGTGAAGCTTTAGAAAAAATTATCGGGAAGAAACAAGACCAAATCAGTTTGGTTTCCATTCTTGAGTCTCTCGCGTGCTCGCAAGCCCCGTTTGAAGGTCGAACAGGGGGTGCCAGAGTTTTGGGATGCGCAGCATCGTTTCTTAAAGGGATATACGACGCCGACTTGCTCTCTGAAGATGGTATTTTCGCGTGGGCGAATCAGCGGGCGAAAGATATTAAGAACGATCCGGACGCCGATCAAAGGTTCTTTATGAAGGTGAAACCATTTGTGCAGTGGTTGCAAGAAGCCTCGGAAGACGAGGAGTCGGACGAGGAGTAGATAAGAGCACAGAGTAAAAGAAGAGTAAAAATATTTAAATTCAACCAGTAATAATCAATAATCAATACTTATTATGAATCAACAACGCGCGTTCAGCCTAAATCTATTTTGCTCTACTATTTCTACAGCGCAATCGGGGAAGGTCCACGATGCGTCACACGAACACTTAAACCAATCGCATGTTCTTGTTGTCGTTGTTCTTTTTGCTCTTTTTCTATGCCATCCATCCAACGCTTCAGAGCTTCTTTGAGGAGCGCGTCTTCAATTAGACTTTCAGGATAGGTGAACCCATACATCACCTCGTCCTTGTCGTTTATGCATTCGACTTTCACCAGCGAACACAAAGAAAGCTTTCGTGCAGTAACGTTGGCGATCTGCTCTTTTTCCTCCTCGCTTTCGTATTTCTTATTCGATCCATAATAATACAAAATAGGATACCCGAGCATCCATCCGACGAACGTTTGTGGAGGTATGGCGCCCTCGCCGAGATCGCTCTCGTCGATATTCACACCTGAGTTCGAGGATATTTTCGCACGACAAGCGGTCATAACCATAATCTCTAAAGGTGTCATTTTTCGAGCGCGCGCGTTTTCTTGGTCTAAATCCACTAAAATTGGCATATCGTTATGAGACAACAACTCCTCATCTTCCCCTAATGTAACGAACACAACCGTGTCGAGAATACTACAAACTTTCAAAAGCACTCCTTCTTCTTCCTCTCCTCCTCTTCCGCGCGACAAAGGTATTAAAACGTCTTCATTTATCTCTTTGGATATCAATTCTATGTCTTCTTTAGTCATCAATGGTGCGTAATCGAGCATAAACGCCGGGCGAACACCCCTAATTACAGATACGAAATCTCTCGAGAGTTCTCGCTTCGCTTTGGAACCAAACTTTTTCTTCTGTATTTTTGATTCATCTGTGAGACAGTCAAGGAGACTCTCAACTCTCGAGAGAAGCCAAACGTCGTCTGCGGATGCGCCCGGATGCATCTCTTCTTCTTCTTCTTGTTATTTCATCGTTATCATTATTCACCTATTCTGGTGGCGTTTGAGGAAAGAATTTTTTCTGGCGAAACACATTTTGCTCAAATCTTTCTCATTACATAAATATTCAACTACTCTGGGTGATGTATAAAAAATATCATTCTTACTTTTACTAACCGTGCGCGTGACTCCCACTCCCACTCCCGTGTCTGCTCGAGCTTCTGTCTCTGGCATACGCCCAGTGTCGAGGCGGTCGACATCCACCGAAGGACTTGGAACACGCCGGACACGATTTCTTCCTCTCCGCGTACGTCTGTTTTGTTAACTCTCTCTTCAAATCTTTACCTTTCATCTGTAAAGAAGTCGCTCGAAAGTTTGATAAATCTACGCTCGGCATTCCAGCTTCGCTTTTACACTCTTGGCATTTGCTCTTGGATTCGTGACACTCCACCACGCACGGCTCGGCAAATTTTACTAGTTTCTCCTCGGCGAGTTTCTTCACGACGAACCACTCGGCGCCGTCTCGCTCGCCGTTGGCGGGTTCATCGCACGCGTCGTAGTAGTGATACAAGGCACCATGTTCGCTTGAAACTTGAAAACCAAATAAGTCCACCTCGTGACATCTAGATAACGCTATTATGATTCCGTATAAACCGCTCGTCGGCATGAAATTCAAAGAGTGGGCCATGTGTTCGACGAACCCTTGATCGAACGCAGCCATTTTAATGGACTTGTCGCCTTTCTTCGTTTTAATAAACGCAGCTAAAGACGCGTGAGATCGCATGTGTACTAACAACAACTCTTTCCCTTCTCTGAACGCCCAATTTTGGGTGTTTGTAATTCTATGCGTCGTCTTTGATCCGGCGTGCGCTTCCAATCCACCTTTCGTCGGCGCCGAGTTGAAGCGAAATACCGCGTCGTGTTCATCGATAAACTTCCCGTTTTCGTAATTCAACAATATCCCGGACGATCCGACCACGGCGCATTTATTGTACACCTCCCCAACCGCATCGTTTTGCGGCATAATCGAAAGCAACTCTTGGTCTACTGGGCCTAACACTCGATGTCCTTTGTCCGCGTCCTTCTCCTTCCCGGGTAAAGTCACCTCGATGTTCTTCCTCTTCCCGGTGATTTTCTTGCTCATCGTAATCGACCCAGCAAAACCTAATCCTCTCTCAATTTTAGCTTTGATGTGTTTCCCTTTTAAAGGGTAAGCCCTCTCGCAATGGTCGCCTTGCCAAAGTTTCGCGCACAAACAGGTTCGCGTGGCTTTTTGACAGACGCCTTTCGGGTGATGACAAGCCGTCGCATCGTCCGGGTCGCACGAGGCTGAGGCAGAGGAGGAAAATCCACTATTCACGCTATTCTTGCTGCTGCTATCATCTATGCTTACGACAATATCGTCGTTCGTGTGTCTATGCGTCGGCTCGTCTCCTTTCTCTGAAGTCTCTCCTTGTTCGCCACTTCTGCTACCCAACTCGTCGTTTGCATCATCAACATCCATATCTTCTTCTTCTTCGTGATTTCCCGTCGTCGTCGCCCAAGTGGAAGCAGAAGATGAAGAGGAGAACCAAGAGGAGGAAGATGCACTCGAGGAAGAAGAACTCCGACTCGCCGCTAAGTTTGGAAGTTGTTGTTGCACGCGATGATTATGATTATGAGGAGATACGCCTTGTGGAGGAGAATCGCCCAAAATCATAAACAAAACGTACCCGATACACACAGACAGAACGACGGCGACGAGTAATCTCCTTTTCGGTCTCGATTGAGGAATTTTCGGTATCATCGATGAGGATGACGACGATGAGAGAGACGGTGCCATGACTTGAGAG
>Ga0257106_1000288_pt1 | contig 31444 bp, 19 predicted proteins | sample LP_taG_3_FD_190177 | JGI IMG/M metagenome (GOLD analysis project Ga0257106, IMG submission 190177) | Marine microbial communities from Northeast Subartic Pacific Ocean, Canada - LP_J_2011_P26_10m | ecosystem: Environmental > Aquatic > Marine > Oceanic | place: Canada: Northeast Subartic Pacific...
ACGTCTGCAGCGGGGCGGCTTTAGTTGCGCGTGCACGTGCGTCGATGTACCCCAGATCAACTCTAGCTAGTGCGTTCCAGGAGCCATCGTTCACATGTTACAAGCTCCTGTCACGCATACAAGGGCCGTTTCTGTTCGTCATACGTCACGCCGTCATCTGTGCTCACATGACAGCCCGCCGCTCTGAGCCGCCCGATCTCCGCCGGCAAGCTCGTCAGCCGCTTGCTCTGGAGGAACAACTCCCTCAGCGCTGTGAGCTGCCCGATCTCCGCCGGCAAACTTGTCAGCCGATTGCCATAGAGGTACAACAGCCTCAGCGACGTGAGCTGTCCGATCTCCGCCGGCAAACTTGTCAGCTGATTGTAGCCGAGGTACAACTCATCCAGCGACGTGAGCTGCCAGACCTCCGCCGGCAAGCTCGTCAGTTGATTGCCGTCGAGCCACAACCTCTCCAGCAAGATGAGCTGCCCAATCTCCGCCGGCACGCTCGTCAGCTGATTTTCGTTGAGGAACAACCCCTTCTGCGACGTGAGCTGCCCGATCTCCGCCGGCACAGGTCCAGTCAGCTGATTGCCGCCGAGGCCCAACTCCCTCAACGCACTCAGGCGCCCAATCTCAGCCGGCACCTCTCCGGTCAGGTCAAACTCATCCAGCAAGAGCTCCACCACCCGGCCATTTTCCATCTCAACCCCTTCCCAATCCTCCGGTTGCTCATCCTCCGGCCACCTCTCCTGCAGTTCAGGGCACATTGCACGCCATGTCCGCAAGACAAAGACGTCATTCGCACGCCACATCCGCAAGGCAAGGACGTCATCCGACACGAGGCCGGGCGGATATCCCCCCCACGGAAACCCCCGCTCCAGGGCCCACGCGATGAGCTTCAGGCACCCCGCGCGGGCGGCGGCCCACTCGCAGAAGTCCTCCTTATCCACGCCCGCGAGCTCTAACATCCGTTCCTCGTCCAAGGATGTCAATTCGTCGACGTCCAGGAGGCGGTCGATCTGCGACTTTGACAGACCATCCAGGTCGAGCCTCCTCGGCAGCGACGCCGGCAGCATCGACACGTCCCGCCAGGACCTGCTCGCCATCGCGAGAGCGCCGCGGGTTTGAACGTCAGCGACATGGGAGTATATCACGGTCGCGACGTTGCCGTCGGGGGAAAACGTCGCGCACTCATCGACGGGCTCGAGATCTGCGTCGGGGGCGTCGGGCAGGTCGCCCCGTGCGCTCGCGGAACGCCGGGTTCGCACACCGGATGTCGCATTTCCGCATGCCGGCTCCAGCACGGCGGACGTCTTGCGCCGCTTGGAGGGCGCCATCGAACGAACGTCCGTGGGGTTGCCGCGAGCCCCGCGCTCGGCACTCTGAGGAATTTCGGGCAACTAATGTGATTTTTTGCGTCCAGCTCTACCCAGCGCGACGTGTACAAGTAGTAGCATAAGTGTAACGATTCCATCAGTTCCATCAGCTGCTATGTCGACGCCTACGCCTTGGCCGCCACCGGAGCGAAAGGGAGGTCTTTAACGACCGGTTCCGACGGCGGGTACTCCTCACCCTCCTCCACACCGAAGATCTTCGAGTTTGGCCCCTTGCCGTACCCGATCATTTTCAACCCGCTTTTCGACGCCTCGACTACGCAGAAGGGACCGGGCTGCCCGGGCTCCGCCAGCATGGGGCTCTCCATCACCACGAAGTGAGTGCCGTTGTCGTTGGTAAAGAGACCGCCCTCGTGTTGGTGGCCTGAGACCACAGCCGCCACGTTCTTACCCCACCGCTCATCCTCCACGGCGTCGAGCACATCCTGGTAGTTCCAGATGAGAGTTCGACCGCTTCGGTTCGCCGTCGTTTCCGGGTGAACCAGAAGATGGGAGAACACGATGACGCGCTCGTCGTTCGCCACGGCTTCGCTCAGCTGTCCCCTGAGCCATGCGAGTTGCTCCTCGCCCACGCCTCCGTTGAACGGCACCCACCTGTTGCCCAGCCCCTCGAGCCCCTCAAAGTACGGAAACGTGCCGCTCATTCGCTCCGTCTGAATAACCTCGGGGTTATCCGTCACCCACTTGTCCACGTTGACGTTGTGCTTCCTGAGCAGCTCCAGGGCGTCCACGTCCAGACCCTGCTCCCTGCCTTTGCTGTATATGCTCACGTCGTACGAGTTGAGCACGATGACCCTCCAACCGGGCGCGGGCGTCCTGCTGAAGAAGAAGCTCCCCTCGTCGTTTGCGCACTTGAACGGCAGGTCGCATCCCTCGGGGGTGACCCCGTCCCTGAGCTCGGCTGCGGTGAAGTTGTACAGCTCGTGGTTGCCGATGGTGAACATCCAGTCCTTGCACAGACTCCCGCTGAGAATTCGCATCACGCTCGCCAGCTGCTCGATCCCCTCAGCCTTGGGCTTGAACTCATCCTTGGCGAAGTCGAACGCGCACTGGTGATCGATGATATCCCCGTTGTGCAGCACGAAGGAGAGCTCGCTCTGGTTGAAGTAGTCGACCGCGTTACGCGCGACCGCGAGGGAGTTCCTGTATCGCCTCCACTGGGTACCGGTGTGGTTGCACCGATCGTCCACGTCGGTGTACTGGATGTCCGCCAGTAGGCCAAACCTGAAGGCGACGGGATCGTCGCCTTCAGACAGCGTGGCGCAGGCCACGGTGGTCCCCGGGCTATCCGGGGAGGCGGGCATCCTCCCTCGTCGCGCGGTGACGGTGGAGACGCGCGCGAATCGAGAGGAGAACGTTCGGAGGGTGGACACTCCGCAGGCGGCGGTCGCACGATTCATGCGCTGTCGAGTTGGACGCTCGCCGCTCTGACGCCGCGGTGGCGACTCGGCGGGCACTTCTTCTCAGCCGGGAAAAGTGATTTCAGAGTTTTTCCAGCGGTCGTGGAGGTCGGTGCAGGCACTTGGCAGGGCACAGACCGAGAGCGGCACGATGTCCGCTTTCATGGACAAGGTCCGTGCCACATCCGTGAAGGTCAAGTCGTCCTTGTCCCCAGGAAACCCCTCTTCACCGGGCGGGTCCGCACCTCTCTCGCCATCGGCACCGTCCGAGGGTTCTTCAGAGATTAGCGAGGATGCGGTCGTGGCTCTAGCCACGGCGCGGAACGTCAACGCACAGCTCGGCGAAGAGGTCAGAACCCTAACAGCGAGGTTAGAGAGCGCCGAGGCGGACAAGGTTGCTCTTGAGAAGCTTCACGCCTCGCTCGGCGCGTCGCTCAAGAAGGAAAGGGAGAAGAATGTGTCATCAGATGTTGTTCGAACGGCACCGGCGGCGACGGACCAAGCGGCGGAGACACCCGCGGTGAGCGGGGGTGCAGGAGCCGATGAGGACGGTCCGGAGGCGGTGTTTAGAGATGAGCTGCCGGGCTTGGTCCGCGACGGTGAATCAGCAGGTTGGCTGACGGATGTCTCGGAGGTTGAGCTCGGCGACGTTCTCGGCAGAGGTAGCTCGGGGGTAACGGTGAAGGGCAAGTGGAAAGGTCAGCCGGTGGCTGTGAAGACGGTGAACGTATCGGGCAAGTCTCGAGCGGTGTCTTTCCTTCGCGAGGTTAAGATCCTAGCCCAGCTCAGGCATCCGCACGTGCTGCCGTTCTACGCCGCGTGTCTCAAACCACCGGACCACTGCCTGCTGCTCACGGACTGCTGCACGGGGGCCACGCTGAAAGAATGGCTGTACCCCAGGGACGGAAGCACTCCACCGAATACCAGGCGCAGGCTACGGATTGGGTATCAGATTGCTCGAGGTATGCGATACCTGGAGTCGCTAGGGATCATGCACCGCGACTTGAAGCCCAGCAACGTGTTTCTCACGCACCCCGGAAAAGGGGCCCGCGCGATAATCGCCGACTTTGGCCTCGCCAGGCCGGTTCCCGAACCCGACTCCGAGGCTGTGTTGACCGGCGAGACGGGCACGTACGTGTACATGGCGCCGGAGGTCATCAGGCACGAGAAGTACACCGGAGCTGCGGATGTCTTCTCGTTTGGAGTGTTGCTCAACGAGCTCGCTTCCGGCCTGGTGCCGTACTCAAACGCGCACTACACTCCGGTCCAGGTGGCGTTTGGAGTCGCGGACAGGTCACTTCGACCGGAACTCGCATCCGGCGTTGACCCAGGTCTGACCGCGGTGATTGTATCGGCCTGGTCGCAGGACCCGACGGAGCGACCCACGTTCATCGGGATCACCGATGGACTAGACTCCATGAGTGTGCAGCTGGTGGGTGACGACGGCGAGGCGCTCGGCGACGTGGACGACGACACGGGAGGAGGCGGGCTCGCTGGTCTGTTCAAAGGGATGTTCGGCGGCGGATGAGTAGCTAGCTAGCTAGACGTGTAATATAATCAATGGACGTGTGATATAATCAATAGAATCGTTACGCTTATTATGCTACACGTCGCGCTGGACGCAAAAAATTAAAGTAAAAGTCGGGGGCGAGTCGTGTCGCCTCTCGTTCGTCATATATCGAGCGGCGCGGCGCGGCGATGACTGATCGCCGGTTTATCCGCGTCGCCGTCACGTTCGAACGTAATATTAGACGACCTCGTTCCCCGTCCCTTCGGTGTCGAGCGCATCACATCCACTGGCGGCCGGACATCTTGTCGAAATATTTCTGGTGGTATTCCTCCGCGTCCCACCACTGCTGCTCGTCCTCGATGTCGGTGTGCACGCTGCCGTACTTGGACTCGATCGCATCCCTGGACGCGATGGCGATTTCCCTCTGGGACTCGCTGGTGGGCCAGATCGCGGACTTGTACTGCACCTTGGGCTTGTACCCGCTCGGGTTGTGCTCCTCCCAGAAGCAGTTCAGGAGGTCATCGTAGGAGACGACCCTGGGGTCGAACTCAACCTTGAGAGCCTCGGTGTGCCCGTCGCCGCCGCACACGGTCCCGTAGGTTGGGTTCTCAGATTTACCTCCGGTGTAGCCCACGCGAGTGGACACGACGCCTGGAAGCTTGCCGAAGCGAGCCTCCGGGCCCCAGAATCATCCGAGGGCGAACACTGCCGTCTCGGTATCCTTAGCCCCAGACGCGAGCTTCGTCATCTTGTCCCAGAACTTCTCACCGGCCGCGGCGTCGGAGGATACCGCGCGGGACACGCGACGCACGGAAGGGCCGCGGACGGCACGAAGAGGCGCGACGGCGACTCGAGTCGCGGACGCGAACATTGCTTCGCGGCGCGCTGCGAAGTGAGAGATCCATCCTTCCGAGGCAAGAAAATATCCCCCGCGGACGAAAACTGTGACCGAGCGAGAAAATCAACAGCTCCACGTCGCCGAGACCCCGCACAAGCGGTCGCGCCGTCTCGACGAGAAGGTTGGGTTCGGAGGCACGAACGCGATCTTGACATGCGTCCCACCAGTGCCGCGCGCGACAGGGGCGGGTTGGACCCCTCATCCTACCACACCTCGAGCTCCATTCAGGGCGCACTGCGAGGTGCCCAACAATCGGGCGGGTCCGTGGGGTCGGGTCCGCCCGGGTTGCTGCTGGTGCTCATGGTGGTGGCGGTGGCCCTTCCCGCGGTGAGCTTCTTCGCCATGCACGCGAGGATGCTGGATAGACAGGAGGTGCTGAGCAACAACTACGCGGTGCGTGACGGCCCGGTCCGGTACCATTTCGCCCTCACGGGAGACAATCCAAAATCCAAACGCGGCTAAGCCGCACCCGCGCAAACTGACCGCCGACCCATACCTCAATCGCAGACGACGATGGTGGAGCTCACGGCGCTCAGGAAAGAGGTTGGAGAGATGCGATCGATAGAGCAGGAGCTGAAGGAGGCTAGGTCGGAGCTCATGCTGGCGAGGCTCAGCCTCAAGAACGCGGCGGCGAAGCTGGGCAAGTCGGGCAGTGGCGCGGGGCACAGACGGAGAAACCTGCTTCACGCCGAGGAGACCGTGGAGGGAGATAGGGGAGACGCGGGGATCTGGGACGTGTCACGTCACGGGTTAGACGAGACGAAATGGAACACGTAGGTAACATTCAAGTCGAGTATTCAAGTCGAGTAACATTCAATTTGGACGCGACGACGAAGACGAGGCGACCCGCGTCGTCTTCGCACCCGCCCGCGTCATCTTCGACCCAGCCTCTCTAGTACCTGCGAATGTACAGCGGCCAGTCGTGGAACTGCTTGTTCCAATACTTGATGCCGTAGTGCTCCAGTTTACGCTCGGCGTCGTCCATCTGCTTCCCCGCGTAGCTCATCCGCTGCAGACCGGGCAGAATCCCGCACTTCTCCGCGATGACCAGGCGAACCTCTCGGACTCTCGCCGCGGACGGGACCTTGATCCAGAACGGTCCACCGTACTCCTCGTGCCTGTGCAGGTCTGAGACGACGAGTAGGTCCAGCTCCACGCCGTCCCTGTCCTTGTACTTGTTGAGGAGCTTCGTCTCCGCTTTCTCGAAGACGGGCGCCCACGTCTTGGTTCCCGTCGGTTCGTACTTGGATCCGACGGGCACGCCGGTTTGGAACGCCTTGAGCTTGTCGGCATCCGCCTTGACCGTGGACGCCTCGTACTGGGGCTCCCACTCGGAGAGGAACGAACCGTCGAGGCCGTGCTGGGGTCTGTACCTGAAAGTCGAAGAAAGTCGTGTCGTCGAGGTGTCGCGTCAGAAAAAGTCAGTTTTTCGGTCCGCGAGGTACGCCGAGCGCGTGTCTATCGGGCGGGGAGCAGGACGCACGATCGGCGTGGAAAGTGCGCTCGCCGTTGATGACGCGGGGTACTCACTTCTCCTCCTCGCCGTAGAACGGGAAGTTGTTCGGGGCGATCTCGTACATCCCCGTCTTCCCCGTGCCAGGCTGGTCGTTGTAGACGGAGTAAGCCTTGGGGCGGTTGTCGTCGTTGGGACCGGGCTGGATCATGGTCATGGCCCTACGCGGCACGTCGGCGGTCTTCATGCTGGCTGCTGTTGAGGATGGAGAGCGAAAGAGGTGGGTGGCTCGTGCCTTAGGTGGCTCGTGCCTTGCGTCGAGCTGAGGCGAGTGTGCCTCGAAGGTTGGAGTGATCAGGCTTCGTCTGTCCAGGTGAGCGTTACCGTCGCCTCGTGGAGTCGCACCGGGAGGCGAAAGGGCAAGTCATCGGAACGCCCGACGCGATGGACGGTCGAAGAATCAACTCACACAAAAGGGGCCTCGAAGTCGTCGCCCTGAGAATGATTTGACTCGCTGTGATTTTAGGCGACACGACTTGGATGGGCTGTTGAAAGATCACATCAACCTCGTTTCTATTCTCTAATGCCGTGCGCCTCCGCCAACGCGGCTCTCAGTCTCTCTATCTCAGCGAGTTCAGCCGCTCTCGTTCGCTCCTGCTCGCGTACGAGGTTGATTCTCGCGTCCGCCAGGCTCGAAAGCAATTCTCGGTGCACCTCCTCACACGCCTCGAGCTGAGAGTAGCTCAGATCGTCGATGCCGATGCCCAGCACGTGCTTAGCCTCCAGCCCGAGGGAGACCGCGGTCGGGTGTTTCTCTGCTAATCGTGCGGTCGCCTCGTTTACCCAGTTGGCCGACTGCTTCGGTTTGTCGGGCGCGTCCGCGGGCGCCTGCGCGGGTTGTTGAACTATGGCTCCGGGATTTGGCCTGCGCGGTCGATCCCTCCCCTTCGCCAGCTCAGCAGGTCTTGCAGGTTGCGGAGCCTTCTTGGTTTCTTCGCCGATCGCGATGGACGCCCATGATCTTGACGGTACTGGGTTTGACGACGCGGCCGGCGGAGAAGCGACCCGCGTCTTTGGTGCCGCGGGTTGCGACGTCTTTGGTGGAACAGTCGACTCCGCCTTTTTTTGTTCGCGGTCATCCTTCCCTTCATCCCCAGTCTCGTACCCGCTGTCCACTTCGTTCGTCTCCGTCCTGGACTCCGTGTTGGCCTCCACTTCCTTGCTCCCGTCCGATTCGTCCTTCTCACCCCCAGTTGCAAAGAACTTGGCCCATTGCGCGTTGACGGCGAGAGTCGCGCCGGACCCGTCGTCGGCTTCACCCTCGCGCACCGGACCCAACGGTGACGATGGATCACTCCCGGCAGCCTTCTTTTTCTTCTTCTTGCTCTTGCTCTTATTACCGCTCGATGGCGTCTTGCTCGAGGCAGTCAACTCGGCCTCACTCCCCGCCTCGTTCCCACTGCTCACGAGCAGATCCCTCGTCGCCGCCGAGCTCGATTCTTCTCGTTTCCGCATGGCGTCGTCGATGAGACCGAGGCAAGCTTCGTTGCCGCCTGAAAACTCCATCGCGGAGTCCCGCGCTACCCGCCCGTTTCGGTCCCTCGCGAACACATCCGCACCGGTATCGAGCAGAAGCTTGACACTCTCTACGGTTCCCATGGCAGCCGCGAAGTGCAGCGCTCTCCTTCCCCATTCGTCCTCGGCGTCCATCGTCTTGTCGGCTCCGTTCCTCAGAAGAAGCTCGAGACACGCGTGCTGCCCGCTCGACGCGGCGGCGATGAGCGGGGTCATCTTACCGTCGTTGAAGAAGTCGACGGAGGCACCGGCTTTGATGAGCATCGCGGCTGCACCCGCGTGCCCACGCGCGCATGCGAACAAGAGGGGCGTGTCGCGATTTGCGTTCTGCGCGTTCAGGTTCTTCCTCGCCCCGAACGCGTGCTGCGTGTACACGGGGATGAGCAGCTTGAGGATCTGCAGCGAGCCCTGCGCTGCGGCGAGGTGCAGCGCGGTGTTCTCCGTCCTCGGAGCCCGCGACTGCTCGAGCTGGTGGTCGTTGTGTATCGTTCCGAGGATCTTCTCCACCGCCGCCGGGTCACGCGTCTGGACCGCCTGAAGGAGCGGCGGCAGGTCGCTCGGCGGTACCCCAGGGCGGGCGGAAGTGGTCATGGTGCCTCCGGGTAGACCTTAGACACGATCCGCGAACGCCCCGTCGGCCCTCGCGAGACGACGGACACGCGTCGCGGCGTAGAGTGCGGCGCCCCGCCGACAGGGCTCACGTAACAAACTGAGCGAGCCGAGCGCCAGTCGACCATCATTTTGTAAGTTGGCGCGCAAAATCGACGATCGGGGCACAGATCGAGGCGCCGCGCGTGGTGTCAGGGCGCACTCCGGGCGCGTGGGGATCGATGTTCGGCCCTCCGAAGAGGTCACCGACCAAGACGGATAGGGACGTTGAGCCCCTCTGGTCGCAGACGCGCGGTGGGATGCGCGCGGGCGGGAGGACCGATAGGCGGAAGAACTTGTCATCCCTGAGACAGCGCCTCGACTCCATCGAGGACGCGTCCAGGGGTGACACGCGCCTCAACGCTTTACTCCGACGCCTCGAGCTCGCCGAGGAACACTCGGAGATGAACGGAAGGCGACCCGAGGATCAAACCCGCCCGTTCGGCGGTCGAGTCCGGAGCGGCTCGCGGTCCTCCTCGGACGAAGATCGCGAATCGACGGAGTTGACCTCGGACGAGAGCGACTCGTCCTCCCCGACCCATTCACCTCCGAGGCGGCGAACCACATCCGCGGGTAAGGCTCCAGGGAAGGAGAAGGCTGCCGACCTTCTCAGCGCGTCGAGGGCCAGGGGCATGGAGGCTTCGCTGCGTCGGTTGCGCGCCGAGCTCGACCAAGAGAGGAAGAACGGTGAACGGATGCGCGTGGAACTCTCGGAGCTCAGGAGCGCGCAGAGAAAGGTGAGCGCGAGGGGCGGCGCCGCGCAGCTCGCATCTGTCCGTGAATCCGAGGGTATGAAGAGGGTGCAGAACGAGCTGGACGACGTACGGCGTGCGCTCGTGGCTGAGCGCAAGAAGAACGCGGCGCCGAAGGTTAACAGCGGCGCCACCGCGGTGGGCGTGCGCGTCAGGCGCGAGCTCGACGCCGAACGGAAAGCGAGGCTGACGGCTGAGAGGGCTCTCCGAGAGACGCGTGCAGAGTGCGCGAGGGCGTGGGAGCAGGTCAAGTCCGCCGAGGAAGACGCCGCGCGGGCCGCGGAGACGTCCAGGAAACGAGGCGAGGAGAAGTCGTCGCTGGAGAGGGAGCTGGAAATCGCCTACGAGCGATGCTCCAGGGCGGAGAGCCTCGGCCGAGATTTGAGGAGAGAGGGCGCCGCGCTCGCTAGTGATGCGGAGGTGGTATCGCGGGCGAACGAGGCTTTGGACGAGCGATGCACGACGCTGAACGCACGCATGGAGGCGATGGAACGGGAGCTAGAGGAACTTCGCCCGTTGGAAAGGGAGGTTGCGTCACTCCGCGAATGGAAAAAGAGCCAGGCGAATGACCTGAAGGAGGCCATGGAGGTGCTCGGGCACGTGTGAGGCTCTCGGGGTCTCGTGTAGTTTATCTTTATTTGGATATTACAGTGTCATCCAGCGACGGTATTCGAGCTCTTCGTCATGTTGTCGTTGGAGAGTGTCTTCTTCGTACTTTTTTTCCCTACTCACCTCGCGGTGGTTCCCCCTGCGAGATTCGCCGCTGACACCGACCTGCGTCGGAACAGCGGCAGGTTGCCAAAGCTCGGCAGCCTGGGAAGCCTCTTTCCCCTCGACGCCACGGCGGCACTGTGATCGGCGGCGAGCGATACGAGGTCCGCCTCGCTTCCAGAGATGGAGAAGGAGCTTCGCCTGGAGGACAGGCTGCTGGTGCTCGAGCTGGAGCTGAGCCTCCTCGTGACCTTTGCCGCCGGGGGCCTGATGGGCGCGGAGGCGAACCTCTTGAGGCCAGTCACCGCCTTTGTGGCCACGTTGCGGGTCACGCGCGCGGCGCTGACCGCCGCGGACCGAACCCTCACGCCCCGTCGACCAGCCGCCACCCCCGCCGCTATTGCCTCCGTCGCGCCCGTGGCGGTTGCGATTCCCAGCGCGGCGCTCTCCGCTCCGAGGGACCCCGCGGACGCCGCCGCGAGCCCCGTGGCCTGGCCAGAGGAAAAGAACAGTCCCGAGGTGGCGTGGACCAGGTTTACACTTCCCCGAACCAAACCGTGCGCCACCCCGGAGATTGATTCCATCGCCACGTTCCCTGCGAACAGAGCCTCCCGTACGATTGGAACCTCCGAGGATACACCCGCGACGGCTCCTGCGGCGGTGGTGACGAGCCTCCTGACGGGCCCGGCGTTGCCCACCGCGGTCGCGAGGGGAAGAACAGGCTTGAACACGATGGGCAACGCTCTCATCCCCAGGCTGAACATCACCGACGCCATCGACGCCGTCTTGATCCGCTCCAGCGCCGGTTGGTTTCGCAAATCAGCCATGGCCTGGATGGGCAGCAGGTGTATCTCTGGTCGGCCCGACCTTAGGCGGCCCCAGGTGGCGTCCCACGCGACTTTGCTCGCCACGCCCCCGCGACCGAGTTTTTGCAGGTCCGGGACGAGCCTCGAGCACAGCTCGTTCATGTAGTGGCGGCAGTCGTTGTCGTGAAGCGCGTACATTTTGCTTCTTCCAGCGTTGAAGTCGCGGATATCGTCCAGGGTCATCTCCGTCGTGCCGAGGAAGTGCGTCCCTTCGGGAAGTTCGTCGATCTTGTGCTCGCGAATCTCCCCAACCACCCACTTCTTCTCGCGCCTGCCGAGCGGCCTTCGCCTCCTGCTCTTGCCGCCCGCGGTCGACGAGCCCGCCGCCGCGGCCGCGGGATCTTTGGCTGCCGCCAAGATCTCCACCGTGGCTTCTACCGGCTCATCGAGCTCGTCCTCCTCCTCGGGCGCCTCCTTGAAGAGCGCGGGGGTGGACTGCGACCGACGCATGGGAAGAGAGCCTGGGACGACGTCGTCGAAGCACAACTGCGACTGGGGGAACCCCGCGAGGGAAGCAGCTATACCCGTCACGTCGCCGCCGACCGGCCCAAAGTCGAACGAGTACAGATCACCTTCAGGGCCTTCCCGGACCACCACCATGTAGTGGCACACGCCCGCAGCCTTGAGTCCGTTCCGAATCGGGGTGGGCAGCCTGTTGTAGAGGCCCTTGCCCCATTCCTGAAACTCTCGGGTCACGGCGTACACCTCCATCGCCATACTTCACGAAGGAGGCGCGCCTCAGAATGCCGACGCTTCAAGAAACTCGTTGTCTGTGGCTAGGATTGCCTGGAGAAATTAATCGGCAGCGGCCCAGTCTGTTGAACCCCAAACATAAATGCTTTCAAACCGAAAGGGATCATTCCTTCCGCCGCTTTGATTCTCTTTCACATTTGAAACTGCACGAACGGTCAAATTTCGTGATGCCCTCGTGGCGCTCTCCCGCCAAACGAGAAATTCACATCCTCGGACCATCCTCGGAAAACATCATCGCACGCACCACCCCGGGTGAGCAGAGCAGCACACCGCCGTCGATGGGACACTCGTGATCAGTCGTATCGCCGAAGAGGGGACCATGGGTGACGCGCAAACGCGGCGTTGTCGGTCACGATGCAAGCGCCGTATCGCCCCCCAATCTACCGCGTCCATCCTGGCGTTCTTGAGCGTGTTCAACACCGCCCTCGTCCTCGCATCCGCCTCTGGTTTGGTGGGCCCCGGCGCCATGTCGACGTACTCGGGTGGCGGGGGACGACGACGACCGACGAGCTACGTCCGCGTGAAGGAACCGGCCGTGGGGTTTTTCGTGGCGGGAAGCGCCGAGGAGGGTCTGAACGGCCTGTACGGGCGCACCGACAAGGCGCCCCCAGGATCGTCGGCACCTGGAGACGTGGAGATTTCGTACAGACACCTCGACACCGGATGGTTCATGGCCCTGAGGCGCGGAAAGGGTGCGGATGACGCGGAGTGGGTGTTCGTCGACCCCGCAGGTCACGAACGGCTCGTGAACGCCGAGTACACCCTGATTCCCGGGTCGGGACAGAAGTGGAAACACGCGCCTCCGAAGGGCAAGTCGTCCGGTTGGTTCTCGAGTTTTAGTCGGCGGGGAGGAGGCGAAACCAACCGGGGCGAAGAAACCAACGAAGGGGACGACACGGAGAAGCCCGCCACGGACGAAACGAGGATGGAGGCGTCCAATACGCAAACGAAGGACACGTACCACGAGCTTCCCTGGCAGCTCATCGCCATCATGGGCCAGGACATGCTCAAGCAACTCGCGGGTCACAAGCGCTACCACGACGGTCTGGTTCGAGCCGCCCTGAACTGCCAACCGCCGAACCCCGAGCGCGGTTTCCGCGGGAGCCTCGACCTGGTTCCTCCCACCGAGTCCGTCGAGGCGGCATCCACACCGGACGCGGACATGGCGATGGAGGACGGCGACGTGGAGGAGGCGGCTGCGAAGTACGCTGATGCCCTGGCGCAAACACCGGGTGACGCCGAGGATGCGGACGAACGCGACGGGTGGGTACGTGCCGTGCTCGGGCTGAGACGCGCGAGGGCACTTAGAAGACTCAGGTCGTTTGGGGATGCCGCGCGACAGATCGAGGAGGTTCGCGCGTCCCATCCCAGGTACGCCGACCTGTTGTTTGAGTCAGCCTTACTCTGGCTGGACAAGGGCGAGCCCACCGCGGCGACGGAGGCGTTCCTGGACCTCGCGTGTGTGGACCGGTCTTATTCGGAGTTGCAGGAATGGCTCGTGAGGACACGGACGCGGGAGAAGCGCGCGTCCATTTGGGACGACGAGAAGAGGAAGCTGGCCGCGGAGAAGGCTGGGGAGCGGCGTCGATTGAACCTCATCTCGCTCGGATCCACCCGACACTGCGTCGCCTGGAGGCAAACCGGGGGTTGTGATCCGTTCAACGGCGTCCGGGAGCCAGAGAAGGACCTACCCTGCGTCGAGCCCGTGGCGTCGGGTGCGTCGGGACACTGCGAGTGTTCGCCACCTTCCACGCTTCTGGCGTCGGTGACGTCGGCGTTGAATCACGGGTTCGCGTTGGAGCACTTGGCGGGAGAAGTTGCCGCCCGGGTCAACGCCACGCGTGCATCGCCCATGACGTGCTCGCACGGCGGAGGGATCACGTGTGCGGCCGAGTGCGAAAAGACGTGGAAGGAATCACTTCGCGACGTGGAGGAATGGACGACGCGGCTCGAGGCTGAGGCCCGGAGGAGCGACTACGCGGCGGATGGAGCTACGGAGGCAACCGCCGCGATGAGAACGGCGCTGGACCGCATGCGCAGGTGGGAGCGAGGTGAACCCCTCGACGACGACTCCAGTGCTGCGGACGGGGGCGCACGGGCGAACGTTCTCCAAGATTTCCTGAACCGCGCCAGGTCGGGTTCGGACGCGATTCTTCCACAGCCGTCAACCCAGGGAGACGAGCGCGACGGTTGGAGCGATCACTACGCGGTGTTGAGCCTCCCCGCCGACTTCACGGACACCGAGCTGCGTGCGGGTTACAGACGAATCAGCCTACGGTTCCACCCCGATAAACCGGGCGGGAGCATGGCGGACTTTCAGAGGGTCGCTGAGGCGTACACTGTGCTGTCGGACGAAACCAAACGAGTCTCTTATGACGCGGGCGAGGACGTGCCGCACAAGGCGGTGGACGGCGAGACGACGACTGTCTGGGACGAGGTGGAGGAGAAGCACTTCCCGGAACGGTACGGGTTCAAGCCGTTCGGGGATCCGTACGAGAGGAAGAGAGAGTACGAAAAGAGGATGGGATTCTCGGGTGATGCGCGGTTCCGCGGGGCGCGCGACGAGTTCTAGCGGTTTGGTGTGTTGAATGAGTCGAGTTGCGAAATACGTTCTGCAAACGCCAAATAGGATCCCCTCACTAAAAAACACGTGCGGGGCCTTTGCAAAACGGTTTGCGCACCACTGATTGGCTATGGGCAATCGGGGATTTTTTAAAGATCGGTTCGTTTGTTCGTTGATAATAAAGTGCTGTGCAGGCGGGCCCGAGCCAGACCCGAAGGCTCCTAGACGCACGTTCGGTCCAATCATCACCACCATGGCGGCCATCGGCGCCATGTCAGGCCTCAGGGCTGTGCCCCTCGCCCGCGCGGCGGCGTCTGCCAAGCAGCCCGCTGTCGCCGGTGCTCGGGCACCCGTGATGCAATCCACGGCGGCGCCCCAGGGAGTTCGCCTCGCCAGTTCCGCCTTCCTCGCCCCGGGAGCGGTCGGCCTCACCAGGCGCTCCGTCGCGCCCGTCGCGTCCCGCTCTTCCAGGATGGTCGTCAAGGCGGAGGCCGCCTCGGCTGCTGCCGTCGAGGCTGCCGAGCCCGAGAAGAAGGACAACGCCCAGACCCTCAAGGTTGGGCTTTATATCTTCGGCTGGTACTTCCTGAACGCCGTCTTCGGTGAGTGTCACCCTTCCTGCCCGTATCGGAGGTTTCAGGACGTCGCATGACGCTCATCCCAGACGTTGGGCCATCGCGAACGATGTGTCCCGGTCCCCACGTCATCCCCACGCCGACCGCGTCCGTGTCCGATCCGTCCGATGAAAAAGTTTCTCCTTTCGTTGCTGACGATGATTTTCCCATCCCCCCCTCGCGACTGAACAGCCATCATGAACAAGAAGACCCTCGCCGTGTTCCCTTACCCGTGGATCCTCTCCTGGATCCAGATCGCGGTCGGCGCGGTGTTCATGCTCGTCATGTGGAAGCTCCGCATCTTCAAGCCCCCCGAGGGAGGCTTCACCAAGGATATGTTCAAGGCGCTCATCCCCACCTCCTTTTACCACATGGTCGCGCACGTCTCCGCCTGCGCGTCTTACAAGTTCGGCTCCGTGTCGTTCATGCAAGTGGTCAAGGCTGGCGAACCCGCGATCGCCGTGGTGCTGCTGTCGCTTTTCTTCGGCCGCAAGTACTCCTGGAAGGTGTGGCTGACGCTCATCCCCATCGTGGGAGGCGTCGCCATCGGTTCCACCACCGAGATCAACTTCTCCATGGCGGCGTTCCTGTGCGCCATGACCTCCAACGTCACCTCCGCCCTGCGCGCGGCCACCTCCAAGGACCTGCAGGCGGACACCGGCCTTAAGGGTATCAACCTGTACGGAGGTATCGCCATCGTCTCCGGCATCATGCTCCTGCCCCTCTCCCTCCTCGTCGAGGGTTCGCAGATGGGCGCCGCGTTTGCCGCCGCCCCCGCGCTCATGTCGGCGAAGGGTACCCTCCTCTTCGGCATCTGGAACGCGGGCTTCATGGCCTACCTCATCATCGGTTCCATGTTCTACCACCTTTACAACCAGACCGCCTACCAGGCGCTGGGTGAGCTCACCCCTCTGAGCCACTCCGTGGCCAACACCGTCAAGCGCGTTGTCATCATCCTCGCCTCTGTCGCCGTGTTCAAGAACCCCATCACGCCCGTCGGCCAGGCGTCCGCCGCGGTTGCCATCCTCGGTACGTTCATCTACTCTATCGTGTCGCAGAAGGATAAGGAGGAGGCTGCGAAGTTGGCGGCCAAGGCTGAATGATTGGTCATCGGAGCGTGTTGACTGGAGGGTTGGGGAGCCGGGGCGGTATTACTTGGAGCCCGGGCGAGGCGCAATTGTTTTTGTCGTTGCACAGCCAAGCGAAGACGGCGGGGAAGACGTGAGGGAGGAAGGAACGCGTCCTCCGCTGATGTACTTACATAATATTGTTGGCAACTCACTAGTGTTGCCTGCAGCTTACTTTTAATAGCAATGCATTCACTGTTCACATCGACTCTTTCTTCGAACTGATTCGTCCGATTTTGGCGACTCCTTGTTTGGAGCGAGACATTGACGCGTGACATACGCAGCGGCGGTGCATCCCGCCACCAGCAGGGCAACCTTACCGCACAACAAACACCCCTGGCGCAGCAAACTACCAGTGATCGACGCGCTCATACCTATCGACGCGCGACGCACACTGACACGTGCTCGATTTGAACAGACGCGAGCCAAGAACCTCTCAACTCCTGTGCAACAACAAAAACGCTCGCTGCTGATTTCCTCCTCGCGCGACGATGAAGATCTTCAGTTTCCGATCGCGCGATCTTATCTCATGAACCTCGCGGCCCGCTCCGCCGGCCTCCGTGCCCCTATCCGCGCGCCCCGGGGCTCCCGCAACGTTCGTCGCACCGTCGTCCCGGTGCGAGCGGCGGCGCGCGGCGAATTTGCGAGCTTCTTCCCCGATGAGGTCACCGCCCTGGAGGAACCCGCCGCGGTGGAGATGGCCAAGAAGGCACGACAGGTCTCGGTCGCCGTGCCCGGCAGGGACAAGCCCGTGATGACCAGCGTCGTCAGCTCCCCCGCGCCCGAGGGTGGCGAGGATGCCTCTCCGTTCGTCCTCATCCACGGCTTCGACAGCTCGTGTCTCGAGTACCGCCGCCTGTTCCCGCTGCTGAACGAGCGCGCCGAGGCCCACGCCGTGGACCTCCTCGGATGGGGATTCACCGACGCGGGCGACGCGGGCATCGGAGACTACTCCCCCGAGGCGAAGCGCGCGCACCTCTACGCGTTCTGGAAGCAGGAGATCGGCCGCCCCATCACGCTCGTGGGAGCGTCCCTGGGAGGAGCGGCGGCCATCGACTTTGCCACGGCGCATCCCGAGTGCGTCGAGAGGCTTGTGTTGGTTGACGCGCAGGGGTTCATCGAGGGACTCGGACCGATGGGGATGTTCCCGCGGCCCATCGCGCTCGCGGGGGTCAACATCCTCAAGTCCAAGCCCCTGCGGAACACCGCGAACCAGATGGCGTACTGCGATCGCGGCACTTTCGCCACCGAGGATGCCATGCGCGTCGGTCAGCTTCACACGTTTCAGCCGCAGTGGGCGGATGCGACGCTCTCCTTTATGAAGAGCGACGGGTACAAGGTTGCGAAGCGGGTGCGAACGATCACGCAGAAGACTCTGGTGATGTGGGGAAGGCAGGATAACATCCTGGATACGGCGTACGCGGATAGGTTCGCCGAGGAGATCCCGGACAGCAAGCTGGTGTGGGTGGAGGACTGCGGGCACGTGGCGCACCTCGAGCAACCGAAGTTCATGGCTAAAACTTTGTTCGACTTTGCGGGCGTCGAGTCCGGGGTTGCGGCGTAGACAGGTTCATTTATAACAACGTATATCATCACGCGGCGATGTTTCCGTGCGCTTGAGCTAGGCTCTGTCCGGGTTGCTTGAACAGGATGAAATGGATCGCGAACGTGGGCTCGTCCGACGAGAGAGCGATGGCGCCGTCCCAGAGCGATGCGCCCGGAAGGGCGTACATTTTCCCCAAGTAGACTCCGGGGTATATCTCGCGTATCTCATCGCGAAACGGGGAGAACTCGTGGTCGTGATCGCTGTAATCGACGATCATCGCGCTCTCGCTCGGGGACGCGAGACTCTCGCCGACGTACACGCGCCCCGGGAAGAGCGTGTTGACGGGCTCGGTCAGACCGAACAGGTTGTTCATGGTCAAACCGTAGTTGAGCTTGATTCTGTTTGTCACTTTTGAACCGGGCTGATACGGCCCGGTTGAGTTCCCTTCCACAGGTTCGGGCACGATCTCGTCGCTGAAGCATTTGCCGCGCCAACTCGAAGTGGTGAGCGTGCGTCCAATTCCGTAAATCCTCGCGAGTTGCTCGACCCATCCTCCTCCAATCACGCAGCCGCGAGTGCAACCCATCGGCAACACGCCCTCACTTCGGAGCGGTGAGGCGTTGTTCCACGCGTCGTTTACCTCACTCACGTCGTAACCGGAACCGGAGACGCCTCGAAGGAAGCTGGACTCGCACAAGCGATCTGCGAATCCCTCGTCCGTACGGATCAACTCGCCGACGGGGTAGTCATCGCCGAGCAGCTTCTGGACAAAAGTGGACTCTTCCGAACTGGTTTGGAAAGGGGCGAGCTGCGAGAGGTCCACCGGGTCGAGCTTCGGTTCGCCGGACATTGCCGAAACGATGCCGAGACGCTCCTGGATGAAGGGCGCCGCGAACGTCTGCCAGAATGGACTGGAGAGGAACGGACTCGATGATTCGCCGGATTGCGCCGCGACCGAGAAGGCGTTGTCCCGTAGCCAACTGCCCAGCCAGGAGAGGGCCAGGTTCCGTAGTGTGTCCCTGGGCGTGGTGGGCGGTGGCGGCGGAGGCGCAGTGGTCGGCGCGGCGTTGATGAACTCAAGCGCCTCGGCCCATTGGAGCGACCGGTCAGCAGATACGGCACCGACGAACGCCGCCAGCAGCGTCAGGCGCAGGATCGTGCGCACCATGTTGTGCGAGAGGTCTCGGGAGTTGGTCTCGGGGTGCACGACAACTTTTTTCATTCCCAACAACGAGGCTGCCTCGAAAAAACCAGAGCAGCTAGGTCACTGGGGGTGTCAAAGGACTGGCGCGCATGGCGTCATGCATCGCCGCGTCTGCGGTCCCATCACGATCAAGAGTTTCTCGTGCTCCTAGTCGAAGAGATGGCGTCACCTTCGCCGGCCATCCGTCGCGGTCGAAGAAGGCAGAGGCTCGCACGGCACCGAAGCGAGCGAAGCTTCCGGTACTCGAGAAGCTCGCGATGTGGGGCATCGACACCGAGCGCATGAGGACGGGAAAGAGAGACCCTAATCGACCAACCGCCGGGAGGACGATCGAAGTGAAAGAACAACGAGCTCCAGTCGTCGAGGACGACGAGCCTTCCACGACCGCATCGACCGTTCCCGCGGCGTCTGTGGCCGATGACGAACCCGCCGCCCCGCCGCCGACGAAAACGCAATCCGCGCGAGTCGTGGAGCTCCTCGCGAGGCAGGAGGAGGAGCACTGGCCGGTGCAAGGCAGCGATGAATGGTTGTTGGCTCGTACCCGTATTATCTCCGCTAGTGAGGCATCAACCGCTCTGGGCATCGACAACTTTCGCACGCCCGAGCGGCTCATCCGGGACAAGCTCGCCAGATTGGATAAGTTTGAGAGTGTGTCGGAAGCTATTCTCGCGGCGGCCAGGGACGAGACGAGGGCGTCGTATTTGGCCGCGGTGCAGGCTGAGAAGGACCTCGGGTGGCGTTCCAAGGGCAAGGGTGGCAAGGGTGGCAAGAAGAAGGCAAAGAGACGGAAGAACTCGGTTGGGGGTAAGCGCTTCGCGGGGTCGACGCAATCCAAAACTTCTGAGAAGGGCTCGGGTCCTCGACAGATGCCGCCGCCCGTGGTGCACGGCAACACGTACGAGCCGGTCGCACGCGATCACTACGCGGCGAAGGAGGGTCAGATCGTGCACGAGTTTGGACTCAAGATACACGACGATGTACCCTGGCTCGGTGCCACACCCGACGGCATCACCGACGACGGTAAGGTGCTCGAGATCAAATGCCCCTACAGCAGGCCGGTTTTGCCAAACGTGAGGTGCAAGGAACATTACCCGCAACTCCAGGTTCTCATGCAAGTTTACGGCTTGGACTCGTGCGATTTCGTGCAGTTCAAACCCGCTGGGGTCGGGATGGGTCACGCGGGGGTGATGAACGAGGACAGGCCTCTGTATCTGAGGGAGACGGTGGCGAGAGACGACAACTGGTGGCGCGTCAATCAGCCGAGGCTTCTCGCATTTCAGCGTCAGCTCGAGACCGCGCTCGCGGAGCGAGATGAGCGCATTCAGAGGCTCTCGAACGCATACGAGAGCGGTGAACTCGCCGTGGACGAGGCGTGAAGGATGGTATGTGCTAGAGTTTAATTTATCAACTAGGTCTAGTGTTTCGAAGTGTACCTGAGAATTGCTGCGCTCGTCGTCGACCCTTCAGCGCCGAGAGCGCCAACCGAGTCTCTGGACTCTGTGGCGCGGTGCTCTGAGTGTCGAACGGGTGCTTCTTGGGCTGGTGCACGCCAACTGTGAACCTCTGCATCTCCAGGTATCTCTGCAGGTGATCCACGTCCTCTTCCTCCTCGGATTCCTCCTCCTCTTCGGTGAAAGAATCGTAATCCTCATCGTGTGTCTCGGACATCTCGTCGTCTGTCACGCCGCTCGTGACCCCGTGCTGCACATCGCCCGGTTCGTCGTCCAATTCCGATGTCGCCTCAAGGAGAGCCCCGTCACCGGCACTTTCACCGATGAGCGATTCCCCAAACTCCACCAATGATGACAATTCCTCGCCCGCCCCGGGTGACGGTGGCAACGGAGGGAGCGCGCCGTAGAGTTCTTCCTCAGCCGCGCGCAGCACTTCCTCATCCGCAGCGATGGTCTCCCTGCTCACTCCCGTCTCCCTGCTCACATCCACGGGAGGTGGAGGTAGTACAGCTTGCTCGACCGGAAGGATCGTGTCTTCAATTTGCTCACTCTGAGGTTGCTCACTCGGAGGCTCGGCGGTTTCCTTGATCTCAATGGCAGCCACCATCGCAGCCGCCTGTTCCACCTCAACCTCGGTCTGATCAGCCTCGGCCTTGTTCGCCTCGGCCACTTCAGCCTCGTCGTTCGTCGCATCAACCTCAATAGTCTCGGGTGTTTCTTCCGGAGCTTTCGCAGCCTCCTCGGCGGCCCTTGCCGCGGCTTCAGCTTCCGCTTTTGCAATCTCTTCTGCAGCCTTGGCGGCGTGTTCAGCGGCCCTCGCGACAGCTTCAGCCTCAGCTTTTGCAGCCTCTTCCGCAGCCTTGGCGGCGGCTTCGGCTTCAGCCTTTGCGGTCTCTTCCGCGATCCTGGCAGCTTCAGCGACGGCCGCGTCATGCGCCAACTGTTCCGGAGTCTTGAGCCCCAGGGCGTTCAGGCTCCCGGGCCACGCCACCGGTGACCTGGCGTCGTCGTCAACGTAGCTTGGCGGAGCACCATCGCGGAGCTGCTTCTGTCGGGCCTTGCGCCGCTCATCGCGAGTCGTGACCGGGGTCGCACCGCCGAGTCCAGTCTTCACGCGCCACCTCGAAGCCGCGATGGCGGAGCCAAGGTTTCCGAGTGGAGATTTGCCACCAAACGGAGATTTAGCCTTGGTCGGTGTCTTGAACAAGTTCATGATGGACGGCTTGGTCGTTGTGGCGGCGTATTGGAATTCATCTGGCGGAACGAATTCCTCGAAAGGGTCGTTCGCACCGCCCTTGGCATCATCCTCCCCGTCGCTGCCGCTTCCGTCATCGGCTTCGTCGTGGAGTCGATTCGCCGTCACCTGTTTCATCAGCTCCGTCGTCGCCGCGGTGACGGAGAGCAGCGACTTATCCGTCCATTCGCTCAACTTCTTCTCCTGCTTACCGGTGACGACTGGAGATCGAAGCCGACCCGCGTCGTCGTTCACTTTGTCACTCGCATCGCCGTCATCGGCATCGTCGTCATCGAGCTCGACGTCCGATCCCTCATCGTTCACGACACCGCCGTGAAGCACAGAGTCGATTACCTCGATGTGACCGAGCTGATTTTTGTCCGGCGGAGTCGGCGACTTGATGGGAGACTTGTCCTTTCGCTTCTTTGGCGGCGACGCATCTGCGGCGGATGACAGTGCGACACACGCCAGCGCCATCGTCGGATCATCGACCGTCAGGGTCATCGCCGAGCCGGCGATTGAGAGGGCACGCGGGTTCCATTTCCCTCTCCCTTCGCTCTTCGCTCGGGATTTGAGAAGCGCTCGCATCAGATCGGCAGCCGCGACGCGAATGTCCATCTTGGCATCCGACGAGCACGTGTCGGCGAGAAGATGAAGCGAGCTTTCCCACGTCGAGGGTGCTAGCTTGACATCAGCGAGGCCGTCACAGATTGACTCGAAGAACTCCAGGCGTCGAGCGGAGACTGCGGCGAGGACAGTCCCGTCTGATGTCTGCCTTTTCTTGGCTGCCAAATCATCCGCATCTGGCACCCTCGACGCGACCTTGTCTGCAGTGGTTGGCGTCTGCGAGCTCCAGATTCCCCCGGAAGGCCTGCCGGCCGATGGTTTACTCTTTGTGAACGCCTTCCCCGGAGTTGATGCCAACGCCTGCGCAGCGGCGGTCGCAGCCGCGAGTGCGGCTCCGGGTCGCGAAGGTGATGCCTTGACAGCCCCCGGAGAACTGAAGTCCAACTTGCGTTCCTCTGCGTACTTCTTGTCACCCAAAAGGGACAATGCAGTCGCGACAGAGTCAAGTGCCTGATAGTCGATAGATCGCAGATATCTCGCCGCGTTCGCGGCAGTCTTGACGTCCGGCGGTGCGTGAAGGCTCGGCCATGAGCGCAGCGTCATCGAAAGGACAACAATCGCCGCGAGAGGATTCTCGGCTGGTGCCTCCCCTGCCAACGCTGCGAGCGTCGCCCTCGCCACATCCAGAGCTCGACCGTGCGCAGGCTTTGCCGCGATATCCGGCATCTTACGCAGCACCAGACGCGAAAATATAGCGGCAGCAGCGGCGGAGGAGTCAGATTTGCCCGAACCGTTGGGCTGATCGAAGGAAAACTCCCCGTCGTCGAATGCGACTCCAACCGCGGGCGCCACGTTTGAGGACAGAGCAGCCGTCGCCGCGGAGGTCAACGCGGGCAAGGCGAGGCCACACGCAGCCGAGAGTCTGAGACCCGCGCAAATGCATTCGATGGACGTCGACGAGAGGGCCGCGATCGCCGCAGAAACAGACGCGGTGGTCACGACGTTCGCGTGATGAGACTCGCGAGAAGCACCGCCGGCGGAGAACCTCTGCGCGATTGTAGCCAACGCATCAGCGGCGGCGACTGAAGTGACCGAACCCTTCTCTCCGGACCTTAGCCCAAACGCGAATAGCCTGTGACAGCGTGCGGCGTAATCCGCGAGACGTTCGAGCGGAAACGCGCGGTGGGGCTTTGCGTTCGGGTTCATCCTCGGCGGATTCACCGTCGCCACGAGAAGCCGGAGGCTCGACGCGACGGACGCGCACGCCGCGGGCGACAGCTTCGCGCGGTTATCCTCTCCCGCGGCGACGTCGGCGGCTCGAATCGCCGCCTTCGCGAGCACGCGCCTGCACGCGAGCCGGCCTTCCGGGTACCTCCTCGCGAGGGACTCCACGACACCGTTCATGTTCGAGTCGCGTATCTGCAGAGCTTCGAGCAAAACGCGGGCCGCTTCGCTGTTCTCCCGCTGCGACGTCGCGGCGGCGACGAGCGATGGCAGCTGGGATGCGAAGGTGATCGACGCGACGGGACACGCCGCGGATGATGCTGCGAGGCGCATCGCCACCTTTGAACGGGCCGATCCAACGCACATCTTCGAATCGTATCCCTCCCCGGACGTCGCGATGGACACGAGCCGGGCGCCTATATCCAACCCCGAGGGTGAACGGAGGAGATACACCGTCGCCATCGCAGTCACCTCGAGGGACTCTTCGCATGCATCCACGAGGTGATCCGCGACCGCGACCGCGCTATCCGCGGCTGTCCTCAAGTCGGAGTCGTATCGTTCGGTGTTGATCACGCTCACCGCGTTCCCGACGCGCTCCCACAGCCTGCTGGTGTCCGGGACGCCGGCGCTCGACGACCCCTCCGCGGCGCTGCGAATACCGCTCGAAACGGCGACGCGGGCGCACGTCAACGCGGCTTCCGCAAGGGCCGAGGCTGTCTTCGCGTCGACGGGGTTTTGCGCCACCGTCGCGAGTGCCTCGACGACCCACGTGAGGGACGTCGCGGCCAGCTTGACACACGCGTTGCGAGATTTTCCAAACTCGGGTTCCGTCGCGGTGGCAGCCTCCGTCCACGCCTCCTTCTCATCCACCGTGCTGCCCAACGCGTCGGCGAGGGTCTTGATGCCGAGCGATACCGACAGGGTCCTCGTCGGCCCAGTCGCGAGAAGTTCCCTCGTCGCGGCAATCACGGCACCACGCCTGGCCTCGAGCGAGAGGATGGCGTCGCCGGGGGATTTGGCCTCTGCCGCCGCGTCGGCGGCGGTCACGGCGGCGGCGGCGGCCTCTTTCGGTATGCGCTGGCCGGCAAAGTCTCGCAAGCCTCGGTATGCCGCCGCCGATGCCGACAGCGACGGTGAGAGGCCTAAATTCGCGAGTGCGGCTGCGATCACGACCCCGTCGTTCTCAGGGTTTGTACCCCGCCTCGACATAGCCGCGGTTACCACAATTTCCAGGAGCTGGATGGTCGGAGCCGCGCCGGGCCTCTCGCCCTCCCGCGTGCTCGCCGCCGCAGCCTGTGACAGACTCGCCGCCGCGGCGTTCGAGATGGTATCCGGCCGCTGAAGGAGCAGCTTGACGCACGTCGAGGAGGCGACGGACTTGGATCTCTTCGCCGCCTCTTCAACCTTGGCGTCGCCTTCAGCGTCGACGAGGCTCATCCACCTGGACGCGCGGGCGACCCTCTTGATGACGAGGTCCCCGCGTTTCTTGGACACTTTCCTGTCGATGACGACGTCGATGGCGTCGAGCACAGTACCGATAAACTCGTACCACCTAGCACTCGCCTGCTTCGAGGGTAGGCTGTTCGCGAGACCCTTCGCGGCTGCGTCCGTCGCGTCAATTTCAGCCGGGGGCGCTTGCGAATGCCGAAGTTTGAGCAGCGCGGCGGCTTCATTCGCGGCGCTCGCGCACGCGTCCGTCTGATCGAAGGTGGGAGCGAGCGCTTCGTCGGTGACGGCGAAGAGAGGATCGAGCCACGCGTCCGCGGTGGCCCAAACGCGGTTGAGAATTGCCTCGGACCTGGGCAAGCCGCGTTCGATGATCCTGTCCGCGAGTCTTCGCAGTATCACCAGCCCGGCTGAGGCACGATTGAGCGCCGGAAGCGTCCCCGAGCGCAGCTCCTTTTCGTCCGTTGGCATCGGCAGGATCTCCTTGGCGACCGTCGTGATGTCTTTCGCGAGTGACGCGACGAGCGCCGACAGGCAGGGCGGGGCGGCGGCGGCGAGGGCGGCGACCATCACCTCCTTCCGAAGTCGAGCCTCGTCGTCCGCCTTCTCACCCGTCTCCGCCGACGCCTCCGCCGCCGTACCGCACCGGGTCCACGCCCAGCGAAGCACCTGCTCGGAGTCGAAGCAGGCCTCCAGGTCATCGAACTTTTCCTCATCCTCGAACTCCCCTTCCGCGACCTCTTCCTCCTCGTCCTCGGCGACGGCGGCGTCCACCGCGTCTTCCACGTTGACCTCGTCCTTCTTCTTCTTGCCTTTCCTCGCGGTACCCTCGGCGTCCGAGTCGTCATCCTCCGGGTCCCCCGACCGCTGCGTCGAGTCGTAGTACCTCGGTCGAGCCGCGGCGCAATAGATGGCGACGTGCCCTTTCCACATGTCGTACGCGTGGACGGAAGGTGCCGCGCCTCCGCTCCCCCCGCTCGTCGCCGATGCGCTCAGCGGTTTGTAGTCGATGACGCGGGCGGTGAACAGCCTGTGCGCGGCTCGTCTCACGCCCTCATCCGCCGCGGCGCTCAGAGGCGTCTTCTGGATCCAACCCGTGACCCGCTCGTCGTCCCTCCACCCGCCGAGCATGGCCACCGCCCTCGAACGCGTCTCGGGTCCGACGGACGCCTCGCTCGAGAGCCACCTGAGAAGACCGCCCCCGAGCCTGGAAGCGAGCGCGTCCTCCCCGTCCTCTCCGGCGCTGGCACCGTGTCCGTCCGCATCCGCCGCGAGTGCCGCCGCATCCACGAGATCCTCCGTCGCGGCGAGAAGCTCGGCGGCGGCGGAGTGAACTGCCGGGTCAGGGTGCGCCGTCGCCAGTAAGATGGCCGAAGCGGCGCGGGGTCCGACGGCGGCGGCGGCGGAGAGAGCCGCCGATACCGCGGGAGACATCGACTCCGAGTCCGATTCTTCCTCGCCGACGGACATGTTGTCGGCGTGTGGGGTGCCTACACTCGACTGCTCGCCCGTCGTCGCATCGTTACCCGTCTCGGACGATGCGCTCTCCTCTTTCCTCGCCTCGATGCCTTCGACGACTGCGTCGAAGTAAAGGTCATCCGCCGTCCGCCTGGACGCCTCCGCCACGATGGCAGCCGCCGTCTTGAACCTGCACGCCCACTCCTCGGGGTCGGTCGATCCCTCCATCGCCTCCTCCGCGGACCGGAGCGTGAGTTGCACAGCCCTGCGAAGGGACTTGGCGGAGAGGGCGTCGCAGTGCCGCCGCAGCGCCAACCTCGCCGCCGCCTCCACGTCCCTCGCGCCGCATCCCATACCGGCGGCGATGATGTCGATGACGTGGTCGGTCGTCTCCTTCCCCTCGAACGTCCCGGCGGGTGCGGCGAGGCACAGGGGCGTGCAACGAAGAGCGGTCAGGATGACCGTCACCTGGTCCCCCACGGGTGCGTCCTGGGGAACCTCCCGGGCGATGTACGCGATGCGGTCGGGCAGTTCGCCGTCGACAAACTTTCCCTTCGACTTACCGACGCCGGAGGGTGGGGTCATCGCGACCGCCACGCTGGACGCGAACGCACCGGCGCGGCTCACGAGTTCCACGGTGAGGGACTTGGCAGCCATCGTGGACGGGTCCGATTCGAACCCGCTCTCTTCCAGGCCGACATCCTGGGGAACGTCCCGCACAGCCTCGACGGCCCACGCGATGAACCTCAGCGCCAGGATGCGGGAGTTGGCGCTCCCCGCGCCGGGCACAGCCTTGGACGGCTTTGGAGCGTCGGTGGACTTGGTGCTCTTGGATGAGCCACCGAACCACGAGCTGGATTTCTTATCCTCCTTCTTCTTGTCCTCCTTCTTCGCCTCACCCTTGCCCGCCCCCGACGCCCTGAGCATGTCGTCGACAACGCCGAGAGTCACCCCGGGGCACACCACGCTCGCGGCTTTAAGCGCGCGTCCAACCTTACCCCACAGAGCCGCGGGCGGGCCCTTGGCACCACCCACGCCCACGACGCGCACGAGCAACGCGCGGACGGTTTCCTCCCGCTTAGCGCGCTGAAGCTCGCTCGCGGTGTGATCCGTCGCGACAGCCTCGAAGTGTTCGCAGACGCTCTCAATCGCGGCAGCCTTCGCGTCGTCCTTGGCGCCGTCGATACCCGAAAGCAGCGCGGCTTTGAGCTCGCGACGGAACCGAGCCTCCTTCTCAAACCTTCGTCTCAGTTCCTTGGTCTCCTCGTCCACCTCCTCGACCTTCGTCTCCTCCTCCGGCGGCTCCTCGGGCTCGCCTTTTTTGTCCTTTTTGTCCTTGTTCTTACCCCGGATTTCGACACCGGCGGTCGGCGGGTCGGGCAGCGGCGTCTCCCCGCGCCACCTCCGCATGAGTGCGACCACCGCCTGCAGCAGTCGCGCGGACTCCGCCGCCGCGTTGGCCTTTTCCTTCCACACCGTCGCCAACTCGCCAATCTCCTCGAGCAGCGGGAACATTCCGTCCAAAGTCCGGTCGCTTCCCTGGCTCTCCCGCAGCGACCACAGCATGGCGGACAGCGCACTCGCCATTGATCGCCGCTGCTCCCCGCGTTGCGCCGGTTCGACCATCTCGTCCAGCGCGAACCGCACCGCACGACCCACCGCGTCGCGGGCCTCGTCGCCCCTCCGCGTGTCCGCTTCGTCGGTACCCGCCCACCGCCACCCCGCGGTGACGTTGAGCAGCGCGTTCCTCCGGGACCAGTCGTCGACGCCACGTAGGCCCGCGAGTAACGCGGCGGCTGAGGCGGTGACGTGACCCGCGGCGACGAGGGTGGCGAGCGCGGCGGCGGCGTTTGCGTCGCCACCCTCCGTGGACGCCACCAGGAGCGAAGCCGCGTGCCTCGACTTGAGCCCCGCGCGTTCGTAGTACGCGTGCACGTGTGGTTCGGGCACCGGGGGGTTATTGATGGCGTCGGAGAGGACCAGCACGGAGAATCGTCGGGCGTACGCGCGCGCGCCTGCTGCGTCCTGCGGGAGGGCGTCCAGGGCACACGCGAGGCAATCGGCGATCTCCCCCCATGCGACCGGCCTGTCCCCGTCCGCGACGAAGGAGGGTAGCCACCTGCGGAGGCGCGCGAGCTCACCCTTGACGGACTCGGCGTCCAGTCGTCTCACGCGGCGCACCACATCCTCGGGCACGGCGCCCGTTCGTAGCCTGTTGATGGGTCGGTGGTCAGGCGGGCATTTGATAACGACAATTCCGAGGGGCGCAATTAATTGATTCGAGATGGGCGGGCCGGGGCGTCGGGGGTGTCGCACGCACCTCGGGGGGGCTTCCTCGTCCTCGAAGAACGAGTGCATATGCACTAGGCATGCGAGCACGTGAGACACGTGCTCCAGGGCGGAGGCTTCTCCGCCTTGAGCCATGGTGCACCCGCGCTCTGCCCAGACGATAGACGGCACCGAATTCCTTTGCCAAAAGATCTCGGAAATCATGACCGTTTCGAACTCAGTTTGTTGGGCACACAGCAGCGACGAGGCTGCTACCGTGTGCCATGCGAGGCCACGGTTTGATGGCCGCGGCCGTCGTACCCGCGTCCGTCGTCACGGCACACGCGTTGACCCCGAGCCGGTCGCGCTTCCTCGGCGCACGGATCGAACGGTCACGGCCGCGGGCTCGCGTCCAGCGCGTTTCCATGCCGCCGTTCCATCCATGCCGAACCGGCGGAACCGTCGTCGCGGAGGCCGAGTCCGGCGCGGATTCCCCGGGCGCCGGTTCGTCCAGGCTGCCCTTGCAGAAGATCCCACCGCTGTACGTCAGGCGCAACGTCCGTTCGTCGACCGTGCGCCACCCCGGCACCATCGTGGTCATGGGAGACGTCGACGCCGAGTCGTCCATAGTCGCTGGCGGGGACGTGTTCGTCTGGGGTTCCCTGCGGGGCAGCGTCATCGCCGGTCAGGGCGGCGACTACAAGGCCAAGGTATCCGCGCTGGACATGCGCCCGTCCTCCCTACAGATCGGCAGCGTCAAGGGCAACGTCAAGAGGGGCGCGGACGGTGACCCGGTGCTGAAGGCGTCGGGCGTCCCGGAGTCAGCCTCGGTGGACCCGACGTCGCGGCGGAAACTCGTCGTCCAGCCCGCGAGCTCCGCCGCCGCGGAACTTGCGCGCAGGGCCGACGTGGGCCTCGCCAAGTCCCAGCGCGTCACCTCCGCCGCGGTGAGGAAGGCTGCGTACATCACCGGGATCTACATCGCGGCGGCGGGCGCGGCGCTGATGGTGTTCCCCGACCAGGTGTTCTCCCTCCTGTTCAACGTGCAGGCCATCACGGAGGGTTGGATCAGGGTGTTCGGGGTGTTGTGCGTGGCATTCGGGGTGTACTATGTGGGCACCGCGTACGGCGACGCCAAGGGCCTGGGCGCGAGGGCGTTCTACCTGTCCACGGTGGCGGGACGGGTGTTCATATTTTTATCGTTTCTGTTCATGGTCGCGTGCGGCTTGTTCACCGAGCCCGGCCTGTTGATCCTTGGCGTGATCAACCTGCTCGGCGCGCTGGCGATGATGTTCGCGCTGAGCAAGCCCGCGTCGAGGAAGAAAACGGCGTGAGTCGTGGTTGGTTTTGTATTCACATCGTACATGCATGCGCGTCGTGCTCCTTCATCGTTTTCAGTCGTACTTCAACATCGTCTTGTCCGAGGGCCACAGTAAGCAGTCCCTCGGGAACGTCATCGTACCCATCGCCAAGATCCCGACGAAAGCCGCGACGAACAGGAACACGCCCGTCACTGTCGCTGTGACCATGCGGCGGAACATCTGAGCCGTCTCGGCCTCCTCCGCCAACCTCCTTCGCGCCCGCGACTCCCTCCCGAGCTCGCTCGGGTGTACCGTCTCGTCGTCACACGCGATCACGATGGAGACGACGGTGACGAGCGGTTCCTCAGCCTCGTCGCGCGGTTCTTCAGCCGCATCGACCTTCGCCGCCCCCGCACCACGCGTCGACTGCAAGCCCACAGCCGCGAAGACCAGCCTCGAGACGGCTACGTGCTCGGGCGAACCGACGCCGTGGACGTTCGCCGCGAGACCCGCGCTTCTCATATCGACGTAGTACGGCGGGACACGAGCCGCCGGGGTGGGAAGTCGGAGCAGGCACGACAGTTCCCTCGAGAGACGCCACCGCCAGCTGTCCGCCGCCAGCCGTCCGCCGCCGCTCGCCGTCCCCGGGTGCCACGGCTCGACGACGACGACGCCGCCGCCGAGATCGTCAAACCGGAAACCCCATCCGCCGCCGTCGTCGCGTGTGCCGTCTTGACCACCGTCCAGGGTCACCAGCGTCGCCCCCGTGAGTGCCGCGACCTTCTCGAGTACGTCCTCGTCGACGATGAGCCCGTCGTCGTCGCCGCCGCACCGGTCGTGGACGAGCGCGTTTGTGGAACCCTCCGTCGCGTCGAACCCGGCGACGACTTCCCACGCCGCGTCGCAGTCCGTTCCGCTTGCCACGTCCCGCGAGTGGATCACCGCCCCCGACCCCGCCGTTCCCGTGTCGAGCGCCGAGCGCATCGTCGCTCGGGTCCCGTTCGCCGCGCCCCTGACGCGATAGACGACCGTCGCGCCCGGATCGTGCGAGATGGCTTCGTTCGCGAGCAGCGAGTCGAGCTTCGCGGACGTCGCCTTCGCGATTCTCGTCGAGGGTGGACGCGCGTGCGCCACCGTGGAGATGACCGCGGTGATATCCTCCGGGTGAAGGACGCAATACGAACCCGCGTCGTCGCCCGAACCAGGGTCGACGCACCGGTCGGCGTCCCGCAGCCGCGGCGTACCCGCGCGGTCGTCGACGAGAAGAACCTCTTGCCCGGTGGCCCGGGACGAACGCGCGACGGACGACGGGACGTTCAAGACGAGGACGCCCAACACGAGCGCCCAGCCCACGCGGTCGGGACACGATCGTCGAGATCCGGGGAACATCGAAGGGTTCTGGGATCGGTGCCGGTCTTGCCTCGATCGAGGAGTGTGCCTCGAGGGGGCGTCCTGGGGGCGAAAAAGATGTTGTTGCTTTTTCTCGGCGAGACGAATGC
>Ga0257106_1000289_pt1 | contig 31425 bp, 28 predicted proteins | sample LP_taG_3_FD_190177 | JGI IMG/M metagenome (GOLD analysis project Ga0257106, IMG submission 190177) | Marine microbial communities from Northeast Subartic Pacific Ocean, Canada - LP_J_2011_P26_10m | ecosystem: Environmental > Aquatic > Marine > Oceanic | place: Canada: Northeast Subartic Pacific...
CTGCCTGAAAGCGGGAGATTCAGGGATCTGCCCTGGCTTTCGATTATCACAATCCCACTACTAAGTGCATTTACTTATTGGCGGTTGATTGACCAAGGGCTTGCTGACCATTTGTTCGACTTCGGCAAAGAAGGTCTCAATGCCGTTCAAGCCTGGGAGAACCACGGATTCTGGTCGATGGCTGGAATGTTCAGCTGGGGGCAGGGATACCTCGCGGCTGATGTAGAGCCGAAACTGCTGTATCAGAGCAAAACTCCCTTACATCTGCTTCACCTCTGGGTTGCATATAAGTTCGTTGGAAGTAGTGGATACCCAGCGTTCAAGCTCACTTTTTCTTTAATTTTAGTCAGCATTAACGGGCTGATGCTGGCAGGTCTTGCTCGGATTTGTTTCAAGACTTTCGCAACCGGAATGCGGCGAGAAATTGTCAACGAAATAGTGGTGATCAGCACCTACGCGATCACGATCACCAATGAGTCGATGCTGAGATTCTGCATGGTGGATGAGCCCGACTATTTGGGGGTCAGCTTCTGGCTGGCCACCGTGTTGAGCCTGGGGATCTGGCTTCGAAGAACAGACCAGCAACAGATACCGAAGCTGAGCCTGCTGCTTGGGTTCTTCACCTCGTGGATCTATCCAGTGTTCGGCGTTACCAATTTGATCACCCTTTTTTTACTGCAACTATTCAAGAGCGAACATCGCCTGAAAAATGCACTAAGGGCACTAATCCCTGGCTCGCTTGCCGGAATCTTCTTGTACTGGGTCCAGCGGCTAATCGCAAAAGCCCTTCTAGCTAACAAGCTTTACGGAAGCCAGCTGATGGACAGGATGGGCATGACAGGTAGTCTCCGAGCGCATGACGGCATCTTCGATGCCCTCGATTTCATCTATGACCAACGCTCTGGAGGCATTCCTGGCTTTCTCAAGGACAGCCAGATCTATATCGAGCACTGCGCAATATGGATTCTCGGCATCATTCTCTTCTTCATCGTTCTTTCACGCCTGAAGCCGATCGAGAGTCAAATCCTGCTTGTAATGGCGGCAGGCGGAACTTGGTTGTTCATCCCACTCCTGACCCAGTCGCTGGCCCAACACGGCTGGGTCTACGGCATTCACTTCATGCCTGCAATTGTGCTCGGCTGGATCGGTGCTCTAACAGTTGTGCTTCCAGGGAAACGCTCGGCGATATTCGGTCCGGGGATGCTCGGCTTTATCCCGCTGCTGATCTGGGCGATCCAGCTCAGATGGTTCATGGTGCTTTATCTACGCTGAAACAAACAGGCGGAATGATGAAGAAAAGCCAATTCCTTAACGGCCGTAAAGATTTAAGCACTTTTAGCAGGTTCAACGACGAGCTCATCAGAGCCATACCCTTTGACAAACTCGTTCTCTATTAGCTCCTCCTCACATTCGCCAAAGTCAAAAGACTTACCCTGGGATAAGGACATTGAATAATTGAAATTTCAAAGCTGAAACCTAGAGCAATATCAAGAAATTCAACAATTATGCATTTGAAATAAATAGCCTCAGCCGGGCTTTGATAAGCAATAAAACGTCTCGAAAAGCAATTAGCATCATGCGCTTCAGTCGATTTAAAAACATCTAAATACAGCAGAAGTATGTCAACCTCCCTTATTACTGCCTTGCCTCAGTAGGCACGACATTACACAACATGGTAGACAACGTATCTATGTGATGGTCGTGAGTGAAATGCTCTTTGGCATGACATTGAGCTGCTTTACCCATCACCCCGGCCAAATCCGGGTTACTAAGCAACGTCTCAATCGCTGTTGCCATCGCCTGAACATTCCCCTCCCGACAAAGAAAACCAGTTGCACCATCGATCACCACCTCAGGGATACCAGCATGGAGCGTGGAAATGACTGGCAAACCCGCCAACTGAGCTTCTTGAACTACCACCGGGCAACCTTCTGTATCACCATCTCGCGCCGTTTTCGAAGGCAGCAATAAGCACCGAGATCGACGCATCAAATCAGCCACTTCAATCGGCTGACAAAACCCTTCAAAGACGACCAAATCCTGCAAACCCAATCTTTCGACCTGTCGCTCCATCTCACACCTCAATGGACCATCGCCAATCACAACCAACTGCATCAACTCTGACAAGGCAAAAGTGTTGGGTGATTGGCGACAACGTGAATGCACCTCTGCGAAGGCCTCCAATGCATCAAAGGGGCCCTTTTTTTCCACCAAACGCCCCACAAAAAGAACTCTTGGCGGTGCAAGAGTGGGGTCAGCCCCATAAAAAAGAGCTGGATCTGCTCCAGAGGGACTAATCGTGATCGCCTGGGGTGAAGCGCCCAACCTTTCCAGCACTTGCTGCATGGGCACACTCTTAACGAGGAATCCAGATGCGATACGCATCAAACGCCTGTAGCGCTCATGCAACCGTTTCAATCTCCGATCTGCCGAGGCATCAGATCCACGGAAATGCACGACAAGGGGCACTCCACTCCAACGAGCAGCATCCATAACGCGAACAGCATGGAAACCAAATTCAACAAGAATCACATCTGGCTTATACCAACGAATGAGCCAATAAGCGATGAATGATGTGGGGAAAGTAGACAATCGCTGAAGGTAAAGACGGGTACATACTTTGCTAATCAAGACTGCAACTGCATAGACCGTTTGCCCAAAACCACGTGAGGTTGCTGCGTATTCGTCACCAAAGAAAACAACTTGACGCAAAGGCATAGCAGCAAGATTTCTCCGTATGAATGTCTCCGACGGAGAAGATCTAGTGGGTACGAATACAATCACTAAAGGGTCCAAAGCCTGCTGAACAACATCCTCAAACTGCTTACGAACTACAGATGGTGAATACAATTCACGAATCCTTCGGGCCTCCCGCCCAAAGCCATCAATCTTTAAAGGGTTCTCAATCAAGGTTGAAATAGTGTTTCCCAACAGCTGCGCATCAGTACCTTCAGGTAGCAGTTCACCGTTAACTCCAGGTTGTATCAACTCGCGAGGCCCTGTTGGACAATCAATGGAAAGGCAAGCTGTACCAGATGCCATTGCTTCCATAAGCACATTGGGACAGCCTTCATATCTGGAACTAAGGACAAAAAGATCAGCTCTTTCATACCAATCACCTATGTTCCCGACACGACTAATTAGCAACCGTCGATCATCACCTTGGCGATAACGCAGGAGAGTCTCATGCAAGTAAGGATGGCTCTTACTAACGCCTGCTATTACTAACCAATAGCTTGGATGACAATCTGCGATATAACTAAAAGCTTCCAAAAGCCGATCAAATCCTTTTTGATAGGGCTTTGTCCCTACTGCCAGAATAACTTTTGCCTCTGGCGGAACAGAGACCTCAGGCAAAATGCAAGGTTCCTGCTTAGGCAAGGGCCATTCGACTGGATTAGATACAATTCTCCAATTGCGCGCTAAACCCGAATCTTCAAGCCACTGACCAATTCTTAAAGTTTGAACCTGATGCAGAGATGCTGTTGGATAAAGAATTTTGCGTAAAATCCACCACGACAATGGCAATTTTTTAGCCGGTGGGTAATTAACCTCCGCAACAACAACTCTCCAAGACTTCCCAAAATTTGCCATTAGCAAGTTAATGGACGGCCGGGTAGAAACACCAATTGCCAGATCAGGGGGATGCTGGACTAAATAACTTCGAAGCCATCTCCAAGTCGACACTTTTGATCCAATAGGACGAGAAACAACTTGGAGGCCATGAGGAGCATGGAAAAAAACTTCATCGGGCGGGAATCCTAATAAAAGAGTTACCTCATGCCCCATATCCTGCAACCAAGCAATCCACTTCAAAGCTATGCGCTCTGCTCCCCCCAAGCCCAAATCATGGATATGCAATACGATTTTAGCCATATTTTAATTATCCAATGTAAAATTAGATTCCAGGGAGTTAAGCCAATTAAGTGCCCCATTAGTAACGCATGGGGTAGCTATATTAATCATTATAGAGAGCCTTTTTTCACGCAAAGCTTGCGAATCAGACGTCATGGCCAACTTGATCAAGCCAAGGACTTCAATCAGGAGGCCAAGATGATTTTCCTTGGCCTGTTCGGCTGGTCTTCGATATCGACCACACTCAAGCTCTATAAGCAATCTGTTCAAGGAATTAGACAACTGATGGCATTCTAACCGATTAAAGCTTAGGCATAAAAGCCCTCTCAAAAGATTAGTAGTACTGCGGTAGAGCACATCAGCCGAGACCTCCTTGAAAGGCATCGCATTGAGAGTGCGTAAATTTGCATGGCCAATTAACTCAATTGTCTTGGCTGCAGTTCTACCTTCAGCCAGAGACAACTGCAGTAAGCAGGCACGCGCAGAAATGATTTGTTTATATGGACATTCACGATTACGCCAATGAGGCCTAAAAGCAATCTGTTCTGAGCTTGTCAAGCCTGCCTGCCTGAAAAGCCATGGGCGTAAGCCAGCCAAACCAACTGAGTCTTTAAGTTGCATAGAAATATAAATAGCTGCAATTCCAGCATAAAAACGCTGATGCAAAAGGTGAGCCCCACACTTGTGAATCCCGATAAGCAAGGTCAGCGCACTATTAAAATCTGTGGGCCGACATTCTGGTCTAAAAACAAACTTGTCCACCTGTAAATGCCACTGATATTTACACTTCTGATATTCAAGAATCCGTAAAGCGCTATGAATATCATCGGAATCAATGGCAGCTTCGACAGAAAGTTCGGAAGCCTTGATTTGCTTATAACTTAACCACCACAGGAGGCGACGATACAAACGCCCCGCATGATGCCTCAAAGAGCCACCAATATTAATCATAAATCCATAATAACGCTAAATGCTTATTAGAGCAACTAATGGCATTAAAGCCTCCCAAAAGGCATAAGCATAGTTCTATAATCACCAACTTATAAGCCAAACCGTTACGCATCTACCTCTTAATACTCTCTTGAAAACACAACTATATCAATTGTAGACGATTTGCCATGGCCAACGGTCAGGGATGCAAAGGAAGTCATCATCAAAACCACAATCAAGACCATTCGGATCAATCAGCTGCTTCCCCCAGATTACCAAACCAAAAACAAGCAAGGGAATTAACATTTGCTTGTCACTATAAAGCTGGAACCATCGCAATACAGACAATAACAGAAACAACCCTATCGGATCCGCAAATCTGGAAATAATTTGAGGGTAGATCTCAAACTTCACTCCAAATTGCACAACAATGAACATGACCGAATAAAGGAGTAACGCCTTGCTCACATGGCATTGCTTAAAGGCATTCCATGATATCTGTCTTTTTTTGCAAGTTGAAAAAACTGCAAATAGCAAAAGAACTTCTGAAATCAAAACAGATCGGTTAATCGAATATAAGCTAAAAAAGTTCATATCATTGATATAATCCGATAACTTGAACAAGACCGATTGTCCGAAGATAGCGAGGGAAGCAACTAGCAAAGTAAACACTCCTATCTTTACAACACGAGGTAATTTGCTCAAGGAGCCTAAGTGTTGCCAACTTGCAGGAGCTGACGCCAAAAAAAGCATCGGAAGAGCCGTGAGATGACTAAATAAACCCAACGCAGCAGAAGTCATCACAGGAAGCATCCTTAATTTAAGAAATCCAGATACACTTAGAAATAGAGGAACAATGAGTAGAGCGGTCCAAGCCTGTCGTGTTTGAGCATTCTGCAAAAATCCTCTTAAGAATGGGCTCGTCAACAACAACAATGCCCACCAGCCACCCCAGGCAGGTACACGCCACCAACGGGAAAGGGAAATAGCCAAGGCAGCAAAGCAAGTTGCAACAAGACCATGAATCGTGGCCATGCGATAAGGAAGAATTTTAATGACGGGAGCCAATATCCACCAAAAACGTTCTCCAGGCAGGAATACAGCAAACTGATCAATGTAATGGTTCAACTTGGTGATATCGCTTGTACCCCAGCACGACAAAGTGAAGAAGACAGTAGTAGAAAAACAAAAAAGAGTGACTGCTAACCACCACCAAGACATCCTTTCTCGGATAGCAAACCAATGAATAAGAGCTGCAAACAGAACTTGAATCAAAAACAATAACGTCAACAACCATGGTGATGACACCACCTGATCAACCCGGTAGGGTGACTCGCTCGGGAACATCAACAATAGACTCGAAGGAATGAACAAGCATGCGAACAATAAGGCATGTTGCTGCAATTAGCGTCTTGCAGAAGTAACTGAAATAAATTTTCTTACCTAACGAAACTCTAGAGGGAATAGCAGCAGCCAAGTTGATGGTCAATACATACTTATCCCAAAAAGTAAAGGCGAAGTATTTCCTCTGGGGGAAGTTAGGAGCCTTGGTTGAGCTTATTGCATTTACAACCGATACAATTTACTCCTAATAAAGCCAACACGAAAATGAAAATGTCGCTTCTCAGATAAAGGCTTATAAATCATTTCTAAAGGGATAAACATATCCGTCAATGACAAGTGCGACGTAGGCATCCCTTAAACAACACGAGAATATCGACAGGGATGCGCATTAAACGGCGCCAAGTATGCCAATACACCCAGTGCCAAAAACGAATAGAGAATTTGCCCTCACGATCAGGCGGAAGTAACTTCACAGGCAGCATCTTTACATGCAAATCTGGTATCTCAAGAAAGCGTGACCAAAACACCTGTCGCCGCAAATGCTCGAGTTCCTTAGCAGCTAAGTCTTCGAGTTTTGGAATAGTGCCAGGAGTACACCGCCATAGTCCAGCAGAAACATATTCGTAACGACTCCCAGAACGCTCAGCAGTCCAAGGCATATGAGCGGCAGCAACTCGATTGCTCATTGCACTAGCCCTATGCAAAGCAAAGCTGAGTGAAATTTCTAAGGCAGTGGATTTGAGATGAGGCGCTTGCAAACGGCTGACGCGTTCATGGATTGAGTGAGGAATGACCCCGACAGCTGTTTCTTGCATGAGCTGAACGGAATAGTTGAGACTCTGTAATCTTGCCTTGAGATCCTTGTCGTCAAATCCATAGCCAACGAGCACTTCGTTGAAACCGCCTACAGCTTCAAAAGATTCGCGTGCCATTAAGAACTGGCCCAGACGTCCATCCAAACCAGAACCAAACCAACACGTTTCATAGCCATCCTCAAAAAGCGCAGCAGGATCAAGATCTTCAGGCCAACAATCTGCATCAAGCTTGAGCAATAGGTTGCCCTTTGCGAGTTGAGCCGCGAAATTATATGCACGACATAGATTCCATCGATCCTCCCTTTCGACACGTTCCACGCGAATCCTGGAATCATTTGGCAACTGATTCCTTCGCAAAGGATCTCTACTATTCCAATCCAGAATTAAATGTTCTTCATGGTGTGGCCAGGAAGCTAATTTCTGCGCAGAGGTCAACAAATGATGTTGACGATTCATGCATACCGTAAGAACACTCAAGCCTCTAATCATGGCAATGCCTCTAAAGCTGCCAACATTCGTTTGGTACGTGCCTTGTAGGTGTACTGCGCTGCCATCGCCAGGCGCATGCTCTGCTCAGGACCGTGACCAGCCAAACAACTCGTCAAAGCTTTGGAGAAGTCTTCAGGTCGGGCATCGCACAACCAAGCAACAGAAGAAAATTCTTTTAAAGCATCAATCTTTGTGGCGACTACAGGCAACCCGGCAGACATATACTCGAAGAATTTCATCGGAAACATAGCCTCCGTATAAGGTGTTAGCAGCAAAGGCAACCACCCACATGCAAATCCTGCGCAATAACTAGGCAAAATTCCATAAGAACGCGAACCCAATAAATAAATGTTAGGCTCGGCATCTAAAAGAGACGTATCTGTATACGGCTCACCCTCACCAGTGGGGCCAATAAATACGAAGTTCCATGATGGATGTGATCGTGCAATGGTGACAATAAGCGAAAAGTCAAGTTTATAACTGCTCACAGCCCCAATAAAACCAATTCTTGGCTCTGAGAGTTCTAAAAGATCAGCCGGTATCGAACTCACAGGTAAGTCCATCGCTGATGCAAAGTGAGCTTGATCAGCGACATTAGGGTCAAAACGAATGTTCTTCGAATATGGCGCCAACTGCCTTTTTAGTTGAGGTGACGTGACAAAGACTTGATCTACTTCTCGACAAAGATGTCGCTCCTGAGACGCAATCAACGCACGCGGCATACAAGGTTGCTCCTGAACAGAATCAACTGCGTGATAGATCTTGAAAGAGAATGATCCGAAATCAAGAAAAGTTGTTGTCAAAGGATTGTAAGTCCATAACCAGGGCCGACGAAAGCCAATTAAACCCATGGACAATCCTAGACTTAGAGAAAGACTTAAACGATTCAACCAAAGCCCAAATCCACTTGTCACTCCAGGTATCACCAAAGGTGAGCACACCCAAAGATTCCGTCGTACGCGGCGGGGGGGTCGCAATCCTCGCCATAAACGTTGCACAATCCGCTTGAGATCACGACCCGTCGCCTGTGCAGTTCTTAGACCCAGTGATTCAATATAAAGAACTCGGCAGCCCTCATCAACGAGGGAAACAGCAACGTGCTGCTTATTTGTCCATAGGGGATGATCCCAATCTGCTGTAGCAAGCACAACTATATCAATCATGACGGATTTCAACGTCTCTGAAGTTCGACCAATTCGCGAAAACTAGGGGAGCGCAATTGGAGCTCCTCATAATTTCCATGAGCGATCACTTGACCACCATTAAATTCATAAATTCGATCGCAGTGACGAATTGTGGAAAGTCGGTGTGCAATAACGATCGTAGTGCATCGGCGGCCAATTAATTCAAGAGATTCCATCACATCATTTTCAGTTTTATTATCCAAAGCACTAGTCGCTTCATCAAGGACCAAAACCTGAGCATGTTTATAAAAAGCTCTTGCCAATGCCAAACGTTGTCTTTGTCCCCCTGAAAGACGCATGCCATCTTCGCCAATTTTTGTAAAATCACCGAAGGGAAGATCTGAAACAAATTCAGCTAATTGCGCCATTTCCAAACAATCCCACAACTTGTTTTCATCAACATCATCATCTCCAACTCCGAAAGCAATATTTTCTCGCACACTTGCATCAAGCAACTTAATGTTTTGAGGAACAAAGGCACAGCATTGCTGCCAGGCTTGAATCTCGTCTTTTCGCAATATAACTCCATCTAATAGCAGCTGTCCCTCTTGAGGAGTCAGCAAACCAAGCAAAAGGTGAGCTGCTGTAGTTTTCCCTCCTCCAGTAGTTCCTACTAAAGCAACTCGTGCACCAATTGGAACAGTGACATCAACATGCCTCAAAGCCCATTCATCCTTATCACCATATCGGTAAGAAATACTGCTAAGTTTAATTGAGTTACAAGGCATAATTCCTGCAGATGTAACTGGAATTTGAGACTGATTCGGAAAACGAACGGGCTTCATTTCCAATAGATCCAATGCATCTGAAAGATCAGGAAGAGAACCTCGTAATTTATTGATCGATTTAGACACAGACTGCATTGGAGCCGCTAGACGCAAAGAAGCGAATATCACACCCATAAGTGCCGGAAGAGCATCACGCACCGCCTCTACCCCACCACCATTTAAAAGAGGTGGTAGCAATCCAATTGCAAATAAGACTGTTACACCTGTCGGTTCGATGACAAAGCGAGGTATATCAGGAAGTAGCTTTAGCAGCCTATCGTAACGCTTGCCTTGAGATCCAATCGACCCAAAACGACTTATAAAAAAATTTTCAGCTCCGTGCAAATGAATATCACGGATCGAACGCGTAGACTCAAGCAAGATTTGATTTACAGTGCGAGAATAAATAAACTGCTGCCTGGTCAAAAACCTAAGACGTGGAGTTATCAAGAAAGATGACAGCGCGTATGAAAAAACTAATAATCCAAAAACTACAACAGCTATCCACCCAAAAGCAATTACTACTCCTACTGCAAGAATGCCCGATGACAAAACATTCCCAGAGATGGACAACATCGGAATCACAATGTTGTCAGAAACCTTGCTTAGGACACGATTTAATCGAGTCATCAACGTCATCGAGCTACTATTCTTGTAGTACTCGTATGACTGAAGTATTAAATTACTATAAACACGATTTCCGAATACTGCCCAAACCTCCGAACTAACGCGTACCTCTACAAGCCGAGCGGCAAATTTTAAAGCCGTTGAAATCCAAATTAGACCCAACAAAATCACAACAATCCATAAGCCACGATCTAATGCATCACCACCGAAAACTCGGACAAACGGAAGGTTATCGGCAAGACTTGAACCACTAAAAGATCCAACAAGCTTTGCAATTAAGCCCACAAATACCAGGTCAGCGAAACCAACAGCTGATGAAATCAGCAGCAAGATCCACAAAGACCTAAATTGCTTTGGAGGCAAATATGAAACAACAGCCCTAAGCAGGCAAAATGTTTCGCTGCGGTTCAGCAGATTTAGCCCTGTTGAACGACTTCTTGACAATTGTCATACACGCGACATTTTATTTCACAATTTTAGCAATCAGGCTTCTGACGACATTCCACAAGGTGTCAGCCAGACAACCGATCGACCACTTCACAACCACTCATTTCTGATCAATCCGAAACAAAGAATCAGTGAGAAGAGGAAGTTTCAATTGCGCGTTAAGAATCGACGAATTTTACCGACCACTTCACTTGAGACTCTTTCCCATCGCAAGCGCCAAGTGGGCTTTGAGCTTAGGAGTTCTAAGGAGGGGCTCATACCACCCGCCTCAGCGCAAAACTGAAGCTGATTGAGCACGACTTGCCAATGCATCTCCAAAACACTTTCTGAGCTCAGGTCCATCAGTATTTCAATCTCTTCAGCTGAGGCTTGCCATCGCTGGGGAGTCTTTACCGCCTCTCCAATCCGTTCCACGTCATAACGAAGGCTGCCACAGCCAATCTGGTGTGCGGTGCGGCCAGGGGTCAACGTGTCAGCAAGTGCGTGATTCAAGCTGCTGAATACCACACACCCACAAGCCAAAGCCTCCAGTGGTGGGAGCCCGAAGCCCTCACTAACGCCACGGCCACGCCAATACTCCGCTGAGTCATAGACGTAAACCGTGGCGCTATTAAACAGAGCCACCAGGTCTTCGACCCAACCGCACTGAACCTCCACCCTCAAGCCCTCACGCCTCAAGGCCGGTACCAAATGCTTGAGCACATAGGGACTGCTCTTGCGCTGCTGAACCAAAACATCAATGGAGCGCTGCGAAACAAGGGCTGAACCTTGATCGTTGCGAGGGCGAGCGCCACGCGCCAACCAATGGGGCTCCAGTCCGTTGGGGATCAGAAACAGAGGATTGCGCGGAGCACGGTCACCCCAATACCCAAGGGTGTTACGGCTGACGGCAATCACAGGGACACCGGGCGGCAAATCAAAGCCATAGCCACTGCTATGGGCCTGATACACCGCATGCCGACCACGCAAACGCTCTAAGAGCCTGGGCACATCAAATCCCCAGCTCACCAACCAAAGGGCCTCCCCGGGTGCATCCTCTTGATCCAGCAGGTCGTCAAGAAAACGATGGGAGGGCTCACGAGCCCGATAGGTCACAACCTCCGTAGAGCGCAGATCCGACAACAAACGGGCCGTCTGCAGAGCAACGCTCAATCCTCCACAACGAAAACGGGGCCCGGTGCCTGGCACCAGAACCCGAATCGGAGCGAACAGTCTTGAGGAGTCTTGAATGGCGTCCTCGCTGAACACTTAGGCCACAACGGCCTCAGTGCTTCCAGTGCGCTGACGGCGCGTAAGGAAACCAAACAGGACCTTGCCAATGGCAGCAACGAGATTCCCCTCAAGCTCCTGGAACATTTTCATGTTCAGGTGGAACGCATGGTTTGCCTCTTCCAAAATACGATCGGCCATATCCTGATCGATAGGAAGCTGATCCATCGTGGAGCGATAGGCGGTCTTAAACGCCTTCTCATCGGAGATGTCGTCAAAGACGTAGAAGCGAAGACCGTCGTCACCACTCATATTCATTGCTTTCTGAGCAATGTTCTTAAGAATCTGACCACCGGAAAGATCCCCCATGTAGCGGGTGTAATGGTGACCAACCAACAGTTCAGGAGAATCCTTCGCTACAGCATGGATCCGCTCAACATATGTAGCTGCTGAAGGAGATGGCTTGATCTCTTCTCTCCAATTATCGCCGAAGTAAAAAGCAAGATCTTTCTCCAGGGATTCAAGCCGATTCAGCTCTTTCTTACCAACGGGCCCTACCACCGGATGGTTCGCGAGCTTGTCGACCTCCTCCTCCATCGCCTCATAGACGAAATAAAGATCAGCGACGAGCTTGCGATAGCTCAGCTTGTCCACCACACCCTTCAGGAAGCAGCTCACGAAACCAGTGTTTTCGGCCATGGTGTGGGCCTTTTTTGTACCTTCACGGAGCTGGGCAGCCAGAGCGACGGACATACGAGTGAAAAACGAAGCGATCTAAGGACCTTAAATTCAGTTTCTAAAGATGGCTCTGATCAGTTGCGAAGGGTTAAGAACTGGTGCGATTGGGCACACCCTTTTCGAACACTTCAAACAACTCTCGACAAATCAATTGCAGCTGCTCCACCTGATCCGGTTGGGGTAGATAGGGGCCAGCCGGCAACCAATCGCCCACCGTTGCCAAACGCCAGCGTTCGCCTTCAAAGGTCATGCCGCGCATCACCACGCCAAGGAGGGAAGGACAAGACGAGTCCGTCCGTCCCTCCTCCGGCTTGAGCCGTAACTGCAGCAACAGACTCCGACATTGCAGCCGCGGGCTCCAGCCTGGGAAATCGAAGGCGAAATCCAAGGTTGCGGCCTCGTCCCAATGGCGGGTGGAAGGGTCATCACGCCAAGGACTCAAATTCGGCTGAGCCGCAGAGAACTGCCGTCGCACCAGCGTGACGCTGGTGGCTAGAGCCTGGGCCAAGGCCACGCTATGGACCGCCGCCGCCGCATTCACAGGGTTCATCGCCGCTGAACCCAGGGTGAAGGGTCAGCAGAGCTTGCGCCAACTGCCGTTACGGTTCATCCATACCAGCAACAGATCCCTGGCAACTCCCATCACTCGGATCAGTCTTTATGGACTCGTCGGCATTGGTGCCGCGATCGTTCATGCAGGCGTCTTGCTTGCCTTGGGTTTGCTGATGCCGCTCTGGGCCGCGAATCCCTTGGCCTTTCTGGCGGCCTCGATCGCCGGTTATCTCGGTCATGCGCGCTACACCTTCCGGCCGGAGACCGGAGGACAACGGTTTGCGCGGCGCTGGCTTGTCATTCAATACGTGGTCAATCTTTCGGTCTGCGGAGTGCTGCCACTCGTCCTCCCAGACGCAGTCCCCAGTGCGATCCGACTGGGGATTTTGGTGTTCACTCCCACGGTTCTCAATGCCTTGATCTGGTCGAAGGCCGCACGCTTTAGCGCAAAGCAACGCAACCAACAGCAACGACCAAGGATGCATGCGGATGATCTGGGCCTCAGCGAAGCCACCAACAACGCCATCCTTCAACTCGCTCGCATCGGCAAGTTGGACGGAGCCAGCTTGCTGGTGCAGGGCCCTGCGGTCTCAGATGGGGTAGTGGCCTGGAAAGCACTCCAAGCCGAGCAGCCAGATCTTGAGCTTTGCCTCCACCTTTGCTTAACCGAGGGGCCTTGCGCCGCCGTCGCCTCCGCTGTCCCCGATCTCATCAACCAAAACGGCCATCTCAAGCTGACGTTTGGGGTCTGGCTTTCGCTCTCGCTGTTACCCGCCATGCACCCGCGGCGACGGCGCGTTACCCGGCAACTCCACGAAGAGATACAGGCGCAAATTGCTCGCTTCCGGCAACTCTGCGGCGCAGACGCTCCGCTTCACGTTGACGGCCATCAGCACGTGCACCTTGTTCCGATCGTGCATGACTGCCTGTTGCAGGTTTCAGGAAAGCAAAAGATCACCTGGATGCGCAGCACAACCGAGCCACTTCCCACCGGTCTCGCTTTGCATTGGTGGTGGGATGCGATCCTCCAGGCCGGCTTACTCAAATGGGCCGTGCTGGAGGTTCTCAGTCGATTAGCGCAGCGGAAGCAACAACGCCTTGGTATCGCCAGCAATGGCGGGTTTGCCGGTGTGCTGTTCACCGGACAAATGGCAGGCCCACCGCTACGAGCAGCCCACCAAACCCTTGCAGCCCTTCCGGCTCGAGCGAACCGAACCCCACCACTCCTGCTCGCCCATCCAGGCGCACCACTGGCGCGCAATCTCACGGATGCAGGCTTTTCTGTGTCGCAACCCTTTGCCGCCTCTCCGTGGCGACAACGCGAATGGCAAGCGCTTCAGGAGTTGTGAATGGCTCGGATGAAGTAGTGAGGGCGATCCTTGGCCTCCACATAAATCCGACCGATGTAATCCCCGAGCACACCGATTCCGATCAACTGAATGCCTCCCAAGAAGAGCACCGCGGTCATCATCGAGGCGTAACCAGGAACATCCACGCCGATCAGAACCGTACGCAGCGCAATCAAGGAGGCGTACACCAAGCTCAACAAGGAAATCAGGACCCCAAGCACTGTCCACACCTTGAGGGGCAGCACGGAGAAGGAAAAGATTCCATCGAAGGCGTAGCTCACGAGCTTGAACGGACTCCAGGAGGTTTGGCCGCCGCTACGAATCACCCGCTGATAGGGCAGTTCCACACTGCGGTAACCCGTCCAGGGCAGCAATCCTTTGGAAAAGCGGCTTGATTCGCGCAAGCTCGTGACCGCCTCGAGCGCCTGTGCATCCAAGAGCCGGTAGTCACCCGCTCCCTCCTTGATCTGAATCGAATCCACCACCTTGTTAAACACGCGGTAAAACCAGTGGGCGCTGGCCACCTTGAACCGTGATTCCTCATCACTGTCATCGCGCACGGCCGTGACCACCTCAGCTCCATCCCGCCATTTCTGCACCATCGCTTCGATCAGTTCAGGAGGATGCTGGAGGTCGGAATCGATAAGCACCGCTGCAGCACACTCCCCTCGAACGTGATCGAGGCCAGCCAACATCGCCGCCTCTTTCCCAAAATTACGGGTGAGCTCGAGCAAGCTGACAGGAGCCGCTGCGCCAAGTTGGGCCTGACGAGCCTGCCAAAGCCGAATCAGCGACACGGTGTCATCGCTTGAGCCATCGTCGATCAACACCAATCGCTCCACACCTGGTACGGCGAGCACGCGCTCGATGAACGCGGTGATCACGGCCTGTTCGTTGAAACAAGCGGCCACGATCCAGACACCTTCAGGTTTCACCATGGATCGTGGAGAGAGAATCAAGAGGAACTTAAGAGAGCACCCGCCGAGTCATAAGCTCGCCAAATCCAAAACGCCGCCAGGCAGCGACCCCTCCATGGCTCAGTTTGAGAAGCTCACCGCCCCTCTGAACGGCACCCCAATCCGCTTCGAAAACGGCCACCCCGTGGTGGGGAACGATCCGATCATTCCTTTCATTCGCGGCGACGGCACCGGAGTAGACATCTGGCCTGCCACCCAGAAGGTGCTCGATGCGGCTGTAGCTCAGGCGTACAACGGCAAAAAGACGATCGAGTGGTTCAAGGTCTATGCCGGTGATGAAGCCTGCGACCTCTACGGCACCTATCAATACCTTCCTGAAGACACCTTGGAAGCGATTCGCAGCTTCGGTGTGGCGATCAAGGGGCCCCTCACCACCCCAGTGGGTGGTGGGATCCGCTCGCTGAATGTCGCCCTGCGACAAATTTTCGACCTCTACTGCTGTGTCCGGCCCTGCAGCTACTACGAAGGCACGCCCAGCCCGCACAAACGTCCTCAGGATCTGGACGTGATTGTGTACCGAGAAAACACGGAAGACATCTATATGGGAATTGAGTGGGAAGCGGATGATCCGATCGGCCAAGAGCTGCGCAAGTATCTCAATGAGGTGGTCATCCCTGCCAACGGCAAACTCGGCAAGCGGCAAATCCCTGAAGGATCCGGCATCGGCATCAAGCCAGTGAGCAAGCACGGCAGCCAGCGACACATCCGCAAAGCGATCCAACACGCCCTGCGCTTGGAAGGGCACAAGCGTCACGTGACGCTTGTGCACAAAGGCAACATCATGAAATTCACGGAAGGAGCCTTCCGCGACTGGGGCTATGAGCTAGCCACCACTGAATTTCGCGATGTTTGCATCACGGAACGAGAAAGCTGGATTCTCGACAATCTCGACCGCGATCACTCGCTCAGCGCCCAGGACAATGCGCGCATGATTGAGCCCGGCTACGACAGCCTCACGCCCGAGAAAAAAGAGACACTCGTTTCAGAAGTGCGAGAGGTGCTCGCAGCAATTGGCGAAAGCCATGGCTTTAGCAAATGGAAAAGCATGGTGCTGGTGGATGACCGCATCGCCGACAGCATCTTCCAGCAGATCCAAACCCGCCCTCAGGAATATTCGATCCTGGCCACCCTCAACCTCAATGGCGACTACATCTCCGATGCCGCCGCGGCGATGGTGGGAGGCCTGGGCATGGCCCCTGGAGCCAACATCGGTGAAACGGCCGCCATCTTCGAGGCCACCCACGGCACCGCCCCCAAGCACGCAGGATTGGATCGAATCAACCCCGGTTCCGTGATCCTGAGCGGAGTGATGATGCTCGAATTCCTCGGCTGGCAGGATGCGGCCGACCTGATCACCAAGGGGCTCAGCGCCGCCATCAAAGACAAGCAGGTCACCTATGACCTCGCCCGACTCATGGAACCCAAAGTGGATCCCGTGAGCTGTAGCGGCTTTGCAGACGCCATTATCGAGCGCTTCTGATCAACAACAGGTCGATTCAGGTCAGAATCGGTTTATGGCTTTTGTCGACCCAAGCGACCCCTGCGTTCACTGCGGGTTTTGTTTGCCCACGTGTGCCAGTTACCGGGTGCTTGGCACCGAGATGGATTCCCCCCGCGGGCGCATCCACACCCTCAAGGCGATCGAGGCTGGAGAGCTGGAGATGGATGCCACGGTGGCAAGCCATTTCGACAGCTGCTTGGGCTGCTTCGCCTGCGTAACCGCCTGTCCATCAGGCGTGCGCTACGACCAGCTCATCGAAGCGACCCGCCCAAAGCTCAACCAACCTGAGTTCCGCAGCAGCTGGCAAACCAGTTTCCGTCAGCTGCTGCTCCTGGTGCTGCCCTACCCCAACCGGCTGCGTGCTCTTCTGCAGCCATTGCGCGCCTATGCCGGCACCGGGCTGCAGCGTTTCACTCGGCAAACAGGGCTCTTAAAGCTTCTTGGCCCACAACTGGAAGCAATGGAAGCGCTCTTGCCTCCCCTGCCTCCAGAGGGCTTTTCCGATTGCTTACCCCGGGTGAATCCAGCACAAGGCGAGCAACGTGGCCGAGTGGGCTTAGTGCTTGGTTGCGTCCAACGTTGCTTTGATCCAGGGGTGAACGAGGCGACTGTGGCCGTCCTGCAAGCCAATGGCTTCGAAGTGGTGATTCCAGCCAATCAAGGCTGCTGCGGGGCGGTGAGCCATCACCAAGGCCAACTCAAACAAACCCAGGAACTGGCAAGCGCATTGGTGCAGAGCTTTCGCGATGAAACCCTGGACGCCGTGCTGGTTGCCGCCTCCGGTTGCGGGCACACGATGAAGGCCTATGGAGAGCTTCTCGATGGCGCAAGCAACTTCAGTGCGCCGGTCTTGGACGTGCATGAATTTCTTGCGAATCGGGGGCTTTCCAAGTCGTTTCAACAAGCGCTCACACCGCTGCCCTGTGCGGTGGCGTATCACGACGCCTGCCACATGATTCATGGCCAGGGGATTGCAGCCCAGCCCAGGGACTTACTGCGAGCTATTCCCGAACTCCAGCTCAAAGAAGCCACGGAAGCCGGGGTGTGTTGCGGAAGTGCCGGCATCTACAACTTGGTTCAACCGGACGAGGCCGCAGAACTCGGCCAACTCAAAGCCGACGACCTCAGCAGCACCGGAGCTGAGATTGTGGCCAGCGCCAACATCGGTTGCAGCCTGCAACTGAGGCGTTACCTCAACCAAAACGGTCCCAAGGTGGAGCACCCCATGGAACTGCTCGCCCGCTCCGCTGGTGTGGGGCCATTCAGTTCAACGCCAAGCAAGACCTAACGCCCCTCGAGCCAACGCCACGCCTCAGTGAGGGTGTGTGGCTCACCGAGATTGCCTGGAAAGGTGATGACCGGCAATAGATCGCTGGGCTCCAGCTCGCGAAGATCCTGATCCAAGGCAGGGATGGGGCGCACCAGCGATAACCCCGGCAAAAGCTGCCCCTCCAACTGAACAGCTTCTAGGCCAAGCCCCTCCACCAGCAGGGTTCCCGTGGTGATGCCCCCTTTGCTAATCAGATAGCCAAGCCGCGGAGCGACTCCGGCCAGCAAACGGGCCATCAGGGATGCCAGCTCCATCCCAAAGCGCAGCCGCCGCACAGCCGCCGCCGTTCCTGCTCCAAAAGACAATTCACCACGACTCGTAAACAGCACCGGCGTGAACCCTTCCTCCAGCGCCTGCTCCAGTTGATGGCGCCATTCAGCCTCCAGATCTGGCAAGAGCAGATCCGGAGATCCCCCCTCCAGCACCCGGGCGATGCGAGCCACCGGCAGCTCAATGCCGCGGCAACGCGCGTTGGCTAGCAGAGATTTCAACTGTTGATCCGCCAAAGACACGTGGGAGCCCACCACCACCAAGCCAGGGAGCGGCTGAGCGCGGGCATCCCGGCGACGCATGCCCGCCAGGCCATGGGCATCAAAAGGCTGAGCTCCCAAGGGCGATGGACCTGAATCCACCAGGCCGTTGAGAAGACTTGCCGCTGATCTGAACAGGAAGCGCTTGCGCCCCTGCAGCCTGCGGACTGCGACCCCCAACGCCCGGAGCTGCTCGGGACGGGTCGCATCGACGACAACGGATCTGTTGGCTTCTAGCGCCTCAAGACAAGCCAAGAGGTCTGCTGAGCGCTCTGCTTCCAGCAACGCCAAGGGGATTTGCAGCACTGCTTTGGCAGCGATCTGGCCAGCGCTCTTCTCCTCGAGCCACTCCGCCAGATCACTGGTGCCGTAACCAAACAAGCGATCTCGGGCAAACGCTGTGGTGTGCACCGGCTCTCCATGCAGAAGATGCACCCCATTCACGGTGGTGCGACCTCCCTCAAAGAACGCAGGCACATGCAAGGTGGCATCCACCACAGCGAAATGCTTCTCCCAGGCCTGCGCCAGCACCTGGGGTTCAAGCACACCGTGACCGCGCAAGGTGGAATCACCGCGGCTCACCAGCAGCAAGTCATGCTCCTGAAGGCCTTCAGCCGCCATGGCCAGCACCAGAGCATCCACAATCTCGCGGTTGCGGGTCGCCGCGGCCTCAGGCGTGAGCGCCCGCGTGTTCGCCAACACAAACAGCAACGGCGAGGGGTGCCTCAACCCCCGACGCAACGCTGCTCGATCCCATCGCAACAGCAGCGGGCAACTGTGCACCGTCTGAGAACCGGTGGGATCGTCGTCGATAACGACAATCTTCATGGCACGATCGGTTGGTGTACTGATCTGGCCTGTTCGCTCACGTGCCTGAACAAGGGTTGTCTTCCATAGCGGTACTAGCACCCAATTCTGTTGAGGAGCTTGGCCAACTCATCGCCGACCTGCATGCCGAGGGAAAGCCCTGGGTGCCTTCCGGCATGGGTAGCCGTCTGCACTGGGGCCCTCCCCTCGCTGCTGATTCGGGGCCGGTGCTGAGCATGCGCCACCTGACAGGGATCGTGGACCATGCGGTGGATGACCTCACCATCACCGTGGATGCGGGCATGCCCCTGGCCGACCTCCAGACGGCCCTGGCCGAGCACCAGCAATGGCTTCCGCTCAACTGGCCCTGGGGCAGCAGCATGGCCACACCTTCATCGGCGGGCACGATCGGCGGACTTGTAGCCCGAGGGCTATCCGGGGGGTTACGCCAACGTCACTTGGGCGTGCGCGACCAGATCATTGGCATCAGCTTGATCCGCAGTGATGGGGTGAGCGCCCGTGCCGGCGGCCGGGTGGTGAAAAACGTGGCGGGCTACGACCTGATGCGCCTGCTCTGCGGCAGCTGGGGCAGCCTCGCCCTGATTACCGGGCTCACCTTGCGCGTGCAACCGATTCGTAAACCCCGCAGTCAGCTGGTTCTGGAGGGTGACTTAAGCCAACTCGAAGCCTTCCGAGCCGAGGTGGTGGGCAGCAGCTTCACACCCGACTGGATCGACTGGGAGCTCCGCACGGATCAGGGACCACGGCTCCTGCTGGGAGTGGCCAGCATCAGTGATGGTGCGGTCGTCGACCAGCTCAACCGGCTCGTGGCACTCGCCGCCAACCAGGGAGTGAGCAGCGAACGCATGCCGTGGGAGAACCCCATTCCTGAAGGGTTTTCTAGCAATGAAGATCCGCCCTGGCTGCTGCGCCTCTGCCTACCCCCCGCCCAGCTCCAGCATTTGTTCAGCTCGCGCGAATGCACTGCTCTTAAGGGCTGGCATTGGCAGTTCGCCGCTGGAGCCGGCAGCGGCGAGGCCTGGCAACCCAGCGGTTCTCCCGCAGCGGCATACCTGATCGAAGCGCTGAGGCGACGGGTGATGGAATTAGGGGGTCAGCTCAGCGTGCTGATTCAACCTGGGACCCAGCCAGGAGCAGTTCCAGCCTGGCTGGATGCCCCATCCCGCCCCCTGATTGAAGCCGTGAAGCGTCAGTTTGACCCGAAACAACAGCTCTCGAGAGGACGGTTGCCTGGTGTGGCCGCGCCTTTCAACTCACCGCATAGCGGCAGTTGAGCTGGAGGCTCTCACCAGGAGCGAGCTCGAGCTTGCCGTCTCCTGTAATCAGGGACTGACGAGGACCTGTCCAGGGCTCGAGGCAGACCATCGCGCGAGGAGGCTCGGTCCAGACCACCGTGAGATCCATAGGCGCTTGATGCTGCAGCTGCAAGCGCGTGCCCGCAGCCTCATCCACCAAGGTGACCGGTCCAGCAAGGCGGGTGAGAAAGTCCACCCCCTCTGGCAATCGGCTCAATTGATCGCCGGTTTCAGCCTCTGCCATCACAAGGTGGTTCAAGCATTGGGGTGCCAAGCCTTCAAGGCTGGTGCGACTGAGGTCCGTCACATTGAAGTAGGGATGGAGACCAAAACTGAACGGCATCGACTCGCCGCCTTCATTGGCATTCGCAATCGTGGTGGTGATCTCCAGCGCACCACTCACAGGACGCACCGCCATCTCCAGCCGGAAGCGGAACGGATAGTCCGCAAAGGTCTCTTCGGTCTCCGTTAGAGACACACGCACGCCGCTCTGGTCGTCGAGTAGCTCCAGCTGCCAGGGCAAGCCACGCGCAAAACCATGCTGCTTAAGGGTGGCCTCACCACTCTTTAAAGGAAGGCGGTCACCGGGAAGGTTGCCGCAGATCGGGAACAACACAGGAATCCCACCGCGAATGCTCTGCTTAGGGTCGGCGTAACGCGTCTGGTCGAAATAGAGGATGTCCCGACCATTGCAGAGCCATTCGGTGACAATGCCGCCGCGTTCGGGCACCACGCGTAGGCGATCACCACTTTGGGGATGGACGTATTCCCAATGGGCATACGGCGTTGACATTTGACGAAGGGTCATGGCCATGAAACCCGGAGCCTCCTCAGTGTGGCCTCATGGCAGTGATCCGCGCAGCCATCGAGCTCAATCCAGTTGGAGTGCTTTGGATGGTTGGCTTTGCAGGGAACCAAGCCAATCGAGCAAGGCCTCATTCACCTGATCCGGAACCTCGTCATGGGGACAATGACCGGCTTCTAACACCACTTCATGGGTGTTCTCCGGAGCATGACGTTGAAAACTTTCCCGGCGTCCGGCGGCATTGATCCAAGGATCACGGATTCCCCAGAGCAAGAAGAGTGGGGATTGCAGCTGGGCAAACAACTCATCAAGAGGTTGACCGCTGGGAATATCAAAAACGGTGCGAAACACCCCAAAAGCACCAGGATCCAGCGACGGAAGACGAATCGCCTCCACCAGGGCATCGTCCACATTGGTGCGATCAACGTACACCTGATTCAGGGTGCGCCGAATCGTGGACCGCCGGCGCAAATTCTCAAACAACACCCTTTGCAGCACAGGGCTTTTGAGCAATGCTGAACCAATCGTTCGGCGAGCAATGGAGCCCCAGCCACTGGGCGACGCGCGCTGTTCATCACTGAAGGGGCCAGCGGCATTGAGAAGCACAACACCGGCCGACTGTTCCTTTAAAGCGGCACCAGCTGCCAGGGCAGCAAACCCGCCGAGCGAATTTCCAGCAATCACGGTGGGGCGACCGATCCGTTCCTGGACGTAGGCCACCAACTGGTCGCGCCAAAGCGCCCCTCCGTAGGTGAGGCCTGCTGGTTTGGCGCTGCGGCCGAAGCCAAGCAGGTCCAGAGCATGCACTTCGTATTGGCTTGCCAATACAGGGATGTTGTGGCGCCAATGGTCGGTAGACGCGCCAAAGCCATGCACCAGCAACAGCGCTGGTCGCGTTTTGGCCTGGGCCGCGGCCTCAGGCTGATCAGGCATCTGACAAAGACCATGCACTGCATGGTTTTCGAACTGCCACCAGGTCTGGCCCACCACTCTTGTTCCGTCGAGGGGTGATGCTAGGCATCCTGTTCATTCCTCCGCAGCGCCGGGCACTTGCCAACGATGGACACTTACGAGATGGGGCCCCTGCTGCAAAGCAGCACTCTCAGCGGAGGCCTGTTTTGGGCTCTTGCCCTTTACCTGCCGCTCAGTGGCCCACTGCAACGGCTGGAGGCAAGCTTGGAGAATGGCCCCCTCTCTGGAGCCTGGCGCCAAGCCGCGTTGGTGATCAGCAGTCTTTTGCTCGCCCTTGCTGTGGGGGTGATCACCCAACTCATCCTGGCCTGGGCGCTTGGACCGGGCTGGGCCTCCAGCCTGGCCTTAATCACCATTGGCTGGAGCTTGTTTCTGGTGGTCGCCCGCGGTCAAGGGGACTAGATCAAACCAACGGGATCAGCCGCCACCTCGCCATCGACCTTGTCGTCGTCATCCGGCTTATCGCCACCAATCACCAACCTGAGCAGCACCGGTGCCAGGAAGGTGGTGCCGATCACCATCAACAGGATGGCCGCCTCAAGCGACGGAGACAGGAGCTTTGCGCTGGTGCCCAGGCCTAGGAAAATCAAACCCACTTCTCCGCGAGGCATCATTCCAAGCCCAACCACCAGGCGGCGAGTGGGTTGCTTGCTTACAAAGGCCCAACCAGCGGCAATCTTGCCGATCACCGCAACCACAAACAGGAAGGCGGCGATGATCAAGGCGGTGCGGCTGGCGGGATCGGAAGGATTGATCACCGACAGATCCATACCGGCACCCACCAGCACAAAGAAGATCGTGGCAAATAAGGTCACGATCGGCAAGACAGCCTGCTGAATGGCGTGATTGTGCTTCGAGCTGCTGAGAATCAAACCAGCCGCGAAGGCGCCAAGGGCGGCCTCCAGACCAATCGCAGTTGCGGTGAAGCAGCTCAGCGCCAGGATGACGAAGGAGGCCACCAGCACCTCGCCCGGTGCCTTGAGCTTGTCGATCAACCAATCAAAGGCAGGGGCTGCCGTGCGGCTCAAGCCAATCGCCGCCACAACGAACACAGCGGCTGCCGCGACGAGCTTGAGGATCGGACCAATTTCCAGGGTTCCACCTGAACCCAAGGCCACCACCACAGCCAAGATCACGATGCCAAAAATGTCATCGAGAACGGCCGCGCCGATCACAATCTGCCCCTCGCGCGTTTTCAAATATCCGAGTTCTCCAAACACACTGGCGGTAATACCAATGCTGGTGGCGGTCATCGACGCACCCGCAAAAACCGCCGGAATCGCTCCTACGTGGAAAATGGCCATCAGCCCCCATGTGCCAAGGGCAAAGGGCAACACCACACCCGCTACAGCAACGGTAAAAGCCTGCGCTCCAACGGCGATCAGCTCATCGAGCTCACTTTCTAAACCGGTGAGAAACAGGAGGGCAAACAGACCCAGCTGGGCCACAGCCTCTAAGGAAGGAAAGCTCTCGTTGTAGAGCTCCGTGACCGATTCGGCGGGCACATTGCCCAGGGAGCTGAGCAGGCTGACCAAGCCGTTGCTCAGCTCCACTTGGGTTTCTGGCGGCACTAAAAGGTGCAGACCAGAGGCGCCGATCAAGACACCAGCCAGCAGCTCTCCCAAAATCGTGGGGAGCTGGAGCCGAACCAGAATTTCAGCCAGCGCACGCGCCGCCACGAAAATCAGCATGAAGCGGCCAACCCCAATCAAGGTGCCCGCCATCTCGAGGTTGTGGGCTGATAGTTCAGCCATTAGAGGCATGAGAACGGGCGGCATCGCAGCAGCGAGCATCGGAATCGGCATGTTTTCTCAGCGGGACCATAAGGGCAAACAAGGTCAGCGGCCGCGCATTGGGAACGTGTGCTTGCTGATGGCAACAAAAAAGCGGCTGCGTAAGCAACCTTTCAAAAGACGGCTGAACCCAAAAACTCGGTCACAGTTCCTGCACCGTTTCAAGCTTTCTTGGCTCAAGACCACCAAACTTGATCCAACACAAAACGCATTCGCCATATTTCTCCCTCCATGAGCAGCTCCGAACCCCTCGATCTTCGCCTTCCAACTCCTGGTTGCTACGCCGACCCAGAACGGGCTGGTTTGGATGCTGATGCCGTGTTCGACGGCATGACAGAACATCTGTTCTTCACGCTTGGGAAGCTTGCACCATCTGCGAGCCGCCATGACCTGTACATGGCTCTGAGCTATGCCGTGCGCGATCGGCTGATGACCCGTTATCTGGCCAGCATTGAAGCAATTCGGGCTCGACCGCAAAAAACGGTGGCCTATTTGTCTGCGGAGTTCCTGATTGGACCGCAACTGGCCAACAACCTGCTCAATTTGGGAATCCAGAACGAAGCAGAAGAAGCCGTGAAACGCTTCGGGATTGAATCCCTGCAACAGATCATCGAAGTGGAAGAAGAGCCAGGCCTTGGCAATGGCGGCCTTGGGCGCTTAGCCGCTTGCTACATGGAGTCGCTCGCAAGCCTGCAAATTCCTGCCACGGGCTATGGCATCCGCTACGAATTTGGAATTTTTGATCAGCTGATCCGCGATGGTTGGCAGGTGGAGGTCACTGACAAGTGGCTGAAGGGCGGTTGGCCCTGGGAACTGCCCCAACCCGATCAGGCCTGTTTTGTAGGTTTTGGCGGCCGTACTGAGAGCTACCTCGACGACAAAGGCAACTACCGCTCGCGCTGGATTCCATCGGATCACGCCATTGGCGTTCCCCATGATGTGCCAGTTCTCGGCTACCGCGTGAACACCTGCGATCGCCTGCGTCTCTGGCGCGCTGATGCCACAGAAAGCTTTGATTTCTACGCCTTCAACATCGGCGATTACTACGGCGCTGTGGAAGAAAAGGTGGGCAGCGAAACCCTCTCCAAAGTGCTGTATCCGAACGACGGCACCGATGAGGGCCGACGCCTGCGCCTGAAACAGCAGCACTTCTTTGTGAGCTGCTCCCTTCAGGACATGCTGCGCAGCCTCGATAACCGTGGGCTGTCCGTTGACGACTTCCCTGAGTACTGGACCGTTCAGCTCAACGACACCCACCCCGCCATCGCGGTAGCAGAGCTGATGCGTCTGCTGATCGATGATCGCCACATGGAATGGGATAAGGCGTGGGACATCACCCGCCGTTCCGTGGCTTACACCAACCACACCTTGCTTCCCGAAGCTCTCGAGAAATGGGATCTCAACCTGTTTGGGAGCCTGCTGCCCAGGCACCTCGAACTGATCTACGAAATCAATCGCCGCTTCTTGCAGCAGGTGCGCTTGCGCTACCCAGGCAACGAGGCCATTCAACGCAAACTTTCAATCATTGATGAGGATGGCGGTAAGTCGATCCGCATGGCCCACCTCGCCACCATTGGCGCCCATCACGTGAATGGCGTCGCAGCGCTTCACTCCGACTTGGTGCGTGAGCAGCTGATGCCTGAATTTGCAGAGCTATGGCCCGAAAAATTCACCAACGTGACCAATGGCGTCACACCCAGGCGCTGGGTTGCACTCTCCAATCCAGGACTCTCCTCCCTGCTTGATGAGCATGTAGGCCCCGACTGGGTCACCAACATGGAGCTCCTGCGCAAGCTTGAGGATCGCCAGAACGACACTGGCTTCCTTACGCAATGGGAGGACACCAAGCTCTCCGTGAAGCGCAAGCTTTCGACCTACATCCACCGCAACACGGGCGTGTTGGTGGATCCATCCAGCCTGTTTGATGTGCAGGTGAAGCGCATCCATGAGTACAAACGCCAACACCTCAACGCTCTGCAGGTGATCACGCAATACCTCAGGATCAAAAATGGCCAGGCCGATGGCATGGCACCACGCACGGTGATTTTTGGAGGAAAGGCGGCACCTGGCTACTACATGGCCAAGTTGATCATCCGCTTCATCAATGGCATTGCCGAAACAATCAATGCTGACCCGGATATGGACGGACGGCTACGGGTGGTATTCCTCGCTGATTACAACGTCAAGCTGGGCGAACAGGTGTATCCCGCTTCGGACCTTTCCGAACAGATTTCCACTGCCGGTAAGGAAGCCTCAGGCACTGGCAACATGAAGTTCGCGATGAATGGAGCGCTCACGATTGGCACCCTCGATGGCGCCAACGTGGAAATCCGTGAGCACGTGGGTCCAGAAAACTTCTTCCTATTTGGCAAAACCGTGGAAGGGATTGCTGCTCTTCAGCAAAGTGGTTATAGGCCCTGGGAGGTTGTTGAATCTGTTCCTGAGCTCGCTGAGGCCATCCACTTAGTGAAAATGGGTCACTTCAGTAATGGCGATGGTGAATTATTCCGTCCTCTGATCGACAACCTCATGGGGAATGATCCGTTCTTTGTGATGGCTGATTTCGCCGATTACTTACGCGCTCAAGATGCCGTGAGCCTGGCCTGGAGCGATCGCCATCACTGGAATCAGATGTCGGTGTTGAACAGCGCTAGAAGCGGCTTCTTCTCATCGGATCGCTCGATCCGTGACTACTGCCGTGACATCTGGAAGGTAGAACCCATGCCAGTTGAAATCACCTGCGATGTGCCTGAGTAGTCCACTCCACGCCATGAATGTTTTGGATTAAGACCAACATTTAAAAACCCCTCGAGAACATTTCGAGGGGTTTTTTGTTGTGCAAACGACTCTCGCCCTTCAATTAATGTTGAACAGTCCCAGTTCGTTCAGCTGCGATCGGGAAGATCAGGGGTTTGGTGCAACAAACGATTCAAGCGCAGACGATCAGCATTGAGGGGGTCTGGGGCGAGCTCACCGGCCAGCTCCCTAAATTTTTGTTCAATGTCATCGGGCACGCGCACATCAAAGATGCGCTCCATCAACGCTTCGATTGAAAACAAGTGAGCGTTGATGTTTTCTAGATCAGCCATCGCCTGATGGATCGCATCAGCAGGCTCTTCTCCACCACCAATCGGGGTGGCATGGGTTTGGGCGTCAGCGCCCGGAGTGCCGTGCTGCTTTTGTAGATCCTCCAGAACTCGGCCAGACAAGGTTCTGAACGCTTGAAGGGCCGCCCAACTCAGCTCTTGCTGCTGACGCAACGTTGGTGACTCTCTGATCAGACGGTCATGCTCGCGATAGAAGCGTTGACAGTCCGGACATTGACAGGGCTCTTCAGGCAAAGCAGACCCTCAGTTAGTAACCATCATGGCACCTGATCAGGCCGCTAACGGCGGATCCTGATCGAACCCAGACCGATCACCAAGCTGATCGCCGAACGGCTCTCCATCCCTGTCCACGGCCCCAGGCAATGGAATTTCGATCGAGCTCACTACATTGAGCGCATCGCGCAAACGCATGGAATCCGCAAACCAACCCATCGCTTGTTCAGTGTCTCCACGACTCTCAGCGTCACTGGCCTGATCTTCATGGGCTTCCGCCAAGAGGGCGAGCCAGCAGAGGCAGCGCGCTTGCACCACAGACAAGTCCAGGTCGGTTGGCTGGCTGGCAGCGATGCGCTCGCTTTCCTGCTGAACCAAAAGCCGCAGCCGAAGCTCGTGAAGCTGGGTCATGGAACCGGTTCACACTTTCAAAAATAGCGGGACTAATTCGCCTGGCTACCCCAGCAATTCAAGACAACCCATCAATTTGTTTCTGTGAGCAGGAAAAGTTAAGCCTGAATGACTATCCAAGAGGCATTAGTTCACGCATTTAATGACTCGCAAGCCTGGTTTATTTGCAGACTTCAAAGCGTTTATCAACAAAGGCAATGTGGTTGATCTCGCCATTGCCGTTGTGATTGCAGGAGCTTTCGGCAAGGTGGTTGGCTCTGTTGTGACCTTAATCACGACCAATGCGCTTGAACCGGCCTTGAAGGCCGCCAATGTGGACTCGATCAATTCCTGGCCTGCAGGCAGCGTGATTGTGGCGATCATCAACTTCGTCGTGATCGCCTTTGTGTGCTTCCTGATTGTGAGAACAATCGAGGCGTCTAAACGCAAGCAAGATGTCGTTGCTGAAACCAAACCCGATCCCCAAGCGCAACTAGCTTCTGCGATCACTCGCCTAACAGAAGCATTAGAGCGCAAGGGTTTCTGAGACACTCAGGCTGAGGCGATTGCTGTCAGTCACGGGGCTGGCGGGACTCGAACCCACGACCTACGGTTTAGGAAACCGTCGCTCTATCCGGCTGAGCTACAGCCCCTCAAAGTCCATTATGGGGGTTGAAAGTAGGCGAGGTGATCGCAATTGATGGGTGTTGCCCTTGGGCTGCAGCAATCAATTGAGGAAAGTCCGGGCTCCCCGATGGTCAGGCTTGCTGGGTAATGCCCAGTGCGGGTGACCGTGAGGAGAGTGCCACAGAAACACACCGCCGATGGCCGGTTCCGCCGGCACAGGCAAGGGTGCAAAGGTGCGGTAAGAGCGCACCAGCAGCATCGAGAGGTGCTGGCTCGGTAAACCCCGGCTGGGAGCAAGGCCTAGGAACGACGGGTGGCCATCTTCCCCGTTCCGCCAAAGTGCGCCGCTCGAGGTCGTCGGTAACGGCGATCCCAGATAGATGATCACCCCCCTTCCTTGGAAGGGTGAACAGAACCCGGCTTATGTCCTGCTTTCAACCCTCTTTAGTCAAGTTCCCTAAGGCTGCGTCAACAGGAACGTGCGGCTAAAACCAAGTCATTCGCATCCAAAGGAGTTGCTGTGATCACTCCCCAGCGTGAACAGCAACTCCAAGCGCTCTGGCGCCAAATGGTTCCTGATTCAAGCGCTATTAATAAGAGCGACCTGAGCCGGGAGCAGTTGGAGCATCTCGACGAAGCCCTCACCCACACCTCCACAGGGCTTGCCCGCCATCACGAACAGTTGGAGTTTCTCGGTGATGCGGTGCTGCGCCTGGCGGCCTCAGATTTCATCGAATCCGAATACCCCCAGATGCCTGTGGGGGAACGCTCTGCCCTGCGCGCCCAGCTGGTGAGCGACCGCTGGCTGGCGGACCTGGGGGAAAGAATCGGGATTGAATCACTGCTGAAGCTTGGATCCAAGGCCAGCGGTGACCTAGCAGCTCGCGCCACCCTCTGCGCCGAGCATTGCGAAGCCCTGATCGGTGCGATCTACCGGATCAGCGGCAAGGTGTTTCCAGTACAAAGTTGGCTCACGCCTTACTGGAGCGAAACCAGCCGTGAGGTGCTCGCGGATCCCCACCGCGGAAACAGCAAGTCGGCGCTGCAGGAATGGACCCAAGCCCAGGGGCTGGGGTTACCGACCTACACCTGCCAAGAAATCAGCAGGCGCCATGGCGACCCCCGGCGCTTTCACTGCCAGGTGTTCATTCAGGACCAAAACAGCCCAACGGCAGAAGCCTGGGGTGGATCGCGGCGTCAGGCGGAGCAGCATGCGGCAAAAGCTGCCTTACTCAAACCTCAAGAGGCCGAAGGCGGCAGCATCGCTCCGCACTGATCGCAATGCAGCGCTTTGTTGTGATGGGTTGAGGCTCCACAACTCAGGCAGCTGCGGCCGCCGCCGCGCACCTGCTGCATCGTTTCCACCGTGATGATCCCCGTTGGAATGGCGATGATCCCAAAGCCCAGCAGCATCACCACAGCAGCCAGCAATTGCCCGAGCACGGTTTGGGGAACGATGTCTCCATAACCAACAGTTGTCATCGTGACGATTGCCCAATACACCCCTTGGCCAACAGTCTGGAACTGGGTTTCTGGATGGCTGCTTTCCACAAGCACCATCAAGTAACCCAGCACGACCTGGGCCATCACCACAAAAAACAAAAACACGCCAATGCGGCGTGCACTGGCTTTTAAGGCATTACCAAGCAACTGGGCTTCATCGAGGAAGCGCAGCAGTTTGAAGACTCGCAGCACCCTCCCGAATTTAAAGATCCAAAGAATCAGGCCACTGCTGATCTGGGGAACGAAAAAAAACAGAACGGCTGAGACATCAATCAAGCCGTAAAAGCTGAACAAGTACTTGCGCGGCCTGGGCGACACCCATAGGTGCAGCAAGAAGTCGGCGATGAACACCAACAAACAACCATGCTCGAGTTGCCCCACCCAACTGGGCACTTCCCCCGGCGCTGCCAACCTCAAGGGATGGGGCTGCACCAAAAGGCCAGCCACACTGAGCAGAATCGTGCCAAAAATGATCAGGTTGTAGACACGGCCGGCCCTGGTGTCGGCATCAAGAACAATCCGCCGCAAGCGCAGACGCAGGGTCATCACATCAGGCGGCGCTGAGATCGCTGAGGCGCATCGTCACGAGCTTGTCCCAATTCCCGCCTTCAAAGAGCACGGCCGCGCGATCGCCACTGATGCGCTGCACAAACCCGGTGTAGCCGGCATAGATCGAACGGGCATCCACCACGGTGACAGTGGCGCCAGGCAGGATTGGTACAGCGGAGGCCATGAACGGAACGGGCAGTCGTGGCGCCATTATCGAATGATGACTTCCACTCCGTCACCTAGCTCAGCTGATCCGAACAGCGCAGACGAATGGATGCCTGTGGGGACGCTAGTGGGCGCGCAGGGGTTAAGGGGCGAGCTGCGCCTCAACCCGGCCAGTGACTTCCCGGAGCGCTTCACTGAACCTGGGCCTCGTTGGTTGCAAATCAAGGGAGCAGAGCCAAAAGAAGTGGAGCTCCTCGAAGGCCGGCAGCTGCCAGGCAAAAGCATCTATGTGGTGCGCCTGAAGGGGGTGAACAGCCGCGCCAGCGCAGAAGCGCTCGTGGGCAACACCGTGCTCGTACCCGCTGCGGATCGGCCCGAGCTGGCCGATGGGGAGTTTCACCTGCTCGACCTGGTGGGCCTAGAGGCGCGCTTGGGCGGCAGTGATGATGCGATCGGCACAGTGAGCAACCTGATCAGCGGTGGTAATGACCTGCTGGAGATCGAGCTCCACAGCGGCAAAACGGTACTGATCCC
>Ga0257106_1000290_pt1 | contig 31346 bp, 16 predicted proteins | sample LP_taG_3_FD_190177 | JGI IMG/M metagenome (GOLD analysis project Ga0257106, IMG submission 190177) | Marine microbial communities from Northeast Subartic Pacific Ocean, Canada - LP_J_2011_P26_10m | ecosystem: Environmental > Aquatic > Marine > Oceanic | place: Canada: Northeast Subartic Pacific...
AAGCGCCGCTGCGAAAAAGAGCAGTCTCGTTCCATTTTCACCACCACCAGCGGCAAAAAATAAGAAAACTCTGACGCAACATCAACAGACGGTCGGTCTCCGTCGTTCGCCGAGAAAGTTGGGTGGTGGTGGTGGTGGTGGTGGTGGTCAAACGAAATTGAACAGCAGCACCGCTTTAGCGCTTTCGCATCATTACCAAAAGGCGCAACCGTCGACCTCATCCGCTTCCTCGGCGTTTCAACAACAAGCTCGAAAGAAAGTTCTCAACTCGGTTCGCTCGAATCAAACGCGCGTCATAGAGCATAAACCGCTCTCGCCGAGAACGAAAGCTGCCCAACAGAAGAGAGAGCAGCTGCGGCGTCAAAACGAGGCGTCTCGTTTGCAAACTAGCAACAGACACGGTGCGAGTAACAGAAATGTATACATGCACACGAACGCCATGATGGGAGGTTTGAACACCGTGTCTAAGAATAGGTTCGCGAAGAACACGAATGGTACCGTTATCGGCGCCTCTCGAAATGGCGGCATTAAGCCTCGACAGTTGACGCACGCGTTTTCTCAACAGCCTTTACAAACGCCTTTGCCTCCTTCGAAAAATGGCGGCATCGCTCGAGGCGACAGATTTGCCGTGCAGAGCACGCCTTTAACATCGCACTTTGGTGGAGGCATAGACGGTACCCCGAGAAGAGTTCCAGACACGTACAATACCATCGCCGTCGTCGAAAGCACGCCCATGCAGACGAGCGGAGGAAGAGGAGGAGGAGGAGGAGGAGGAGGAGGAACGGGCGGGTCTCGTCGAACGAACAACAACGAGTCGTCGTTTACCATCGAACAAACTCCTCTTCAAAGCAATCGTCGACCAAAGTTCACCTCGGCTTCCGGTAGTGGTCGCCGGAAACGAGAACTCGAAGAGGTCGTCGCCGAAACGCCGCCCGCCAAAACCGCGGCGGCGACGAGAAGCGGAAGACTCGTCCAGGCGGCTTTGGACAACAACATTACCAGCATCAAGAACAAAAAATAACAGACACAGATAGTAGTAAATAGAGAGAGTTTTAGAACGTTTAGAATATAACAGCACGCGGGTAAGTGGCGGAGATTTATCATCGTTCGCAGCAAAAAAAGCTTTAGTATTGTTAAGCATTTTTCGTCACTCCGAAACACACGAAGCACTCGCACTTAAATAAAGATGCCCCCCCACGAGGAGGAAAAGATGCAGTTGGCCAAAGCGCAACGAACGAAAAATCTCCTCTTATACCTCTACTGTTTCCTCACCACCTCCCTCGTCGGCGGCACCATCTACGGCTACCCGGCGTTGCGAAGACAACTCATCCATTTAGGCAGCACCATTCCCGAGAAAAAGCTCGGCGCCGCCTACACCGCCGGCGCCTGGTCCGTCCAAGGCGGCAGATTAGTCTTTGGCATTTTACGAGACAGATTCGGGACTCGATTAATCGCGCAAGTTTCCTTCTTGTGCGTGATTTGCGGCGCGTTTGGCATCGCGTTTCAATCCGTCTCGAACGAGATTGCGTTGGGTGTCAACCTGTTCTTGCTTGGACTCGGGTCGGGAGCGCAGTTGTGCGTGCAACCGGTGGCTCAACTGTTTCCGAAAAACAGCGCTCTGTTCATGTCTGGATTGAGCGGCGCGTTTCAAGTGAGTGGGGTGGTGTACGCGGTATTGGTTGGGATTGCGAAAAAAACGAGCGAGGAAGGGGAGTTGACGGTGGCGTACGGCGGCGTCTTCGCGGGAGCGGTCGGGTTGATGCTCGCGTTGGCGTTTTGGACGTTGCCAAAATCGGCGAGTTTTATTCACGAGAAGGATTTGAAAGCGGCGGAGAGTGCGGAGAATGTGGTAGATCCGATCGATGGGACGTTCACGGTGCATTTAAGTGGGAAAGAGCAAATGTGGACGAAGGAGTACGTCGGATTGGTGTTGTGGTTTACGGTCCTCGTGACGCCGTTTCAATATTACGTCGGGAGCATCGGGTGGCATTTAGAAAGATTAGGAGACGACGACGGGACCATGACGAACGCGTTTGCAATGGTGTACGGATTAGCGGCTTTTTTGGCGCCAGTTGGAGGGATGGTGGCGGATACGTTTGGATTAGGGGTGACCATGGCGTTCGCGTCGATTGCAGTCGGTTCAAGTTTTTTCGTGTTAGAGTTGGGAGGATCAAGGATAGAGTTAGAAGTGCACAGCGTGGGGTTAGTTTTGTACGCGGTTGGCCGATTGATTGTTTTTGCGATGTTTTTTAGTTCCATTGGAAAGATGTTTGGGTATAAGTATTACGGTTTATTAGTCGGGTGGGGGATGTTCGTAAGCGCGGTGTTTTCGACGTTGCAGTATCCTTTGATCGCCATCGCTTTAGACGGAGATTACGCGATTTCGAATTACGCGTGCGGCGTCGGGTGCTTGTCGGCGGTTTCGTATTGCGCGGCGATGTACAGGTGGGAGAAAGAAGGTTCGACCGCGTTCGATCGATTGATGTACAAGAAAGTTCTCGTTTAAATAATACAAAAGTAATATACATCATCAGCACTATAGGTATCTCTACCCGTAACCTCACGGGAAATACTCTCTCGTCCGGAACTCCACCGCGCCGAGACTCATCGCTAACTCTCGTGCGAGATTCACGTCCACCCCAGGCGCGACCGGCGTCGTCACTTCAACTTTCCTCCCGCTCTGCGCTAAAGCGTCCACAAACGCGCACCAATCAGAAAGCGAGAAAAAATCCGCATCATCATTGACATCATCCCGCATCGTCAACCGTTTCCACTGTTCCGGTTCTCCGCTCGTCAAACTGACCGTGTACGTCTCCAATTTCAAATCCGCCGCACGTATTGCCGTCTGGACGTCGTACAGGCCGTTCGTCATTAGTCGTAAAACAACCCCGTGTCTTTTCTCTCGAATTTTTGAGACGATTGCTTCGAGCGCATCGAGTCGCGTCAAGGGGTCGCCGATGCCGGCGAAGGTGACTCCGCTATCGTTTTCCCCCATGCCGACGATTTTCGCGCGCGAATAGTGCGCGTCGATCGCCATGCACACCTCCTCCACGGACGGGTTCTTTTCCAACTTCGGTAGCGAGAATGTAAACGAACGGCCTCTGGTTTCCATCAACGTTTTCAGGTTTTTCTGGCACTCGTTCGTGAGAGAGACGTACAGTTTATCCGCGATGGTATACGTCAAACCTTTCATTCTTCTTGAGTTCGTTAGGGGAAGAAAAATGGAGAATGCGAGCACGTGCGGACCGTCTCGCGGGTGTAGTAAGGAGTACGTGTATGTATATATTACGGACAAAAAATGTGCTTTAAATTGTATTTGTGTGTGTAAATGATGATGATGATTAGGGCGTGTGCAATTCTCCATGTTCGTATCGCCAACCGGATGGGAGAGGACAGTCGTTGTCGAGGAGGTATTGTACACATTCGGGGTGGTTGTTCTCGTGCGCTTCTTGTACCGCCCAAGAGTCCCACGGCGCTTTGGCGGTTTCGTGCAAGTACTTCAAACAGTCTAAATGACCGTTCTCGGCCGCATACTCACACGCCCATTCGTCATATTCATCATACTTACGCTCAACAAGGTATTCGAGTATGTGGAGATGACCATAGTAAGCAGCCCAAGAGGCAGTCCGAGAATCCCAGGTCGCTTTGACTTCTTCGCGTAAGTATTTGAGTACCTCGAGATGACCGCATCGGGCAGCCCATGCACACGCACACGCATCAATAGGACACTCATTTGCAACGCAATACTTTACCATTTCCAAATTACCTTGATATGCGGCCGCATCAATCGTCCCTGAATCCCATTCACACTTTTTCTCCTCTCGTATCCACTTGAGCAACTCGAGTTTATTCGTTTTAGAAACTTGCGAGCAGAAAGATCTTTCGCAGTCTCGCGGCCACAACGATTTATGCTCCCACGCAACTTCCAAAGTCGATATCGACGACATCTCTTCGACCTTAAACTTCTTCTCCAAATCACTCGCACGAGACGATCTCTTAATCAACTTTCTCGTTTCACTGTTCACCTCGTACAAGAATTTGATATCAGTCCCATTCAACCTCGGAAGAATGTGTTGGAAACAAATATCGTCGTTATTCACGATCAAATCCCACAAAGAATCTCTCTGACCAACCTTCCTCTTCCGCAATCTCGTCAGCATCTCTCTCTCTCTCGAATACGTTTCTCGCGAATAGAAAGCAACAACAACAAGAAGAAGAAGAGATATGATCAAAAGTGAATTGAATCTTTTTTTTCCCTCGAGACGAAAAGACGTTTCTTTTTTAACCAACACCCTAAATACAATGCTTACGAATCTCTCTCTCTCTCTCTCTCTCTCTCTCTCTCTCTCTCTCTCTCTCTCTATTGACACCTCAAAACATACGCACTTTGCAGTAATAAACGCGCGCAGTATTAAACGCACATTAACGCAAACATGTCGTCTTCACTCGCGGGCGGTGGTGGTGGCGGTAACGGCGGGTTCCTCGGCGGCATGCGAGGTTTGACCAAGTTCGTGGAGAAGATTCGGAACTGCGCGAATCAGGTATAATTCTATTCCGTTTTGGATCTCTCTTTCCTCTCTCTCTTTCTCTTTCTCTTTGTGAAAGAGCGTCTTTGCACGAGGACGAGCACGAGCACCACTCGAAAGCAAAGCGCTAAATGTTCTCTTTCTCTCGAGCTTTCTTTCTCTCTCTCTCTTTACGTATTATGAACGCTCACACATCTTTACTTCCCTTTCAATTTTGCACTTCTTCTTAACAGGAGGAAGAGAAATCGATCGTGGTGGAAGAACTGGCGAAACTCCGCCGAAAGTTTAAAAAGATGGACCAACTGCACGCGTACGACCGAAAGAAATACATTTTGAAACTTCTGTATGTGTTCATGCTCGGGTACGAGTGCGACGTCGGGCACGCGGAGGCGGTTTCGTTGATCAGCCAACCGAAATACGCGGAAAAGCAGGTTGGGTATATGGTCACGTCGGTGATTTTGAACGAGTCGAACGATTTTTTACGGATGGCGATTAACAGCGTGAGGAACGACGTGGTTTCGAAGAACGAGTCGTTTCAGTGTTTAGCGTTGGCGTGCATCGCGAACGTGGGCGGGGCGGAGTTCGCGGAGAGTTTAGCGGGGGACGTGGTGAATATTTTGTTGTCGACGACGATTCGGCCTTTGGTGAGGAAGAAGGCGGCGTTGTGTTTGTTGAGGTTGTTTAGGAAGATGCCGGAGATTTTGAATCCGAAGGAATTTTCAGCGAAGATGGCGTATTTGTTGGAGGAGAAGGATTTGGGGATTTGCTTGGCCGTGGTTACGTTGTTGGATGGGATCGTCTCGGTGGGGGATTCTCGCGGGTACGAGAATTGCGTGTCGCCGTTGGTGAGTTTGTTGGAGAGAGTGGTGAAGAATCGAGACGTTTTGCCGGAATATTTGTATTACGGGATCCCCGCGCCGTGGTTACAAGCTAGGATTATGCGCGTGCTGAGGAAGTTTCCGACGCCGGAAGATGCGGAGACGTTGGGCGCGGAGCTGGCGATTTTGAAGAAAATCTTAACCGGCACGGAGAAGGTTGCCAATGTGAACAAAAATAACGCGCTGAATGCGGTTTTGTTTGAAGTGATCGCGTTGACGACGTCCTTGGAGTTTTCTAACGAGCTGTTGGATCAGTGCGCGACGCAGCTGGGTGAGTTCGCGAGGAACACGAAGGAGCCGAACGTTAGGTATTTAGGTTTGTCCGCGTTGGTGAGGTTAGCGAGTAGTCCGGACACGCTAGAGGCGGTAAAGCCTTTGAGAGAAACCATCGTTGAAGCGTTGCGAAGCGCAGATGTGAGCATTCGAAAGAGATCGTTGGGTTTGTTGTTTGCCATGTGCGACCACACGAACGCGAGGGAAATTGTCGGCGACTTGTTGCAATACGTGGAGGACCGCGACGACGATTACGAGATTCAAGAAGAGTTGGTGTTGAAGTGCATGATTTTAGCCGAACGGTTCAGCGAAAACGATCGTTTGTGGTACGCTTCGGTAGCCATGCAGTTGATCGATAAACTCGGGGATGGCGATTACGACGTGATATCGGACGACGTTTGGTTTCGATTGGTCCAAGTCGTCACGAACGATCCGAGTTTACACGCGCCGGCGGCGAAATTGGCGTTGGGGAGATTGCTAGGTGGTGCAAAAGCAGCCGCAGAAAAGAATAAAGAAAATAACGGGATGAATGGATACGACAACGTTCTCGGGGATACCACCGGATCGAGTACTGCTGATGGCGGTGGTGCCGATGTCGTTGACTTTTTCGGCCAAGCGTCTGCGACGCAACGTCAACAACAAGCACCTCAATCGCAAGGCGTGCGAGTGCGCGAAACGCCGCCGCACGATATGTTATTGAAATCTGCCGGTTACATGCTCGGTGAGTTTGGATACTTGATTACGAACGAGCAGCACTGTTCAGTGAATCGATACGTGCCCATACTCATTTCAGGCTTGCGACAATCGAACGATTGTCGCACGCGACAAATTTTAGCCTCGAGTTTGTGTAAAATATGCTGTCGCAAAGGGTGCGATGCCGCGTCAAAACAGCTCATCATGGATGGTTTTCAATCGTGCATGTCGGATATGGACGAAGAGTTGCAACAGAGATGTTCGGAGTATCTTGGGATCATCAAAAGTGGCGACGCGGCTATGTTCAAAGCTTTGGAGCCGATGCCGGAGTATCCGAAGAGAGATTCTTGGCTCGAGAAGATGGTGCAAACTGCAGACGCCGAAGACGATTCTATCTTCGCCTCGGAACGAGCACCGGTTGAATACAAAAGCGTCGAGAAGAGAAGTGACGCAAACAATAGCAACATGTTAGATTTAGGAGCGATTGCGGAAGAAGAAGAAGAAGAAGAAGAAGGGGAGGACGAACCGGCGACGACGGGCGGGACGATTGATTTGGACGAATTGTTGGGATTACCATCGTCGAAGCCGAAGAAGGTAAGCAGTGGAGGGGGTGGCTGTAAAACGTCGTTATCGTTACCTCCAACAACTGCGAGTGTTGGTTCCTCCGTCAACGCATCCACTTCAGCAGCTTTAGATGACTTGCTCGGAGGCTTGATGCTCGGCGGAGGAGACGCTTCAAACGCTTCAACAATAATGGCTACTACTAACAACAATAACGATCCGTTTGGACTGAACCTGGGCAATGGTGGTGCAGCTGCTGCTGCGTTACCACCGGCGCAGCAAAAGCATAAATCACCGCCTTTACAACAGCAAGATCTCGCCGCTTTAGTCGGCGGCTTTGACGATCCGTTCGGCATCGCTCCGGCGCAACAACAACAACAAAGAAAGAGGTTCCTCGAGCCGACGGTGAACGTCGAGGAGTGCGTACGAAAGCTTCTCGCGCAAGATTCGGGCGTGTTATACGAAGACGCCGAACTTCAAATTGGCATTAAAAGTAAATGGCAAGGTTCTCGAGGTCGTTTGGCGTTATATCTGGGAAATAAAACCGAGAAGAATGTTCAATTTTCGCTCTCGGTGGACGACGTACCGGAAGTGAAAACACAACTCGCGCCGGTACCGCAAGATATCGGTTCCAAAATGCAAGCACAGTGCCAAATGCAGTGCGCGTGCTATGGGGTTTTTGTCAACGCGCCGAAGTTGGTCGTCGCTTTCGATGGTCGAGACATCCCCCCCATCGAGCTTCCGATTCACGCGGCGAAATTTTACTCCATTGCGCAACAGACGCAACCGCAAGATTTCTTTGCCAAGTGGCACCAAATGTCCGCAATCGCGCAAAAGCAAAAAGTTGTCGACGTGAGCGCGCAATGCGCCGGTCTTTCGAACGTGTGCAACGTCTTGCAAAACGCCAAGTGGACGATACACGAGGGCTTAGATCCCAATCCCGCCAACGCCGTTTTTGGCGCTCGGTTCTTCAGCGAGCAGAACGGCGAGTTGCCGTTATCGCTCCGTTTAGAATCTGATGCGACGAATAACGTGAGGTTTCGAGTAACCGTTGTGAGTGTCGATGCAAATCTTAGCAACGCGGCCATGCGCCTCGTGCAACGAACTTTGGTCTATTAGTCTTATATATTAGCAGTTGAAAAATTCTCGAGTAAGTGGAATCTATTTGACCTGTTGTTAAATGTATGTTTTACAATTTTCATTCCTAAAAAGATATTGTATTTTATATTTACTCGTCGTACCACTCTCGTCTTCTATTTTCAGCAGCGCCCGCCGCTATTTCGCGTCTACGTAAGCTATTGTTCTCTTCGTTGTTAATATCGTTGCTCTCGTCGTCCGCGGCGTTCTCTTCCCGCTCTTCGTCCTCATCCGAGTCGCTACTGCTCGCGCGGTTTTCTCTCCTCGCGCGCGGTTCGTCTCGTTGCTGACCGAACAAAACCCCGGCTCTTCTCAACACGCCTCTCTCGTCTCCTTCTTCGTCGTCTTCTCTTCCAAAACCTCTCCCGGCTAACCGAATGTTCACGTCGCTTCCTCCGTTGCCGGCGTTTTCCCGAAACAAAAACTTCACCACTTTCGGCGTCTTTACCACCCTCCTGCCCGTCATCTCCGGATACACGCTCCACAAAAAGAAATAAAGATGCCCAACCGCGCACCCCAACAAATCTACCACCGGACTCGATCCCAAAAACGTGCTAAACGCCAACAACACCCACGGCAAATACGGCGCCGTGAACGAAAACAACCCGAGAAAGGACATGTTCACGTTTTCGTTCTTCCTCCCCCACACGTACACCATCATAAACGTCAAACTGCTCCCCAAGAACTGCACGTTCACGAACGGTGCGATCATCGTTAATAAACTCGCCCCGAACGCGAGCATCCAGAAGAAATCCGCCGATTTCCCTCGAAACGTCCCTTCCTCGAGCATTCGGCAATATCGGGCGAGGAAGAACATGTGGAAGACGAAATCCAATCCCAAAGCGCCAAAGAAGAAAAAGTTTGTGATTAACCGCCAAAGTTGGTACTCGTGAAAGACCAGGTTCGAGTTGAAGTACACCGAGAATGGGGATATGACCTGTTTTGGTTGTTTTTTATGCGTTTAAAGAAGGTAAGTAAACATAGATTTGATGCCAAAAATGCCCCCAAATGATGACGACGCTTAAGAACAAAGAGAACAACAGAGAAAAAGAGAACACGACGACTTTAAAACGTACCTCTAACGCGCACCCGGCGGTAATTAAAAACGACATGGTCAGGTAACACCTGGTCACGATCGGCGTTTGGAAGTACCACTCTTCAAGGTTCATTATTCGTTCTTCTTCTACTTCTTCGTTCCTCTTCTTCTTCTCTGTTGTGTGTTGTTTTGGAGATTTTCTTTTCTTCCCTAAGGAAAAGGAGGCTAAACCCTAATTGACTTTGTGACCCTAAACGTTTGTTTCCTCTTTCTCTTCTATCTCTCTAGTAGGGGGAAATGGAATTAAGCGACACACTTTAACGCACTTTAATCTTATTGCTTTTGAGGAGAGCAAGACAAGAGAGAGCAAGAATGGGTGGCGGCCGGGACAAGCGTAAAAAGCACGACAAGAAGCTCGGGAAAGTTTCTCAATCGAAACTCTCCGGCATGGCGAAAACGGAACGGAAAACCGAACTGAATTTGCACAAGAAAAAATGCAGAAGTGGGAAAGAGGAGGACGAAGAGAACGACATCGAGAGGATCTTACGAGAGCTGAAACTCGGAGACGAGGAGAAGAGAGAGGTACGATTAGAGGAGAATTGCGGACGACCGGAACCAGGGAGAGCGAGCTGCACGCTCACGACGAGTGTCGCGAAGAATGTGGCGTATCTTTTTGGCGGCGAATGTACGAGCGAGGAAAAGAAGAGCGAGAAAGAAGGGACGACCAAAACGACGACGAAAACGCGCGTGTTTAACGATATGTATAAGTTTGTGCCGCCGTCGTCGTCGTCTGCTGCTGGTGGGAAGCGTTGTGGGGTGCCGACGTGGACGAAAATTAACTCGGTAAACTCGCCGCCGCCGAGGAGCGGGCACTGCGCGTGTTACGCGAAAGGGTACGTCTACGTTTTCGGCGGCGAGTTTACCTCGCCGAACCAGGAGAAGTTTAAGCATTACTCGGATTTTTGGCGGTTTGATTGCGAGTCGAACGCGTGGGAACAGTTAGAGAGTGGACCGAAGAATGGCGGTCCTTCGGCGAGGTCGGGGAGTCGGTGCGTGGCGACCAAGTCGGATTTCATCCTCTTTGGCGGATTTTACGACGCGGCGGAGGAGATTCGGTATTTTAACGATTGTTACGCGTTCGATTTCGATGCGAAAAAGTGGCGGGTGTTAGCAAAAGGAGGAACAGGGTCGAGTGCGCCGAGCGCGCGGTCAGCGTGTCACGTTTGCGTGAGTGCCGTCGGCGGTTCGAATAGTAGCGGTAGTAAGAAGAGGAATAGTAAAAGTAGTAAAAAAGGCGAAAAGGGAGAAGAAAACGACGGAGAAGAAGAAGAAGAAAGAAAAGAAGAAGGAGGAGAAGAGAGGACATACTTGTACGTCTACGGCGGGTATTGTAAACAGGTCGAAGAGCCGGACGAGGATACCGACCCTCGAGATTTAGAAGACTTTGGCGCGATGGAAAGAGCGATTACTCGCGAAGATTGTTGGAAACTGGACGTTTACGGGAACAAGAAATGGCAAAAGGTGAAAAAAGCCGGACTCGCCCCACGCGCGCGCGCCGGCGCGTCCTCGGTCGTCCACCTCGCGAAGAAGCGATTGATCGTGTTCGGTGGCGTCGTCGACCACGAGATTAAAAAAGGCGATGTCATCGTCTCTGAGTTTCTCCAAGACGCGTTTACGTTCAACTACAACACGGAAAAATGGTTCCCGCTTACGCTCTTCGCGGAAAAGAACGAAAAAGTGAAAACCGAAGAAGAGTCGCGGGAAGAAGCGCGAAAAATAGCCGCGGGTGAACTCGACGGCAATGAAAACTTCAACGTGCGTTTATCGGATCGCGAAAAGGCTGCGGTGCGCATTCAAGCCACCTTCCGCGGACACCGCGTGAGAAAAGCGATGAAACTGTACCGAGTCGGCGGCGTCGTTTCTGAGTTGTTGTATTCTCCCGGAACTGGAGAAGAAGCACCGAAGCCGACGGCAAAGCCGAGAGGCCGCATCAACGCGTCTGTGTGCGTCGTTGGAAACGACTTGTGGTTATACGGCGGCATCGTCGAAGTCGGCGACGTTGAGGTTGTTTTAGACGACGTGTGGAAGTTGGATTTAAGCGCAAAAAGTAAATGGATTCGGTCGGAAAAAGTTTCAGAACGCGTCGCGAATCAGCTGAGCGAACTTGAAATGGACGCAAATCAACCGCAAAAAGAGAACAACGACGAGCAAGAAACTGACGACGATTCAGACGACGACGACGACAAGGAGGAGGAGGAATAATTTGTTCAGAAAGTGAATATAGATATCGTACATGATATACCTCGATTTGTAAGTGAGTAATATAACGCGATAGTCACACATCATCGTCGCCGCGACCGTCTATCAAACTGTTTCTTCTTCATCGTCGGAATAAACATCCGCCGGCAAACACGACTGCCTTTCGAGATATCGCACCATGTGTTTCCCGTTTTTCACCTCCGCCAGCGCCCGTATCAAACTCTTCTTCCACGGACACGCTCTCTCTCTCAACCACCGAACTACGTCCCAGTGTCCCTCGAACGCTAAAAGTAAATACAAAACGAAACGCGTGAGTGAAGTCAAAAAAGTATCAGAATGTACTTACCCGCTCTCGTCATCGCGTTATGCGTGAACAACTTCTCGTTTTCCTCCATCAGGAGCTCTAAAACCGTAATCCTCCCGAACCGCGCCGCTTGCGACGCCGACGTCGAATCGACTTGGCACTTACACTCTCTCAACAACATCTCGACAACACCATCGTTCCTATCGCCTTGTTCGATCGCTTTGTTGAACATTTCCACCGTCAGAGGCATCCCAAGTTTCACCGCCAACTTTAACGACTCTTGGTCGGTGACTTTGAAGTCTCTGGAGATGACTAACTTGGTTTGCAAAACATCTTCTCGCGTCCACTTGCCGCACAGACTGAAGCACTTCGCCGCGTTCGAGTCCAGTTTTGCAACGACGTGATGTCGGAACACGTCGTTGTGCTTTTTCGAGAGCTCGTGCAGCGTCATCGAGTGTGAACTATCGTTCTCGTGGTAAATGTCGTTCGTTTCGTGCGTTCTCTCGGTCGCGTCGCGCATTCTTTCCGGTTTACGAGTTTAGCGCGTTGTCTCTTTTCCGCTTATTTTCGTGTCGTCAAATGCGGCACAAATTTGTAGGCATCCTCCGGAAGCGAAGCGCGAGAGAGAAAGAAAGCGCGCACGCGAACGCAAAAAGGAATAAAAGAGGACGAAAGAGAAACGACCTGTTCGAAAAGAAAGCGACGTAAAGAGATTTAGCGACGTTCGCAAAACCGCGTCTGCTTTTGGTTTTCGCGCATTCCCCTAAAGGCGTTACGTCACCAGAAGAAGAACGACGACGATGACGATGATATTGATGCTCTTTTCTTGTATTATTTGCTTATGTTATTTTAACGCAGTCCACGCGTACGGCGGCGGCGGGTTTTGGAAAGAGAACGATGTCTTACCGCTGGACGTTTTATCTCGCACGCACTTGGTGTGTTCGACGAACAAAATCGATTCCAAGGCAACGGTTTCGCTCGAAAATTTTGATTTTCGCCAAAACGAAAACGCGCACAAATACGTGACCATTATCGGGACGTATTTTACCGGGTGCACGCCCGGGAGACTGGATTATCCAACCTTGACGACGTATTTGAAGAGTTTATACGGCACGTACGAAACGGAAGGGGCGACGTCTCACGTGGCCGCGCTCGTTTCGCTGAAGAACGGCGTCAACGCGGGCGTCTGCGACGCTTGGATGACGCACGATGCGAATTCGGTGAATGTGACTACGATGGGAGGAAAGTTTCCTTTGATGATTGACGATAGAGATAGGAGTTTGACCTATTCGTTTTTTGATGCGGCAGTGCATCCGCAGTACGCAGTTTTGGATCATTGCATGCGGGTGGTGAAATTTTTACCCGGGACGGCGGATTTTGAAGGCGAGGAAAGTTTGTTGAGCGTGGTGACGAGTTTGATGTTAAATATTTCCGCAAGTTGTGACGATGGCGAAGACAGGAGAGCGAGCGATGTACTAAAGGAGAAGGTGAGAGCGAAAGATGTGTCGTTTGTAGCGGACGGGATCGTGGTGACGAGCGCGAGCGCGGGAGACTACTGCGTGGACGCGTTTGGGCCGCAAACGAACCGAGGTTCTGTGAAAGTTGTCGAAACTGGATTGAACACTCCGAGAGCTCTTTCGTTCAACGGTGCGAACGAAATTTGGATCGCGACGGCTGATGATGACTCGCTACGTTTGGTTACGCTAGATGACGCCACGAAAGCAACCGCGACGACGTCGAGATCAGTCACGGATAGGGCAAAGTACCATTATTTAGATAAAGTGAGTCAAATCGCGTTCGGTTTAGATGGCAATTTCGCCACGTGTCAAGAATCGTCGAATGATTACGATGGAATGAAAACGAGTAATTATTTCATGGGACCAACGCTTTACGATTCTGGGATCGTACCAACGTCAGAAGACATCAACATCGATCTAAACGGCGAAAAATGCGACGTGCGAACGTACGATCAATCGAGTAAGTCATGCTTTCTCACGCACGAGGATATGCTTCATGCGACGCCTTTGTGCATGGGCATCGCCCACGATGGTGAATCTCAAACAAGTTATGGCAACGTGTTTTGGGCGTTTGATGGATATCACGAGACTTTAGTTCGGTACGATTTCGAGAAGCCCCACGGGCCGAAAAGTTTAGACCACGATTTGGCGAACGTTCGTAGGTACGATGAAGTGCAATTGAAACGAGAGGCAGACGTACCGTCGCACATTGTCGTTGATAGTGCGACGAGAGCAGTCTATGTCGCGGACACGGGAAATAACCGAATAATTGTTTTAAACGCCGATTCGGGTAGATTCGCGTACAACGCTCGGAGCGATTTAGGCGGCGAATACACGTCTTGGTCGTCGCAAAAAGCAAGTTTCGAGTACTCTGTGTTTGGATGTGCGCAATTCAGAACGTTTATTGAAGGATTGAATAAACCATCCGGCATAGCCGTTCACGAAAACGTTTTGTACGTCTCAGAGTATAGTTCTGGTAAAATCAAAGCGTTTCAGAAAACGTCCGGCGAATTACTCGATACGTTTGAAACCGGATCGATGGCGTTGGGTGGCATCGCGTTCCAACCTTCCTCGAATAAGTTATGGTACGTGTGTCGCTCTTCGAATTCGTTGCGATATATTGACGTGTCTATGACAGAGCAGAAGTGCAGTGGAAGCACGGGCACAATTCCGAGCGGCAATGCGATCGATTTCGGTACGGTGCCTGCGAGTGGCTCTACTGATTTATGTCCAGCACTGCCCACGTCCCTGGGTATCGCAGTACACGTCGAACATGACGACGGGTATTTGAACACAACAATGCTGAGTTATTCGTACGGCATGTCTGAGAGTTGCATGGCGTGCGACGACGACTGCGATAACGACATGTTACTCATGGCTGGATGGTTATGTCACAAATGTCTCCCGCAACCGTGCGAAAACGACGGAGTGTGTACTAATGTTCAAGGCAAAGGGTACAGCTGCGCCTGTAGTGAAGATTTTACGGGCGATCGATGTCAAAGCGCAGCTTCGCCACCATCTTCGTCGTCCTCGTCCGCGGGTGGTATTCATATGCGAAGAAGTCTGAGCGCATTCAGCGTTGCGATCGGGTTGATGTATTTATTAGAATTGTTTTGAAAAGGCGTTTACTCACCGTAGAATTGCATGATGTGTTGTACAAATTGTTCTTTTTATTACACTTTAGGAAAGGTCAAACGCTTTCGCGTTTGATATGGCGTACACTAATTTCTTTTCCATCTCTTCGTCCGTATCGTATGGCGGCAGTTTCAAGAGATTCATGCACGTTGCCGCGCTGGGGAGTCTGGTTACATCCGCTGCGGAGTTTGCGTCGCTTCCGGACGCCGCGCGGTGGATGCAAAAAGGCGGGTTTAACGCGCCAAAACCCAGTAAAGGAGTGTTTGCGCTGGAAGTGACAAACTTTAGAAGTTTTCTTTGATTCTCTTTGCTCATATTTCGTGTCACTCGCCAAAGTCTTTGTATGACTGCGTGATCTGCGTCGTATCCTCCCATGTAATGCGACGAACGCGCGAGATCGTCCACGTCCACGCCACCGCCAGAACCTGATATTAACAATCCTAACTCAGCCGGCGTAAAAAGTTTCAGCGTCGACGGACGCACCATCGCTCGAAAGCCTTCGACGAATGCTGCTGACTGCACGCGAATCTGACCATCGAGTAAATACGCCGCCATTGCGTGTAAATACGAAGGATAATTCTTCTTGTTCACGCGAATGGTTGATCCATTTGGAACCAAATCGACGTATCTTGGACTGTCTGGATTCGCATTTGAGCGATCGAGCGCGACGAAATACAGTTCTAAATCATCAAAGTCGCTCTCGTTGAATCCTTTGAGCATGATGAGATTCCTGTAAACTTCTGGGTCAAACGTGGTCAAATCCGAAAGTGTCGGAGGTTTGCCTCGTAATTTGGAGAGAAAGAAGCCCGCGAGAGGCGCATCTAAAAGAATACCTTCTCCACATGCTTTACCGAGAATGGCTCCTAAATAAAAATAGGAGTACACGAGCCACTTCTCTCTGTCGCTCTCTTCGTTGCTATCGCGCGTAATCATCACATCGTCGTCGTCGTCGTCGTCATCATCATCATCATCGTTTCGATCATCGCCAAACTCTGAAAACTGCTTTTCCAACGTATTCGCGTATCTTGGGTTTGGATACAGGGTTCTATCTGGCGTCTCGCAAAAAAGAAAGTTCCCTTCTTTTGGGTCAAACGCCTCTTCTACCGTCGCGCTCAAGAAATCTTTAAACAAACCACCGCCGTCGACGCCCGCCTCTTCCGCGCCGTGTTCGTTGATAAACTTCACTCGAACATTTCCTTGCAAAGCCTCAACGCATTTACGCATGGCATCTGCAGGATGACTCGAGGAAGCTTGATCGAGAAAGAGTTGCTTAAATCCTTGTCTTAAAACCTTTCCTCTTTCAACGGTGATGTGCATCTTACTGTGTTGCATTCCGTTGATGAACGACAACGCTTCTGAATTCCTCGCGTTCATCGCACTCGCACTCATTCCCAATTCCTGCCGACGGAATTTCTCAGTCGCGGTGCCAAAAGCGCGGACTCTAACTTCAAACGGTGCCAAACACGAACATTTACTTAAAACATTCGACGCTCTCGATTTCCGCCCACCTTCGCCAAATTCTCGGAGGAAGGAATCTACCGCCGGCGTTAAAAAACCAGAATCCACTCCGCCGCACAGTTCGACGGCATAAAACAACTCCGGTGGAGCGAATTGACGTCGGCCATTGCGGTCGAACAAGTTTTGCAACACAGACGCAGTAGCTTCAATTTGACAATCCTCCGTTCGGACCGCTCGGTAGCTTTTACTGGCGTTCAAACTTCCATTGTTAGTGAACGGCTCTTCCCATAATTGAAACCATAACGTGTTCTTTGCGATTTCGACGAGAAACTTCGATTCATCAATCGTGAGCGGTTTCCCGATGACGTAAAACTCTTCATCGTCAGCCGTTTGGGCGTGCACGGCGTAGATTTCGGAAAAGGCACCCAACTGTTCGCGCCATTTCGGATCGCGAATCGTATCTTTCGGATTTTTAGCGTATTGCGAAGACACGCTGAGCCACAGGTTCCGCATGATATCTGCGCATTGAAACGCAAACGAGGCAAGAAAGAACACGCGATCTTTTCCTCTGAGAACACTTGAAATTCCGAGAATATATTTTGCAATTTTTGCGGTGTTCTGTTCGCTCCTATCATCTTCTTCTTTGTCTGCGTCGACAGCGCACGCGCTCGCCAGTTGCGCGGAAATGATCGATGAAGGCGGATTCCAAAGCGAGGCGAGTTGTCGCTTCAATAAAGGCGGCACTTTAACCGTGTCAAACACAGTACCACCTTTTTTCACCATCGAGCCTTTTGTGCGAAGTGGTTTCTCCTCGAAATCCTCGTCGTCACTATCGAACAACGTACTCTTTCCGTTATCGTTTCTAGAAAAGCTCGACGAATACTGGTTTTCGTCTTCGTCCGGCAACGCGGACAGTGGAAACGCATCGACTAATATGCCGCACGCGTTTGCAAACAGAAGAGCATTTTCACCGTAATATTCATTGTAAATATACTTTCCTTCTCTCCATCCGACACCGAATGTTGGCGATCGAGACCATTCGCAAAGATTTCCCAACATCCACGCGATTCGCGAATACCCCTCCTCTCCAACGTTCGCATCGAGAAGACCGCTACTTGGTGTTGAGAGCGCACGAAGAAAGAGCGTCGCTGGTGCTGCGAAAAATTGTGCATTATCGGCAGAAAGAAGCGGCGGTGGCGAACCCTCCGACTCCGAATCCTCCGACTCCGACTCCCAATCGGGGGAGAACCCAGGGGCGAACCCAAGAACATCGAGATGGCTGAGTAACTTTTGAAAGACCAGAGGGCAAGAGAAAACTTGTACGGCGAACGATTCGCCCCAATTCTTCATCTCTGATGACACTACAACATCCATTGCATCTCCTTCTTCTTTGCACCTTCCTGCATCTTCTAACGCGACGCGACCAATATAGGTTATTAGTCTAAACAAACCTCGCGGAGATGGGAAGATGCCAGCGGCATTGATATCAGCCGCATTCCTCAATATATTTTTGACGATGTCGTCGTTGAATGAAACCGCCCCTTTGACGCTCCTCGCTTCGTCCCTCGCGACTTCCCTAATCAACGCGTCCGACCACCTCCCTCCGTCATCTCCTCCGTATCCAGTAAGGTATGTGTACGTCAGTGCTGCTAATCCACGTTTTATCGCAATACTTTGTGCCGTTCCGTGCACATTGTCACCATTACTATGCGCCTTTCGTTCATCACCTACCGCCCCGCTGCCCAGTCGGAGCAAGCACCATCGCAGCGACCTCGCTAGTATTCTTCTGCGTACCCTCAGTTGAGCGTCGTCAATGTTGGGTGACTCACCGCCTTCTCCATACAACCAAGCTGGAAGCACCGCCTTCAGAACTTTACGCATCGTCTCCATATCCTGCACGTAATATTTACTTCTGATGCCATCTCGAAGCTCATCTATCGTCCCATCTTCATCCATCCTCTCCTCGTCGTCGCCAGAATTGCTCGAAGGCGTCGACGAAGAAGCGTAAAAGGTCAATCGCCGCAAATACCCAAACGCGGCGCGCGAATACTTTTCATCCGCTTCCAAATACGAAAAATGCTCTTTGCACTCTTCGCAAGCATACAGATGATCCTGCGACGCCGACGACGAAGAACACTTCGCGCACATTTCACCGTACACTTTCGCACCTTCTCCACCACCATTTTCTCTCTCTCTTTCCTCTTCCACTCTCATCCGTTGCTTCGCCACTCTCAGCGCCATAACGCTCCTCCAGTGTTTCTGTACCACCAAAGCCGCTTTCATCTCCACTCGCGCGCGATGTCGCTGTTCTCGTTCCCGTTTCGCCCGCGTCAGCGTTTCTTCTTTCGTCAACAAATTCCTACTCCCAGTACTCGCATTGGTACCACCACAATTTCCCCCGACGCTGCTCATCCCCATCGTCGTCGCTGACAGAGCATTTCTCGCGCTCCTCCTCACTGTTGTTCCTCCGACACTGCTACTTTCACCAATCGTTTTTTTCCCGGACAAATCAATCTTCTTCTGCCTCGTCGAGTTGCCATCGAACGAGTGCATCCCCGGGATAAACGACATTCTTATATATTATATGTGTTTGCTCTCTCTCTCTCTCTCTTTCTCTCTCTCTCTCTCTCTCTCGTTCTCTCTCTCGAAAGGCGTCGTCGTGTAAAGTATGTGGTGCGCAGAAAGAAGTTTCGAATTTTTAGATGCGTTTTTTTCAAGAGACATATTTAGGGTCTCGTATACAGTTAGGGTTGAGGTAAAGAAAGAAAAGCTTTTACAAAAAGTCACCTTATTACGTACGTTTTGTGGAACTCTTTGAGACGAGGATGACGACGACTCAGACGAAGAAGAGCAAGGGAGAAAACGAGCATTCAGACGACGATTCTAAAGACAAAGTGATAAAAGAAAAAGATGATGAAAATCCGATGCCTCCGTTCCCGATCAAATCCCCTACCTGGGGAACAAATGACTTACCATCAATGAGGAAGGAACTCCGAATGCAATTACAGTTGGCGATAAAAGCGACGCGAGAGAAAGGAACGAGAGAAGAAGAAGAGAATAAAAGAGGAGAGGAAGATAAAGAAGAGAGTAAAAACGAGAATGATAACGATGAAATCGGAATGCTGGCGAACGCTTTGGAAGGTTTAGTCGCCGTCGCGGATGGGAATTTATCCTTACTGATTACGGGAGATGCGAAATTCGCATCCACGCGATTCGCGTTCGAGTGCATCGAAAAGATGGACCCGCAAAGGGTCAGCGTGACAATCGCGCCGGGTTTTACCAACACGCGAGAGTTTGACGTGATTATAATTTTCGTGGACAGCGAGAGAGTGCTAGAAGTTGTGGAGGAGACGAAGCTGGTCGTGAAGAGGGTCGGGTCCGAGAACGTGTTCATAGCGGCGTTCGTGAAGGAGGAGGACGCAGAGGAGGAGGGAGAAGGAGGCGAGGAGGAGGAAGGAGAGGCGGAAGGAGAGATGCGAGCGGCTTTGGAAAGCGTGCGGAGTAGGGATTCGGTTGTGATGCCGTCGTCGTCTATGCCGACGGCAGAGGAGGACGAAGAGTATAGCGACGCACAGATTGAGATTTTACGAAACGCGCGAGGGACGAAGAGGGACGTGGAGAAGAACGCGGCGTCGATACCGGAATTGAGCTCAAGAGACGCGACGCCGATTACGGAGTTTGAAAGGCAAACTTTAGCGATAGAACCGATAGAAATGGTGGAAACGACGACATCGACCACGAAAATGAACTCACCGAAAAAGTCTCCAAAGGGTGGCGGACAATCGCCGATGAAAATATCTTTCCCGAGCGACGAAGGCAACGAAGACGCGAAGCAAGAGCTCTTCTTGCGCGCGGAAGCGTTGTTATGGAACATAGCGCTGAGTAGCGGCATCGATCCATCCAACGCGTGCGCGTTTGAACACGGAGGAAAGAATAATACTAATAAGAATATAATGACGTTCCATCGACGAGAGCAAATAGAGTGGGTGAAGGAAATCGAACGCGCGTTGGAGAAGATTGAAGAGGCGAGGTTGAGGCAAGTAAAGAGTCAGTTAGCGAATGTGTACGTGGAAGCGAGCGGCTTGGACGCGGTAGAGGTTGGGTTGATCTCGCCGGAAAAGAGAGGGAAGAGAGAAAATCTTGAGTAAACACAAAACGTTCTTTGACGAAAGGTCATCTATTATTACTACTACTACTACCGTAGGAATTATCACTATTGCTACTCCTATCGCTGCGCTTGTGCTATTATAAAGACGCTATATTGCTAATTTTTGTTCTTCGCGCAAAGTACTGAACGCGACGCGTCTCGCGCCGCCGACGCCTTTATCGCCATACATGGCGAATATGTACGACAATTCCAAATCAGAGCACGCTTCAAAGAGCTTGAAAATGCCCGGTTTCAACCGCTCGCGAATAGAGGAGAAGATTTCGTTGTTCTTTTCATTGCCGGTGGTACTCTCAATTTTTCGGTTCTCGGAAGTGGCGGTGACGCTCGCGATGACTTCAGCTAAGATGTGGGCGCAATAAAACTGTTTCAATCCGCTCGCTTTACACGCTACGAGGCTTTTCGAGAGATTCGAGGCGCATCGAATGAAATCGTCGTGATGCTCAATTTTAGTTGAAGACATTGAAGCCCATTGGCGCAACACGTCCACTAAATGCGCAATCGTCGCGGTGATGATATTTGTCGATCGTTTCAATTGTTCTTTGCGATGATACATAGTTGCGGTAACGATGTCGCAACACAACACGAAGGAATCGAAATCGGTTTCTTGCGTTTCAAGAAGCGCGCCGCTGAATGCCCGGGCGGAAACGTGAGCGATTCTACCGACAACTCTGGCGCTGAGTGCACACTCGTAATCGCCTTTTGCTACGATGTTGCATAAAATAGCCAGCGATCGCCGTCGGTTTAAACAACGACTATCCTTGTTGAGATGGGGTTCGCACGCGTGGAGCAAACTATCGACGAGTGCTTCATTCTTTTCATCGTCGAAGGTTTTCCGCCACGCGAATTTTGAGCAACTGGTAAAAACTTCGAGCATCCAAAATGTAGGATGCAAGCGTTGGTTTTGCGCCGAGAGGAGAGCGTTGTCGTCGACGCCTCCGATGAACGCGTTCCTCGCGAGCGAATCTTCCCTGTGCAATCTGTCCACAGCAAACTGCACTGCGAACCGCCGCGCTTCTTTACTCGATGATTCAAACATCATTCGTAAACATTTTGTTCTTTCACGATGTAACTCGTTCAAAACCATCTCCGCGCCTTTGACTGTGTGACTGCTGCTAAAATGTTCAAAATTCTTCAGCAACGCGTTGAAAACAACCGTAAACGCTTCCGTCTCGAACGCAATACCAGGCGATGCGAGCAGAGAAACGCACCCACACAGATATGTCATTGCTTTTGTGTTTGTATTCAAATCACCTTTGAGTTCCTCCTTCACGAAGCACAATGCGCGGTCTAAGTGCGAGGCGACCGAATCGCTCGAGGTACGCATGAGATCTTTCATCACCGTGGAAGAAGGAGATAAAGACGAGAATATTTTAGCTCGCGCGTGTAGACTGTGCCCCAATCCTGCCAAGATGAAACCAAAACATACCGACATCGCGTGCGTGCTGGCATCGCTTTCTAACTTCACCACGAGAGACTCGAACAATTCTTCCCTCTTTTTGAATTTTTGCACCCACGCCGCCATAGCTTCATCATCGTTTCCGTCGCACGTTACGTCGCGCGTCTGTTTACACGCGACCGCTAAAGTCATGGCATCTTTAAAGCACATATTTTTAGCGTCAGTTCTCGATAGCTGAAACAAATTTCCGTCTTCGCCACTTACAGAATATGAAGCACTCGCGTATTCTTCGAGGTACGAAAGCCACGCGCTCTCGGGAATTGAATCTTCAATTTTACCCAGAGCCTCTCTCGTGCTTTCGCGATGAGGCCACTCGGAAGGTGATAAATCTTCCTCTATTTTCCTCGCGTCTACTGCAGAGCGCACTCGTAATATTGTCTTTAACGATGACGGCGCTTTTCTTTTGTTTGCAAGCTTCGAGACAATCTCCTCAGCCGCTATCGCGACTGCTTCCATAGACGCAAAGAAACGACCCACGATTTCCTTCTCGTCCGTCACTTTGCGACGAGAGAATAAAGAGTTCATCTGCAATTCCAATGCTTCCATAGCGTCGACCAATGTTCTCTCCATATTCGTAGTAGATTCGCCCAACCATTCGCGAAGCGCATCAATCCAAAGCGTCGCCGAAACTAAATCATCGACGAGAGCGGCAAATTTTCTGTGTTTTATCCTCGACCCGAAATACCTCTTTGCTTGATCTGTAGATGCGCGCGGTATCCACGTGCTTGAATACTGGTGTAACAAGTCATATCTCATATCAGTTCCGGCGTCCTTTTTGTTCTCGTCGGTCAAAATGCATTCGATAATTTCCCAAGCCTTATCGTTCGACACGTTGTCGTTCGAGAGCGCTTGCATCGCGCACGGGAAGATCGAAATGAAATCGTCCGTCGTTCTCAACTCTCGCACTTGTTCAATAAATCGATCAAAGAGCGCGCGGTTGTTCATCAGTACATCTCCAACGACAGGAGAAATCGCCATGGCATCGTATATCGCCCAATCTTGAGGTACATTGCGACCAAGTTTATCGCATTGCTCCAGCGTGAACGAGTCCAACATCCCCTTGTGGATGCTTTTCACGACCATTCCAAAAGTAGTTAAAAGCCTCGTCGATTTCTGCATTCCCAAAATCTTTGCGCATACCTCAAAAAGCTCTTCGCGCTGACCTTCGAGCATACTCGAAGTGTGAGATTCTAATGCTTTCAAAACCAGTTCCGAGCGGAAGAGCGCGTTCATGCCGCACAGTTCATCTTCGCTCTCATTGGGAACACGCTTGAATGCGTGTCCAACGCAATCGACAAATTCTGCGAGTTTACGCCGCGTCGCAAAAGCCGCCATGAAGTTCAGCAGAAACGTAGACGCCGTCGTGCCATTCATACCTACGCGCGAGATGCAACCAATTGCTCTTTTTTCGAGTAAACGAAAATCGACGGAGAGAATGGCATCCAAGACATTGGCGTAATTCATCGTCTTCTCATACTTTCGCCCGTCGAAACATTCCACGAGAAAGGACTCGATGGCCACCTTAGGAGGATTACTATCGTCGTAGGCTTCGTAAACGTCCTCTTTTGTTTTTAACGCGCGCAAGAGATGCACGATGTGCGTTCCTTTTTCTTTCGACGACGCACTCGTAACACCACCGAACAGTTTCGAAAACACCTCTCTCATATCTCTCAGCGCTTTCTCTGTAATCTTCTTCGTTATCGCCGCGTTTCTCTTTCGCTCTTTCGACGCACAGAACTCTTGAAAGAACCACGGCGCGAATCGTATCGCGTGCGAATCCTTTGCGGTCGTGATGCGTTTGGCAAAGTGCAGAATGAACGCCGGTATTTGCTGATTCGTTTTTGTTTTGTCTTCCTCCGGTACACTGGTGTCGTCGTCGTCTCCCTTCTTTCGCTTCTCGCCTCGTTTTCGTTTCCTACCGGCGTCCTCTTTTATTTTGGCAAACGCGTCTGGGTAATATCGCAAAACAGATTCTCTCGCCACCGTCAAACGCATCGCGCTTTCAATCAGTTTCCCCAACTCTGCGTTGTCGTTCGTACCCGCCGAAAGCAACACGTCAACAAACTCTTTCGTCACGTTCTGTTGCTTCTCCGCACTCGCACTCACCGCCAACGTTGTCGACGCACCATTACTCCCATCGTTTCTATTCCTAATGTTCAAATCCTTCCTCCTCAACTGTCTCGCGCACAACCTCAAACTCGCTTCGCGCATCTCTGGAAACCGCTCAAAAGCCACCACGCACATCTCCGTGCACGCGCCCAATGAAGGCGCGTACTTGGACGCCGATAACACGTTCGAAAGCGCATCCGAACATTTCGAGAGCACCGATGCATTCCTGCCACAGCCGTCACCATCCGCCGCGAAGAGCTTCATGCTTTCGCTAAAACATTTCACCATCCGATTCGCGTTTGCCGGATTAAAAGATACCGCCTTTTCTTCCGCGGTTCTCTTTTCCCCGACGAACGAAAAGCTCTCCTCGTCTGAATCGTCGTCGTCGTTCTCGCCACCGTCGCGGCGGTTGTCAGTCGTCGCCGTCTCTTCTCGGCGCAGGCAAATCGTCAGCGCGTTCAATAATATCCTCCACAGTTTCTCCGCGCTCTTCGCTTTCGCCTCTGCCTCTCCTCCTGTTAAGGAACCAAAAGCCTTCCCAAAACTCTTCTTCTTCTTTGTCATCCCATCGTTGTCGTCGTCGTCCAAATCTAAGACGATCGTCGGCAATACGTTCAGCGTCCACTCGGCACATAATCGCGCGTCCTCTTCTTCTTCTTCTCTCAATTTCGTCGTCTGAATCGTCGTCCGAAGAGTAGTCGTACTCAACATTTCGCCGCCGAAATGTTCGACGCAAAACTCGAGTTTTTTCTCGAACGATTCTTTCGGGTTGAACAAAAAGAAGCGATATTGCTTTTGGTGCGAAGAACAGTCGTCGTTGTTATTGCCGCGAGGGAGAGGAGGAGGAGGAAAAGGAGGAGGCATTGTGTTTCGTGTGCGAGAAAGCGCTCGTATCTAATGAGGCAAAACTCTTCTGAATTGGAAAAAGTCTTCAGAATGAATACCTGCGCGCATTAGAAGAAGAGATGTCGTGGCGTCGTTCGTTTCTCTCGTACAAAGAAAAGTACGAAGACACGTATTCTCCTCCTCCTTTTGACGACGTAAACGACGAGGAAAAGGAGAAGGAGACAAAGAAAAGCGGGGGCATCCACGCGCGCATTTCCCAATGTTCGAGCTCGAGTGAACTCAAGAAACGGTTGAAGATGAAAGAAGAAGGATTAGGGGAAGAGGAAGAGGAGAAGAAGACGCGAAGAAAGGACGATCGAGATCCAGTTCCAGAGACTGGGTTTACCATATGGGACGCCTCGTTACTTCTCGCCGCGTATTTGAAGCGAGAGGAGAAGATGGAGCAGTTTTTGGGTGCTTCTGCTGCTGCTGCTGCTGCTGGTAAAACAACGCGCGTGGTAGAACTCGGCGCGGGGACCGGGGCGGGGACACTGCTTCTCGTCGAAAGCGCGGTGGAGAAGATGAGAGAGAGAAACGGTGATATCAGGTTTGTGGTGACAGATTTAGATGTCGTTTTACATCTTTTGAGGCATAACGTGCGCGAGAGTGGCGCTTCGGATTTCGTTTCCGTGAAGCGTTTGGAGTGGGGCGAAACGAGAAGAAAGGAGGATGTTGAGAGCGTGAAGACGCTTCTGTCGCCTTCGCGAATAGATCTGGTCATTGGCGCGGATTTGTGCTACACGTCGAGCGAGGAAGTCATCAAAAATTTAGCAGATACGGTGAAATTGTGCGGAAGTCGCGCGTGCGTGATGGCGTTTTGCAGAGAGCACAACCCGAGCGCGGTGGATTTGTTCGAGAGTTTGTGTGAGGATACGTTTCGCATAAAAAAGGTAACGAACACTGATCCTTTGTGGCCGGAACACATGTGCGAGGATTCGGACGATTTTGTCATTTTCGAAATGACGAGATGCGTCGCTTTCGATGAATGATATCAAATGTATAAATAGTATTAACTTTAGGTGGTACCACACCACGGAGTTTTAGAAGTCTAGATAGAATAGTTTAATTGTACACTCTTGCACCGCTTTAAATCTAATAATAAGTTATTAAAATCATACTTGCGACGATAAACTCGCGGACGAGGAAAAACTGTTCCCGGACGACGATAGGTTGCTCACCGCTCTCGCCGAGTACAACGAAAACAAACCAATCGCCACGAAAACAATCGCGAGCATTTTCTTAAACACGCCCGTAACAGTCGCAAACGACGAGCGAATGTCGCACGTTTGCTCAAATTCAGCCGCGTCGCCGCCAGGTCCGCTCGCTTGCGCTTTAGCTGCCGGATGGATCTCGCTAATCGCCGCACCTAACGTCCACTCCACCTCGGATCCGTTGACATCTTCGGCGTATTCAATCATTCGCAAACCGTTGCTGGAATCGTCGCTACTCACTCCCGTGCTGTATTTCGGAAACCCAAAACCAACCGTGTTGGACTTCTCGTCTATGCTCAACAACGCGTCTAAAAGCGCGACGTCGAAACATCTTCCGTTCAACCTATCCGACGGCGTGTTCGGATCCTTCCCGTCGAAATCAGACGAGACAACGCTCCAAGTCGTCGCGCACAACGATTTCCCCGCGTCCGCTATTTCCAATAGCGTCGGTTTCGGGAATGTCACCAACGACGACGGCATCACGACAGAGATGAAGTGCGTCACGTGATAGAGTAAACTCATGCCCAAAAATTTTTTCGTCTGGCCGACGTCTTCGCTCAACGAGGCTTTCGGCAATCTCATGTCGCCGTTCCCATCTTCCGCGAGCATCTTTTGGATCTGTTTCTTCAAACCTAACGCGCACTTTTCATACTCCCCGGACCCGATCAAAATTGCATTCAAGGACGTTTTCGCCTCGTACCCGATAAACCCGCACGGATCTCTCTTCTCGCCTCTCTCTGCCAACGCTTCCCGCCATCTCTTTTCCATGTGATTCGCCCCGTAGCCTAAATACGATTTCACGCGCACCGCTTTCCTCAACTGCTCCATGCTCGTAATCTTCTTCGTCTTTCTCATAAACCCACTCGCGCTTAGCGTGACAACTTGCGCGGACCCGCCACCGACGTCAATCGCCCCGACCGATTCCTCCAACGGCTTCCTCGCGTTGTTCATCTCTCTGAACAATCGATTCCTCTCCTCCTCCGTCAACCCTCCGAAACCATCGACGTCCGCTCCGATACTCGTCACGTCTACCCCAACTAAATAATTCGCCGCTAACCACGCGTAAAAACCTTCGTCTTCCCCATCGATAGTTTTAAAATGCTCCTCTTCCCGCCCGATGGCGAATCTCGGCGTCGCTTTTCGCGCGACCGAAGCGACGGAACGCCACAACTCTTTCTGCTCCTTCTCCGTCAAAATCCGCATCCCGGCCGTCGCCCAGACGTACAAAGGCACTCGGCTTTTCCCTTCACTCTGCTCTCCTTTCCCAAAACTCGTCGTTATTGGTGACCTCCTCCTCCTTTTTCTCTTACCATTCGTCTTCTCTTTCTCTTCAATGGCTTCGATTTTCCGCATCGCGCCTTCCAACATCGGCAGAAGTGCCGTTTCGATGTCCTTTTCGCTCTTCCCGCTCAGAGACGCCAACGGGTGCAAACTTTTCACTTTCTTCCCTACAGTCGTCAGCGAGAACAACCTTTGCGTTTTATCATCGTTTTTCGACAAAGTCATTTCTTCTTCTCCTTCGTCTTCATCTGCGGAGTAGTTGACGCGAAACGTGTGCGCGCGACATCCCGTCGACCCGGCGTCTACGAAGACGATAAACTCCGGAACTCCGACGTCGCACAAGATGTTTCTCTCGCCGCTATATCCCGCATTCGTATTACTCACCACCGAAGCGGTATTAAAAGTAGGAAACTCCTCCGCGAGGAGGAGTAAGTACACGAGCGCGAGCAACGGCAGGAGCGTCTTTAGACAAAACGACGACATAGATGACATCGCGAACAATCCTCCGGTGCTTTTACTCATCGTTCGATTCTGTTTATGTTTCGATGGCGACTCTGGCATGCGATGATGGTGATTCAAAGATGGTTGCGAAGTAGAAGTACTAGTAAATGCCGCGCTGCTCGAGGACGCTCGGAGCATATATCCTTTTGTATGCGCGCGCGTGTCGAATAGAGTAAAGCGATTGGAAAGTGAAGCCAATTTCCCCTAACAAAGTCCTCAAACGAACGCGCGCGGAAAGACACGATGAAGCTTCCAATAATCGATGTAAACGCGCTCACCCCGGCTGAGATCACCACTCGAGTGCGCCTGGCGTGCGAAACGAACGGTTTTTTTATCCTCCGAAACCACCCGGTGAAGCAATCGACGATACACGAGATGCACGTCGCGTCGAAACTGTTCTACGCGTTGCCGGTAAAGTTCAAAATGCGAGCGAAACAAAACGCGAACAATCGCGGGTATTCGCCGATTATGGAAGAGAAACTCGATGTAAACGCGAACGGGGACAGTAAAGAAGGGTTCTACATCGGTCGCGAGTGCGAAGACTGGGAGATGGACTTGCCTTTGCGCGGGAAGAATGTTTGGTGGCCACCTGAAGAGGAGGAGGAGGCGAAAGAAGAGGGCGAAGAGGGAGAAGAAGCGAGAAAAATCGGCATCCGGTTCCGCCTGGCCATGGAGCGGTATTACGAAGAGATGGTGCAATTCTGCGACGGATTCGTCCCGACGTTTGCGGAGGCGTTAGGGTTACCGGGTTTTTTTGAGGACAAGTTCAAGCCGCACAACGCGCTTTTGAGACCGTTGAAGTACGGGAAAGTGAAGAGCGAAGGGAAACAGTTCGCGTGCGGAGCGCACAGCGATTACGGCGTGCTCACCGTGTTGTGGGTGCAGCCAGGCTCGGAAGGGTTGGAGATTTTCGACGAGAAGAGCGAGAGTTGGATGCAAGTCAATTTGGGCGGGGCGGAGGACGAGGGGAAGGAAAGCGAGCGACCGGACGATTTCATATGTAACATTGGCGATTTGATGCAATTTTGGACGAACGATCGATTCAAATCCACCGTCCATCGAGTCGTAACGGACGGAACGAAAGAGAGATATTCGGCGGCATTTTTTTACGAGCCAAGTTACGAGTGCGAGATCGAACCGATAGTGTTAAAAGGAGAGGAGCCAAAGTACGAGAAAACGACGTTTTTAAAGTACATTCTGGCAAAGTACGACGCGACGCACGAGAGTTTCGACAGCGGTGAAAAAAACGCCGCCGTCGCCGCCTCGAAGAGGGAGTGACGAGATGACACCTCGCGAGGATACATTTTTTATGTGTACAACAATAGTAGTAACGGATTATTCTTACAACAACACGATGTATATAATATTAGCAAAGCTGAGCCGTTCGCGGTGCGCGCAAATTTTGTAAATAAAGCTCTGTCTAAAGTTGGTATGTAGTATATAGGATTTTTATCAGTACATTTCGTCGTCGAAAAAGTGCATTTCTTCGGCTGATTTATATTTGTTCCTCTCTCGGCTGCCGTTCTTCTTCTTGTTCCCGCTTTTCGGCGCAGCGCTCCGGTTTTCCAAGGCGCTTTCAATCGCGTCCGAGTATTGTTTTGGCGGTACTACCGGAGTCATCGCTGCCGTTATCGTCGCGTCGACTGTAGATTCTTTGCCGTTCGAGGATTCGTATTCCAAATCACCGGTGACGTGGTGCGAGAACAAAGGACGCTGCGCGTGCGGATTCTTCATGGACTTTCTCTGCTCCGACTGTATGCGCATCTGCGCGCACACGTCAAACACGCGCCATTCGTCCACTCTCGATCGTCGACAGCACGATTCCAAGAACGCCAAGGTGACGGTGTTCAAACCGACCTCGGCATCTTTCGCTTTATCGAATACGCTCAAGGCGGAGGAGACTTCGTTGAGTCGACAACATTCGTCGATGAGCGCGCCGTACATTTTCGATCGTGGTGTATCTTTTTGATACGGGTTGATTTTTTTCATCTTTCGCGGTAAGTCATCTGCTTCGCTGTTTTGTTTCTCGTAGTATTCCCAAAACTCCATGGCGGACGGGAGATCGCCGGATCGCGCGAATGCTTCCACGAGCGCGCACAAAACGTCCGCGCCAAACAGAGAGGTTTCGGATTCAATCGCAAGTTTCGCCATGGTCTTCGTCTTGCTCATGAAGTCAACCTCTTGTTCGACAACTTCCGCGTTTCGTGCGACGGCTTTGAATAGAGACCCCATGGCTAACGGACCGAGTTCTTCGGCAACCGTCATCTTTCCGCCCGAATGGTACTTCTTGCGTCTCTCGACGAGATTCCAAGCGTCAGCGAGAAAGCCGTTGTCGGCGCACGATTGTACCAAATCTTGAAACGTTCCGCGGGTTAAGTGATAGTACGCGACTTTTTTTGGTGCCACGGAAGTACTTGTTTTTATTGTCGCTTTCATGCTTTTGTTCTCGTTGTCCGATTGTCTCGAGCGAAGCCATTTGTATACGCGTAAAGCTCGTTCGGGGTATCCGGCTCGGCACAAAGCGCGCACGACGCCTTCGAGCGTGTCGTCTTGAATGGAACCACCGCACTTGATTATAGATTTAAGTTCCGATATGGTATCTTCGACGCGTCCGGCTCGAGAGATGACTTTCACGAAGAGATTGCTACACCAATCGTTCGGTACGACGTTGAATTTGGCCATATCCGCGAAAATTTTATACGCCTTCTCCGCCGCGACGTCAACGTTTTCGCGCTCGACGCTCATGGTCAAGCACCCGAACAAGGCACTTCCGAACGTGACAATAGATGGCGATGCGTTGTTGCTTGTATTTTCCCCAATCTCTTCGATGTTGTTAGAGTACGACTCGATAATAGAATCGTACACATCTAAAGCTTCTTCGAGTCGGTGTGCTTTCACGTTTGCATCCATCCACGCCGTGCGCATGAAATCGTTCACGAGAACGTTCGGATCGCGATTGGCTAACTTGTACACTTTTTCGACGTCTGTAAACCGATTCCCGTGCGTTCCTAAAGCAGTAAGCATTAGAGAATACGTGCGTTCCGTTGCGGGCACGTTTGCTCGTCGCATATCGCGAAAGATTGAAATCGCATTTTCGGCGTTGTTACTCGACGTGTGCGATTTCGTCTTCTTTGCGCAGTGTAACAACATCGTGTTGAAAAGAATTTGGTTATCCAGCGTGCTGTTTTCATTCGTTCTGAGCTTCACCGTGTCGTATAAATCCGTCGCTTTCTTTACATCGCCGAGATGAAAGTACAGAAACATAGCCGCACTCGCGACGGAGGACGTTTCGCACACAGATTTGTTCGATTGCTCGAATAATTCCACGCCTTTCGTAGCCATCGCTTGGCCGTTCGCATCGTCTGCCCTCGGTCGACACGCCGTCAACGCAGACGTCAGGATGTGTCGATTCACGGCAAACCCGAGTTTTTGCATTTGTTCGATGATATCCATCGCGG